>Ga0224495_10003109_pt1 | contig 10369 bp, 10 predicted proteins | sample SF_Jul11_sed_USG_FD_168128 | JGI IMG/M metagenome (GOLD analysis project Ga0224495, IMG submission 168128) | Sediment microbial communities from San Francisco Bay, California, United States - SF_Jul11_sed_USGS_4_1 | ecosystem: Environmental > Aquatic > Marine > Sediment | place: USA: California...
CGTCAACATGGCCATGCTCGCTATTCTCCTATCAGTCTGAGCGCTTCGATGAAGACCTGGTCGGACAGATACATGCCCGAGCGGCGTAGCGTGTCCAGCACAGGGCGGGCAGCCGGAATCAGCCCCTGACGTGTCGCGCTCAGTACGATCCCCAGTGTGCCGATAACGGCGATGCCATGTGTGCGTGCACATTGTCGACCTTGAGCATCGTCAAGGACGGCACGTTGCGCGTCCTTCAGGCAATACGCAATCACTTGTGACTCGCCCGGCCCCAAATCCCACCGTTCAACGGACAAGGGAATCGGCACATCAGGCACCCGGCGAGGTGCGGCCCACTCCGTCGTGCGCTGTACCGCTTGGTGCTCGCCGATCCCAGCCTGGATTTCGAGAACAACGGCGTTCGGTACGACGGCCTTGGCCGAGAGACGCTCTAGCAAATCCAGCCGGCCGATTTTCCCCAAGAGGATCACGGGCGACGCATTGAGCACCCAGACGTCACTCACCGGCAGGCTCGATTTCTTGAACTAATTCCTGCAGCGTCACTTGGGAAGCTGGCACGCGCCGTCGAAACAGTTCGTCGAGGAATTCGGTGCGGCTCAATCCCGCGATTTCCGCCGCCTTCTCTTGGGAAATTTGCTGCTGGGCATACCATTGGACGGCTGCCGCGATGCGCATCTCTTTCGCAAACTCCTGAGGTGAACGACGCAGCGCCGAGAACGCACTCTCCGGCAATTCGATGGTCAATGTTGTCATGATGGTCTCCATCTCCTGTCTGACCCGCCTGTCACCGACAGGGGATCATCAAAACCCCATTCCCTTCTTTCGCGCCACGAGGCGATCGGTCCAACGCGTTCCGTCGCTTCTGGAAGCGTACACCGCAGACAGAGTACTCCAAAGCTCTATCTGTCTAGCCAACTGATGAACTGAGGTGAAAGTGTAGCGAATTTCGGCCTGGAAAGCGAATGAGAGGCCCCGATGATATCCCGTTGCGAATCCGGGTGCGATGGGTATGACGACTGGCAGGTATTGGCAAGTTAGCAAATGGCCGTAGTGTGAATACGGGTGATCGGTTCTGTGCCGGAGTGTCCGCTTAAGCGGACTTTATGGCGTGAGCGCAATTGGCATGATGATGTGTGTGAATTGGGTTATGCGATCGGGGGTGGTCAGGACGCATGGGGTCTGGGGCGATTCCATGTACAGCTGACAGTGTTCGCCCGGCATGGTCTCAAGGGCGTCGAGGAGATACTGCGCGTTGAATCCGGCCTTAAAGGGTTGTCTGTCGGTTGTGGCTTCGAGGATCTCGGTGGCTTCTCCTACATCGACGTTGTGTGCATGCAGAGTCAGATGATTGTCTGCAATGGACAGTTCCATCGGTTTGGTGTCTTTCCCTCCAATCACTGAGACTCGTCGAATCGAATCTTCCAAGACGGTTTTCGGAATAGTCAGTCGTGCTGTGGTCAGCTTGGGGATGATCCTGTCGTAAGCCGGGTAACTGCCGTCAAGTTGCCGGCTTGTCAGGAGATAGTCGCCGATCTGAAAGCCTGCGATGGATTGGTTGGCTCCGATGGCAATGAGGGGTGGCTCTTTATCCGGGATAAGCGTTTGGAGGACCTTCCCGGCTTTTTTCGGGATGAGGAGGTCGCGGCTGCCCTGTTGGCGCGTGAGCCGGGTGCCGGTAGTGCGTTGCGTGATCACGAGGCGATGGCCGTCTGTGCCGACGATTTGGAGCGTTGGCGATGGGGTGTTGGAAATGGTCAGTTTGAGAGCGTTCAAAATGTACCGGCCATCTGCCTCACCGACGGCTGGGAGGGTTTCGGTGAGCAGTTGCGAGAAGTCGTGGGCGGGAAGGCTAAAGACGAAGGGATCGGGGAGTGGTGGCAGAGCCGGGTAGTCTTGAGCATTCATGCCGTTGAATTTGGCCTTGGCTTTTCCAGAGGTGATGGTGATGTGGTGGTCGTCGTCGATGGACCAGCGGACGGTGTCGGTGGGGAGTTCTTTGATGAACTCATAGATTGGAGCGTCAGGGATGAGAAAGGCGTGTTCTTCCATGAGGGGAATGGGAAGGGTGCGTTGGAGACCGAGTTCGAGATCGGTCGCAGCGAGTCGAACACCGGTGTGGCTTGTGGTGACGTGGATCATCGTGAGTGGCGCGGGTGCGGTTTTACGGTCAAGAATGCTGTGCATGAGCTTGAGGGTCTGAAGCAGGGTGGTGCGGGGGAATTCAATGATCATGATGCTCCTCGTGTCAGTACGGTGTTGCGACTGTGGTGGTTAACACTCAATAACAACGAAACGTCCGTAGTTGGGGCCTGGAGTTAAATCGAAGGCTCGGATTTCAGGAACATACTGTTCGATGGTGCGGTGGTGTGTGCGTTCTTCTGGCCCGTCTTTGGTCTGAATGACGTCGATGATCGGAGGGAGTTCTTTGGTGATTTTCCGCGCCCGTCCCTTGATGATCCATCGGAGGTTGTTGTGTTCGATGACGGTGTTGTTGTAGAGGCCAGCCGAGATGAGTCGAGTTAAGTGTCCCTTGCGAAGCGGCAGTAGGGGATTGAGCACTTTATGTTGATCGAAGGTGAGCAGTTCTGTGATATGGCGATCTTGCCAGAGTCCATGGTCATGAGCTTCGGCATAGATGTCAGCCGGATCGATCCAGTCGCTGGAAAAGGTGATTTCGGCTCGAATGAGTAAGGAAGGAACGGTGTAGCGAGGATCCGCTTCGTCGGGGAGAATGGGGAGGTTGTTCGTGCGCAAGAGGCGCCAGAGTTGACGTTTGACGGTTTCGGATGGGTTGGGTGTGCGAACCCGTTTCCCAATAAAGACGGTTTGGCGAAAGGCTTGGTATTCTTCCGGCGGGAAACGGAAGAGCGAGACCTCGCGGTAATAGGTGCTGAGATAGTAGAGGACCTTTTCGGTGTATTGATGCTCTTGAATAATGTAGATCAGGAGCCCATCAGGCTGGAGCATGGGCGTCCAGCGTTTGAGCCAGAGATACTCTGTGCGTTCACCTTGTCCGGCGAAGTCGTAGGGGGGATTGAGGAAGAGGCAGGAGAAGCTTTCTCGGGAGACCTCGCAAAGCTGGGCGTCCGAGTGCAGGATGGTGGCCGGTGCCGTACGGCATTGGGCGGCGCGTTGTCGGTCGAGTTCAATGCCATAGGGGCTGAGTTCCCATGCTTGAGCAAGGTAGTGGAGGGGAATGCCGTTACCGGCGCAAGGATCCAGGAGTCGTCCTGGATGATGTGTGGGGTTGGTGATGACGGAACTGACAGACGAGAGAATGCGGGGTGGAGTGGGATAGAATCCTGAGAGGCTTCGGCCGGTGATGTGCATGCGGTGTGTGTCCGTTAAAGGTTAAAGAGATAGTGTGTTCGGGTTGATCTCGATGATCCGTTATGCCGCTACATGAAGAGCGGTCTCTGTGGTGGTGCGTAGGTAGGCTTGGATCCATTCGATGATAGCTTCAGTCTGGGGCTGGAATTCCCATGCGACGCAGTTATAGGCCTGGAGTGGTCGCACCCACTGATGTTGCTGTGCGGCCGTCCAGAGCGGAGTGGCCCACTCTTTGAGGATGGGGCAGGAGAGGACGCGATCAAGGATGGCTACGAAGTTGCGCGGTGGCGTCTCAGCCGTGTCGTCTCGCTGCAGAATATAGGCTTTCGTGTCATGCTGCACGCCGACGGAGGTGCTCAGTTGCGGGAGCCAGAGTGCGGCGACGGCGCCGGAGGGGAGGCGCTTGTGTACGAACGTAAAATGGGTGTCGGCTTGCTTGGGCCAAGCAATTCTCCCGAGTCCAGTGATGTTAATGGCGAGACCCAGACTCAGCGCCGCTCGGAGGGCTTTAATGGCATCTGGCTGTCCAGCGATGGATAGCATGCAGACTTCGTGAATGTTGGGAGTGACGGCATAGGATTCGACGATGGCGTCGTATCCTTCTGTGGAGATGCGAATGAGGTTGTCAGTGGTCATGGGTTACGCCGCAAAGAGGTTGAGTTGAATGGTGGCGACAGTGTGGCGGTTGCCTGGTTTGATCGGTGGCTGAATCGCGAATGGTAGCTCCGGCGGTGTGTCCGGATATGTCTGTGTGTTGACTGGCGCTGGAGCATCTGGAACACTTGGTGTGTCGCTGACCTGATCTTGTTGGTAGGTTTTGGCCAGCTGGGCAAACATGGTTTCCGCACTGAGAACCGAGGCGTTGCGGTCCAAGACTTGTTTGACGAGCTGGGTCATCAGGTCATCGGGTTGCTGATAGTGGTTGAGTCCTTCCGCGGTTAAATCTCCTTCGGTTTTGAGTCCTTCGTTGATGCCGGTGGCGACGAGTGCCCAGGCATGTTCTTGCACACTGCCTTTGTAGAGAAAGTAGTGCACATAGACCGGGCGGGTTTGCTTGATGCGCCACGAACGACGTGAGGCTTGGCGCACGAGGTACGTGGAGTAGTCGACTTCGATCCAGGCGATGGTGGGGTAGTCGAGTAAATCTAAACCGGTCGATACCAATTTGGGGTTGCAGATGAGTGCGTCGAGGCCTTTCTTGGTGTGATCGGTAATCCATTTCATGCGTCGTTCTGGGGTGACGGCGGAGGTCAGGATCAAACTGCGAAGACCGGCGGCCTCAAAGAGTCGTTGCAGGCGTGTTGTGATGTCTTTGGTTTGCGTGTGGGTGCAGTAGACGAGCACACGTCGTCCTTGGGCACGCTCGCGGAGAATGAGATCGATGAGGGCCTGTTCCTTGGGAAGCACGACGTCTTCTGGAAGCGGGTCTAACGTAAAGACGGGAACGCCGTCGCGATTGGTGATGGTTTCGCCTTGGGTGGCGCGATCTGGGTAAGCCAATAATGCTTGGACGAGGCTGCTGAAGAGATGTCCATCCTTGTTGCGTCGGGCAATGGGAATGAATTGGCGAGCCGCATTTTTGAGCCGTTCGTAGTTGTCGTGTAGTTGTGAAGAGAACTGGCATTCTTGCACGTGTTCTGTGTAGGGCGGGAGTGCGATACCAAGATCTCGTAACTGAAAGAAGGCTGTGTTGGAGACCAGGTGGGGAATGATCTGCGGGGAGATGCCGGGGCGTTCGCGAACGGTGACATGGACGCGCCGTTTGGATTCTTTGCCGACGAGCAGCACCCGGTGGATGTCTTCTTCGGTCGTGCGGGTTTCCCATGTGCCGTACAAGTCCACCCACCGTGGTTCGTCGGTGTGTTTGAAGGCGGCTTTGAGTGCCGGATTCATCCGCCACAAGATGTGAAAGATCGAGGTGGATTTTCCGGACGTCAGGGTGCCGGTGAGCGCGAGGGCGCGCCGACATTTTTGGACTAACAAGCCGAAGGCGAGCCCCTGGGCGCTACCGATAGATTTTTCTTCCTGCACTTCATCGACCAGAATGAGATCAAACAGTCGGGGATGTTTCTTGCCGAGGTAGTCGGCGAGGGCCACGCGCCGTGGGCCGTTGGGATCGTAGGTCCAGAGCGGGCTTTGACATGCGACACAGTGTGTGCCTGGCTTGAGGTTCCTGGGTGTTTGCGGGATGCCGTCTTTATCGTCGACGCGGATTCCGCACTGGGGGCAATAGAAGTGATGAAAGGTGCGTGTATCAATACGGGTCGCTTTGGGGATGAGGGCGCAACGCTTGGCGTACCCGAGTTTCGCTCGCTCGCGACTGAGAATGCCGAAGAGCGGCCAGTGACTGTCTGTCGGGAGGGCGGCGAACTGGAGCACGTCGGTGATGTTGCGCAGAATAGCCGCGTGGGCGCCAGGAAGGAGTGTGTGGATTTCGTCCTTCCATTTGCCCACGAGGTGGGGTGGGGCAAAGATCAGGGTCCGACGAGAGCGGAGCAGGGCGGCGACGGCGGTGCCAATGCGGGTCTTCCCGGTGCTCATTTCCGCTGAGCAGATGGCGCTGTTGTGGGTGCGGAAGGCATATGCCAGAGCAGCAGCCACGTTGGCCTGGGCCGGATAGAGGGGTTCGCCAAATTGCCGGAAGGTCGGACGCGCGGCCTCAAGGACTTCGGGGGTAAATTGCGGGGTGAGCTGATTGGCGGTGGTCGTGCAGAGCGCATCGGAGAAGGTTTCAAGAAAGTGACCGAGCGGGACGGTGATTGGCGTGGTGTGTGACACACAGCCTCCTCATGGTCTGTACAAATGGAATGTGGGACGGGTCAGTGCGTTACGGGCGATGGGTTGTCGGCGTATGGACTGTGCCCTGTCGTTCGAGTGCTTGGAGCGTGATGGGCGTCGGATCATGCAGGAGGAGCTTATGGAGATCCTTGACCTTTGCGTCACTGTGGCGACGGACTTCGACGACGCGATAGCCAGCGTCTACTAACATTGTGCAGGCTTTGTGCTGCGCGGTTTGGCCAGGAGTCTGTCCGCGTTGGGGTTTCCGTTGGTCATTATCCAGAGCCAAGTAGACGGTCTTGGGCCGGAGTTGGCGGACGCATGGGAGTAGCTGGTCAATCAGGTTGATGGAATTCAGCGCACAGAGTGAAAGCTGATGCTGGAGTAACTGGTTGCCGGCGAGGCAATCGAGCACGCTTTCGGTCACGAGTAATCCTGGCGACGGACGTCGAATGACCCAGAGGGTTTTGGGCCCGAACGTCCGTCGTCGGTGGAGCTTGGGGATGGTGGTTTCGTCGAGGGCCCGACATTCGAGGGTGGTCATGCTACGTGGATGCGCTGACGGTGTTGGGATGCCAAGAAACGGCAGTGTCAGGCCGTCCGCATCGACGGTGATGTCGAGATACACGATGCCGAGTTCTTGTGGGAACGCCAGGTGACGGTGAAGGAAGTATTGATGAATCAGAAACGTGCGTTCGGGAGTCATGGCCTCGCGCCATCTGCAATACAGGCGCCTGATGTCGTGTGGTGTCAGGACCGGTGGAGCAAGGTCTTTGCGTACTGGCTGCGTGGATGCTGCCGCGCCGAGCAGGTCTTTGACGGCTGTTTGAAAATCGACTCGTTTTAAGTCCATCACGAGATCAATGCCATCGCCATGGGTGTCGCGGGCCCAGTCGATCCATTTCCAGGCGCCATCGGTGTAGGACACGGTAAACGAGGGGTTGCGGTCTTCTCGAAGCGGTGAATGGAACAGCGCTTTGTGGGGTTTGGCGTAGACCGGTTGGTGGCCAAGGGCGCACAGATAGTGGATGAGGTCGATTTGTCGTGCGTGTCTGACGAGCGTCTCATCTAATTTGGGCATAGGTTCGTCAGTAAGGGATTGGCGTGTTGCTGCGAATAGCGCAAGGCGTAGCGGGAGAGCTTGTCGTGAAAGTTGAGCAGCAAGGATTCCAGTTCTGTTTCGTTGAGCATCAGATGATCGACCAGCGGTAGATTCAAGAGTTGCCCGGCCAGTGAACATTGGGCGGCGTAATTCAGTTGTTCATCGGTCGGCGTAAAGGCGCCTCGTCGAATATGCGGATGCGATGAGACGAGAATCAGTCGGGCCGCGTGTTGCGTAAAGGCTGCTTTGAATACGTCCCGGGGGTGAGGCCCCAGGGGATGGAGTGGGGTATAGGGAAAGTGATGCCGGCCTACCGGGCGATGGTGTTGATCGAGAGCGAGCATGAGCGTGTCGCCGGGCGGAATCTGGAGGTGGAGGGTCCTGAGATAGAGCCGGACGTCCTGTGGTCTCCTGATTCGCGATTGGGGCAGTGATGATGCAAGGGCGACTGGGTGCATCATGGTCGGGGATCGTGGGGTTATGGTGTCCATGATCCCCTCTTCTTATCTATTACGCTCCCCGGTTTAGAAGTCGTCCTGGCTGGTGAGAATCCGTCTGGTGGCTTGGGGCACAACCAGGCTCGTGAGCTGGCTGCGAACAGATTGGAGGCTGGTTCGAATGATCTCTTGGTATTGAAGATCTTTCTTCAACCCCTTCGGGGTCATCCCAGCCAAGGTGTTGCGGAGTTGGGTGACGACCTTATCGAGTTCGCTATCGTCGGTGACGTTCCGGCGGTCGAACGTCGTCAGGAATTCGGTTAGGTTGGTGAGGGCGGCCGCGCGCAGGGTCTTGGGGCGGCCGTCATTGTCGGAGGAGAGCGCGTCAAGGAGATGATCGACGAGACCTTGTAGCATGTCGCGTAACCCCCCGCGGATTTCCTCGCCGTATCCTTTGAAGAGTTCTGTCATCTTTTCTCGTTCCCGCTCCGCGAGGGTGCGGTCGACATTCTGCAGGAATCCGGGCAGATCAAACGTCAGAAATTGGATATCGACCCGGAACTTATCGCGGACCTCTGCCAACGTGGGATACTCCGTTTCGACGTACAAATCTTTCAGCCGGTCTTTGGCTTCCAGTTTGCGGTCTGTGTAGACACTGCAGAATTTGTCGATGAGGGCATGGCGCTGCATCTGGTACTCATCGAGGATGCGGTAGACCTCCATGAGATCGTTGGCGGCGATTAGCATCATGCCTCGACCGATCGTGGCGGGGAGCTTGAACTTCTCGCAGTCACGCTTGGCCTTGTCGTCGAGACGTGTGATGGCCCGATATTCCGGGCAATCGATGATCCATTTGGTGCGTTTGACGAGTGTTTGATCGGCTTTGGACTTGATGGCGACTTTGGTTTTGCGAGAGAAGCCGACTTTATGGATGGAGAGGGTCATACAGGCGGCTTTGGAAAACAATTGCTCACGGGTCAGGTCTTCTGTGGTGTGGGGGATGGTGGTCGTGGTCGACATGCTAGTCTCCTCTCTGGGTATTACGGATTGCCGAGTGGGGGGTTACGCTTGGCCTTCTTTGGCGGGTGCGATCGTCCGCATCCGTCGGCCGGTGGGGACGGGTTTGGGATCAGTGGCGCGATCTTTGTTGAAGGGACCTGGATAGCTGGCGCAGAGAAAGGCGTGGTGAGCCTGGTCGTAAAGGGACGCAATGCCCTCTTTGGCGCTGATCGCCACGGGAACAATGTAGTGTGCAGCCTCGGCGAGCGAGATATTCAGTCGCCAGGCGATATCGGCGCATTGGCGTATTTCGGCGCCGGTCCATTGCTCGTCGAGAAGCTTGCCCGGGTCTTCGGTGAGCTCGTACTTCCGTTGGTAGATCGTCCAAATGGCCTCCCGTTCCTCGCGCGACGGCAAGGGGAAGAGAAACGTGCCGAGGCGGAATCGGCGCCGGAGTTCCGGCGAAATCGCCTGCAGACTATTACAGGTGGCGAGAAATAAGGGGGCGTGGTTCGTGATCGTGCCGATGACTTTGAGGGCTTGACGCATATTGTGCTCGGAGGCCCCGACATTGGCGCTTTTGACGCCGCCCAGATCGAATTCGATCGTGGGGATGTCAGCTTCCTTGCCGGCGGCTTTGGACACCATGCTCTTACTGGTCCCCGGTAAGCCGACCATGATGATGCCAGTGGCATCTTCGTTCTGCATGAATTCCAAGAGCTGCTTGTGAATGTCTTGCGAGACGCCGGTGTTATCGCCATGGGTGCTGTTTGCACCGGCGATCCCCTTTTCGAGCTCATCGAGGAACACGACGCCGCCGGGTTTAGCGCGGCCAGTGAGGATCTGCCGGAGGAACTGTTTGATGTGGGTCACCCCGCCAATATCGTCGAAGCGTTCGGCGCCTCGGTAGATTTTCAGCCCCGGCGTGTGTTCGATCGCTTGATACTTGTGCTCCCAGAGCTTGGGGAGGCAGATCCCTTTTGCTGTAAAAGACATGGCGATCGCTTGTTCGGCTGCGAAGGCGGACAGTCCATGGACCGCGTCGACGGCGTGATCGAGTTGGTCGGGAGCGGGGTCTGGGATGGCGGCGTTGGTCTGTTTGGCGTTGTCGTACTGGAGCGAGATGATGTCGCGGAGCTGCTCGCGATCCGGCAGGGGATCGTCGAGAACGACGACGTCGTGGAGGAGTTCGACCGGGACTTTGAGATGAGGGGCGAGAAGGATTAGGGTGTTGCCGGTATTCTTGAAGTGGTCCCGGAGATGCCAGACGGCTTGCATGACAGCCGTGTCCTGCAGAAAGCGATGGGCGTTATGGACGAAGAGCATGGTGTTCGAGGGCAGCTTTCTCGCGTGGGTCAGGGCGAAGGCGAGGTTTTTGATGCCTGCGGCGATCGATTGATCTTTGATCAAGGCGGTCTTCACTTGGTCGCTGACGAGGTGCGGCGGATGTGGAGAAAGTTGGTCTTCGGCGGCGGTTACGGTGAGGCCGTCGACGGTGTCCCACTGCAGCACGGCGTAGTCCTCATCGACCAGTTCGGCGGGGCGGACGGTGAGCAGACTCGCAATGGTCATTGCCGGATCGGGCGTAGTGATGGCGATCAGTGGCACGCTGGACTTGAGCGCTTTTCGGAAGCGATCGATGAGCGTGGAAGACATCAGAGGCTCCTTAGGTAAGAGTGGAATTATCAAGTACGAACGTTATGGGCGGTGCGGCGGCGTGGGA
>Ga0224495_10003110_pt1 | contig 10364 bp, 6 predicted proteins | sample SF_Jul11_sed_USG_FD_168128 | JGI IMG/M metagenome (GOLD analysis project Ga0224495, IMG submission 168128) | Sediment microbial communities from San Francisco Bay, California, United States - SF_Jul11_sed_USGS_4_1 | ecosystem: Environmental > Aquatic > Marine > Sediment | place: USA: California...
CCCCGCTTCCGCAGAGCAGATCGTTTTGCAGAGTCCCCTCCTCATCCAGTCTCCACTTGACGGTCAGTCTCTTTAAGAGTCCATAGAATATCATGGCTTCAAAATCGTTGAGAATCGGTGCCTTCCATTCCCAGAGCACCTCATCCTCCAGCTCATGATAAACGTGCTGAATCTGCGCAGGGGTCATTTTCCCGTAATCCTTTTTTGCGTACCGGGCATAGACATTATCGAAATGGTCATGGAATTTCCTGATTCTCCTCTGGAGCGAGAGATGAGACAGCAGCATCTTTGTCCCCACCTTCACTAATTTCGGCAGATGCACGAAATATTTTCCCCAACTGCTCCCAGGGCCTTCGCTGAGACTGACATCCTTTATTACGTGCAATCCCATCATCTGTTCCATGAAGCTCCTGTTATAACTGAAACCAGGCATAAGAGCTATCAGCCGGTACCAGTTCAGCAGATTGTAGTAGACGCGGCCCTGAATGAGCCCGAGCATATTTTCGAACATATGCCTGCTTTTGAAAATCGTTTTTTTGTCCACGCCGATCACCTCGCAAAACTGCCAGTAAACCGCGGAGTAGGCCTTTTTGATGAAGGAAAATGTCATCGGCGTGGTCACCCCTGAATAACTCTCCACAATGTTAGAATTGTCCCATATGGTGAAATTGTCCCTTTCAGATTCAGCCTGTTCTTTGAGGGTTGTTATGGGACGGGCCTGCAAGAAAAAGATGATATCTCCGGCTATTGCGAACTCAATGTCAACAGGCATGCCCTTGAAGTCCTGGACTTTCAATCCCATCGCATGCACTTCCTTCAGCTGTTGTTCAGTCACGCTTGGCGCACATACTTTTTCGCCGGCAACGGCCCTGGATTCCGTCCCCCCTCCTGTCCCATAAACAGTCATCTGCTTTTTTTCGGCGAGCTCGCGTTTCAGGATGTTTCCCTGCGTGCCGAGAATAAACGTGTCAGCTTCCAGGACGCCGGCCACGAGTCCTTCCCCCAGGCCCCAGGTGCTGTTCACCAGCATCTCCCTGAGGTTGCCGGTGAGAGGATTCGCGGTAAAAACAATTCCCGATGCAGCGGCTTCTGTCATCTGCTGAACAACAACCGCAATCTGAGGAGACCACGGATCAATGTTGTTGCTGCGCCTGTACAGCACAGCCCGGTCCCCAAAGAGAGATGCCCAGCAGCCCCGGACAGCTTCCAGATACGCCTCTTCGGTTCTTACATTCAGGAAAGAATCCATTTGTCCGGCAAATGACAGGAGTGCGCTGTCTTCATCTGCCGCTGAGGAGCGGACTGCAACGGAGAGGCTTCCATACTGTGAAATTTTCCTCCAGACAGCAAGCAGGATATCCCTTTCCTCTCTTTCGATCGGCATTCTTTTGATGCAGTTCCTCAGCAACGCCGCCTTTTCAAAATCGTCTGCGATATCCTTTGCCAAAAGGTCTCCGACCTCCCTGTACGTGTCGCATATCTGACGAAACAGAAGCGTGGTCAGCGTAGCCCATTGGGGTACGGTAATCCCAAGATGCCGGATCTGATGCATTCCCAGTGCCTTGCCGCCTATCAGGTGTACGGCCTCCTTCGTGAAAGGTACCGGATCGCCATCCCAAACAACCAGTTGCTGAATGCTCATGGACATTCTCCTATCTTATAAGGAATCCCGAGGTGATGATTATATTAAAGAAAAGTATGAATAAGGCACTTGCGCCGCGGAAAATCTTTGCCCAGAAGGCGGTATTGAAATACACATACAGGACCGAAGACAGCAGGGTAAGCATTAAAAGCGATATCATGGCGATGAAGAACGCGTACGGAGCTCTAAAAACACCGCCGAGCCAAAGGCCTGTGAAGACCGCCAGTGCTGCCATGATAAACACACTCACGGCCGCTCCTGCCGGCCCCAAACTTTTTGAATACGACTCTATCATATCTTTTTCTTCCTCTTTCGCAAATGTTTTTCTGCCAAACTCGAAGACATTGAACATCATAATATTCGCAATAAGAAATATCCCGTATTCTCCCGATGCCTTCCAGAAATAACGGCCGGTGACCGAAGAGTAGATAAGCATGGACATCCAGCACGAGATTACCGTATGCGTAAAGGCATATGTGGCCAGTCGCGGCCGTAACCAATCACCAATGAAAAATTCCTTGTACATGAGCAGGGAATACACGATAACGCAGCAGGCAGCCAAAAACGCGTGCGGACCTGCGTATATCCCTAAGCCGATCTCTGCCAGTATGATGGCCCCGGCTACTCTTTTGGCTTCCCGAACGGCTATCAAGCCTCTCGGCAAAGGCCGCTCGGGGTGTGCGGTACGATCCTTTTCAAAGTCCTTAATCTCATCGAATATGCGCAGATGGAGGAAGACACACAGTATCATCACTCCACCCAATACACTTCTCACGGTCAACGCAGGTCTTGTGCCGGCAGAGGCATGCGCCACAACAGCGTTCGCGCTGCAGTAAAATGTGATGAGCAGGAGGTGATTCAGGAGGGGGAAGCGTTCTTTGATGAATGCTCCCCATCTTCCCGAAAAATTCTTTTCACGGACATTCTTTGTCATAAATTACTCTCCGGGCATTTCTTTTAATTTTGCGTAGTCTACTTTGCTATGGTGTCTGGGATCCATGGGGATTTCCCCGACAATCCTTATTTCATCCACAGGCATTTTATGCGTCTTGAACAGAGCGAGTATCTGTTCCCTGTATTGACCGCGGTTTTCGATGCCAAAGCCATGCCTGAGTGAAATTATCACACATGCCTTTTCACCTAGCACCTCATCTTCTATGCCTGCATAGGCAGCCTGCCTGACAAACTCCAGCGTTTTGAGGAGTATTTCAGCATACACGGGAAATAAACAGGTCTTCTCTCTGAAGATCGCGTTGTGCACCCTGCCCGCGATCCACAATCTGTCATGTTCGTCCAAAAAGCCAACATCCCCGGTGCGATGCCATACCTTTCCGCCGGCATCTTTTATCTTGTTCCGTTGAAAAGCCGGGGGATTCCTGTAATACTCCCGGCATACATGGGGACCGCTTACGACCAACTCCCCGACCTCCCCGTGGGGGAGCTCCCATTTTCCCCAGCCTTGTTCATCCAGTTCAATGTCTCCCCGGTGGAGCCTGATGAATTTAAACTCCAAGTCCCTGACGATTTTCCCTACATTGACCCCAGCTCTGGCCGACGTATCACGCAATAACTCATCAGCATCGATAGAGGCAATGGGCTCCGCCTCGGTAGATCCGTACAGTACAAGTAGAAGCGCTCCGGGGGCGATCGCTTTAAGCCCCCTGAGCACTTCCTTGTCTGCCGGGGCCCCTCCGGTGACAACCCGCCTGATATGTGATAAATCGATCCGGTTCAGATGACAGTATTCGGTCACCCTGGCGAGACGAGCCGGGGCAAAGGTGCAACAAGTAACTTTTTCAGATAACATCTGGCTCACGAGGATCCGGGCGTCTTTTTCAGAAGGTGTCGCAAGGGTGATCGCGGGCAATACCGATGTAATGCCGCATGCAAGATTGTTCAGGGAAAAAATAGGGAATGTTGGAAGGTCGATGTCGGTTTCCAAATAGGGGATGCACTGGTCCAGTGCATGGTGCTGTGCTGCCAGGAACTGGTGCGTGCGGACCGCACCTTTCGGCACTCCGGAACTTCCTGTGGTATAGGTGATTAAAGCAGGAGTGTCAGGAGAAACAGGTTCGATATAGGTATCCTCCGGAGTGTCAAAAAGGCTTGAGAAGGCGGTGTAATTTTTTTGGGAATGCTGTCCCGCGACGATTTTCAGAGGTATGGCATTCAGAGCAGGGAAGGCAGACAATACCGTCTCGGGGACTATGAGTGCCTTTGGTTCGGCCTGATGAGCGCTCGCATCCAGTTGTTTCTTTGTCCAAACATCCAGGAAAACGGATATCGCGCCAATGCGCATGACCGCGCAGACGGTCAGATAGAGCTCTAAGGACATGGGCAGAAAAATAATGACTCTGTCTCCCTTTTTAATTCCCGCGCCTTTCAGCCCCCTCGCAAGTCGGGCACTCAGACCTGCGAAATCCTGATAGGTAATCGACTCATGCGGCAACGGCAGGAGGCTGTCCCAGGTTTTGAATGTCTCGCTGCACACCCATTTCAGCGCCGCCCTGTCGGGGAAAAGGGCAGCATTTTTTTCCAATACAGAGTTCACGTTATTTTCCCTGAGTTCGCCGGAACCGGGGACATGATTGACACTGCTTTCATTTACCATGGTATCCTGCCCTTTTGCCAGTATTGCATAATAAGCGTAGCCACCACGGCGACGCCCACGCTTACGAGCCTCATCTTCTGTCTCTGCATCCTCTGTTCCCTGAGTGGGTATCGTACCATTAAAAGATGAAATACAGAGAGTGCGATGAAAACCCCGATGACTAAAATGCAAAGAGAGCTCAGCCTCACGGTATCGAGGTAGAGCAAGAGGGGAACAACGGCAATAAAGAGCGTTGAAGCCGTACCGCAGACAGTTATTGCCAGGTATGTATTGCTTTTCAGGCGGGCAGCGCGTCCCTCACCGCTGACTTTCATGATCGATACAAAGAAATAGGACATCACCGCCAGCTGGCCTGCAACTGAAGCGATAAAGGGCAGGTAAAAGATACGGTAGTCGTTTATGGTATTTGACGCGAAGATTAGTACCGCAGGGATAAGAGCTGAATAAACAAGGACCCCTATCTGGTAGCCGGTGATGTCCTCATCTACCCTATTTATGAAATATGCAGCGAGAAGATAGAGCATTATCTCTGCCAGTAATAGAGGAAGAAACCAATAAAAATCACAGAGGACCCAGGCTGTGTAATTCAAGAGTACCATCCCGATCAGTCCGGACGCCTTGAGAAGTTTACTCTTCAGAGAAATGGGTATCGATATCGCAATCATGACAAGTAATTTCCAGAGATCATCCACAGTCACTGCAAGGGGCTGTGCCATCATCTTTGTAAGGATATAATATGTTCCGAGAGGCACAAAGATATTATCGATCCCTGCCATTGAAATCGCCTCAAATCCCGTAACCAGAATCGCAATGACAACCGCGATGAGCACAGAGTCCAGCCTGTCCATCGGGGTCATCAAAAGAAGGGGAAGATGGACACACAGAAATGTCACGAAGAAGAACACAACAGAGCCCTCAAGGCTCTTCACCGTACCCTCTACTTCGTACTTTATGGAGCCGTATTTTCCGCCCAGGAGGGCGGCCAGCGTGTCCGAGACGGTCATGACCATGATCGAGATGAAATAGAGAACCGGCTTCTCGTGTCCGAGGAGAAAGATGACGTATACTGCTATGGGGAAGTACACGGCGCCATGGGATATCCTTCCGACATCATGTACTGCCCGGAGAAATTTCCCCTTCCTGGAGAGGATGACAATCGCGGAGAAGGCCGCGGCAAGGAAGAGCACCGTCCAGTGAGACTCTATGAAGGAGGGGAACGACAGTGCCGTGCTGCCGCTCAGGAAATGCACGGACTTTCTCGCCAGCTCAGGGTTTGAGGGCAGAGCCCGACGGATGGCTACGCCCAGAAGGAGGATCAGGAGAAAGACACCCGAGAGCGCAAGGGCGCTGATGACATCCGACTGCATCACCGGACCTGCTCCACACGGAGTGCTTTGTAGAAAAAGGCCTTGTCTTTCAAAAAGAGTGCTCCGGCGATCTCCCCGAGGGGCGCAAGGCGTTCCTTGAACAGATCGGGAGGCTTCCTGTCCGCGAGCATGTTCCAGTAGACCAGGCGGGCTCCCATTTTCGAGGAGGCAGCAATCCGTTCCAGGGCGGAGACGTACTCTTCATAACTCATGTACTCGAAGATATCGGAGAGATTGAATCCATCGAACAAAACTCCTTTATTCGCCTGAAGGGCCTCATCCACGCTGCCCTTGAAAAGGATGAGCCTGCAGAGGTTCCTCTTTATGGCTTCGAAATTTTCCTGTCTCAGATAGAAGGGGAGCGAGTTCTCAAAATTGCCTTTCAGTATGTATTCAAGGTATGGGTTGTCGTGGGTGGGCAGCGCAGTAAGTGCGTATCCGGCCCTCTCCCGTATCCTTTCCGCTACGTTGCCCTCCACATACGCGAAGAATTCCGGGTCCCTTCCCAATCGCCCCATGACAGTACGGCTGAAAAAAATACTGAAGATCAAACGCCATCGCCAGGTGTCCCATCTCAGCCTGTAGAAATCGGCGCGGGCCCCTGCATCCTTCTCCCGAATGAGCTCCAGGACAGTATCCCGGCTGTGGATGATCGGCAGCGCCCATCTTCGAAAGAGTCTGAAATATCTTTCGAACTTGCCGACGTGAAGAATGCCTCTTTCGATGAATTCCGGATGGGAATCCCAGAATTCACGGGCGTCTCTCGAGAGCGCGCTGCGGATGACCCTGTATGTGGCGGACCGCCCTGAACCGTCTCCCACACCCAGAAAGTGGAGGACTTCCTGATACGAGAGACTCGCAAAAGCCGCCATGCGGAGTTCCAGGCAGGCAAGCTGTGCGGCGCTGATGTCCAGCGCGATCACCAGAGAGGGGTTACCACTCAGGATACTGAGGGTATTGTCCCCGGCAGAAGAGATGGAGAGGTAAACACCTCCTTCCCGCACATCAAGGGCCTGGAGGAGCACATCTGCATCCTCCCAGCAGTTTGAGTAGCGAACGTTATCGAAGCTGGCACGCTCTTGAATTCTTTGTCCCATTGCGCTCTCTTATCGTATCACGTCTTCTTTTTTCTTCCGTATCTGATATGGGCCTGCGTGAACTGGCCCGCCGCCAGAGCACCCATGATCGATATCTCTCCTGCCAGGAGCGTCGCTGCACAGATCTCAGCAAATTTTCTGGCTGTTCCTTCGCCTTTACATCCCAGCATTTCAAGGCACTCTCTCTGCGTGGGCAGGCCTGTTCCGCCGCCGACGGTCCCGACGATGAGGTTCGGCAGGGTAACCGAGATGTATAAATCCCCTTTCCCGGCAACGTCTACGCGTGTAATCCCCACGGAGGCTTCCGAGACGCAGGCGGCATCCTGACCGCAGGCGATGAAGAGGGCGGCCAACCCATTGGCATAGTGCCCCTGCACGCCGATTGAGCCGCTCTGGACTCCTCCGACGAAGGACATCTTCCAGTACTCCATGATCATCTCGGGAGCTGTATGCAGGAACTCCTGAACCAGAGTCCGGGGAATCTCTACTTCCGCGGTGACTTTCTTTCCCCTGACGGAGAGGTACGACAGCGCCGTTGCCTTCTTGTCGCCAGACATGTTGCTTTCGATGAACCAGTGCTTTGGCTTGACAGGACAGTCCGCTACGATGCTCCGGCAGAGGGCGTCAGTGGCTATGGTGACCATATTCTGGCCCGCAGCATCGCCGGTGGTATATTCGAAGTTGAGGTAGACATGGTTGCCTTCGAGGGTGACCCTGATGTCTTCCAGTTGTCCGTGCCTCGTGGTATCCTTCACCCTGGATTTGAGATTTTCAAAGCGCTGTACTACCCAGACGATGAACTGCCCCGCTTCTATAAGGTTGCTGAATATGAACCCCGGGGCTCGGGAAACCCGCTCGGTCAGACAGAGCACCCTCGCGCCGCCGCTCAGGCTTATGACTTTTGCGCCCCGGTTGTGGGAAGCAATCAATGCCCCCTCCGTCGTCGCCATGGGTATATGGAAATCTCCATGAGCATATGCGCCGTTGATCCTCAGCGGGCCGATCACACCAAGTGGGAGCTGCGCCATGCCGACGAAATTTTCGATGTTTCCCTGAAAGATGCCAGGATCTTCGATGCGCTTCTTCCCGCTCACATAGTCGAGGTTGATTCCCTGCTGCTGAAGTATCGCAAGCCTCGTCTGCTGCATCTCCCGGCTGCATAGAGCTTCTCGGGGCAAGCCGGGAGGGAGCGGAACTTCCCCGACCGGGCGGGTTCTAAGGAGGGCCGCGACCCCTTCCATGCCCTTGCCTTTCTGGATCGCATCGATAATCCTCTCTGATATTTCCCTGGGTACAGGCACTGTCTCACCTCCTGGTTAAGGTCTCATGGTTCCTTCTTTGGCGTATCTGTCTGAGAATTTCGACCCGTCGAATCTTTCTTGTTGATGTCTTTGGCAATTCGTTCTCCCAGATCTCAAAGCCCGTGATCTTTTTATATCCGGCTATCTCCCCGGAGCTTTTGCGGACCGCTTCTCCGACGAGTCTCTGTAATTGCGCTTCTGTGACTTCCCCGTATTCTTTTCTGATATAATCGCGGTCGGGTACGACCACAGCATACACTTCCTCGCCTCCTTTTCTCACCCCCTCAGAGATTCTTCTGCCCACAACGCATCCCTCTCGGATGAGGGGATGCCTCAGAAGCGCATTTTCCACCTCTTCGGGTTGAACCTTCTTGCCCATGGAAGTGACGATTACATTCTTGAGCCTTCCCGTGACAAAAAGAAATCCATCCTTATCAAGATATCCGAGATCCCCGGTATGAAGCCATCCATTTCTTATTGCTTCATGGGTCCTCTCAGTATTGTTCAGATAGCCCTTCATGACATGCGGGCCCCTCGTGATGATCTCACCCGCAGGGTCTGACGGATGCTCTTTCACGATCCTGACCTCAACACCGGGCAGGGGCTTTCCCACGGAGCCAATCCTGTTTTCCCTGAACGTATTGACTGAGACCGTCGGCGATGCCTCGGTCAGACCATAGCCCTCAAGAATCGTTATCCCCATAAGGGCAAGCTTCCGGGCGACTTTCTTATCCAGCGGAGCACCGCCGCAGATGAGGCATCGCAGTGCTCCACCGAACCGCTGATACACCTTGCCGAAGAGGGCCCTTCCCGCATTCATGCCAAACAGGTTGAAGAATCCCGAAAGGGAGAGAGCGGCATAAAATATCAGCCGCCTGAGAACATACCTCCGTTTTATCTCTGCAATGATATTTTCATACATCAGATTTGCCAGCATCGGAACAATCGTAACCATGGTGGGCTTAATTTGAGCAAGTGAACGGAGCAGGCTGTCCGGTCTCGCATCCTTTAAGTAAGTGATGGTGGTCCCACTGTACAGCGGGCCCAGGAGGCCGCAAATGAGCTCGAGCGCATGGTTAAGAGGCAGGAAAGAAAGGATGCGGTCCCCGGGCCCTGCTGAGAGGATGTCCGAGAAAGCCTTTGCCTCAAAAAGGAGATTCGAATGCGTAAGCTCAACACCTTTCGGAAACCCTGTGCTTCCCGATGTGTAAATGATTGTGGCAACGTCAGAAAGCGAAGAGCCCTGATGCCGGTAATAACTCCGGGAGCATTTCATGCCTGCAAGGGGTATGGGTTCAATCTCGTCCTTCACCTCGTCGAGAGAAATGAATAGTCTCAACCGGCCGCATGTTTCCTTCAGACCTTTTACCTGAGGGAGATATCTTTCCGAGAAGAAGATACCTGATGCCCCCGAGTCATTCACTATATAGGCCAGCTCATTTTCTTTTAATCTCGTGTCAAGAGGGACAACTCTTGCGCCGGCGGCTATGATCCCGAAAAATGCTACAGCCCACTCGGGTCTGTTTTCTGAGAGGATGGCGACTCTGTCCGTAGCATTGAGCCCCATTGCAACGAGACTCGAAGACGTATTGATAACAGCCTGCCACAACTCTCCGTATGAGATTTTTTTCACATCGTCTTCTGTCCTCAGGGCCGTCTTGTCACAAAAATGCCCACGTGCAATCTCAAGCAGTCCGATTACATCTGAAGCTGTGCCCACGGTTCATTTTTCCATAAATAATAATGCGTTGCAACAGCCATGAAGCGCGCCATTCAGCGCATATATTATCAATACTGCCCCCTGTCTAATGTTCTATACTGGATCGCCTCGGCGATATGGTGGGACTGGAGAGTCTCCGACGCTTCCAGATCAGCGATCGTCCTCGACAGCTTCAGGATCCTCGTATATGCCCTGGCTGAAAGGCCGAGCTTCTGCATGGCGGTATCAAGCAGGAGGTTGGCATCTTCGTTGAGCCTGCAGTATTTCTTGATATGCCGTGTCTTCATCTGGCCGTTGCAGTAGATCTTCTCACCCTGAAAGCGGTCAAGCTGCAGGTTGCGCGCCTTTACGACACGATCCCGTATCGAGGCGGAAGACTCGCCGGCGTATTCATTTGAGAGCTCCTTGTAGGGGACTGCCGGCACGTCGACATGGATGTCGATCCTGTCGAGCAGCGGGCCCGAGACCCTCCTCCGGTAGCGGTAGACCTGGCTGGGCGAGCAGGTGCAGGCGTGCTTCGGGTCCCCGAGATAGCCGCAGGGACATGGGTTCATCGCGCTGACGAGCATGAAGGAGGCAGGATAGGTGATCGAGGCGACCGCCCTCGAGACAGTCACTTCGCCGTT
>Ga0224495_10003111_pt1 | contig 10359 bp, 5 predicted proteins | sample SF_Jul11_sed_USG_FD_168128 | JGI IMG/M metagenome (GOLD analysis project Ga0224495, IMG submission 168128) | Sediment microbial communities from San Francisco Bay, California, United States - SF_Jul11_sed_USGS_4_1 | ecosystem: Environmental > Aquatic > Marine > Sediment | place: USA: California...
CCGTGGGTGTCGTTAAGGCTCTTAAACCAGTCAATATCGACCATGACAAGCGACAGGGGCAGGTTGTAACGGGTGGCGCGCCGCTTTTCCTCCTGCAGCTTCTGAACAAAATACCGGTAGTTGAATGTATCCGTCAACTCATCATTTATAGTCAGCTCTTCCGTCCGCTTGTGCAACTCGGCGTTTTCGAGAGCCAGCGCCGCGGATCGCGCCACCACCGACAACATCTGGATGTCGCGCTCGGTCAGGACATCTTTCTCATCCGACTCCGCCGCCAGAACGCCGTTGTTCTGCCCGTGCGATATAAGCGGCACGATTATTACGGAGCCCGGCTCCTGACTCAGGTGCTGGTAGTCTTCCCGGTTCCCAACATCCCTGATACGCACCGGCTCACCCATATCGCACACCTTCTGCACGAGTTGCATCTGGGCGATATCGATGGCCTTGAGATGATAGTTGCTGCTGCCATTGACAAAACGCGCTCGATAGTAATAACTGCCGTTTTTATCTTTGAGTATCAGGGCAAAGTACCGGAACTGCAGTATCCTGCCCAGGATGCGTACAACCTCTTTGACGACACTCTCAGTGTCAAGGATGGACGCCAGAATGCGCGTGTTTTCATAGATCATCTCGAGCTGTGCCTGTGATTTCTCCAGCTCAGATGTTCGCATGTTCAGGGTGTCAAACAGCTTGAGCAGCCGCCTCTCCGAACGCCGCAGATACTCGGAGGCGTAGGATATGGCCAGGAAATACACCAGAACAAAACCGACCCGCATAGATACTCCAAAAGTATCATGGATAGTCAGATCGGGGAAGATTATGGCCATGTAGGACACAATTATCAGTATTGTGACGGCCACGCCGAACCAGAACGTCAGAACGTAGGCCGCCACCGAAATCGTGATATAGAACAGCAGATAAAAAGACGAGGCCACGCCGCCGGTGTAGTACACGAAGATGGGCACGAAAATGAGGTCATACAGAATGGCCAGCAGGTAGGCCGCCTTAATATCGAACATCCCCTTCATAGCCATCAGGAAAACGGCCATCTGGAGGACGAAGGTACCCAGCAGGAAAGCAAAGAACGTCGTGTCCTGCTGCGGGTAGTCCCCGAAAACGGTGAACCAGCTTATCCCGACAAGGGTGATCGCCCGGGTCAACAGGTAGATAACGTCGATCCGCGGCAGAAGAGTTTTGTTTCGATCAAGAAAGAGCTTCATAAAACAAACCTGGATTATAGTATTATCGGCCGTAATCCAGGTTTATTTATTTGTAACTGAACGCCTTAGGCGGAAAAGGAAGATTCGGCTTTCAGACCGGGGTGCGTGAGCTTCTTGATCGACAGGCCAATCACTCCAAACGATAACGCCAGCAGCAAAATATCGGTCACAGCCAGCAGCAAATTATGGGTAGGTATATATTTCACAAAGAGATAGTAGCTCAGCGAAGCAATCGTCGTCACGACCATGACGGCCGCCGGCAGGAGCGTGAACCAATTCTTTCGCCCGGCACGGTGCAGCCAGACTGTGGCCGCAATCAGCGTCAGGGCCGCCAGTAGCTGATTGGTCGAACCGAAAAGCGGCCAGATAAGCTTGTATCCGTTACTCATGGCCAGGGCTACCATGGCCGCGACGGACAGGCCGGAGTTGAACCAGAATTTGCGCATATATACGGGCGGACGGTCAAAAACCGCCTTCCAGAGCTCTTCAAACAGGTAACGGTTCAGGCGTACGGCCGAATCAAGAGTGGTGATGAGAAAACCTTCCACTATCAGGATGCCCATCACGGACCCGAAAGCCAGCGATACCCCCAGAGAGCCATTCAGAAGATGGCCCATTGACAAAGCGAAAGCCAGAATGGGGTTGCCGGACCCGACCTCCGGCCAGGTGATGGCCATGTATTCGCTGAAATTGAGCGAAGAGCCGATAGCCAGCAACACCAGCACCGCCAGCAATCCTTCCAGAAGCATGCCCCCATAGCCTACTGTTCTGGCTTGACCTTCGCTGGCCAATTGCTTGGAGGAGGTACCGCCTGCCACAAGCGCGTGAAACCCCGAAATAGCTCCGCAGGCTATGGTTATGAACAAGAACGGCCACACGGGACCCATTTTAGCGGCCCCTGCCGAGAAATTCGTGACCGGCGCCGTCACAGTGACCCCCTGAAGTCCCGAAATTACCACGCCCACAATCATCGCCGCCATACCCGCATAGAGTATCTGAACGTTGACAAAATCGCGGGGCTGCAGGATGATCCAGACCGGTGCTTCGCACGCAAAAAAAGTATATATCGCGATTAGAATCATCCAGGTGAATGGTGCAATTGTCAGCGGGTGATGAAAGCCGACCCAGACTGAAAAAATCCCGATAACCAGGGCAAAAAGGTAGGCCAGCCAGGTCTTCAGATTTCTCCTGGTGACCAGAAAGCCCAGAAGGGGCGCCATGGCGGTGATAACAATGACCGACGTCGAGGCAATGCCTCCGATTACTCCCATCGACTGCCCGTCGACGACTCTGGTGCGCAGCAGCGTCTGGCCCGCGGCCAGCCCCAGCTTCCCGAGAGGATACAGGCTGGTAAGAGCCACCGCTGTGAGCGACAAAAAAGCCGACGTCACCAATATGATCAGGATAATGGTAAAAACGATAAAGAGGACAAAGCCGGTCGCGCCCAGGGACTTTTTGGCGATTTCAGCCATGGAGCTGCCGCGCTCGCGAATAGAAGCGAAAAGTGCTACAAAGTCGTGCACGGCCCCGAAAAATATGGCTCCCAGGACAACCCACAGCCAGGCCGGGCCGATTCCATACAGAATCCCCAGCGTCGGACCCACAATCGGGCCGGCCCCGGCAATTGTGGCATAATGATGGGCAAACAGCACTGACGGCCGAGTCGGGACAAAATCCTTGCCGTCATTTATCGCCACGGCCGGGGTGGGCCGTCCGGGATCCTCTCCGATGGTTCGGGCAATGAAACGGCCGTAGAAACGGTAACCCAAAATAAAACAGGCCAGCGCCGCCAGAAAATAAATCAGGACATTCATAACGCTTCCTCGGTAATCCCTTAAAAACCAAATGCTTGAAGTCGGAATATAATTCCTGATTCGCGCTTTATCAACACCATATTCGGCGTCCCGTGCGATGATGGACGCTCAATCACCGCCACCTGTGGCCCGAATTTGTGTTTTTCTCGATTCCCATTCTTTTAACTGGAGCCTGACGGACGCCGGATATATAATAAGGGCAACCAAGCAATTCGATTGACGTATGCTAAAAAGAGAAAAGCGGACAGGTGTGCCTATGTCAAATTATTCAAAATGGTTAATAACTTGTATTTTTGCGGCCTGTGTTGTCTCGCTGGCCTCGGTGGTAGTGACCGCAGCCACTTTCGAAAAGAGTGAGCGTATCCATATCACCAATCTGCACCGGCTTGATGACGACCTCTATGCCTTCGGTTCGTACATTACGGTCGACGGGCAAATCGACGGTGACCTCATTGCCGGGGCGTACGAAATTCAGACCAACGGCAACACTACCGGTTCCCAGAACATTTTCAGCTATACCTATCGTCACAGCGGCAAGGCACTGGGGGCGGTGAGAGTGTTTGGCTATGCCGTGACCATTGACGGCTATGTCGGGCGTTCCCTGGTAGCCGGCGGCAACAGTGTCCGAATCGGGCAGGGTGGCATCATAGAAAAAGATGTCGCCATATGGGCAAACATGGCTACTGTGGAAGGCACGATATCGGGTAGACTTGCGTTCACCGGCAATACCATCTACCTCTCCGGATTCGTCAACGGCCAGGTGGATATCGAGGCGGCCCAAATAAACATCACGGCGCCGGCGGTCATCAACGGTGACTTTCATTACACGGCCCGCGAGCACATCGATTTCGACACGCTTTCGGGTGTTACCATCCTGGGCAAGACTTACTGGCACGAACCGAGCATAGACGAAGACGCCGAAGAAAGCGACACCTTTCCCGCCGTCGTCCTGACGACTTCCAAGATGTTGGCGGCGTTCTTGTTCGGCATAATTTTCATCAACTTCTTCAAAAAATACGCCGTCGAATCATTTGCGCAACTCCGGTCTCGCTTCGCGGTGGCGGCCGCCTCGGGCTTTCTGGGATTTTTCATCGTCGTCTTGTCCCTGGTCATACTGGTCATCGCCGGCGTGCTTTTCCTGGCGGGATGGCTCTTGATACGGGGAGACCTGGCTCTGCTAGGGGCTCTGATCCTGATAATCTCCATACTGACCATGCCTATTTTCAGTTTCGCCAGCGTTTCGGGAGGACTGTTACTGTACTCCGGCAAAGTCCTTCTGGCATGTCTGGTCGGTTACTGGCTGATCAGGATATTCAAATCAAACCCCACCGAACTGAGTAAAACCCAGTTGTTCGTCGGACTGGTGATTTTGACGGTGCTTTTCGCTCTGCCGTATGTAGGGATTGTTATCTACCTGCTGGCCAGCATCATCGGTGCCGGCTCAATCATTTTGGGCATCAAAAACTGCCGTCGGGGGTCGGCCGCGCCTGATCCCGGGCCGCCCGGGGAAGAAGGCAGCCCCAAGGCTACTTAGAGGCCGCCCGAAGTACCCCGCTTGCGCGGGTCGGAAGCCGGGGCCATCAGACCGCTGGCATCCACCGATATTATCTGCAGATCGCTGTACGGCTCGCATTCTTCGATACTGTGCCCGAACCGGATCAGATCCTGGATTGTGTTGACGTCGAAGCCACCTTGCTCGAGATACAGGATTTCCGGCAGCCACTGGTGATGAAAACGGGCTTGTCTGCAAATCTCAACGACATTCAGGTTAAAACGCATGTAGTCGACAAGCGCCTGGGCCACGACCGTGATAATCCTCGAGCCCCCGGGGGCGCCGAGAACAAGGCACGGCCTCTTCCCCTCCAGCACGATCGTGGGCGACATGGATGACAACATGCGTTTGCCCGGCCCGATCTTGTTGGCCTCGCCGCCAACCAGTCCGTAGAGGTTTGGAACACCCGGTTTGATGGAGAAATCATCCATTTCGTTGTTCAGAAGAAAGCCGGAGCTGTCCACGACCAGCCCACAGCCATAAGATCGGTTGAGCGTGTACGTCAGGGCAACGACATTGCCGTTTTTGTCGCAAACTGAAAAGTGCGTCGTCTGGTCTGATTCGTTCTCCGGAGGGATGCCCGGGCTGACATTGTGCGATGACGAGGCATGCTGCAGGTCGATATGCTCACGACGATTTTCCAGGTAGGCGTCGTCGAGCAAACCGGCGGGGACAGCATAAAACTCGGGATCCCCCAGATGCTGCGAGCGGTCGGCAAAGGCCAGACGCGACGCCTCGGTGAACAAGTGGATGTAATCAGACGAGCCCGGAGAATACCGGACGAAGTCGAATGGCTCGATCAACTTCATGATTTGGCCGATAATCGTTCCCCCGGAACTGGGCGGCGACATGGAGTATACATCATAGCCGTCAAAATCAAAATGAACCGGCTCCCGCCAGATGGTTCGGTAAGCTCTGAGATCTTCGGCCGAGATTAACCCGCCGTGTCGAGCCATGCACCGCACAATCCGCTCGGCGATCCCGCCTTCATAAAACCCGTGCCTGCCCTCGGCCGCAATGACATAAAGTGTTTTTGCCAGATCCGGCTGTACCAAGCGGTCACCCGCTTTAGGAGCTCGCCCGTTGGGATAAAATATACCGGCCGTCTCAGCGATGCGGTTCAGAATCTCTTTGTTATCGTTCAGCGACTGCTCCAGATAAGCATCGACGACAAAACCCGTATCCGCCAGAACGGCGGCAACACTCACCAGTTCTTCCCACGGCATAGAGCCGTAGCGCTGCCACAGCTCGTGCAGGCCGGCCACGGTGCCCGGAACACCACAGGCCATTGCCCCGTTAAGAGAGAGGCCGGCCACAACTTCACCGCTGTCATCAAGAAACATCTTCTCATGGGCGGCGGCCGGAGCCGTCTCCCTGAAATCCAGGGCGCGTACCGACCCGCTCTGGCCGTCATGAATCAAGGCAAAACCACCGCCACCGATATTGCCCGCTTCGGGGTGCACCACGGCCAGGGTAAAGGCCACCGCCACAGCCACATCAAAGCTGTTGCCACCCTTTTTGAACACATCTACGCCGACAGCCGTGGCGATGGGGGCGGCCGTGGCCAGCGCCCCGTTCTCGTAAAGAGTGGAAAACTCGACGGAGGTGCAGCCGAACGAAAGCGCCAGCACGAAGGCCACTGAAACCAGAAGCCAGAACCGGCGACGCCGGTTTGCCGTCATTGAATGCATGGTGAACAGCACACCTTAGCGTTTATCGACTACGAATACCATCCCATCGGGGAAGTTGACCTGAAGGGGAATGCCGTCTCTGAGTTCTTTTGCTGTCACTCTCAGCGGTTTGACATCCTCACTGTCAAAGATATTCGTCAATCGCAACTTGGTCGATTTGAACCCGGTCTGCTTCAGATCGGCCCGGATGATGATTTCCTTTTGGTCAGCTTCCAGACCGTCGGAAAGCTCTCCGGGCGGCGGGGCGACAATAAACAGCAACCCTCTTTTTTCACCGGCGAGAAACGATATGTCTACTGACGGATCGCTGCAGTACAGATACGAACTGATCTTCTCCCCGCTCAGAACAGACTCTATGAAAGAAAGCTTCTGATGGTTGCCGCCGGAGGCGCCGTCAAAGGAAAAAAGATAGAAGTTGCCCTTGAAACGTGACGACGATACGGCCACCACCTTGGAGTCACTCTTGGCTATTTTCTTAACCTTGGAATCGTCAGTTGACCGGATCGAACCATAAATGTACGCCGGGAAAGAACCGGCTTTGTGAGTGACCGTACCGATGCGGTAATCGACGGTGGTCTTGATGCGGAAATGGTTGGCGAGAATATGACAATCCTTCAGGTTCTCATCATACCGGGGCATGACACCGCACAGAATCACGCTGACACCCCCCTTAACCAGTTCGACAATCGCCTCCTGGTCGCTGGCGGCCATAATCTCGGTCGACGCAAAGAACAGCAGCTTGTACTGCTTCAACGAGTCGAAATTGCGGTTCTCGCGCACGCCGAAGTTCAGTTTCAGGCGCATCAGATCCCGACAGAATCCTACCGCCGACTCATCGACCAGCCGCTGAACGTAAGCAAACGATTTATCGCTGGAAGTCCGCCGCAGCCAATAATAGAAACGGTTGCCGACAACGGCGATTTCCGGCACGGAATCCATCTCGTCCAGACCTACGGTCGTAACCGCCTGATTGAAGCGCTTGGCCACTTCGTAGCCGCTTGAAACCGTGCCATCATTGTGAAGCGGCGCACCATACCAGTACTCCCGGTCGACGAACATATAATGGTTGATTCCTTTGAAACCCGCTGAGAGGCCCGCGGCGTAGTAAAAGCGGCGAGTATTGCTCGCAATCGGAGCCTCATCTTCTTCTCGTTCCGGGTTGACGGCTGCCGACCCTGACGTGAAGGACGTGGCGAAGGCAAAGCCGTACTCCGCCTTCAGGAAACGGGCCTTGATGTTGAGATCGAAATAACGCCCCTCGGGAAAAACGTTGCCTCCCAGGAAAGGCGATCGGTCTTCGGGAATCAAGTTGAATGCCGGTAACAACTCCCCCGGATGGAAATATAACGATCGGAATATGAGCGGCTCGACCGTATACGACTTGAAAATGTCCTCCAGCGTTTCCAGATACAACTGCAACGTAAACTCCCGGAACCTGAACCAGTCGAACACCTTGGGATAGTCCTTCAGCGTCAGAGCCTCAAACTTGCGGGGTGGCTCCACCTTCGCAAAACTACTGTTCTTTTCCTTGTACTGGGCGTTGAGCTTCTTAATGTCACCGTAAGTCGATTCCAGAAAATCTGGGTAATACTGCGCCAGAACGTCCGGATTATAGTCGGCACCGGCCGGGTCGAGTTGCCGCCAGAACGAGGTCTCGTAGTCGAGCTCCACCATGAAAACCGGGCCACGAGGATGAATGTAGTTCTTGGTCGCCTGGATGAAGGCCTTGAAATAGCTTTTCAAATGAAACAGATAATTCTGGTGCAAATAGCTCGGCCGATAACCGCCGCCGGCACCATACTGATCCTCGACAGTGGTTTCCTGCCCGCTGGCATCACGGGCAAATATCTTTATGTCATTGAACAAATAAGCCGGCAATCCCCCGTTTTCCAGTTGTCCGGCGACAGACGGGCCTGGGCGAAGAATCACCTTGAACCCGAACTCCCGGGCCAGCTCAAGAAAGACTATCAGGTCTTTGCGGGGATCAGACAGCCCTGCAAAATCCAGAAACTTGTTTTCGTCCTGGTGAACGTTCCAAGGAACGGCTGTCGAGATTATCCGAAAGCCGGCCCGCTTGATTCTCTCAAAGCAGATTGACCAGTAACGTTTCTCAATTCTGAAATAATGCAGTTCCGCCGAGAAAGGATGATAGGTCTCTTTGCCTATCGAAAACTTATTGCCGATTACACCCAACATATAATGCCTTATTTATCAATAACTTACACGTTCTGACCGACTCGGTGCGAATCTTTATGATACCCAATTTCTCCCATAATGTCAATAATAAAGATGTAATCTGCTGCATGACAATACATTACCGAAAGCATTCTTATTTCGGCCGGTTTCTGCAAAACCCTGTGTTATTCTCCTTTTGAATTACAAGAATCCTATTAATCAATTATAGTACATAGACATACGAATTGTCCCAATAGCGATGCCAGTGATGACAAAACAAGTACCATCAAAAAAGCCCCCGTTAGGGGGCTTTTTTTTGTATGTCTTTCCAACGAGATTACTACCCGCGCAGTATCCCGCTTACTTCAGAAGCATCATCTTCTTTGTGGCCACAAACGAACCGGCCTCTATCTTGTAGAAGTATATGCCCGAGGCCACCTTGGCACCGTCATCGCCAGAGCCGTTCCACTCTTCGGTATACTTGCCCGCGGCCAGGTCCTGATCCACCAGGGTGCGGATCCGCTGACCGAGAACATTGTAGATGGTAATTGTCACGTGAGATTTGACCGGGAGGTCGAAGTTCATGGTCGTGGATGGGTTGAACGGATTAGGATAATTCTGACTCAGGGCAAACGTGGCCGGTATTCCGGGGTCACGCTCCGCCACTGCCTGGCCACCCGCTACGGTAAAGCAATGAGGACCATCCCAGGCGGGGAAAATATCTCCGGTTGAACCTGGTGCCGGCGTTCCTGTGTCACTTGACCACAGCCACTCGTTGGCCGGAGGATAGAAGCAGGAATCCAGACACAGCGTCTTTCCCTTCTGCTCCGCATTGAGCTGAGTGGTGATAGTGTAAACGACCTCGTCAAAGCCCGGCTGCACACCCGGCTTCTGCGTCGGGATGAGTTGCTTGGCGTTGCCGCCGAAACCGACGGTGTCAGCGCCACTGCCGTTAACGCTGTACGGATTCACGAAGATATTGTCATTCATATTCAGCACCGGGCCGTCCCAACCCGGATAGAAGACAACCCAGTCAAAGATGGTTTCCATATCAAAGTACGGAACCGTAGTCAAGGAATCCCACACGGCACCATCAGGGGAATACACCTGGAAGCCGTTGGAAGCTCCCACGATACGCGCGGTATCGGCCCCTCCGGGCATCGTCCAGCGAATGTAAAAAACAATGGGAACGCCGGTCTCCAGTTCGTTTGAGACATCAAGCCCGTCAACATGGTCCAGGGAAAAAGCGTAGTTCTGGCCATAGGCCGCCCCGAACGAAAGCAGAAGAGCACCTAACAAACCTGCCATTAGTTTAATCTTCATAGCAAAGCCTCCATGCAATTACGATTCTTTACTCGCATAAGTCTCTTATTTTTCAATAACCTTACCGTGAATCTGGCGAACTGCCGTAATCTCACCTCCCCGCTGAGGTCAGCGTCAAGAGGCGTATGATTCAGACAATACTCCAATTTATTCGTATCCAATATTATAAATATTATACGGTTGAGTCAATTAAAAAGAGGTCGCATTCTCCAAAAAACCTCAATAATCTCTCAGGCCGGGCGGGACTGAGCATGGCGCCACGGAGGCGGCTCAGCACTTTGCCTTTGAGCGACAAAACAGCACGGTTTTCGTCCGTTTTTGCCGGTTTCGAATGTGATAGAATTGGGTTATAATGGGCGGCAAATTATCATAAAAACAGGCCGCCCCGTTGGTGGGGCGGCCTGCTTATCATCAATCGCGTCGTGATAACGCTCGCAATTACGGACAGGCTTTGGGGGCCGGGCCGCTCGGAATTCCGAACAGCCACGTCAGCATGTACGTAACATCCGATACGTTCACCTTCTCCAGTTCGTCTCCGTTGGCATTGGCCTCTTCGGTACAAACCGGAGCCGGTCCGGTCGGAA
>Ga0224495_10003112_pt1 | contig 10358 bp, 13 predicted proteins | sample SF_Jul11_sed_USG_FD_168128 | JGI IMG/M metagenome (GOLD analysis project Ga0224495, IMG submission 168128) | Sediment microbial communities from San Francisco Bay, California, United States - SF_Jul11_sed_USGS_4_1 | ecosystem: Environmental > Aquatic > Marine > Sediment | place: USA: California...
GGCGCCGGAGAGAACGTGATGTTCGAGGTGTTCCAGGATGGCGCCTTGCCCACCACCGTAGAGAGGGAAGCCGCCGCCGTGGATCACGCCGTGCAGGATTTCAAGCGGGGTTTTTGATATTGAACCCCTTTCGCCGGGCCAAAGCCGGATTTCCCGGCGCCGATTTGATAGAATTGGTCCATGAATAAAACACCGGCCATATGAGCGAAAAATCCCTTATCCAGGCGCGCAGGCTGCGGCGGGAGTTCACCGTGGCCGAAGGGCGGGCCGGGCTGCTGGGCTCCATCAAGAGCCTCTTCTCGTCCAAATCCTCCGTGATCCACGCGGTGGATGACATCTCCTTCTCCATCGAGTCGGGCGAATTCGTGGGCTATGTGGGGGAGAACGGCGCCGGCAAATCCACCACCATCAAGATGCTCACCGGCATCCTCACCCCCACCTCCGGCCAGGCCATGGTGGATGGGATCGTCCCCTATGAGGAGCGGGTGAAAAACGCGTTCAATATCGGCGTGGTGTTCGGCCAGCGCAGCCAGCTATGGTGGGACCTGCCCGTGAGCGACTCCTTCGACCTGCTGCGCGCCATATACCGCATCCCGGGCCAGAATTATTCGGCGAACCTGGCCGAGCTTTCATCCTGGCTGGAGCTGGGCCCGCTGATGAAGATGCCGGTGCGCAAGCTCTCCCTGGGCCAGAGGATGCGATGCGACCTGGCGGCGGCGCTTCTGCACGCGCCGAAGGTGATGTTCCTGGACGAGCCCACCATCGGGCTGGACATCATCGCCAAGGATAACGTCCGGCGGTTTCTGAAAAAGATCAACCAGGAGCGGGGCGTGACCATCATCCTGACCACCCACGACATGGACGACATCGAAGCGCTATGCAACCGGATCATAATAATAGACAAGGGGAAGATCGCCTGGGATGGAGACACCGGCCGGCTGAAGGATGAGCATATGAAGGGCAAGATTCTGGAGGTGGAGTTCCATGGGGACGACCCAGGCCAGGTGGCCCTGCCCGGCTTGTCTCCCTTCAAGCGGGAGGCCTCCAAGCAATGGCTCCGCTACTCCGGCGATGGCGGAGCCGGGCTCAACGAGGTGATCTCGGCCCTCTTCGCCAACTATTGCGTGAAGGACCTCTCCATCCACGCGCCCAAGGTGGCGGACGTGGTGAAGGCAATATACCGGCAGGGGGAGGGGCGCGGGGAGGTCGGCCCATGAGCGATCACTCGTCCGCCATGGCCCCGGCCCCTGGGGCCGAGGCGAGGCTTTTTCTTGCCATCGAGCGCTTCCCGGCGCTCACGCTTTATCTTAAGTTCGCCCTGAAGGCGTTTCAGAAACAGCTGGCCTACAAGTTCGAGTATTTCGTGGGCGTGGCCAACGGGCTGCTGTTCATATTCATTTTCACATCGCTGTGGAAGAATATTTTCGACACGTCCAAGGCCGCGGCGGATATCTCCTTCTCCCGGCAGGGGATGATATCCTACGCCGTCTTCGCCATGATCATCCGCATCTCCATGAGCCAGGACGACCTGGGGGTGATGGGCAAGGTGCGTAGCGGGCAGATCGCCCTGGATATGATAAAGCCTTACAACTTTTTCGGCGCCACCCTGGCCGAAAACATCGGCGGCACCATGTTCCACTGGTTCACCCGGGCCATGCCAATCCTGGCGGTGTGCATGATATTCACCAGCGTCACCATGCCCCGGGACCCGGTGAACTATCTTCTGCTGATCCTGGCCTGGACCCTGGGGTACTTGATATATTTCATGGTGAACTTTCTGTTCGCCCTGCTGGCGTTCTGGATCGTGGAGACCTTCAGCTTCCAACTGATGAAATATGGAATGTTCACCCTCTTCTCCGGCGGGATAATCCCCCTCGATTTTTTCCCGGACATGGTGAGGCCGATAGTGGCCTGGATCCCCTTCATGTCCGTGTTATATGTGCCCACGGCGGTTTTCATCGGCCACCTGCAGGGCGCCCAGGCCGCCGGGTTCATCCTGTTCCAGGCCGGGTGGGTGGTGGCGCTGGGGATATGCTGCGCGCTGACCTGGCGGGCGGCCCGCAAGAAGCTCATCATCCAGGGGGGTTGAGGCCATGCGGGAGGAAGCCGGAATATATCTTGCCATGATAGTGGCCTCCATCCGGGCCAAAATGGAGTATAAGGCCTCGTTTCTTTTTTTATTCGTGGCCCTGCTGGTCTTCTATCTGGCCCAGGTGGGGGTGATAGTGGTGGTGCTGACCAAATTCGGCGATATCGCCGGGTGGTCTTTGGGAGAGATGGCTTTCCTGTATGGGCTGATGGTCTTCTCCCAGGGGATCACCACGATCCTCTTCGGCAGCCTGAACGATTTCGAGTCCCAGATCATCGCCGGCGATTTCGACCGGCTGCTGGTGCGCCCCTTGAGCCCGCTGATGCAGATATTGGCCAGCAACTTCGAGATCAGCTCCATCGCCCATTTCTTCATCGGCTCCACGGCGCTCTATTACGGCTCCGTGGGCGCGGGGGTGGAGTGGACATGGCAGAAGGCGGCCTATCTGCCGGTGGTCATGACCGGGGCGGTGCTCATCCAGGGGGGCATCCGGCTGTCGGTGGCGGCTGTCTGTTTCTGGACAATCCGCAACCGCTCGCTGGTGCACATCGTGGTATACAGCTCCAAGGAGATGATCCTCTATCCCATTACCATATACCATTGGGGGATGCAGCTTTTCCTGACGCTGCTGCTGCCGCTGGCGTTTATAAATTTCTATCCCAGCCATTTCTTCCTGGCCCGCTCCGGGTCCAACCTGCTGTTCCATCCTTTCATCCAGTATCTGTCGCCGTTGGTGGGGGTGACGCTCTTTGCAGGGGCGTATGCGCTGTGGCGGCTGGGAGTAAGCCGATACCAGAGCGCGGGAAATTAAGAAGGCGGCGCCGATGGATTCCGCCAGAAAACTGCTTTGGGGTGTGGGGATATTGATAGTGGCGCTGGCCGCCGCAAAGCTTGCCATCCCCGGCTTGGACGCCGATCCGGCTCTGGTTAACGGGCAGCGGTTTTTGTTCGGCCTGTTCATGGCCGTGGCTGTGTGGATGACCATAGTCCGGTATGGGCAGGAGGCAAGGCTGGAGCGCGGACGCAACGGCCAGGGTGAGTCGAAAACGCTACCGGCTGCGCGCGTGTACGCCATGCAGAAGGCCGCGGCGCTTCTCATCGGCCTGTTCATTCTGGCGCCATTGCTCGTGACTTTGGCGGCATATGGGCGGTTCGAGGAGTCTGGCGGATGGGTTCTGCTGCCGATAACGGGGATCGGCCCGGCCCTCTATGCGCGGGAGTTGCTGGGGCGGAAAAAAAAGCTATGAGATTCACTCAAACAGTTTGCAACGGCGGTTATTGTAGGGGCAGGGCGTTCGCCCTGGCCAGGGCGCGGCAAGCGGCGCCCCTACAGGAGTATAGACCGGCAAGCGGCGCCCCTGCTGGATTCCAGCTGCGTTCCTGGGTCTGCTGGATCAAACGTACAAGCCGCCCTACGCCTTGATGTTTATCAGCGGCTTTAGGTGGTGGGTCACCTCCACCAGGTCTTTCTGCAGGGTCATGATCTCGAAAATGTTCTTATAGGCGTCCGGCGCCTCGTCCAGGGTGGAGGGGCGCACTTTGGAGGTTATCCCCTCCATCTGGCTGGCGAAGGTCTCCATCTTTATCGCTTCCTTGGCCTTGGTGCGGCTCATGGCCCGGCCCGCGCCGTGGGAACTGGAGAAGAGGCTCTCTTCATTTCCCTTCCCAACCACGATAAAGCTGCCGTCGCGCATGTTGCCTGGGATCACTCCATCCATCCCCTTCTCGGCGTGGGTGGCGCCCTTGCGGTGGATCCAGGCGCCATCCTTCAGCTCGGCGTGGTTGTGGGTGCGGTTGATGAACTTTAGAGTCTCCGGCTGGGCTCCGCCGCGCACCAGGTAATAGATCTCCCGCAGCACCCGTTCGATCATCTCCTGGCGGTTCTTCAGGGCGAACTCCAGGCAGAACTTCATGTCGGTGATATAGTCCTGGCCCTCATCTGAATCCGCCCGGAAGCCGAAATGCCCCTCCCTGGCCTTGTTGCTTCTGGAGGCCAGCTTCATGTAATGGGTGGCGGTGGAGTGGCCCAGGTTGCGGCTGCCGGAATGGATCACCACCCACACCAGGCCAGCCTCGTCACGGCTGATCTCGATGAAGTGGTTGCCGCTGCCCAGCGAGCCAAGCTGCTTGAGTCCGTTTTTGTCGAAAAAGCGCCTCAGCGTCGGGGTCATTGGGTATCGCTGGTAATCCCAATCCACCGGCTTTTTGTTGTGGTCGAACCCGGTGGGGATGGCGCGGTATATACCGCTGAATATCTTCTCCCGGTGGGGGGCAATCTCCTCGGCGGCAAGCGGCGTCTGCACCGCGCACATGCCGCAGCCGATGTCATAGCCCACCCAGGCTGGCAGGATCATGTTATCTGTGGCCACCACCGCGCCGATGGGAAGGGAGTAGCCGGTGTGGGCGTCGGGCATCAGGGCGGCCTTCAGGACGAAGTCCTGACTTATGGCGGATTGGAACTGGCTGAGGGCGCCCGGCTCCATATGCTCGGCGAATATCTTTACATTTTTCATGACGGCCACCAGCTATATCAATATGACAATGACATATCCATATTATACGATTTCGCCGGGGCGCCGGGGTGGAATATGCCGGAGGGCTATAGCCCGGAGACTTTCAAAGCCGCGAAGCTCTGCACCTTCTCCAGTTCTTTTTTCAGAATCTCCAGCTTCTGGCCTGCCCCGGTCAGGTCTCCGGCGGCGCAGTTTCGCTGCAGAAACTCCGATGGCGCCACCAACCCATGGGCGGTGAACTGGGCGGAGGAGCCTTTGAGCTTGTGGGCGATCTGTGATATCTTTTCGGCGTCCTCCAGGCCCAGGGCCTGCTCCATCTGCTCGATATATTTCTGGGCTTGCGTGAAAAAGATCCGCAGAATGTCGGCAAGCCCATCCATCCCCACGCTTTGGGCCAGTTCGTCGATATCCAACGGTGCGTCGGCGGAGGAAGATGGAATGGCCGCCGTTGCGGCTCTGCCGGGCAGAAGATCCTCCAGCTTGGTAAGCAGATCTGCGTAGTTCACCGGCTTTGGGATCATGAAATCCACCACGCCCATGGTCTGCAGCGACTCCAGATGATCCAGCGGCTTTGCCGTGAGCAGGATGATGCGGGTGTGGCCGTGGCCCTTTTCTTTCTCCTCCTGGCGGATGGCCCGGGCGGCGTCCAGCCCGCTCATGCGGGGCATGTTGAAATCCAGCAACACGGCCTTGTGGCCTCCGGCGCGCCACTTCTGGAAAGCCTCCGCGCCGTCATGGGCCAGGTCCACCTTCAATCCCAGCTTTTCCAGGTTTATCCTGGCCAGGATGCTGGTCGCAGGGTCATCCTCGGCCAGAATCACCGCAAGCCGGGAGCTTTCCACCATGTCACTTACACTATCCGTTAATCTTTAAAGCAGGATTATATTAAATTGCAGGAATTATTTCCCACAAAAAATGGGGAGCATCATGGTTCGGTGCCAGCCGTAAGGATGATTATCTGGCTTTGGGTTTCGGAAGACTTCTGCGCGCCCAGGGGTATGTCGATCGATGAGCCGCCGGTACTGCCCTCGGACCTGGCGATAACCAGAGTCCCGGGGTCGTCTATCACTACGGATGTAGAGGAGCTGTTGACGCTGAATGCTCCGGTCTCTTTCTCCAGGTGGCTAGACTCCGGCGCTACGGTTACTTTGAGTTTCCCCTCCCCCGCCCTGGCGGCTATCACATACAGGCTCTCCCCGGCGGGTTTGAAGGTGGTGCTTTCAGTGACATAAATATTATTCCGGTCCACATGGAGCGTCTTTTCGTTAAATGGGTATTCTTTTCCGGTGAAGATTCTGCCCGGCCGGTTCTCTATCACCAGTAACGATTGCGTCTTCCGGCTTTCCATCCGGCCTGAAGAAGCCAGAGCCTCCAGCCCCAGTGGAGCGCCGCCAGGTGGAAGCGGAATGGAGCCGAACATCCACCCATCACCGGCAAACCGCCAGGAGACCTTTATCCCCAGCCGTTCCCATTGGCTCTTCGTCACAGACCGGACCTCGATCCTTATATTGGCCGGCTTTCGGTCCAGCGCTTCAAGAACGCGGCTCACCCGGTCCAGAACCTCCGGAGTGTCCACCACGATAAGAGCGTTGGCCGATTCGGCCAACGATATCTTCCCCTCGGCCGATAGCTGCGCCTGGGCCACGGGCAGAAGCTCCGAGGCCTTGGCGTAATCGATCTGGAATATCCGCGCCTGGACCCGCTCCCCCGCCAGGGCCACGGCTTGCAGCAATCCGGCCGACAACAGTGCGGCCAGCGCCAGCGATCTCATTCCCGGGCGTGCCTTAAGTCTATGACCCCTATGGCCGCCACACATTCCCCCTTGCTGTTGCGCAGAGGCGAGCAGATGACCGGGATACCCTTATATGGGCCGGAGGTCGGCTTTTCCCGCACCACCTCGTTGGTTCTCAACACCTTCTCCAGCACCGGGCCCGTATAATCATTATCCAGCACCCGCCCGGTCTCCACCCGGACCCCATGCCGGTTCTTGCTTCTAAGTGTCACCGGGAACTGGTCCACCAGATGATAAATGGCCAGGGCCAAGGGGGCGATCTCCTCTGCGGTCATGTCTGCGTGAAACAGGTCGCTCATGGTATAGGCTCCATTACAAGCGTCTGGATGATGAAGGCACAATGACGCTTATGGTAATTGTAGGACAATCCGGTGAGCAAAGTCACCCTTTCAAGGTGTAGGTCCAATGCGGCTGAGGTTTAAGGGTGTAACGAAATGTATAGAAATAAATCTATCGGGCATCCGGTGTTGAAAATTTCCAATTGTAACAAATTATGACGGTCAAAAAAATGCGACGAATCTTTTATGGGTGTCTCGTAAAACAACAAAGTGTCATTATTGCTCCGATATCTGTCCGCACATGGTTACATAAGTTGCCACCGAGAATATAAGTTAACGAATAAAGGTAAATATATCAGGCAAATGAAAAATACCTCGCTAACGGCATGAATCATGCTACACATTGGTGCAGGGTGGAGAGCGGATTATTGACAGTAACGCAATAATCCGAAAATTGCGCGTGCAGCTCCGATGTGTGCGCAGCGGGAAAAGGGAAAAGGGAGAAGGTATGGATCACAATCTCAGCCCCAGTTTGGCCGTCCGCTATGTTCAGGAAACGAAAATATCACTAGTCATTCCCAACGATCCCGACCTGATACCCATTGTCAGCTCATATCTATCAAGCATGATTGATCCGAACGGGGCCTCCTGCAAACCCGCCTGGCTGGAGCTTGCGTTGGACGAGGCTTTGAATAACGCCATGTATCAGGGCAACCTGGAGATGTCCTCCATGGAGAAAACCGAGGACTTCTCCAGATTTTATGAAATCGCCGAAAGCAAGCGCCGAGCGGCGCCATATGCGGCCAGAAGAATATTTGTGACATTCTGCTATCAGGGTACCACCTTGTCCATCACGGTGCGGGATGAGGGACGCGGGTTCAACTGGCGCAACCATGTGGAAAAAACTGCCGAGGACCCAGAAAGGCCTTTTGGCCGCGGGCTTGCCATCATACGCAAATACGCATCGGCGATGGAGTACAACCCGGCAGGCAATGAGTTGACCCTTTATTTTAGCGGATGCCATCTGGCCGTCGGGGCGCCACACAATAGGGCGCAATGAGCGGCCCTGGCGAGCGCTTTATTCCCGCAGCCCACACTATGGTCCGCTAATCCACAATTCCATGATACAAGCCAGGCATGTCCCCACCATCACTTTGATTCATCTATCCATCGGCGAATAAACTTGGCTTTTCCTGCCTCGGCGCCCCAAATTATAAATGAAGAAGTAAGCAGACCATGGCGGCAAAGGAGGAAGCATGATCCAAAAAACCGGAAAACTGGGCGGATTCTTTCCATTGACCAAATGGAGCATCGATTCGTTGCTGGGCATGCGCCAGGTCACCCAGGGGCTCGCCAGCAGAAAACCTGTAAATCGTCCAATGCCGATGGATATCAGCCGCAGGGCGGCCATGGTGGCGATGAAGAGGACGCGAAAGAGGCTGGCCAGGTTCCTGCCGAGGCATGGGAGGCTGATGGTGCGATAATCCTGCCGGCGGTTAAGGCAGCCGTGGCGGGCAGCGGGTGTTAATTTGTATTGTGACAGGCGTCCGAATCCTTTATCTTAGGTGACAAACCTATGGTAGAAATGCGATTCGACGCTATTAGAGAGCATCCTGTGTGGGAGAGAGTACCGCCATGGGCGGCGTACGCCGTCGGCGCTGGCGGGCTGACCCTCCTTTTCATGCTGGTGGGATGGAACTGGTTCTCCCAGACGTGGGTTGTCTCGGTCTTCGCCAAGGGAGGGCCAGTAATGTGGCCCATTCTTTTCTGCTCCATCCTGGCGTTGGCCATCTGCCTCGAACGCGGGTACAACCTGCGGCATGAAAAAGTGATCAATCCAACCTTCACCGCCGAGGTTCGGAGGCTTTCCACCAAGGGGGACCTGGATCGCGCCCTGGCGCTCTGCTCCGGCAACAGCTTCGCCATGGCCCGCATCCTCAAGGCCGGGCTCAACCGCGCTTCCCACGGCATCCTGGAGATCGAACGGGCCATCGAGGCCGCCGGCGCCCACGAGACAACATTGATGGAGGCAAACCTGCGCGGCCTGGGTGTGCTGGCCAATATCACCCCCATGCTGGGGCTTCTGGGCACAGTCACCGGCATGATAAAGGCTTTCAACGTTATCTCCGAAGCGGGCACGGGCAACCCCAGCCTGGTGGCTTCAGGCATCGCCGAAGCGCTCATCACCACCGCCGCCGGGCTCATCATCGGCATCCCGGCCCTGGCCGCATACCACTATTTCCGGAACAAGGTGGACCGGTTCATCTATGACATGGAAGAGGAGAGCCTCTTTTTCGTGGAGGACCTTATCAAGGCCATGGAGCGGTTTGAGGCCATGGAGCGGTCTGCGGGGGTGGCCCGTGAGATTTAAAAGAAAGGTTGAGGAAGACTTCAGCTTGGCCATGGCTCCGCTCATCGACGTGGTCTTTCTGCTGCTGATCTTCTTCATGGTATCCACCGCCTTTGTGGACTTCACCCGCAGGATGGACATCGAGCTGCCCGAGGCCAAGGCCGGCGCCGGCGCCGAACGGGAAAAGGTATACCAGATCGAAATCAGCAAGGATAAGGAAATTTACCTGCTGGGAGAGAAAATAGCCCTGGAAGAACTGCTGCCCATGCTCACCGATGACATCCACCATGTGGCCCGCCGCTCGGCGGTGGTCAGCGCGGACCGCCGGGTGGAATATGGCTTCGTGGTGCAGGTGATGGGCCAGGTGAAGGAGGCTGGCGTATCCGATATATCAGTGGCCGTCAGATAATCATTGGCGCGGTGGCCATGGCTGCGGCGGCCAACCTGGCCATGGCCGAAAGCGTGATCGGTCCGGACGATATTCCTTCCATCGCGATACCCAAAAGCGAAGAAGGCCTGCAAAAGGCCAGGCAGGCGCCAGCCATGGAGCTGGAGCGCATATATATCCAGGCGCCTCACCCCACGGTTCACTTCTTTCTTCAACACCCACGCATCGCCTTCAACATCACCCGGTATATCCTTGGCAAGACAGGCATGCGGCTGGAAAAGGAGGATGAAGAGGATGAAATGGAGAAGGGGCAATGGCTGATCAGGAGCCAGGGAGCCAAATACCGGATGATCCCCCTCACGGCCAAAAGCGCCACCGGCCTGGCGGGTTTCCGGTTCTCCATCCCCGTTCCGATTCTGAACAACGCTTGGATCGGCGGACACGGGCTGATGAAGCTTGACGCCTGCCCCGGCGAGGATGCGGAGGAGACCATCCTATCCTGCAGCCTGTATCTGGCCATGAGCGAAGAAAGCGATGGATGGAATGCCGCGGCAAAGGTGTATGCTCAATCGCAGTTGCGCCAGGAGGCCATGTCGATGATGGAGTCCTTCAAATATCTTTGCGAAGAGGTGGCCTACGATCCGGAATCTATCGCTGGGGATATGGAAAGCGAGGAGGACCTGTTCACTATGGACCAAATCCGCCAGTTCAAGAAACAGTTTCTGCGAGCCGCTGCCAAAAAACGGTGAGCGGACAAGAAGCGAGCCGCTGGGGGGAGGGCGGAAAATTGGCCCGGTTTTCAGAAAAGCTGGTCTATATCACTCTGGCCCTGGCCTTTGTCGCCGCCACCGCAAGCCTGGCCTACTTAAAGCTGAGTGAAGACCCGGAGGCGGCCCTCGTCGCGGCAAAAAACAGGGAGCGGGCGCTGACCGACCTGCGGAGGCTTGG
>Ga0224495_10003113_pt1 | contig 10358 bp, 7 predicted proteins | sample SF_Jul11_sed_USG_FD_168128 | JGI IMG/M metagenome (GOLD analysis project Ga0224495, IMG submission 168128) | Sediment microbial communities from San Francisco Bay, California, United States - SF_Jul11_sed_USGS_4_1 | ecosystem: Environmental > Aquatic > Marine > Sediment | place: USA: California...
CGACATGGCCGTCGGTCGATTCACAACGACACCCAGCGCGCCTTCGGCCCCATGTTCGCAGAGCAGCACAACGGTCTGCCGGAAATTGGGATCGCGCAACGACGGTGCCGCGATGAGGAAGATGCCCTTTCCGAGTGGAGCTTTCATAGTCATAATCCTACCGTGCGGACCGGTGAGGCGCAAGCAACACGAAAACCAAACTCTACCGACGGACAAAGCAGGATGCTAGCGGTAGAGGGATTCGCGGCGGTCGCGCAACAAATCATTGTAAGGCGTGAGGGATTTGTTCCGTGCATCGGCCGGATCGACCTCGACAATGTGGAGTTCCTCCTGATCGCGCGGCGCGCGATGCAGAATCACGCCCTTCGGAGAAACGACTTCGCTGTTCCCGATAAAGGTTAAGGGGTCTTTGCCGCCTCGCGCTTCGCAGCCGATGCGGTTACTGGTGATGGCAAATACACGATTCTCCAGGCAGCGAACCGGCATGGAGTCCGGGCAGTTCGGCAACACAAGATTCGAGGGATGGCCGATGATCTCCGCCCCCTTGAGGGCCAAGGTGCGAGCCGCCTCCGGAAAATACCAGTCGAAACAAATCATGATACCGATCTTGGCCGGCCCGATATCCCACACCTGGAACCCGCTGTCTCCCGGCTTGAAGAACAGCGTTTCCTCGTAGAAAAGATGTGTCTTGCGGTAACAGCCGATGAACCCGGACGGTCCGACAACCACAGCGGAGTTATAACAGACCGCACCGGCGCGCTCAGGAAGACCGGCGACGATCACCATCTTACGCCGCTTCGCGACATCGATCAGCCGCCGGGTGGTGGGACCATCCGGCACCGGCTCTGACAATCTGTCAACTTCATCCTGTGAGACAAACTGGTAGCCCGAGGCACAAAGCTCTGGCAGAACAATCACGTCGGCGTCTGCCCGGTCGAGTACCTGCACGATCATGTCGAGATTGCGCGAGACTTCGCCAAAGACCGGTGCAAACTGAAAATACCCGACTCGCATGACCATCCAACCTCTAAAACAGAACGGGCAGGGTCGCCCCTGCCCGTTTCAGAAAATCTTGAGCCGAATGATTTACTTTACTTCGGACAGATGAGTGACTGCCCCCTCGGCATGCTGGGTGGCCACATCCGCGTGACCGGCCTTGCCATGGACCACGGCTTCTTTGAGATGCTTGACCCCTTCGTCCAGATGCGGATTCTTCACGCCGGCTGCCTCGGCATGCTTGAGCGCGCCCTCGGCATGTTGCACCAGGGCATCGGCATGGCCCTGCTTGCCATGCGACACAGCTTCCTTGGCATGTTCAACTGCTTCACCTACATGCTTGTTATCGGCCAAGGCAAGCCCGCCGAACAACGGGAAACCCACAAGCGCCGCAACCGCGGCGACAACCAATGCCTGACGATGGATTCTCATTTTGCTGGCCTCCTCTTCAGTGGTTAACTGTATGCCGGGGGATGAATGGTATCCAGAACAACCCGCGCTCCGTCACCTTACACAGCCGTTTTTTGACTGTCAAGAAGACCGCACTTGCGGATCAACATTCAGAATATGCTGCAGTCCCTTCGCATCCTTTTCCACCGGACAGGCAAAATCGCGACTCCACTCCCACCACGACCCCGGATAGTTGCGAACCTTCCGGTAGCCGGCCAGTTTGAGCACAAAATAGAGCCAGGCGGAACGGACACCGCCGGTACAATAACAAATGATTTCTTGGTCCGGCGTGATCCCTTTGTCGGCAAGGCTCTCCGAAATTGACTCCAGATCTTTCACGGTCGCGTTCGGCTGCAAGAATCCTGTCCAGGCCAGATGGATGGCGGAAGGAATATGTCCCGGTCTCGGGATCCCCGATACTTCCTTCCCGAGATATTCTTCCAGGCTCCGTGCATCAAGAATCGCCGTGCCGGGATGCGGCTGTTTCACCAGTTGCTTCAATTCATCCTTCACAGCGATCACAGAAGAAACCGGCTTCATAGTGAAGGTTCCCGGCTTAGGCGTCACAAACCCATGCTCGAACGGACGCCTCTCCTGCACCCATTTGACCCACCCGCCGTCGAGAATCCGCATCCGCGTATGGCCGAAATATTCCAACATCCAGAACATGCGGCCTTCGTCCCCCCAGTTGTCGAATGGATTCGAATAGATCACCACATCGCTGTCCGGATTGATGCCCAAGGCGCGGATCCTCTGTTCGATTCGTCCATGATCAGGGTCAAGCAATCCCTTCGGCACGGCTTTGGGATCGCTGTACTCATGCCATGTCGAATGCACCGCCCCCGGAATATGACCGCCGAACTCGTAGGCCGCGCGCCCGCGCACGTCGAGGATCACCAGACCCGGCTGCCCCAGGCTCTGTTGGAGCGTTTCGGTATCGATCAGCAATGGATGTGTCATGATGTTCCTTCTCGTGAGCAATCAGCCGTCAGCTTTCAGCGGACAGCTTGTGTGTTCCATCTGGCGGCCGAGAGCAACCGGCTGATCACTCTCACTGAGCGCCGAGGCCAGCGCGCCGGACAACGGAAAGTCCCGTTCATAAATCACGAACCGGTAGGGATCGTTCCCCGTCAGTCCATATTGCGTCCGCAGCATCTCATGCTGCTTATCGGTCAAGATGTGGTACTGCACCAGCGTCTTCACTTTCAAGCCCTCCGCCTGAACCGGAAGCCGGTACGTAAACTTGTACTCCCGACTGGCCAAGGGCAAGAGGCGGTTATCATACAACTCTACGATAGCCGGCTGCCACAGAATCCAGCGGCCCATCGTGGACGTCTGCCGGTCCAGCACCTTCCCCTCCCCATCCTCCACGGTAAACTCCACTGTAAAATACCGGTCGGGGTCCCCCGTCGGAATTTTATGGCCGGCCCCGGCATTAATCAGGGTCAGCGTCAACCCGACCCGATCTCCCGGCTTTGGCGACGGATTATCGGACCTCACATGTACCGCCACAGCCCGCTTCACCATGTCAGGATCATGTCCACCGCGCCACAAATGCCGGCGCCCGCGGCGAATCGGGCTGTCCGTCGCCACCGGCCGGTCGATTTCAGGCATGTGACAACTCTGGCAAATGAACCCCCGCTCCTGCATGAAGAACTTGCCTTCGTACTCCGCATAGGTCCCGCAAGGGCCGACGTTATAAAACTGCGCCGGCCCTGACACTACATTGTGGCAGCGCTGACAAACCTGCGTGGTACGAAAGTTCGGGTCGAACCCGGTCGGATGAGGCGCAGCAGAATCATCGAACGGCCCATAGATGATGCCATCCCGCACATGACAGGCCGCACAGGTCACCGATTCTTTTTGGTAGGCCGGATCGTAATGAGGATTAGGCTCCTGCACCGCCTTCTCGACACGCCCGCGAGGGATCTCTTTCACCAGAGTCGGCTGCTGATTCTCCAGCGGCGTATGACAGTTCAAACAGACCCAGATGTTCTTATCCTTCTTCCAGTAGGCCTGAAAAAACGGATCCTCATAGGCATGGGCATGGATGCTGGTCTTCCACTCGTCGTAGATCTCTCGATGGCACTCCCCGCACGATTCTGCGCTGAGGCTCGTCAGCCCCTCCGGCACTTTTTGAAACGGAATCGCATGGGCATATTCATCCCTCAGCCCGAAAATCACCACCGGTTTGATCTCAGTGTAATAAACATAAATGAACAGGCCGGTGATGGCGGCACCGAGCAGGATTTTGACAGGGATCTTCATATCGCCAACAGGGCCTGAACATGACGATCCACCGACGACGCCAACGCTGTGAGATTGTAACCGCCCTCAAGCGAGGAGAGGATGCGTCCAGCAGCATGGCGCCTGGCGATGTCGGCCACAATACCGGTCAAGTCTGCGTAGCCATCTTCGGTCAGCCCCATGCTCGCAAGCGGATCGTCTTGATGCGCATCGAACCCAGCCGAGATAATCACGAATTCCGGTTTGAACGCATCGGCCGCCGGGACCAGCGTCTTTTGAAAAACAGCACGATATTCCTCATCGCCTTCCCCCGCTTCCATCGGCACATTGATCGTAAACCCTTCACCGCCCCCCCGACCCCGCTCTGTCGCGCGGCCCGTGCCAGGATAATGGGGATACTGATGTGTACTGAAGAACAGAACCGAGGCATCGTCTTCAAAACTATGCTGGGTGCCGTTCCCATGGTGCACATCCCAATCGACGATCAAAACACGGCTAAGCCCATAGCGCTTCTGCACGTAGCGTGCGGCAATCGCTACATTGTTGAAGAGACAGAACCCCATCGCATGGCCCGCTTCAGCATGGTGCCCCGGCGGCCTCACCGCACAGAACACATGATCGACCTCTCGGGACATAATCGCATCGACCGCAGCCAGAGCCCCGCCTGCTGCCAGATAGGCAGCGGTCAAGGAACCGGGAGACATGGACGTATCGGGATCGAGCGACACGCGTCCCCGCGCAGGGGCCAGAGCCTTCAGCCTCTCAAGATAGGAGGCGGTGTGGATCTCCGTAATCCATTCATCTTCCGCCTTTCGCGGTTCAATCCCGGTCAACCGGGCCGCTGTCCCGCTCTGTTCGAGCCGCTGCATAATCGCGCGCAACCGATCGGGCGACTCAGGATGCCCGGCACCCATGTCATGCTCGAGATAGGCAGGATGGTACACAAAACCAGTCTTCGCCATAGATGCTCCAGCATACTTGACCAACAGAACGCTCAAAGAATAGCTGCCAACAAGGCCGCAGCAAGCAAAATGCCGAGGCGTATGACTCAGTACATTAAGGCATTGAAGGACACGAAAACGAAGCCGGCAGAATGCGTGAGCGCCCTGCGGAATCGTAGCATGGAGCCAAGAGCATAGACAACGAACGCGCGCCGCTGCTATCGTCACGGATACTTTGGAGGAACACATGGCCAATCGCCGCATCGAACCGCTGAAAAAAGTACTGGCACTAGACCCCGGCGACGATGTCGCCTGGTTTGGCCTCGGGAAGGCCTACATGGAAGATGCCAATTTCGAAGAAGCCGCCAAAGCGCTGCAACAATGCGTCACGGTCAAACCCACCTACTCCGCCGCCTACTATGCCCTGGCCCAATCGCTTCACAAACTGGGACGTCTCGACGAATGCCGGACTGTCTGCACTACCGGCATCGATGTCTCCACGAAAAATGGTGACGCGATGGTGACGAAAAATTGCGAACTGCTCAGAGATTCGCTACCGGCCTGAACTTACCCCGACAAACCCTCCCTCCATTTACCTCTCATAACTGACTGCCACCGTTGATGTTTCGGCAAGATGCTACACTTCATAGGTACGTCACTCCCCTGTGATGAGACCGAAAACCGGGTAGCACACATGTCCTTTCAGGCAAGTCCAAGCCAGCGATTATCCCATGCGATGCAAGGGCTGTCCGACCTCAGTCAAAACCTCAGGAGCGGGGCAACACTTGCCTGTCTTCTGCCGGTCTCACGCTTGTCCTTTGTCAGTTCTGTTGATCAACTCGTAGGGCTCCTACTGTTCAACTTCGTGATCGCGACGCTCTTCAGCTACATCCGGATGGGCCACGCCGCCATGTTCAACTACTGGCAAATTACGGCACTAAGCGTACATGCACTCCTGCTGCTTTTCGCCGGAGTACTATTCAGCAAACTCCACGAGCAAAACGATTGGGTACTCAGCCTCCCGCTCATCGCCGCAACAACCTACCTGCCCTATGAAATGGTTTATAGTACCTACAGCCTCCTCACCCGCAAAGAACTCATTCACCTGAGCGACACCACCGAAACGGTTCTGCCGATTCTTGGGTGGCTCTGGATGGGATCCGTCGCATTCTCCTTCTGCGCATACGTCCTGGAGCTACGCCGTTCTAAGCTGCTGCTTGGCCTGGTCCTGCTCACCTTCATCATCGTAGTCCCGCACTATTACTTCCCGGTCACTGAGCTGTGGTGGTCACCCTCTGAAGAGGAGTCCGCTGCTGACACAGTGAGCAAGCCGACCTCCGTCACCCAGGAAGATATTTTCTATGCCCAGGCCGGCATGCTCCCGAAGGAGCTGGCGCTCCTTCAGCCAGGTCAGCCGGGGCAAACCGATCTGTACTTTCTCGGCATGGCCCCCTATGCCTCACAAGATGTCTTCGTCAAAGAGATCACGTCCGTGCATGACATTTTCCAGCGCCGATTTTACACAGAGGGAAAATCCCTCACGCTCATCAATCATCACACGACCCTCCACACTGCTCCGCTTGCCAGCCTCACAAGCCTGCGTTCGGCATTGCACCGCATCGGCGAGGCAATGAATCGAGAAGAGGACATTCTTTTCCTCTACATCACAACCCACGGCTCGCGCACACATCACCTGTCGGTAGAACTCTATCCCCTTGAACTGTCGGCCATCACACCGCAGGCGCTTCAAACCGCGCTTGCCGAAAGTGCGATCAAGTGGAAGGTCATCGTCATCTCCGCCTGCTATGCCGGCGGATTCATTGAGCCCCTGAAAGATAGCCACACCGCCATTCTGACGGCCGCCGATGCCACACACACCTCATTTGGATGCGGCAACCAATTCAACTTCACCTACTTCGGACAGGCCTTCTTCGACGAACAACTGCGGCAAACCTACTCATTTACCGACGCCTTCGACAAGGCTCGCCTGGCCATCGCAACACGAGAAACCGCCGAATCCCTCACCCCCTCGAATCCGCAGATCTATATCTCCGATATCATGCGAGCGAAACTCCAGCAGTACGAGAAAGAGCTGTCAACGCGAGCCGCGCAGGCCCTCACCCTGGCTCACGCCCAATAATCCACGCGGATCTCCCGCACGGGCCGGCACCGGACATGCGCAAATTCGTTCTTTACTCAGAGGATCGTCGCCCTAGCGGTACTATGTAGGGGCTGTCACGATACGAAACCGACAGACTACGGCTTCACTCCGTGCGCGCATTTTTCATATGAGGTTGACGATGAGACCCTTCGCGTTGCGGGCCAGACCAATCCTGCTGGCAATGATGTTTCTCCTCGCACTGGCTTCGCCATCCCTCAGCCGGCCGCTGACACCGGACACGACACCGGACCCGTTAAAGCCCTGGGTCCCATGGGTGCTCCAGGCACATGACGATTACCGCTGCCCCTTTCTCTCGACGGAACGCCGCTGTGCCTGGCCCAGCCAATTATCGCTGGATCTCACGACGCAAGGCGGCACCTTTCAACAGCAATGGACGGTCTTTGCCGAATCGACCATCCCACTGCCTGGCAATGCTCAGCAATGGCCGCAAGACGTCACGACGGGAGGCCGCCCAGTTGTGGTCATTGACATAGACGGGCTACCCCACACTACGCTTTCGCCAGGCTCCTACAGCCTGACAGGCCGGTTCTCATGGGACCGCATCCCCGAATATCTGCGCGTACCGGCCGCGAGCGCGCTCGTGCAGTTACGGCTCAACCAGCAGCCGATCCCCTTCCCTAAACTCGACGCAACCGGACAATTGTGGATTCATCATGCAACCGCCGCCACAACGGAAGGGGTCAAAAACAGTCTCGACATTCAGGTCTTCCGCCGGCTCACCGACAGCATTCCCTTTCAGCTGCTCACGCGCATCCAGCTGGACGTCAGCGGGGAAGCCAGGGAAGTCTTGCTCGGGCAGGCACTGCTGCCACAGTACATTCCGCTCGCCTTACTCAGTCCGCTACCCGCACGGCTGGAGCCGGATGGACGGCTGCGCCTGCAAATACGGCCCGGCCGCTGGACGATCGACCTGACCGCTCGCGCCCCGGGCCAGGTGCAGACCGTCACCCTGGCAGACCCCGGCATGCCCTGGAGCAGCGAAGAGGTCTGGTCAATCGAAAACAGGCCGGATCTCCGCCTCGTCGAACTCACCGGCCTCGATGCGATCGATCCGCAGACGACGAGTCTGCCACAGGAATGGCGCGCCCTGCCGGCCTATCATGTCACTCCAGGCCACACCCTGACCTTCAACGAAAAACGGCGAGGGGATTCGGACCCGGCACCCGATCAACTGAATGTCACGCGAGCGCTCTGGCTGGATTTCGACGGCAAGTCTTACACGATACAAGATCGAATCACCGGAACCATGACCAGCGCCTGGCGTCTGGAGATGGCGCCTCCTGTAACCTTGGGCCAAGTCACGATTGCTGGGCAGCCGGAATTCATCACGCGCCTCGGCCCCGAGGCGCTCAACGGCATCGAAGTCCGCCATGGCACAATCAATCTCACCGCCGACAGCCGCCTCGACAGCGCCACGAGAACGATCCCGGCTGTAGGCTGGAATCATTCCGTCCAACAGCTGCGCGCGGTCCTGCATCTGCCGCCCGGCTGGTCGCTCTTCAGCGCGCAGGGGCCTGACTCGGTTCCCGGAACGTGGGTGGCCCAATGGACATTGCTCGATCTCTTCATCCTGCTGATCGTCGTGGTCGCCGTCGCCAAACTCTTTTCGAAGACCGCAGCGGCGGTCGCGCTCCTGGGCCTCGGCCTCACCTATCATGAAACCGGCGCTCCGACTTTCATGTGGCTGCACCTCATCGCCGCCACGGCCCTCTGCCGTGCGCTCCCGACAGGAACACTCAAGCAGCTCGCCACGCTCTATCGCGGAGGCAGCCTGCTGTTGCTCGTCCTCATCGCCGTGCCCTTTGCCGTTCAACAGGTCCGCGTCGGGCTGTATCCGCAACTCCAGCACCAATGGCAGCATGTCGACCCGGGGCTCTTTACTGCAGCCAGCGCACCGAACGAGAAACCATCGAAGACCGAGCACGACGCCCCTGCGTCTGCGAGCCCGGAACCAGCAGCCGAATCGTTCGTGCCGGAATCCAAACTCGACGCCAGCTTCATGGAGGCAGAAGACAGCGCCCCGCGCCTGAGAAAGTCTCGAGGCTTCTCCTCCTACGAGTACGCAGCGCGAAAGGAAACCCGCAGCCAAATTCAGACCGGCCCCGGCCTTCCTGTATGGCAATGGCGCCAGGTCCAGCTCGCCTGGAACGGCCCGGTGCAGCCGGACGAAATGCTGACGCTGATCCTGATCTCGCCGGGCGTCACACTGGTCATGAATTTCGCAGGTGTCATACTCGTCCTCTTGTTGCTCTTCCAGCTCAGCGATCAGATCCCGCCCTCGGCCACCTCCTGGACGAATTGGGTAAAGGGACTGCGCCAGCCGGCGGTAACGGCCCTGGTTCTGCTCGCCGCTTTGATGGGATCGGCCATGCCATCAATAGCTGCAGATGATCGGTATCCGTCCGAACCTCTTCTTCAGGAGCTTACATCACGGTTGCTGCAACCGCCTCCCTGCCTGCCGCACTGCGCCGACATCCCCGCCATGCACCTGACCGCCACCGCATCGGACCTCCGCCTGCGCCTCAGCCTGCATGCCCAGATTGCAACCGCAATCCCGCTTCCCGGTCATCCCTCGCATTGGATGCCAAACCGCGTCTCGCTCGACGGTCACTCCAATCCGGCGCTCACCCGGCAAACTGACGGCACCCTGTGGCTCCAGACTCCTGCGGGAACCCATCACGTGATTTTGGAGGGTCCCTTGCCGAAACGCAGCACCGTGCAACTGCCCTTGCCGCTCCCGCCGCATCGAACCACAACAGAGACCCGAGCCTGGAAAATCGCCGGCCTGCACGAAAACGGCACAACTGATCCCCAGCTGCTCCTGACCGCCGTCGGCCAGAACTCGTCCCCCACAGCCCGAACGGCTCTCGAAGCCGCAACGCTGCCGCCGTTCCTGCATATCGAGAGAACCCTGATCTTCGATCTGACCTGGCGCATCCTCACGACCGTTACCCGCCTCTCTCCGATGGGATCAAGCATTGTGGAAGAAGTTCCGTTGCTCCCGGGCGAATCCGTCACCTCCGACCGCATGCACGTCAAACATCACCGAGCCCTGGTCAGCATGGGACCGGGACAGGAGTCCGTGTCCTGGCAATCGGTCCTCACGCAAACACCGGAGCTCACCTTGGCAGCGCCCGTCACTCCGCACTGGGTGGAAACCTGGCAGCTGCGCATCAGCCCGCTCTGGCACCCGAGCTTTTCCGGCATCGCCCCCATCCATCACGGCGCCCGCGGCGGAGATTTCGCTCCGGAATACCGGCCCTGGCCAGGCGAAGCCCTCACAATCTCGCTCACAAAACCCATCGGAGCCGAAGGCGTGACCGTCACCATCGATCACAGCCATGTCACCCTCACGCCGGGTAATCGGGCCACCGGGGCCACCCTTGATCTGACCATCCGCAGCAGCCAGGGCGGGCAACATCCAATCACCCTTCCGCCGGACGTCAGTCTGACTCAAGTCACCATCGACGGCGTCTCGCAGCCCATCCGGCTGGAAGATCGCACCGTCCGGCTTCCCATCCACCCCGGCACGCAACACGTCC
>Ga0224495_10003114_pt1 | contig 10356 bp, 9 predicted proteins | sample SF_Jul11_sed_USG_FD_168128 | JGI IMG/M metagenome (GOLD analysis project Ga0224495, IMG submission 168128) | Sediment microbial communities from San Francisco Bay, California, United States - SF_Jul11_sed_USGS_4_1 | ecosystem: Environmental > Aquatic > Marine > Sediment | place: USA: California...
AGCTGGGTACGGTCGATCACTCTCAGTTCCGTCGAATCCGATATCGTAGCCATCTGACCCGGTGTAAGATTCTGATCGAAGATGATGAGATCGACCCCCCGTTGCATGCATTTGACCGACAATTCCTTCAATTTCCCCTCTCCCATCAGCGTGGTGGAAGAGAGCTGCATCGGTCTTTGAATAATGGCGTCCACGACAAAGACGCCACTCGATTCTGCCAGGTCTTTCAATTCCTCCATCGAATTTTCGAGAGCCTCCCGGTTTTCCCTTCCCACACTGAGAAGAATTGCCTTTTCTTGAGAGGCGTTCAGGGCAATCGAACGTTGACCCCTCTGAAATTCCTCCTCAAGGGACTGAATCCATCGTAGGAAATCGATGTCCCATTGTCCCAAGGGGACCGGAGCGTCCACTTCCCATGCCTTCTTCTCTCGATTATCGGGAAGGAGGTGAGCGGAGTAAATTAGGCCAGGATCACCGTTCCGGTTGACCGTGAGGGCTGCCATCATATCCAATCTTAGAAGGGCGAGATCGGTTAAGTCTTCCTCCGTCAAAGGCTCCCCCTGAAGATGAGTGTGAATGAGGCGGAGACCTCTTAATCGAAGGATGCCCGTTCGATAACGGGAGAGATCGGGGATGGTGATTCCCTTCTGGTCTCCAACGATAACGGTTTCAATAGAACCTCTTCGACCAACGAGAATGCCTATTTGACGGCGAATTTCATCGGATAATTGGGTAAGAAGGCGTGCAACTTCAACGGAAATCGCCTTTTGAGGAGGGATTTTCCTTCGGTAGATACGTTCGATGTTCCTTATTTGGCTGGGCTTTAGGCCGATGAGGTTGCCGTAAACTCTATTAATCTATTCCTCCTTATTTTAAGAAAATACTAATATGCTCTTGATAGCAAGTCAAGGATTTCTATTCATTGAATAATTCAACCTTCCCCTCTCCTCCCTTTTCTCCTGTCAGGGAAGTTCTTACATTCTTAAAATGCTGAATGACCCAAAGGTTGGTTAATAAATGTTCCGTGACCCGGGTTGTGGTGAAGGAGCAATTCCCCTTCGCCACCGCCATAAAGGGTATCAGTTGATCAGCCAGGTGGGGATCGACGCAACCCTCTGCCTCCAAATAATCTTTAAGATCATTCACAGCCTCACCAGCCACCTCTTCAGCCCTTTTCCCTCTCCGGCCCAGTGACGAAAACCCAGCGAGAGCGCCCTCCGATTCTGTCACGAGAAAGAGGAAGGAACCAGGCCCCCTTGAAGGAGGGTCGGGAAGAATCGTTATCTCTGCTTCCAACTTCATCTCCTTCTCAATCCTCCGGAGGGCTTCATCCCTCTGTCTCTCCGCCACATGTTTTGGAAGCAGGGATGCGGCAGAAAACCCGCGAATCCCTCTCAGGGGACCCCGTTTAAGCAATGAGATCGGTCCCAGAGATGGACCGGGTTGAACCTCCACTTGAATGATTCCACCTCCTTTGGGATACCAACCCCATTGGTCGATGCTTCCTCCCACCGAGATCCCCATAAAGTGCAGGATCGGGAAAAGAACTTCGGAGAGATACTGATAGGAGGGACTCCATGGTACATGAGTTCCCCCTTCCAGAATTAATCGAAAACTTTTCTGCGATAAACAGAGGGGCAAAAGAAGGGCTTGAAGGAGAAGGGTGACCGAACCAGCCGTTCCTATCTGGAAACGGTAATCTCCGGAGCTGATCTCCCCTGGGATGAAAGTGAGTTTCTGTGAACCGATGACATTTCCTTCCACCTTGGCCTCCGAAATCTTGGCCAATGCATTGACCGCCATGAGATGCTGATGTCCGAGGCCAGGATTCTTTCTCTTTGCTCGGATATGATGAAGGGTCAGGGGCCGCTTAAAGATCACAGAAAGGGCCAAGGCGGTTCTCAAAATCTGCCCTCCCCCTTCCCCGAAAGAACCGTCAATCTCTATCATGCCACCGACGTCGTTACCCATTTTCTAAAGACTAATCAAATATATTAGAAATTCCCCCCGTGTTCCCCTCCCCTCTATCCTCTCCCGCGGAGGGGAGGTTTAGGGGCCATCTAAAATGTTAGAAGAAAATTCTCAGAGGTAAGCATATAAGAATCCTAATCAAATTAGGAAACCCTGTCAATCATCCGCAGATTCATGGAAGAGCATAGGAAGGATTGATAGGTTCGTGATAAGTCCGAATCGTCACCCTGAACTTGTTTCAGGGTCTCGGAAGGCCCTAATTTGGTTAGATGCTGAACCAAGCATGACATCTCTTTGGTTTTTTTTAACTCTTTACGCCACCATCAACATTGACTTTTCAGGGATTCATGTTAGTCTTCATCCATTCTCTCAGGGAAGTTCCAAGATGGCAGAACTGATCATTTTAGGTTCGGGCACCGGGGTTCCCTCTTTAAAAAGGGGATCTCCGGGTCTGGTGGTGGCAACGGAGGGCTCTCGAATATTGATTGATAGCGGCCCCGGGATATTGAGGAGGATGTTGGAAGTTGGACTCACCTATGACGATGTGGATCTTCTTCTCTACTCTCATATCCACCCCGACCATGTCTCAGACCTTGTCCCTTTACTCTTTGCCAGTAAATATTCCGACCTCCCGAGGAAAAGGGATTTGTTATGCGTAGGTGGGCCGGGGTTTAGACGTTATTTTAACAAAATCAAAAAAGTTTACGGATCCTGGATTGTTTCAGAATTTTACCAACTTACGCTTAAGGAAATCTCGAGGAGACCCCTTATCTTTCAGGACCTGAAGATCTCTGCCAAACCAATGGCTCACCTCCCTGAAAGTGTTGGATATCGCATCGAATTCAAAGACGGGAGAAGAGTGACCATTTCAGGAGATACGGATTATTGCGGGAATCTTGTCGAACTTGCCTCAGAAGTCGACCTCCTCGTCCTGGAATGTTCCTTCCCTAACGATAAGAAAGTGGAGGGACACCTCACGCCATCCTTGGCAGGAAGAATCGCATTGGAATCCCGATGCAAAAAGCTTCTGCTCATTCATTTCTATCCTGCATGCGACCAAAGGGATATTTTCAAAGAAGTGCGGGAGGTCTATTCGGGCGAGATCATCCTGGGAGAGGATCTCATGAGAATTAGAATTTAGACGGAAAACCACGCTTTGGGAATCGTTTGACATCCCACTTTTTTTAAGATATTTTAAATGTCAGGAGGATTAGACTTTGAAAAAATACGCTCTTGTTTTGATCCTTTCTCTTTCCTTCCTCGCCTTTGGAGCTACGGGGCACTCGGAAGAAAAGGCTCCTGTTTTTGTTGCTGAAGTAGAAGGAATTATCAACCCGGCGACCGCCAAATTTATCACCGAGTCCATTGACCAAGCCGTTAAAGAGGGGGGGCAATGCCTCATCATCGAGTTGGATACCCCTGGAGGGTTAATGGATTCGATGAGGAATATCGTGAAGAAAATCCTCGCTTCTCCCATCCCCATCATTGTCTATGTCGGTCCAAGCGGAGCGAGGGCGGCCTCGGCAGGCGTCTTCATCACCATGTCCGCCCACATTGCAGTGATGGCCCCCAGTACGCACATTGGTGCAGCTCACCCTGTCACTTTGGGGGAAGGAAAAGAGAGCAAAACCATGTCCGAAAAGATCGTCAATGATACGGTTTCCTATATCAAGACGATTGCGGAAACGAGGGGGAGGAATGTGGAGTGGGGGGAAAAAGCGGTGAGAAAGAGCGTTTCCGTCACGGAAGACGAGGCTTTGAAGTTGAATGTCATCGACCTGGTCAGTCCGGACCTCCAGGACTTGCTTACGAAGATCGACGGGAGAGTGGTGAAGTTCGATGGGGCCACCCGAACGCTCCTCACGAAAGGAGTTCAACCCCGGTCCATAAAGATGAGTTGGCGCTACCGCCTTCTGGATACCATATCGAATCCGACGATAGCTTATATCCTCCTTATGTTAGGAATTTATGGAATCTTCTTCGAACTCTCGAATCCTGGAGCCATCTTACCCGGAGTGGTGGGCGGGATCTTCCTCATCCTGGCCTTTTATGCCCTGCAGATGCTTCCCATCAACTTTGCAGGGTTGGCTCTTATCCTCTTTGCCATCATCCTCTTTATCGCCGAGATCAAGGTCGTAAGCCATGGCCTCCTCTCCGTGGGAGGGGTCATCTCACTCTTGCTCGGTTCCTTGATGTTGATCGAAAGTCCGACGGAATATATGAGGATTTCCCTTAGCGTGATCATCCCCGCGGTCCTGGTCAGCGCAGCCTTTTTCACGTTTGCTGTGACCAAAGCGGTCAAGGCGCGCCTTTCGAAACCAACAACGGGAGCAGAAGGACTGGTAGGAGAAATTGGGACGGCGGCCACACCCATTGCTCCGACAGGAAAAGTCTCCATCCACGGGGAGTTCTGGAATGCCATGAGCGGCCAAACCATAGAGGCAGAGGAGAAGGTGGAGGTCATTGGAGTGGTGAACTTAACATTGAAAGTGAAAAAACTAGACTAAGGAGGGACTGAATATGTTTGGAGCATCGCCGTTTGTCTTTCTAATTATTTTTCTTCTCATCTTGGCAGCTTCAGCCATTAAGGTTTTAAGGGAGTATGAACGAGGGGTCATCTTCCGACTGGGAAGGCTGATTGGGGCAAAAGGGCCAGGGCTTTTCTTCATTATCCCCGGAATTGATAAGATGCTCAGGGTCAGCCTGAGACTGGTCACGATGGACATCCCACCTCAGGATGTTATTACCCGTGACAACGTGTCTATTAAGGTGAATGCCGTCGTCTATTTTCGGGTGATCGATCCCAACAAGGCAGTGGTTGAGGTGGAAAATTACCTCTATGCGACCTCCCAACTGGCCCAGACGACGCTTCGGAGCGTCGTGGGACAGGTAGAGCTGGATGAGTTACTCGCTCACCGAGAAAAGATCAATATGCAGCTTCAGGATATCCTGGACAAACATACCGATCCCTGGGGAATTAAGGTGTCGTTGGTTGAAACCAAAGCCGTGGATCTACCCGAGGAGATGCGGAGAGCGATTGCCCGCCAGGCTGAGGCAGAGAGGGAAAAGAGAGCAAAAATCATCCACGCGGATGGGGAATTTCAGGCCGCACAAAAAATGGCCGACGCGGCAAAAGTCCTCAGTGTCCATCCCGCGGCTATCCAACTGAGATTCCTTCAGACCTTAACGGAAGTGGCCACTGAGAAGAACTCTACAACGATTTTTCCTGTTCCCATCGATCTCCTCAAGCCTTTCCTGGAGAAGAAGACAACGTAAGTTGAAGACGAAACGTTCGAGGTTTGAGGTTTGAGGTTTCAGGTTTAAGGTTGGAAGTGGGAAGTTTGAGGTTTGAGGTTGGAGGCAAAATCTTCAAGGCCTCCATCCTCAAGCCCTTCGAAGAAGGACGATCTTTAACCCTCTTACTTTTCTTTTCCTAGGTGCCAATCCATCTTGCTCCAGATGCCTTGGAAAACCTGAACTTCTCTTTCGTCCATCTGACTCCTTCCAAATATTTTTCTCAGGACCCGCATGATTCTCTCTGGGTGTTTGGCATCAAGAAACCCGATCGCCACGAGCGTTCTCTCCATATGCTCAAACATCCTTTCCAGGTGGTCGGATGAGGCCAGGGGGCCCGTCTCTTGTTGAATCGTCGTTGAGGATTGAAAGAGTTCGTAGCAAAGGACCATCACCGCCTGGGCCAGATTAAGAGATGGAAAAGAGTCGGCTGATGGAATCCTGACATAAAAATGGCAGACCGACAATTCCTCGTTGGTTAACCCCTCTTTTTCAGGCCCAAAGACAAGGCCGATAGAATTTTTCTCGGACATCGAAATGAGCTCCTCCACCATCTTCTTTGGAGTCAGCAGGGGACTTCTCTCCTTTCCCACCCGGGAGGTCATCCCCACCACGCACCCCATCTCCGAGATCGCTTCTTTCAAGTTTGGAAATTCCTCAGCCCGCTCCAGAATGTCCTCTGCCCCTGAAGCGAGTTTATAGGCATCCCGATGGAGCGGTGAAGAACCGTCCACCACGATCAACCGGTTCAATCCCATATTCTTCATCGCCCTGGCCACCGAACCGATATTTTCATGGTATCTGGGCCGTACCAAAAGAATCGAGGTCGAATGTAGATTCATTTTACTCATACTGTTTAATTATATCTTTCAAAAACGGCCTTGACTATCAATTTTTTTTATCTTAATTTTAATCCCAATAACTTTCTGAAGCTTCAAAGCGAAAGGATGAATTATGAAGGTACCTTTTTTTGATTTATCACCTCAGTTCCAAATGATTGGGGATGAGGTCAAGTCTGCCCTGGATGAAGTATTCAAATCCCAGCAGTTTATTTTAGGTCAAAAAGTTGAACTTCTGGAGCAGGCCATTGCCCACTATTGTCAAACCCGATATGCCATCGGAGTGGCCTCCGGGTCGGATGCCCTTCTTTTGTCCTTAATGGCTCTGGGGATTGGACCTGGAGACGAAGTCCTCATCCCACCCTTCACCTTCTTTGCCACAGCCGGGGCTGTCTCGCGCGTCGGAGCAACCCCTGTCTTTGTCGATATCGATCCGGCCACCTATAACATCGATCCTTCTCAGATTAAAAAGAAGATCACCCCGAGAACGAAAGCCATCATCCCCGTCCATCTCTTCGGGCAATGCGTTGACATGGACCCACTTCTTAAAATAGGACAGGAGCGACGGCTTTTCATCATTGAGGACGCTGCTCAGGCTCTTGGAGCGGAATACAAACCCGATGCCTCTAAAGGCCGAAGAGCCGGTGAAATGGGAGATCTGGGGTGCTTTTCCTTTTACCCCACCAAAAACCTGGGGGCTTTTGGCGACGCTGGAATGGTGGCCACGAATGATCCCCAGTTAGCGGAAAAGGTTCGCCTCCTCAGAGCCCACGGGAGCAAGCCCAAGTACTACCATCAACGGATTGGAATCAATAGTCGCCTCGATACCCTTCAGGCGGCCATTCTGCTGGTTAAGTTCAAATATCTGGAGGGATGGACCTTAGAAAGACAGAAGAGGGCGAAAGGCTATTCCCTCCTCTTCAGCGACCTCCTTCCATCGGTCCCCGGCTTGCAACTTCCAACCATTCAATATGAAAACCGTCACATCTTTAACCAGTATGTGATTCGTGCTCCTCAAAGAGACGGTTTGAGAAAATTCCTCACCGAGGAAGGGATCGGTACGGATATCTATTATCCTCTCCCACTGCATCTCCAGGCGTGTTACGCTTTTCTAAACCATCAACAGGGGGATTTTCCCGTCTCGGAGAAGGCCTCTGGAGAAACCTTGGCGTTGCCCATTTTCCCCGAATTGACGGAGGACCAACAAACCCTGGTGGTGGATCGGATCAAAGCGTTCTATAAGAAAAGGGTCCAAGGGGCCTAGGGTCCGAGGAGTCAAGTAAAAATCCTTGAACCCTTATGAAATCTAGGAGCCTCATGATGGTCATTGATCAATTCATAAAGAAGATTCAGAAAAGGAAGGCGTTGGTTGGAATTATCGGGATGGGTTACGTGGGACTTCCTCTGGTCCTGAGGTTCTGTGAGGAGGGTTTTCGCGTCTTGGGATTTGATGTCGACTCTAAGAAAGTGGCTCAATTGAAGAGAGGGAGGAGCTATCTAAAATCAATTTCCTCCTCGAGGATCTCTCAATTTGTTCGGAATGGCCTTTTGGATGTGACGGATGATTTCACCCGCCTTCCTAAACCTGATTGCATCATCATCTGTGTCCCCACCCCCTTGACCGAAAAGATGGAACCCGACCTCCAGTACATAGAGAAAACGACCGAAGCGATCCGGGATCATCTGAGAAAAGGGCAACTGATCATTCTGGAAAGCACAAGTTATCCGGGAACAACGGAAGAACTCATTCTTGCCCAATTAGAATCGACTGGCTTGAAAGTTGGAAAAGATTTCTTCCTGGCCTATTCTCCGGAGAGGGAAGACCCGGGGAGCAAGCGGTTCACAACGTCTCAGATTCCGAAGGTGATCTCCGGAGTGACTCCCTCCTGCCAGAAAATCGTTACCACGCTTTATGGACAGGTGATTCAGAAAGTGGTCCCGGTCTCATCCCCCAGGGTGGCAGAGTTGACCAAGCTCCTTGAGAATATTTATCGCAGTGTCAATATCGCACTGGTCAATGAATTAAAGATGCTGGCTGACCGGATGGGGATTGATATTTGGGAGGTGATCGAAGCAGCAAGTACCAAACCCTTTGGGTTCTCACCCTTCTATCCAGGGCCTGGAATGGGCGGCCACTGCATTCCCATCGACCCCTTCTATCTTTCCTGGAAGGCCCGGGAGTATGATTTTACAACCAAATTCATCCAGCTGGCGGGAGAGATCAATATCTCCATCCCCTACTATGTGGTCTCTAAGACGGTGGATGCCCTCAATGAGAGAAGCAAAAGCATTAAAGGAGCAAAACTCTTGATTCTGGGACTCGCCTATAAAAAGGATGTCGATGATGCCAGGGAATCTCCTGCCCTTGCCATCATGGATCTCTTTCAAAAAAAGGGAGCGACCATTCTCTATCACGACCCTTTCATCCCCTCCCTGCCACCTTTTAGAAAATACGACTTCAAATTAAATTCCTCTCCTCTCACGAAGCCATTGCTTCAGAGAATGGATGCCGTCGTGGTCGTTACAGACCACAGTCAGGTCGATTACGCCTGGGTGGTGAGACATGCACCCTTGATCATCGATACTCGAAATGTGACAAAGAATATGAAGCAATGGAAGAGAAAGATCGTAAAAGCCTAAACCCGAAATCCGAATTTCGAAACAGTATCGAAATCGAGATCCCGAGCCAAGTTCGGGATGACAAGGATTCAAGGGTTTTCTTATATTGTCATGCTGAACTCGTTTCAGCATCTCGTTTTGTATTTGCCTTGGGATGAGTTCATGATCTTTGATTCAGAATGCCAGTTCGGGCCTTGACATTCATTTGACATTTGCCTGCCTGCCGGTAGGCAGGGATTTTGAAATTTGAACTTCAATCTAATCAGGGGGATGGTTTCTCCAATAATGATATAGATAGAGCTGAGCGTAGCCTGCGTAAGGGCCAAAGTGATTTGAAACAAACTCTTCCATTCTCTTCTCTCCGGTTCTTCGTCCGCTAAAATAGATCCTTTCCAGACCCTTTTTGATCCAGGTGTCGATGGGAAAGGCTTCGAGGAAATCCAGAGAGTAGAGGAGCGTGCAATCCGCTACCTTCTTTCCCACACCCATCAAGCGCATCAATTCCTGTCTGGCTTCTCGATAGGGTAAATCTCTAAGGGCAAGAAGTCGATTCCGGTCGATGCACTGGCTGGCTTTTACTAAATAACTCGTTCTGAAACCCGCCCTCACCGATTCCAACTGGACCTCACTCTGGATGCAGGCGGGGTCCGGAAACCCATATCCCAGGTACGTGCCGGAAGAGATCTTTTTCCCTGAGACCCTGCAGAGGGATTCGATGATACAGCGTATGTGAGGGATGGATTTGGCTGAGGAGCACAAGAAGGAGAGCAGACACTCCCAGGGGTCCTGCCGGATCAACCTCATGCCTCGGTATTTTTGAACGGCCTGGTGAATGAAAGGATCCCTGTCAATCTCCTTCAAAATGGAATCCAGATTTTCGTCCAGCCTTAAGAAATCGATCAGGAAGTCCTCTTCCACTCCTTCATACAAGAGAACGTTCCCTTCTTGCCAGAGGGAGAAGAGTTGGTTGGAGGACTGGACCAGGTAGGTCCCCATGACCTTGGTATATCGGAAAAACTGGCCGCATTCCAAAGTGTCTTTGAGAGAGAAAGTGGAGATCCTGAGGCGGGCCGTCATTCTTTCTTCTCAGCAGGGGGGCGGATAATGGCAAGGGCATAAGCTTCTAAGTTGAAATATTTTTGAGCCACTCGATGGACATCTTCCTTCGAGACCATTTGAATCTCCTGCGGATATTTTTGATAGTGATCATATCCTATGCGATAGAGCTCATCCAGGGACATGGTATTGGCCTGAGCTCCGTTGGTTTGGAGTCCGATTTCAAAATTACCAATGAGGTATCTCTTCGCCCTCTCCACCTCATCCTCGGTCAGTCCTTCTTCCTTCACCTTTCTTAGCTCCCTCAGGACGCCCTGAATGGCTGTGTCCAGCTTATCCGGATGGGTTCCCATATAGACCCCTATGAATCCCGGATCCAGATTGCTCGAGGCCATGAAGGCCAAGGCATAGGCCAGACTCTCTTTGTCCCTCAATTGATAGAAAAGCCTTCCTCCCTGACCGGATAAGGCAGCATCCAAGACCTCCAGGGCATAATGATCTTTGTCTCGAAAGGTGGTCCCCAAAAATCCCAGAACGAAATGGGCCTGCTCCTTCTTCTGATAATTCTCCGATCTTC
>Ga0224495_10003115_pt1 | contig 10354 bp, 9 predicted proteins | sample SF_Jul11_sed_USG_FD_168128 | JGI IMG/M metagenome (GOLD analysis project Ga0224495, IMG submission 168128) | Sediment microbial communities from San Francisco Bay, California, United States - SF_Jul11_sed_USGS_4_1 | ecosystem: Environmental > Aquatic > Marine > Sediment | place: USA: California...
GCACGAGACGATACACAGGGGGGCGGGGCCGGTCTTCGCCGCGATTAAGATCGTCGCCGAGAAAGTGCCGCTGGTGCTGCCGCCGCGCGACGGGGCACTGCTCAGGGCGCGCTTTCGCCGCGCCCTGCTCGGTGAGCGCGCCGACCTGCAATAGGCGCCGGCGCCCGACGATGGCCTGGATCGAACCGGTCACGCTGCGCGGTGACGTCGTCACCCTGGTGCCGCTTGCGCCGCAGCACTGCACCGATCTGGTCGAGGCGGTACGCGACGGCGAATTGTGGAAGCTCTGGTACACCAGCGTCCCCTCGCCGGAGAACATGAGCGCCGAAATCACGCGGCGCCTGGGTCTGCAGGCGAAGGGCACGATGCTGCCTTTCGCGGCGATCGAGAATTCAGCGGGTCGCGCGGTCGGCATGACCTCCTACCTGAATGTGGAACCCGCGCATCGGCGTGTCGAGATAGGTGCCACCTGGTATCGCCAACGCGTGCAGAGAAGCGCGCTCAACACCGAATGCAAGTACCTGCTGCTGCGCCATGCCTTCGAGACGCTCGACTGCATCGCGGTTGAGTTCCGCACCCACTTCTTCAATCAGCCGAGCCGCCGCGGCATCGAGCGGCTCGGGGCAAAGCTCGATGGGATATTGCGCAACCATCAGATCGCCGCGAACGGCACGCTGCGCGATACCTGCGTGTACAGCATCACAGCGGCGGAGTGGCCGACCGCGAGGGCGCACCTCGCCTGGCAGATCGAACGGCCGAGGTAGGGCCCCAGCTGGATCAAGGCTTCGGGAACTGGGCGAACTTCAACCCGCGCGTGCGCGCATTCGCCGCCGCCCACGCATTCCTGCCCCGCGCGCGGTTCATGCCGCGCGCGGGGAGCGGGCGGAGGCGGTTCCGACCGATGAAGCCTCTGCAGAGTCCGCGATAAGCATCGAAACGGCAAGCGAGTTCGCTTGCCTCGCCAAGTCGACCTGGGCGCGGCACAAGGATCCGCGCCCGGAGTCTCGGTCGACGAGGAAATACGCGCGGCGTTGAAGAGGTTGCCGAACGGTTGACGCAGATCGTGCCGGACGCTCCAGGCTATTGCGCGACTGCGGTCGCCACTATTGATGCAGCACTTTGCGTCGTCGCATTGGTCGCGACAACGACGTAGTAGTAACGCTTGCCCGACGTGAGTCCCGCGTGGGTATGCGACGTAACGTTCCCGAGCGTGATTGCAGTCCCGTTTGTCGGGGACACGGTGGGCAAATTGGACCAGTAGAGCTTGTACCCGGTCGCTCCACTGGACGCCGTCCAGGAAACAGTCGTGCTAGCGATCGCAGAAGATACAGCGCTTAAGCCGGGCGGTGCAAAAATCGCGGCGGCGGTGAACTTGCTGGTTGAAACCGGGGCGTTCCTGTTCGTGCTTGTTCCGTCACCAAGCTGTCCCTCGAGATTCCATCCCCACGCCCAGATTGTCCCGTCGCTCTTGATCGCGACGGTGTGGGAGTCACCCCTTCCGACCGCGACGACATTCATTAGGCCGGATGCTTGGACAGGCGCATTCCGGTCGACATTTGTCCCGTCGCCAAGCTGGCCGAAATAATTGCGCCCCCATGTCCAGACCGTCCCATCGTTCTTCAGTGCAATGGTGTGGTCACTGCCCGCCCTGATCGCTGCGACCCCGGTGAGCCCGGGTACTTGTGCGGGCGTAGGCCGAGATGTGACATTTGTTCCGTCACCTAGCTGACCATATCCGTTGTAGCCCCACGCCCACACCGTTCCATCGCTCTTGAGCGCGACCGTGTGGTAGTAGCCAGCAGCAATCGCTGTTACGCCGCCGAGTCCCGCGACCTGTACGGGAGTGCTCCTGTTGATAGTGGTTCCGTCACCAATTTGACCGTAAAAGTTGCTCCCCCAAGCCCAGACCGATCCGTCGCCTTTCAGCGCTACCGTGTGATTCCACCATCCGCCGACAATCCCGATCGCTCCTGTCAGACCGGATACCTGTACAGGCGTGTGGCGATCAGTCGTAGTTCCGTCGCCAAGCTGGCCGGTGCCATTTTGACCCCACGTCCAGACGGTTCCATCATTTTTGAGCGCGTTCGTGGTGTACCTGCCTCCCGCGATTGCCACGACGCCGGACAGCCCCGAAACCGGGGCGGGGCTGTATCGGCTGTTTGTCGTGCCATCGCCTACTTGGCCGTAGCTATTCAATCCCCATGTCCAGACTGTTCCGTCGCTCTTTAGGGCGACGTTGTGACCACTTCCGGCATCAATAGCAGTAACGCCGGACAATCCTGACACTTGAATAGCGGTAGTGCTGCTCGTTAAAGTTGAATTGGCAAGCTGCCCACTGGTATTCAATCCCCAGGCCCAAATCGCCGTATCCTTCGCAAACGCTACCGTGTGGTTATATCCACCGGCGACCGCGAGCGCAGTAGCCGGTACCGCCGGCGCGTTTGACGAACTGCTCCCGCCGCCCCCGCAGGCAGCGACAACCACCGGTACTGCGACTGCCACCAAAAAACGAGGCAAACTAATCAACGACCCCAATCCGATGCCGACGCGCAGTGGCGTCATTGCGAACCACTCATGGCGAGGAGGCACCCCACTTCCGCGAGCCACGATGCGCACGTAGGGCTCCCCTGCGGCCGGGGTTCCACGAACGGACAACGACTTGATTACAAGTGCCATGAAGTCCTCCTCCTAGGTCGAAACACGGAGATGCGAGACCAATACCATTTTACGAAATTGTATCGGGCGTGCCGAACTGCCGCAGTGAGTGACTATTTCTTGCAGAACATACCGATGAGGCTATTGCCGAAGCAACCCTTGTCGTCGATCTCGAACACCACGGACTGCCCGCCGGCCGCAATCACGAGTTTTCCCTTCTCGACTTTGTAGGTGGCGCGCGAGGTGCTTACCATGCCTAAAAGGGAGGCAGTTACGTCAACCTCGCTCCCCGACACGAATTCGAGCTTCGAATACGTGGATCCTTTCGTGGTGGGGAAATAGGTGCCCGAAAGACCTTGGCCGCAAGCGCTCAAAACAAGACCGACAATCAGAGCAACGCAAATCCTCATTCCATGCCTTCCTTTCATTCGTCTTGTTAAAAAGTGCACTGCCGGTCGAACAGGCTCCGGAGAACTCGGCCTGACCTTGGCGGAAGCAGTTAGTGCCGGGGCAGACCCATTTGATTTGTGTGCTGGGAATATTGACTGTTCCAGTTGGATGAACGCATGATTCATTTGGGTTAGGCGAGAATGTCGGCCGGTCGGCAGCGTTGCGACAATACTCTCGGGAATCCCGGGCGCTTGTCGTTATTCCCGGGGCGATACCGGCTTTGGTTGTGCAGGGGGGGCGATGTCAGGCATGGCCGATCACAACGTCGTGGCTGCACTTGTCGACGCCGTCTACGGCGCGGCGGGGGATCCGGTGCGCTGGCAAACTGCCGTCGATGACCTGCAGCGAGCGCTTGGACTTCCCCGAAGCTGGCTTTCCGTGCTCGAAGGCGAGAAGGAGTTCTCCGCGCGAGGTCTGCCGCGGTTCCCGGCAGGGACGCGCAAAATGTTCGAGTTCGTATTCCCGCACCTGTTGCGGGCGTTTCGAATGCACGAACTGCTTCTCGCCCAACTCCAATCCGTCCGCAACCTGGAGATGTTGGTCGAGCGCCTCGCGACAGGCATAGTCCTGGTTAACCAGGAGGGGGCTACGCTCTTTGTCAATTCATCGGCCAGACAATTTTTGAGCGCATTCGGCGGGACGTTTGATCGCGCTGGAAGCTTGATCCTCGCGTCCTCACGCGAAACGCAAAGGCTACGTGAGCGAATTCGCCATGCTGTTCAGGCTGCACTGGAATGCCGGACGGAGGCGCCGCATTTGTTGCGTTTCGGGTCAACCGATCCCGTGCGGCAGTTGCATGTTGTCGTGACCTCCGTCAGCCGGTCAGCGAACGCGCTTAGCCACGTGAACGGGTGGGTATGCGCAATCATCTTGCTCAGCCCCGCATGCTTCCCGAAACTGTCGGCCAATCAATTACTGCAGTTGGACTTCGGCTTCACCCGGGCGGAGTGCGTTCTGGCAGCGCATGTGGTCGAGGGGAAGTCTTTGCGGACGATTGCGTCGGAGCTGTCGTTGAGCAAAGAAACGCTCAGAGTCCAGCTAAAGGGCTTGTTCCGGAAGACTGGAACCCGAAGCCAGCCCGAACTCATCAGATTGCTTGCCCAGGAACCTAGCGCATTGCTTGGTGACGAGACTCTTAGTGCGAGACAATTGCGCTAGCTGAATTTCGCGCTAGTTTTAGGAACAGTCATGCAGCCGCCCGCAAGAAGCCTTCTCCCCCTCCTGGCGGCGCTTTACGATGCGGCGCTTGATGAAGAACGGTGGCCATCGGCATTGCGGCTCATCCAGGATTGGATCGGGAGCGATTCAGCTAGCGTCAACTGGAGCTATCGGAACGCGGAGGACTATTCCGGGTATTCCGCATGGCGGTCGGTGGTCGGCGGATGGGCCGATCCGAATATCAGGCGCACACTCGACACTTACTACGCCCGGCTGTTTCCGTTCAGGGCCGCGCTGGAAAGATTGGTCCCGGGACAGGTGTATCTCACGCACGAAATCTTTCCTGAGAGAACGCTGTGCAACACCGAGTACTACAGCGATTGGATGCGGCCCAACGACATGCACCACACAGCAGGGGTGCTGGTCGCCATCACTCCCAACGTATTTTCGAACCTGGATCTCCAGCGCCGTTGCGGAACGCGCCCTTTCGGCGAGCGAGAGCGGCTACGCCTGAAAGTTCTGGCGCCGCACGTTCAGCGCGCACTCGGTCTGACTCGACGACTTGCGGAATTGCGAAGCCATTCGGCAGCGTTCGGCGAGGTGCTGGATCGGCTATCGGCGGGCGTTGCGATCCTGGACGGCGAGGCACGCCTTCTCTACGCCAATTCGAAGGCGGCGCGACTCCTGCAGCGAGGCAAGGAAGTCGCGGTGCGATCCGGCAAGATAGTTTTCGCAAGCACAGAGATCGAGCCGAGATTCGACGCGATGGTTCGTCGCGCTGCTGCAAGCGCCGAGGGGCGCGCACTCGCAGGAGGAGGGACGATTCGCGTGCCTGGTAATGTTGCTCACGGGCGGATCATCATGCACGTAACACCCCTGAACGCCGAGGTGACCGACTCCCTATCGCGCCTGCCAGCCGCGCGGGTCGCGGTGATCATGCGCGATGGCGCCGCGCCGAGCAACATGGCGGACGTGTTCAGCCGCGAATTTGGCCTCACGCCGGCCGAGGCACGAATCGCGCGCGGCCTTGCGAATGGAAATACCCTCCGCGATCTGGCCGATCAGTTCAATGTCAGCAGTGTCACCGCGAGGAATCAGTTGCGCGCCATCCTCGAGAAGACCGGTACCCGCCGTCAATCGGAATTGATGCTCCTCCTGGTCGGTCACCCGGGAGCGATCTATAGCGGCCTGGACTAGCAACGTGATGCAAAACGATTTGTGAACTCAATTGGCTTCGCGATGACCTACTATAGATATCTTGGCAGCGCATTGCATTCCCATATCTTGTGGTGTGAATCACCTCGTCTTGGTGCTAGAAATAGTTTTGCATCAAACTGTTGGAAGTGGTCTCGCAAATATGTTGAGCCAAACTATCCTCAAGCGTATCGAGGAGCGCTTCGGCTGGCGTCCCGAAAGATCGTGACGTTCATGTCAAAACGTCTTTCAATGGCCTGTTAGTCTGGAGGGGGAGATGATTTCCAATATCGTACTCGGTGACGGTTGCCGATCTCGTTTGACGGTGCTGGTCTGCGCCACGCTAATCTCCGCCTGCACGGGCGGCGCCGCGGTTAGATCCTCCGATCAGGCGGATTTCCGCAGCGCGAAGCAGACGATCGACAAGGCGCGCGATCAAATCGCGGAGAGCGCGAAGCCGGTGGAGGCGAGCACCGAAACCAAGGCGGACGATAGCAAGACCGCGCCGAAACCGCCGCCCGTCTGTCAGTTTCGCAACGGGAAGTGGAACGAAGAATTCCGCGTCAAGCCCTACGTCTATCACGGCAACTGCAACGACAAGGGTTTCGCCGAAGGCTTTGGCGGAATATTTCTAAAACAGACTGCGGACAAGCCGGTTCCCAAACAGTTCTCCTATGGGCCTGGTCGCGAGTTCGCGCTCTACGTGGGTGCGTTCCAGGATGGCCAGCCGAACGGCGAGGGGATCCTCACCGCCGAGGCCAGGGTCGTTGATCTGTACGACGAGCTGGAACTCATCAATCCGGAAATTACCGAGGCGCAGTACGTCGACGAACGCCGCCGGTCGGCAGGTGCGAAGATGCTCGGTGATCTGGCGGAGGCGGCACTGAAATCGAGCTACGAAAGCGATCGCAGGAAGGCCCGAGAAGTGCTCGCCGGATACGCGCAGTTGATCCGCATCCCTTCCTACGTGGGCAGCTTCAAGGCCGGCGCTCCCGATGGCAAGGGCATCCAGTTTAACGGTAACTACAAGATCGTCTACAGCGGCGAATGGAGGGCGGGCAGGAAGGCAGGCTATGGGCGGATGTTTCTGCCGGCGTATTTCCAGATCAATCAGGGAATGAGGAAGTCGAATGCGCCGCTGCGCTTGCTTGCCGCCGAGGGCTTTTTCGAAAACGAGCGTCTCACGGGAGTGGCGACCGCGCTCTACTCGCGATGCCGGGTGATCACCGGCCACTTCGTAGCGGGCGAATTCAGGCCGGGCGTGGCGGTGGTCGAGAAGCGCAAGTTCCTCGATACCGAGAAGAGCACGCGCCACACCCTGGTTCGAACTTCGCGAGGGGTGCAGAACACGGTCGAATTCAGGCCCTTCTATGACTATGCATGGAAGTATTCAGGACTCGTCTCGAAGGATCTCGAACCGGTAAGAAAGGGCAATTTCACGCGCAGCGAGGAGGACGACCTGGAGTTTCGCGACATCAGCGGGCGCTACGACAATCGCGGGCGACTTCACGGAGCGGTGACCACGACGCATCGGACGAAGAAACTGGGTGATCTCACCAACCGCAAGGAGGTACCGATTTACTCCAACGAGCGCGTGACGATCGAGGAGTACGTCAACGGCAAGCGTCAGCCGAGGAAGCCGCAGCAGAAGGCGATCTCGATCGCGGATCTGGTGGAGCTGTATGTCAAGGCCATCGAGGCGAGGAATCCGGGCAAAGTGAAGAAGGAGATCGTGGAAGGCATGATCTACGGCACCATCGGCTTCGCGAAGCTGCTCACCAACGATCCCTGCTCCGATTTGGGCGATATCGACACCGACTTGCCCACGAAGTACGAGGGCGTGAAGCTGACCCTGGAGTTGATCAAGCAGGGGCTGGGCGCTCCGGAGGTTTCCGAGGAAACGCCGAAGCAGACGGAGACGAAGCCCGCCGCCCGAAAAAGGCGATAGCGCGATCGCCATCCCGCGATCGGTCGCGCGGTGGGCATGGCCACCTACATCAATCAGCCGAGCCGCCGCAGCATCGAGCGGCTCGGGGCAAAGCTCGATGGGATATTGCGCAACCATCAGATCGCCGCGAACGGCACGCTGCGCGATACCTGTGTTTACAGCATTGCCGCCGCAGAATGGCCGGCGGTGAACGCGCAGCTTACCTGGCAGATGACAAGGCCGCGCGATCGCGACCAGGGCTGAGGGGTGGAACCGGCAGCCGGTTACCCAGGTCCGGCATCGAGGGCGCACGCACTTCGATTTGGAAGTGCGCCACCGCCTCGTCGAGCGCATCGGCCTGGTGGGCCATGTTCTCGGCCGCCGAAGCGGAACTGCTTACGAGCGCCGCGTTTTGCTGCGTGACGCGGTCCAGTTGCGCGACGGCGAGACTGACCTGCTCGATTCCCGAGAGTTGCTCCATACCCGAGAGCGAAATTGCCTCGATCAGGTCAGCAACCTGTTTGACCGAACTCACCAGTTCGCCCATCGTCTGGCCGGCGTGTTCCACCTGACGCGCGCCTTCGTCGACGCGGTTCGCAGTGTCCCCGATCAGCGTCTTGATCTCTTTCGCAGCGGTCGCCGAGCGATGCGCCAAGGCGCGCACCTCGGTCGCCACCACGGCGAACCCCCGTCCCTGCTCGCCCGCGCGAGCTGCTTCCACCGCGGCATTGAGCGCAAGAATGTTGGTCTGAAACGCGATGCCGTCGATCACTGCCACGATGTCGGTGATGCGCCGCGACGATTCGGAGATGCCGTTCATCGTGCCGACCACGGCGGAGACGGCGGTCCCGCCGCGTGCCGCGATATCCGCCGCGCGCCGCGCGAGTTCGCTCGCCTGCTGCGCGTCGTCGGCGCCGTGCCGGACCGTGGCGGCAAACTCCTCCATCGCGGCCGCGGTCTGTTCGAGCGAACTTGCCTGTTCCTCGGTGCGTGTCGCGAGTTCGGCGCTGCCCCGGGCGACTTCTTTCGCTTCCTGTCCCACGACGCGCGTTGCCTGCAAAACGGAGTTCAGCGACTGCGTGAACTGCACGCGCATCGCCTCCAGGGCACCGAGCATGCGGCCAAACTCGCTCCTCGACCGGACCGCGATGCGCTCGCGAAGATTGCCCGTGGCGAGCAGCTCGGCAACCTGTATCGCGCGAGACACCGGCTGGTGGATGGAAGTGGCGATCATTCCGCCCATGAGCAGCGCGGCCGCCGTCCCCAGCGCCGCGAATGCGATGAGCAGCCAGCGTCCCGCGTCGGCAGATTGCTGTGCGTTGGCGGTGCGCGCCGAACGTTGCGCGGCGAGCGTGCGTGCGAATTCGGTCTGACTCGTCGCATAGGCGTCGACTGCCGGGACCAGCGTCTCGCGGGCCCGTCGTGCCGTGTTGTCCGCATTGCCGGCTTTGCGTACCTGCAGGACCTCGTCGCGGGCGGCGAGGTACGCGCGGCGCCTCTCCACCACGCGCACGAGTGCCTCCTTTTCCTGCGGCGAATCCAGCAATCCCTCGAGTTCTTGTTGGAGCGCGGATATTTCACGCGATGATTTCTCGATCTGCGCCGCGAAAAGCCGGCTCAATTCCGCCTCACTGCTCAGCGTCACCGCGAGCACGCGCGGCTGATTCACCTGGGTTGCCATGCGCCACTCGCTGACGAGGCGCTCGACGGCCAGATCGCGCCCCTCCAGGCGGTCGAGGGTTTGCGCGAGCGAATTCAGCTCCCAGACGCCGAGTACGGCGCTGACCGCCAGCAGCGCGACGACCGAGCCGAAACCGATTGCCAGCCTCAGGCGCACGGACAAATGGCGCAGCGCGGATAATCTTCGAGTGTTCGCTTCGATGTTCATGACAGCTCCCCAATCGCCCGGTCCCCGTTGCGATGGTAGAGCGCACCCCAAACCGCGACCGAGGAGTTTGTCACGTTCGGGAGAATTGAGGCGGCACTCGTGCGATCGAATGCGGCCTGCCGCGGCCGCCGCCCGGCGAGCCGTTAGCCCAGATGCTGACGCAAGAAAGCCAGAGTGCGCTCGCGTGCGAGTTTGGCACTCGGCGCATCAAAGGAACCGCGCTGGTCGCAATTGAAGCCGTGGCCGGCGGCGTACAGGTGCACGGTTTGCCTGGGATGCGCCGCAGCGAGCGTCTTCACCCCTGCTACCGGAATATGGTCGTCGCGCTCGCCGTAATGCAGCATCACCGGACACTTCGGTTGGCTGGCGATCGACGTGTCGGTGGTCGTTCCGCCGCCGTAGTAGGGTACTGCGCAGGCGATTCCGGACACTCGCGACGCGGCCATCCAGGCGACGTAGCCGCCCCAGCAATAGCCGACTATACCCACCTTGCCTGCGGAGGCGATCGCCTTGACTGCGGCTTCGACGTCTTTCATCGCGTCGTCGACGCTGATCTTGCCGCGTAACTCCATGCCAGCCTGGATGTCGGGCGGGGTGTAACCCAGATCGACGTTTCGCCGCGTGCGGTCGAACAGTGCCGGGGCGATCGCGAGATAGCCGTCCGCCGCGTAGCCGTCGGCGACCGAGCGGATATGCGAATTCACGCCGAAGATTTCCTGGACCACGACCACCGCGCCGCGCGGCTTGCCGGCGGGATCCGCGCGGTAGGCGGCGAACTTGTGGCCGTCGGCCGCGGTGAGTTCGATCATCTTGCCCATCGGTTTTCCTCCTCGTTCTCAGGGCCGGCGATTGCCGGAGTTGCCATTTTATGCGCCTTCCGGCCGAGTGCATGCGGCGGGTAGAATCATGACCCATGAACCACGTACGCGGGAACTGCGGGGCTGCGCGGCGGAAGTTCGACGCGGTGATCGGCGGTCCGGCGATGCACATCGGCCTGTGCACCGAGCCTGAGTGCATCGCGGAGATCGTCTACCTGCCGCGATCGCGCGCGGTGATCGCGCCGCGCAACCGGCTTGCCGAAC
>Ga0224495_10003116_pt1 | contig 10354 bp, 10 predicted proteins | sample SF_Jul11_sed_USG_FD_168128 | JGI IMG/M metagenome (GOLD analysis project Ga0224495, IMG submission 168128) | Sediment microbial communities from San Francisco Bay, California, United States - SF_Jul11_sed_USGS_4_1 | ecosystem: Environmental > Aquatic > Marine > Sediment | place: USA: California...
CCTCTCACCCCTCATTGCCAAAGAGGGGTATATCCCTCCCTTTACCAAAGGGAGGTGTGGAGGGACTTTACAAATCAATAATGAAATTATTTTAAGACTACTAATAACAACCAGCATAATCTTACTATACCGTACTATACCTTATAATTTAAGTGGCTTCACAAATCGGCAAATTTCCTATCCTGTCTGTTTTCTGTTAAACTTTTGCATGCAGATTATACGGGTGGAAAACCTCACCAGGCAGTTTGGAAATATCGTGGCGGTCAACGATGTCTCTTTTGAAGTTGAAGAAGGGACCATATTCGGGTTCCTCGGTCCGAACGGAGCGGGCAAGACAACCACTATCAACATCCTCTGCACGCTTCTGGCGCCGACCTCAGGGAATGCCTTTATCAACGGTCACGACTGTTATCGTGAATCTGCCGAGGTGAGAAAATCCATAGGGATCGTTTTTCAGGACAGTTCGCTCGACAAGGACCTCACCGCGCGGGAAAATCTTATGTTTCATGCCTATCTGTACAATGTCGAAAAGTCAGCGCGGAAGCAGCGTGTTGAAGACGCGCTGAAGTTCGTCGACCTTCAGGAACGGGGCGATGACCTGATCAAGAAATACTCCGGCGGCATGAAAAGGCGGCTCGAAGTGGCAAGGGGACTCATCCACAGGCCCAAGGTGCTCTTTCTCGATGAACCGACGCTCGGCCTTGACCCGCAGAGCAGATCGAATCTGTGGGAATTCATTACCAAACTTCCGAAACAGCACAACGTGACCGTCTTTATGACCACGCACTATATGGAAGAGGCAGAGGTTTGCGACAAGATCGCGATCATTGACCGCGGGAAGATCATCAAAATGGGAACTCCCGCGGAACTCAAGAAGGTGATCGGAGGGGACGTCATCTACCTGAAGACAGCCGACAACAAAAAGGCGATGGAGGACATAAAGAACCTCCTGAACGTCGAGGTATCGGAAAGGGACGGGGAGATTTATATTTCCTCTCTCAGGGGTGATGTCTGCATTCCCAAAATCATACGGGAAATAGGAGAGAGTGTCCTGTCGGTCAGGATGCAGCGGCCCACGCTGAACGACGTCTTTCTCAAGCTGACAGGCAAGGCTATACGGGACGAGACCGCTGCTGCGGGTGACGATATAAAAGACGCGGTGCGGTCCTACAGGAGGCGGCGTGATAGAGGCTAGGGCGGTCTATGTTATCGTAGCGCGGGAATACAAAAAATTCATACGGGAGAAGAGCAGACTTTTCTCTGCTATCGCGAGGCCCCTCTTGTGGCTGTTTCTCGTCGGAGGGGGGATGTCGCGGCTGGTGCCTGCGGGAGAAGGGGTCACCTACACGCAGTTTATATTCCCCGGCATCCTCGGGATGACGATTCTCTTCACTTCGATCTTCTCATCGATCTCGATCATCTGGGACAAGGAATTCGGGTTCATGAAGGAGATCCTCGTGGCGCCGGTTTCCCGGTTTTCCGTTGTTGTGGGCAAGGCGATGAGCGGCATGTTTCTCTCAACGACGCAGGCCGTTGTCATCCTTGCCCTGTTCCCTTTTATCGGCCTCAAGCTTGGCCTGCTGCAGATCGTGGGAGTCCTTCTTGTCTGCGCGGTGCTCTCTTTCGCGATAGCCGCCTTCGGGATTATGCTCGCCTCTTTTTATGAAAATTACGAAAGCTTCAGCGTCATCATGAATTTCATTGTCATGCCGATGTTCTTTCTCTCCGGGGCGATGTACCCGGTCAAGCTGCTGCCCGCGCCATTGAAGGCCCTGGCGAAGTTTAACCCGCTCACCTATGGGATAGACGCGCTGAAGAACATTATCTTCCCGTTTCAATCCGGCAGGATGGGGGCGGATTTTTCACTCCTACTGGATCTGGCGATCATCGTCGCCGCTGCGGTCGTGTTTGTCCTCATCGCAGGAAAGGCCTTTGAGCGGAAGACGTGAACTGAAAAAAGTTGCTTGCTGTTACCTTGGAGAAGTCCTCAACAGTTTCATGTTTTGATAACTGAAAACTGCACCTTGTAACAAAAGTCCCCAGGACACAGCAGAATTCTCCGGGTTTCTTATGAGAATCAACGCTTCAGGAATAATGAAAAACAAAGAGTTATCGTCCATAAACTGGTGAAGCTGACTTGTGCACGTTACTCTAAAATTGGTATTTTCACTGTGCCAACTGGTGAAACTGCCTAGCTTCTGTCAAAACAAAATCGGCATTTTTTGAATATCTTTGTAAATCAAGATGCTATGTTTTATTTCTTGACGCAATAAACAGGCGTGCAAATTGCTTTAACTTATCTGACTTGCAATTTCATGCCTGCCAAAAAGGTTATGACGTGGGGAAAGACCGGGGCAGTGCCTGTATCAATTGGCCTAATTAACAACCCGATTGTCCAGATTAGGAAGAAATAACTATATTTTTTCTTGACTATCAGCATGTTGTTTGATAGTTTTTGTGTATGACTCGAAAAAGCTAAACGCCTCGCGAGGGGCGGGCGGAAAGCAACGGGTCTTATCCGTAGATTCAAGACAGCCGGGCTGCCGAAGGATTGAAGAATTCTGAAGGTTAGGCCGGTTTTTTGTTTTTAATGTCTGGTAGTTGCGCTTCATGAGGGTGAAGTCATAGTGCATTACAAGTTATCGCTGCTTATTTGTCCGTTGAAGTTCTGGGGTTTTGATACCTCTCCGCCTCTGAATATTACCGCGCAACAACCACCGCCTGAGTCGTTAAGACAATCTGATCAAAAGCAAATATCCAATCTCTGGATGAAATATGGCCGCTCTGCAGAAGGATTGAAGAATCCTGAAATACTGCGTCAATACTTCAGGGCGTTGGTGCGTGCTATACAAGCGGAGGGTTAAAGCTATGAGAAGGGGAACAATTATGCATATCCAAGCCTGTTTATTTCGTCTAACATCTGCGAGAAGCGCTGTTCTGCCGGTTGTGTTTTGCTGCAGCCTGATTTTTTTCCTTGTTTTCCCTTTTAGCACTCACCGGACGTCAGCAGCCGAAACACCGGAAAGGAAACCACTTGATATTCTTTTGGCCATGAGTCTGGAAGAACTGATGAAAGTGGAAGTAATTTCAGCCGCCAAACGTCCACAGAAAATCATTGAAGCTCCGTCCCCGATTTATGTGTTTACAGCGGAAGATATTAAACGTACCGGCGTACGTAATATAATGGAACTTGTTAAATTCATCCCTGGATTTTACGTGTATCCAAGACTGGACCAGACCTTTGTTCTCGCCGTCAGGGGCTTAAGAAGTGACCAAAATGATACAATCCTGTTTCTTATTGACGGTATTCCTTTAAACAATCTTTCTCAGGATGGTGCTGTTAATGCGCATATATTCCCCGGTTTGGACATGGTAAAAAGAGTTGAAGTAATTTCGGGGCCAGGGTCTACCATGTGGGGATCAGATGCTTCATTAGGAATTATCAGTATTATTACTAAAGATGCCAAAGATATAGATGGAATTATTGCAAATGTTGATGTGGCTTCGGAAGATAATCATCGTCAGTTCAATCTTCTTGCCGGCAAAGAATTTGACGGTGGTGAAATTATGCTGTCAGCTACATTTGCTCAAAACGACGGTTTTGGTGATGAAAAATATGGCTTCAAAAACTATGTCCATGATTTCGGATCAATCCCCTGGAATGATGATCGCGCCAATTTTAACCACATCTATCCCAGTTATGAAATTTTGGGGAAACTCAGGCTCAAGGATTTTACATTCAAGGCTTTAATTTCTGAAAAAAGCATCTACAGTTTCTGGAACACATCACAGTCCACTCACTACCATGATATGCAGGATAAAGAATCCATTCACACTTCCAGAGATATACATCTGGAATTAAGCCATCATGCAACACTGTCCGATAAGATTACCTTAGATACAAAACTTACTGCCCATCAGATCAAGTACGAAAGAGACAAAATTGTTGAACATGGTCCTAATCACGGGTCTGATTTTATTGATGACCCCAATGTCCCTACTCCTCCTGATGTTGTTCAACCACCTATTCATGACCGCATGGAAAAGTTTCCGGAACGAGGTGTTGGCTTGGAATTCATATTAAACTGGGACATAAATGAAAAAAACAAACTTTTAGCCGGAGCTAGTGCAAGGTTTGTAGACGCGGGACCTGCAGAATTTATCCGCTTCAATGTAGATACCGGTGAACCGCCTCCTGTTAAACCTGCGCGAGAGGTCCTTTACAATAAAACAACAGATAAAACTTTTGGCGCTTATATTGAAGATACTTACTATGCTACTGATAAATTGACCTTAATAGGCGGTGTAAGAATTGATTACAATGACCCCAGAGAAAAGAAATCGGTTATTATGCCGAGGGCTGCTGCCGTAAGCTCCCCTGTCAAGTAGACAGTTGTAAAGTAGAGTTTTCGGCATATTTTGCTGGGGTCAAAAACCCCAGTGAGTCGTGTGGACGCTCCTCGTTATAAGTGATTCGCCACCAGTATGTTACCTCTCTGACCTCGTCAAGGCTTTCAAATAGATACAGACTCAGGACCTCCTCCCGATAGGTCCGGTTGAAGCGCTCTATAAATGCATTCTGATTCGGCTCGCCGGGCTGGATATACTGGATTATCATTCCATGCTCCTCAGTCCATGCCACAAACTCTCCACTTGCGCATTCAGGGCCATTATCAACCCTAAGCACATCGGGCAGTCCGCGTGTGAGTCTCAATACTTCAAAGATACGTATCAGCCGTTTTGCCGTAATGGACGTATCAACCTCAATTGCTACTGATTCCCTGTTAAAGTCATCTATCACGTTGAATGTCCTGAATCTGCTGCCGAACAGTAGCGCGTCGCTCATGAAGTCAGCAGACCATATCTGATTTAATCTTTGCGGAACCAATAGCGGCTGCCGCTCGCGTTTCGGTATTCTCTTCTTCGCCCTACGCTTTTGATTAAGCCTGAGCTCACAATAAACGCGGTATACCCGCTTATGATTCCAAGGACTACCTTTCGCTTTCAAGAAATTAAAACATTTCCAGAATCCCCATCGAGAATGACGATTTATCAGTTCGTTTAACGCATTAATGACTTCAGCATCACGCTCAGTGTTAGATTTAGTCTTCCTGTAATAGGCCGCTCGTGAAAGGCCGATGCACTGACAACTCCTCTGCACCGACAGGCTGTGATTCTCTACCAGATGCAACACAGTCTCACGCTTCTCAAGCGGCCTTAGAGCTTTTTTTCAATCAGATCCTTCAAAGCCCTGTTTTCAAGTGCCAGATCAGCATACATGCGCTTGAACTGGCTCAATTCTGTCTCAAGCTCCTTCATCCTCTTCAGATCGCTGGCCTCCAGTCCGCCATACTTGCTTTTCCATTTGTAATACGTTGCGTCGCTGATCCCGTGCTTCCGGCAAATATCTTTAACCTGCACTCCGGCATCGGCTTCCTTCAGAATTGCTACAATCTGCGTCTCTGTGAAACGTGTCTTCTTCATTAGAACCTCCTGGCTGTTATTTTGCCAGAAAGCTCTACTTCTGTACTGTCTAACTATAGGGGGAGTTTACGCTGCTATCTACAAATTGAGAGATGCCTTATCCCTAAAATATATGTATAACACCGGATACGTTAGACCGCAAATGGCTAAAAGCTTTGAAGTAGCTCTGACTAAAGCAGGTAGTGTAAAAGAATCCGAAAAGATAAGATCACATGATGTAGCTCTGATGTATACTACTGAAAAGACCCAATTGATCGTTGACGCTTTTTATATGACAGTTTATGACATCTATTCGTATAACGCAAATGAAGGGCGTTTTGAGAATGAAGGAGATATTTTTACCAAGGGTCTTGAGGTCTCCTTTAAAAGAAGTTTTCTGGATGGAAAACTATTATTTGATCTGAATTATGCTTATGCTACCGCTGAAAAAGAAGATGAGTCTGGAGAGAAGTCGACCTACTACCAGGGGATCCCCCATCATATTTACGCTGCCGGCTTAACGTATCAATTTACCGATAAAATATCTTTGAATGCTAACGTTACTGGCTGGGCCAACCTCGACATGAACTACGCCAGAGCTACATCCTGGTATGAAACACCTACACACCCTGATGACTACAATGGAGAATATTTAGCGAATTTTAATCTGAGGTTTGCGAATCTGTTAAAAAATCACCTGAACATATCACTATATGTATTAAATGCCTTTAATAACGAAGTCAGATTACAAGCCTATAACGACTGGCATACCTGGTGGAGTTATGACCGGGGAAGGTCTATAGGAATAAAAATATCCTGGAAATTTTAATTTTTCTAATTTGTAAGTGAAACTCCCCGTGGCAAGCCACGGGGCATCTTGGCGAGGTCGCGAACCGTTTGACAAATGGTATCAACGTCAAAAGACTGAATTACCAGGCGACCTGTTGACACTATCCGATTTCGGTACGACAAAAAAAGGCAAACCACCAGTTTCGAGGAAGTCGCGAAGGCTGTTGCAAAGGTTCTGCTTCCTACCCGGCAGCCTTTATTGAATTGATAAACCGCTCGGTATGAACGTAATGGTTCTTTTCTTCACTGGTTACTGCTTGATAGAAGTCGCATTCAGTACAGCTTTGATATTTTCTTGCATAAGTGCCCTGAACTTCTCCTCCGCAAAGAGTACCAGCTATCAACCAGCACGTTCTGCCTGCGTTTACTCCGCCATTGGCCCCATCAAGTTTTTCATACGCAGCAGCCGGACATACCCCCAGCTCTCTGACGTTCTTGCCAAGAGGTTCTCTGCCGCATTTCATAAACTCCCAGCAATTCTTTTTCATGGCTTTTTACCTCCTACTTAATTAAATGTTCGCATACCCGCTATGCCGCGTCAAGGAGGTATTTATCATTATGAAATGACCTTTATTTACAGTTTGACTGCATTGCCGATCTATCCTAAAAAGGGAAGAGTTCGCCCTTTTCGAACGAGGATACAGCACTTTTTATTTACTGGATGGCGCGTTCATACAGCGGATTTTCATGTCGATAAACGCGCTCTGCCCGCTTTTGCCCGTCTCATCGATCCAGGCGTGCTGGTCCCAGCTGACAATGCAGAGCGTGGTGTCTTTTTCTATGACGTAAGACCCTGATCCGGCGCCGTCAGCCCTGTCTTGTTCATTGATTCTCCATCCCTCTCTATGAAGCTTTGAGCCTTCCTCAGCTTCAAACGAGGGGAGATTTTCGGAGTTTCCCATAAGAGCTTCCCTGCTCTTGAAGATCACCTTGCATCCGGGCACTTTCTCTCCTTCGAAGGGGCCGCTGACCAGGCCTGCTCTTATCACGAGGCTGTCATGGGGAATTATTTTCAGCTCCTCATGGAATGCGCTGCAGATTTCCTGCAGATCACTTCCCGCAGAAGCGGAAAGGGGCAGAAAGAGCAATAAAATGACGCCTGTTGTCAGTAAAGCCTTATACAAAAATCTGCCTAAGGGATTCATCATTTCTCTTTTTCAAACATATCGAATTTGCATGATGTTGTAAATGCCCGCATTGGCATTTCTATTGTTCAACTTTCGCCTGGTATACAATCAGCCACTGATCACGTATTTGTTATGGGTGTTTTTTTCTATGAGCTATCAGCTATGAGCTTCCTTTGCTTCCTATGCCTCGAACTCTGAAAGCCTCTTTGCGCCGATCTTCATCGGAAGAAAAAACGCCGCTGCATTGATCGCTCCAATCAGCGCGAGACAGACGGCAATCTGTATTTTCCCTGCCAGATCAAGTCCTGCCTGCGAGACGTAAAATAGCCAGGCCTCGAGGGAGAGGGTGATTACCACGAGGCTGAACGCCAGCACCATGAAGGCCATGCCTCCGAGGCTCATAGAGACCGAGGCGATATTTGCATACCTGAACTTCGGATAGATCGCCCCCATTCCGGTGCCGAGGCCGCTTACCGAAACGCAGAGCATCAGCGCGGTCCCCACCGACACATACATCAGTCCCCCCGTCACCCTGATCGCCAGATTGGTGAAGAAAACTACGGGCACGATAAGGAGGGTTATGGCGGTGCAGCCATAGAGGAATTTTGCCCGGAGGAATCCGGAGATATTTACCGGGGTAGTCCGTATTATCCAGAAGGCCTGTCCTTCGAGGCTTACCGCCGTATAGAGAAAACGCGCGGTGACAGCAGAGAGGACGAGGCCTGCCATGAGCATATTGACCAAAAGCATCAGCTCTTTTATGAACGGCGTGAGCTCTGCCATCGCCTCAACAGGAACGGATTTGAAATTGTAGATGTATACCATCACGAGCGCGCCGATTATGGTCACCTGCGACCATTGACCGGTATCCCTGAAAAAGATAAGGATGTCCTTATAGGGAAGCGCTGACTTCCTGCCGGGATAGATGCCGCTGAACAGGCCATTGCCCGGCCCCCTGCCTGAAGGCTGGAGCCTCCCGATGTTCTTTCTGAAAAGCCTCCGCCCGATTGCGGAAGAGAGAAGGAGAAAGAACGCGCAGTTGCTCAGCAGGACGAGTGAATAAAACATGTCCGGCCCCTTTCCCCTCAGCAGCGGCAGCACAGTTTCTGTTATCCAGTAGCCCGGGAGGAGAGGGGAATCTGTATTAAAGGACATAAAGGTGCGGACAATATCTTCGGGCGTCTCGAGTGTCCGGGGCATAACTGACTTCATCGTGAAGTAGAGGAGGAGAAACAGGAGCATCCCGACACCCAGAAGTACAAGTCTCGTATGCCTTGCCGGGAAGAACTGCGTCAGCATATGGGCGATTGAGATGCCGATGCCGCCGGTCAGTATGACAAGCATGATGAAGGCGGACGATATCGAGATGTAATAAACTGCGGATGCGTGATAGGTGACGCCGTAGGCGAGAAATACCGGCGGGATGAAGGAAAGGACCATCCACGAGGAGTTCATGACGGTTTCGAGAGATTTCAGTCTGAGGATGTCCCTGTCAGCAACTGGCTTTGTCAGGAGGAATGTGATGTCCTTCGAGAGGTAGAAAGAAGATATGGCGGTTATGACATTGCTCAGCACCAGGAATCCAGTAAGGCCGAAGAAGGTCATCGAAAGGAGCTTCGCGGAAAGGACCTCGCCGGCAAAGTCTATCCCGCGCACAAAGGAAAGGAATTTACACGTCCCGATGTAGAGGAGTATCCAGAATACGAAGCCGATGGCGAAGAATGGGGCCCTCCTCAGCAAGACTCTCGCGTTGAGTGAATTCCTTGAGGACAGGAGCTTCGGCTTTATTAATTTAAACAGCATTTGCATTTGCCTTAATCTCCCATGGACAGGAACAGGCCTTCGAGTCCGCCCTCGATAGTTCTGAATTCGTCAGCGCTTTTGATTGACGTGAGGAGGCCCTTGTTGATGAACCCGACCCTGTGGCAGACCTCCTCTGCGATATGAAGGCTGTGCGTGACGAGAAAGACGGTTACCCCCTTTGCGCTCAGATTTCCTATGAATCCCTTCAGCATCCTTACGCCGAAGGGGTCGAGACCCATGAACGGCTCGTCTATCAGGAGCACCTCAGGGTTATGTATCAGCGCAGAAGAGAATAAAAGCCTCTGTCTCATCCCCTGCGAGAAACTTTCGATCAACTCGTCTTCGATATCCCTGATCCCGAAGACGGCGGTGAGCGTTTCGATCCTCCTGAGAGCCTCCTGCTTTTCAATGTCATAGAGCGAGGCGATGAACGTGAGGAATTCCCGCGCAGTCAGTTTTTCATAAAGGAACGCCCGGTCCGGCACATAACCCAGAATCGCTTTTGCCTTCAGCGGCTCATCGGTGATGCTGTAGCCTCCCATGTTGGCGGTCCCTTCGTCAGGCTTCAGGAGGCCCGTCATCATCCTGATCGTGGTTGTCTTTCCAGCGCCGTTCGGTCCGACGAGTCCGAAGACCTCGCCCTTTCCGACGGTGATCGAAAGGTTTTTCACCGCGTATATTCCATCGAAGGCTTTGCTTATATTGCCGAGTCCGATCATCTGTACTCCAGACCCTCGATGCGGATCTTGTTGATAACCGGCAGGATCTGTATCTGCCGGTCAAGATCTCCGGTGACGAGCCTGATATGGGAGGCGTCTGCGGGGAACTGGCCGAGGGTCGGATCAGCTGCTATCCACTTCCCGGCATAGAACTCCGGCCACGCATGGTAATAAAAGAAACCGTCTTTGTGGGTCAGTCCAACCGCGATCTTCGCCGGTATCCCGGCGGCACGGGCGAGGGCGGTGAAAAGGGTCGTATGTTCGTTGCAGTCTCCCTTTTTCGTCCTCAGCACATCAGTGGCCACCGGCAGGGTGACTGTCGGCACCTTTTCGATGTTCACGTATACCCATTCATGAATCAGCCGCGCAGCGGAGAGCGGGTCTTTTTCATCC
>Ga0224495_10003117_pt1 | contig 10351 bp, 12 predicted proteins | sample SF_Jul11_sed_USG_FD_168128 | JGI IMG/M metagenome (GOLD analysis project Ga0224495, IMG submission 168128) | Sediment microbial communities from San Francisco Bay, California, United States - SF_Jul11_sed_USGS_4_1 | ecosystem: Environmental > Aquatic > Marine > Sediment | place: USA: California...
TGTTGGTGTGGAACAATCGGAATCACCGAGTCCCAGATGGATTGGATCGAATCGCGTTATCAAGATTGCCTTTGCCCCAATTGCTTGAGGAAAGTTGCCGCAGGCGAGGTGGGGCCGCACGTCATGCCCCATCACGATCGAATTATCTAAAGGAGTGCCGGCGATGTCTGGGGGCGGTCGATTTTCAGATGCGGAGCGGGAGGCGGTCTATCGGGTGATCTTCGAGCGCCGCGATGTCCGCCGGAATTTTCTCCCGACGCCCATACCGGTTTCGGTCTTGACGCGCGTGCTGACGGCAGCCCACCATGCCGGGTCGGTGGGATTCATGCAGCCCTGGGATTTCGTGGTGGTGCGCGATCATGCAACCAAATGCGCCGTGAAAGAGTTATTCCTACAGGCCAACGCCGAGGCCGCGACGCGTTATCGAGGGACTCGTGCCGCGCTCTATCGGAGCATCAAGCTGGAAGGGATTGAGGAAGCCCCGATCAATATCGCGGTGACGTGCAGCCGCCAGCGGGGCGGCCCTCATGTGCTGGGCCGTTCTACGGTGCGGGACACGGATTTATATAGTACGTGCTGTGCGATCCAAAATCTCTGGCTTGCCGCCCGCGCGGAGGGCATCGGAGTGGGATGGGTCAGCATTCTCGATCACGGGGCGTTGAAACGAGTGCTCGGTGTCCCGAAGCCTATCAAAATGCTGGCCTATCTGTGTCTCGGGTATGTATCGGATTTTGCGGCACAGCCGGATTTGGAGCGTGCCGGATGGCGCGAGCGGATTCCGGTGGATCATCTCATTCACTACGAGTCGTGGGGCAATATACAGGGTCGGCACGAGGGGAGACCGTGATGCGCATTACCAAAGTCTATACCAGAACGGGCGATGCGGGAAAAACGCGATTGGCCGGAGGACAGCAGGTTTGGAAGGATAGTCTCCGCGTCGAAGCTTATGGAACGATCGATGAATTGAATGCGGCCATCGGCGTGGTGCGGGTGATGAACGCTGAAATGATCGAGGAATATCGGGCGGCTGAACAGCTGGAAAAAGAACTGCGCTGGGCGCAGAACAAGCTGTTCGATGTCGGGAGTATTCTCGCCACGGTGCCGGGGCAGACGTTCAAGAATATGCCGCAGGTCGCGGCGCGGGACGTGACACGTTTGGAAAAGCTGATCGATCGTTGCCAGAAAGATTTGGAGCCGCTGAAGGAGTTCATCTTGCCGGGGGGCGGGAAGGTCTCCGGGTTTCTACATCAAGCCAGAACGATTTGTCGTCGCGCCGAACGATTATGTGTTGCCTTGTCGAAAACGGAACCGGTCGATCCCGTCATCATCAAGTTTGTGAATCGCCTTAGTGACACGTTGTTCGTGTTGGCGCGATGGGTGGCTAAGACGCAGGGAGAGCCGGAATTCTTGTGGGAGCGGGATGTCGCCAAGAAAGTTGACTAGGAGCCGGCCGGCGCGGAAGGCGCGGAGCCGCATTGTTCTGGTGCTCGGCGGGGCGGCTTCCGGGAAAAGCGATTATGCGCTTCGGATCGCCGGGCCGCACGGGCCTCGCGCGTTCGTTGCGACGGGGCAGGGACTGGACGACGAAATGGCGGCGCGGATCGCTCGGCACCAAGCCACGCGCTCGGCGGATTGGGAGACGGTGGAAGTTCCAATCGAGGCTGAGACGTGGTTTGCAGCGAACGGTTCGCGCTATCGGGTGATTCTCTTCGATTGCGTCACACTGTGGCTGAGCAACCTTCTTGGAGCAGAGGAGACAGCGCCGGCCATACAGGCTCGTGTCGAGGCGCTTCTGATGGCGATGAAGCGCTCCGGCGCCAGAGTCGTCATTGTGAGTAACGAGTTGGGAATGGGGTTGGTGCCGTCTGAGCCTCTCGCAAGGGCATTTCGAGACTTAGCCGGGCTGGTGAATCAGCAGATTGCCGCAGCGGCGGATGAAGGGTATTTGGTCGTCAGCGGAATTCCCTCACGATTGAAGTAAACCGAGGAGACAGCATGACGATACAAGAGGCCTGTGGTCATGTCCGGCAGCTCGATTCAAATATATTGGCGCAGGCGCAAGCTCGGTTGGACCGTCTGACAAAACCGATCGGGAGTCTGGGACGGTTGGAAGAGCTGGCCGCACGGTATGTGGCGATCACTGGCGAGCTGAAGCCGACTGTTCCACGAGGGGTGGTCTTTACGTTTGCCGCCGATCATGGGGTGGCGCTGGAAGGAGTGAGCGCCTATCCGCGCGAAGTCACGCCTCAAATGGTGTTGAACTTTTTGCGTGGTGGGGCCGGCGTCAATGTGTTGGCTCGGCATGCCGGGGTGGACGTGCGGGTGGTTGATATCGGCGTTGACTACGAGTTCGGAACGGTGCCTGGGCTGTTCGACCGAAAAATCATGAACGGCACCCGTAATCTGTCGGCCGAGCCGGCCATGACAGGCGGCCAAGCGGAGCAGGCGGTGATGGTCGGTATCGAGTTGGCGACGGAAGCTGTCAGAGAGGGTGTCGGTCTCATCGGAACCGGCGAGATGGGCATCGGCAATACCACGCCGAGCGCCGCCATTGCGGCCGTGATGACCGGCCGGCCTGTCGAAGAAGTAACTGGGCGCGGAACTGGTATCGATGAAGCCGGTCGCGGACATAAAATCGCGGTAATTCAGCAGGCGCTCGACCTGCATCGTCCCAATCCAACTGATCCACTCGACGTGCTGGCGAAGGTTGGAGGCCTGGAAATCGCCGGATTGACCGGCCTGATCCTCGGCGCGGCGGCGGCCCGGGTCCCCATTGTCCTGGACGGGTTCATTGCCGGCGCGGCGGCATTGATTGCCTCGGGGCTTCAGCCGTTATGCCGGGAGTATTTCATCGCCTCTCATCGGTCGGTCGAGCGGGGACATCGCGTGATCTTGGATCATTTGAGGTTGAAACCCTTGTTGGATCTTGACTTGCGCCTTGGCGAAGGCACGGGAGCGTGCTTGGGAATGGATCTGGTTTGCGCCGCGATCAAGATCTACACAGAGATGGCGACGTTCGGTGAAGCCGGAGTCTCGGAGAAGGTGTAGCCGACATGGGAACCGTCGCTCGTCCTTTTCTCTTCGCCTGGCATTTTTTGACGACGATTTCCCTGAGCCGGGCACATCATGAGCCGACTGCGCCGGAACTGGCTGCATCAATGGCTTGGTACCCCGTTGTCGGTATTCTGATCGGCAGCGGATTGATCGCCGCCGATCTTGCGTTGGGCGCCGTCTTTGCGCCGGAAGTCGTGAATGCACTTCTGATTGTCCTGTTGGTAATAGTCACCCGCGGGCTGCACCAGGACGGTTTAGCTGACACCTTGGATGGATTAGCCGGAGGGCGAACACCGGCTGAACGGCTGCCGATCATGCGCGATCCACGCATCGGCGCAATCGGCGCGACGGGGCTGTTTCTTTCGCTTATTCTTCGGTATGCCGGACTGATGGCGCTGCCGCATGATCTGAGACTGCCGGCCCTGCTATGTATGCCGGCAATGGGGCGTTGGGCGATGGTCACGCTGGCTTGGATTTCGCCCTATGCCAGAGCGGACGGAGGGCTGGCGGCGCCGTTCCTCACCCATTTGTCGTGGCGACACGTTGCGCTATCGACGGGCGCGTTGACGATCGCCTTGGCAGGAGGTTTCGGAATAGTCGGCGCATGTGTGATCCCCCTCGCTGGGGTGCTGGTCATACTTGCCGGCTGGCGGACCTGCCGTAGCTGGTTCGGTGGGATCACAGGAGATACCCTCGGGGCGGCCAACGAAATGATCGAGATTCTTTTCCTGCTGTTCGTTCCTATCTTGCTCCGATTGTCATGACCGGCGGCGAACTCCTCATGGCTTCGGCGCTCGATGCCCTGGTCGGCGATCCTCGCTGGTTGCCGCATCCCGTCCGTATGATGGGGCGATCCATCGCGTGGCTCGATGATCGGGTACGGGCGATCTGCCGGAGTGAGATGAGCCGCCGCCTCGCCGGGATCTGTCTGGCCGGAGGATTGCCGATCGTCACCTACGGTCTCGGATCGGTCATCATCGAAGAGGCGGAACAGTTGGCAGAGTGGCTGGGATCGGCTCTGTCGATCGCCTTGGCATCGACGACTCTGGCCGCGCGGGATCTGTGGAATCATGTCCGTGCCGTCAATGGTCCGCTCGGCGTCGGCGACCTTCCGACTGCGCGCCGTGCGGTGGCCATGATTGTGGGACGGGATACGGCGGAGCTTTCCGAATCCGAGGTGGCCCGTGCGACGGTGGAAACGGTCGCGGAAAGTTCAGCGGATGGTGTCATCGCGCCGCTGTTCTATCTGGCGGTCGGTGGCGCCCCACTGGCGTTGGCCTATAAGGCCGTCAACACGCTGGATTCGATGATCGGTCATCGGGACGGACACTATGCCGATTTCGGATGGGCATCAGCCAGGCTCGACGATCTCGCCAACTGGATTCCAGCCCGTCTGACGGCGGTCTTGCTCATTGTTGGCGCCGCCTTGACCGCAGGACAACTGCACCGGGCCCGCAATGGATGGCGCGTGTTTCGGCGAGACGGGCACAAACATCCCAGTCCCAATAGCGGCAGACCTGAGGCGGCCATGGCCGGAATCTTAGGAGTGAGATTGGGCGGCATCAACTTCTATGATGGTATCGCGCAAGATCGCGCTGTTCTGGGCCAAGAAGGACGTGAGATTGAACCAGACGATATTGCCCCAGCCGCGCAGGTGATGGTGGCAGCCTCAGCGCTTGGAATATGTTTGGCGGTAGGAATGGCATGGCTCCTCTGAAGAAACGTACCCATGGCGGAAATGTCTTCGCTGCTGCGCGAGAGCTGGAGCGTGATCCGGCCGAGATTGTTGATTTCAGCGCCAGCATCAACCCGCTCGGGCCCTCTCCTCGCGTCTGGAAAGCGGTCACCGCATCCAGACATCTGTTGAGCCACTATCCCGACCCAGATTGTTGGGATCTGCGTCACGCATTGGGAACGTGCTGGCAAATTGACTCGCAACACATTGTGGTGGGCAACGGCTCGACTGAGTTGATCGATGCGATTCCACGGGCACTCGGGATTCGCCGACTCCTCGTCGTCCAGCCCACCTTTTCCGAATATGCCGCTGCGATGGAGCGAGCCGGGGGACACACCACGGCTCTCTATGCAGACAGGAGAGAACAATATGCGGTTCCGATCGACCGTCTCTGTCAGGTCATGAAATCGGGACGAAGCGGGGGCCGAGCTATCGATGGTGCCGTCATCTGTCACCCCAATAGTCCGACAGGGCAGTCCTGCACGGCCGACGATATGGCACGATTGGTACAGATTGCTCGGAGGCGAGGTCTCTGGCTGATCATCGATGAGGCGTTTGCCGATTATTGTCCGGAGCGATCTGTCCTGCAGCATGCCGTGTCCTGGCCGCACGTGATTGTCTTGCGCAGCATGACCAAATTCTACGCTTTACCAGGACTGCGGGTGGGATATGCGGTAGCCGCGCGTACGACTGCCCGGCGATTGCAACAGCAGCTGCCTCCTTGGTCGGTCAGCGTGATGGGGCAGGTGGCCGCATGTGCCGCGCTGAACGACGCAGGGCATGCACGAATGAGCCTGCAATTCATGGTGCGAGAGTGTAATCGGTTGAGAACCTTGCTTGCGGCGTTACCCGGTTGTGTCGTGATGCCGACATATGCGAATTACTTTCTGGTTGAGTTGCCTCGAGGCCGGCATGCGCGTGAGATTACTGAACAATTGCGAAGCCGGGGCATACTGGTTCGTGACTGTTCATCCGTGCCAGGCATGAACTCACGTTCCATCAGGCTCGCCGTGCGAACCGTTCAAGAAAATGACCGGCTCATTCGGATCTTATCCCGCCTACTTGTGCCAGGTGCGAGATCGTGACACACACGTCCACAAGAGTTCGTACTGGATATCGAGTCACGGGACAGACGCTTATTATTGACCTTGACGGTCGGAAACGTGTCCTTTCATCTGCACCACAAGGGGGAGGGTTTACGCGGGCTTCTTACATACTCAATCACCAGGTTGCGGAAAATCCCTCGCCGAGCGGGATTCACTCGGAGAGCTGCATTGATCCAGCCTATTTCTTGCGAAAAGTGGCCTCCCAGTTTGGAATCCATGCCCCCACTGTTGGACTGATGACGGCAGTACCGATGACGCAGCTGGTTACGGCACGAGCTGTGTCGGAAGGACTCTGGGTGGAATGTTTCGCGACGGTTGGCGTGACGAATGCCGTCCGAGCGGGAGAATGGCCACCGCAACATTCCCATTGTCACGGATCGGAAAAGCCCGGCACGATCAATCTCATCCTTATCACCAACGGCAGTCTTTTCCACGCCGCGATGGTCGGTGCCGTGCAAGTTGCTACCGAGGCCAAGACCGGCGTGTTGCGCGATCATGCGGTGCTCAGCAGCATCGGCGGCACGGAGGCCACCGGAACCGGCACTGACGCCGTGGTGATCGCCTGCCGTATGCGCGGGCACGGCCCGCCTCACCGGTATAGCGGAACCCATACAGTTATAGGGGCGCTCATTGGCCGTGTGGTCGAGCACTGTGTCTCCCTCGGTCTGGCGAAGGCGATGGTCTGGAGGGAGACGCATCGATGAGAGCGAAAGCGCTGGCTGTTCTTGGCACCGGATCTGACGTGGGCAAGAGTCTTATGGCTGCTGCGTTGTGCCGTCTCTTCGCCCGTGCCGGCATTCGGGTGGCGCCATTTAAGGCACAGAATATGTCGAACAATTCCTTTGTGACGAGAGACGGCAAGGAAATCGGCCGCGCGCAGGCATTGCAGGCGCAGGCGTGCCGCCTCGACCCTCACACGGATATGAATCCGATCCTGCTCAAGCCGGAATCGGACCGGCGCGCGCAAATCGTCGTGCAGGGGATGGTGTGGGGCAAGTCGGACGCGCGAGAGTATTTTACCTATAAGACGGAGTTGGCTGAACGTGTCAAGGACAGTTACGAACGGCTTGCGGAAGATTTCGAGGTGATCGTCATCGAAGGGGCAGGAAGCGCCGCTGAAATGAATCTGCGGGATCGTGATATTGCCAATTGGGCGATGGTCGAACAGGCGGATGCCCGAGTTGTGCTGGTTGCGGATATCGATCGAGGCGGCGTGTTCGCGCAGATTATCGGCACGCTGGATCTTATCGCCCCCGAAGAGCGAGCGCGGGTGATCGGTGTCATCGTCAATAAGTTTCGCGGCGATCGAAGGCTCTTTGAGGACGGCGTGCGATTCCTCCAGTCACGAACAGGCCTTCCGGTGCTGGGAGTCGTGCCCATGTTACAGGATCTCGTGATCGATCAGGAAGACGGGGTGGCGGCAGAACGCGCGCATCAGATGCCGTTCGATTCCGCGCATATCAATATCGCTGTCCTGTTGTTGCGTCGGATGAGCAACTTTACCGATTTCAAGCATGTGGCAATGGAGCAGGATGTCCGCCTTCGCTATGTCGATCGTCCCCAGGATCTGGCTGGGGCGGATGTCGTGATTATTCCCGGCAGCAAGAATACGCTGGAGGATCTGCACGCTGTCCGGGAAGCCGGATTTCAGGAGGCCTTGCATAGGCATGCGGATGGCGGCGGAGAACTGATCGGGATCTGCGGAGGTTTTCAAATGCTGGGGCGAAGTCTTGCCGATCCGGATGGTGTGGAATCGGGAGGCGCGGTCGATGGGCTCGGGTTACTCGATGTATCGACTGTCATGATGCCGGTTAAAACGACGAGTTTGGTCGAGGCAGAGGTTCTTCATATTCAGGAAGGAAGGAGGCGCCCTCTCCGAGGCTACTACATTCATATGGGCGCCACTCATCGTGGAAAAGACGGTCCATGTTTCCAGGTGTCCCGTCTGCGCGACTCATCAGATCCAGGCGGCGGATCTATCGCAGTTTCTCTTGATGGCGCGGTGAATCATACCGGTCAAGTGTGGGGCACCTATATCCACGGTGTGTTCGATCAGCCTGAATTTCGGCGCGCCTGGTTGAACCGAATTCGCCGGCGCAAGAGTTGGGAGGGGCTGGGCATCGATGCGTCAGAATCCGTATCCCTGCGGCTTGACGGCGAACTCGATCGTTGGGCCGATCATGTCAAAGACCATCTTGATCTACAACCGCTATTCAGATGGGTGGGCTATGGCGACGCCACTCCTGACGCGAGTGTGCGATAAACAGCCTCCCACCGAGTTATTTCTAGCAGTGTCTTCCTTCTCGTATTTCACATTCACGTCCAGCCGTTCAGTTCTCTCTCAGTTCTGATAGCCATGATTGAAGAGGCGCACGGCATCGCCCGCGGCCGACCTCAATAAGGCTGCTGGGATCGAAGAGTAATACGGCGCCGCTGCCGAGATTTATCGATTTCTTGCAAACCGACCGCAAGTCGCTACACTTGCAAGGAGCGTATACCGGTCGGCATTCAGTGACAGGAGGAGAGTATGAAGGTGCGGGTGTCTCCGCTGGTGACATGTATTTGCTTCTGCGTCTTATTCACAGGACTTCCTGCGCATGCAAAGACCGGTGATGCACAGGCGAAGACCGGCGACGAGGCGGATACCGCAGAGATGCTGATTACTATGCTCAAGATCGGTCGCGCCATCGTGTCCGAACACCAGACGCTTATCAATGATGCGGCGAAGGGCAACAAGGGGTTCACGGACGAATTTGTGGGTCGCAAGATTGTCGAGCGTTTCCTGGCCGAGACGCAAATCGATGTATTGCGTCCGACCGGTCATCCTCAAAGTGAAATACTGCTCTCCATGTTGCAGTCCCAACGCGAGGTGATCCTGGATGCGCAGCCGGCCATCAACAAGCAAGGGATCGGTTTCAAAGGGTTTATCCCGTCCGTATTTGCGAGGAAAGCTGGACAGAAGTTCTTCGCGAAGACCGGCATCAAAGTTAAGCTGACGGGCATGGATTATAGATTTCCAGGCAACCAGCCGGACGACTTCGAGGCCGAGGTGCTGCGCATGTTTGCCGATCCCCGCCATCCGAAGGGAGGGCGGTACGCAAAGGTCACCGTCGTCAACGGCAAACCAGCTATGCGTGTGATGAATCCGGAATATGCCGATGCGACGTGCCTGGTGTGCCACGGAAGCCCGAAAGGAGAGCGCGACATGATGGGCATGAAGAAAGAAGGATGGAAAGAGGGCGGGTTGGCCGGTGCGATCAGCGTGGTGATGCCGATACGCTGAGGGGCCTTGTGAGAATTCATGAAATGAGAGGAAGGGGCTCATGAGCAAGATCGTAGTTGTCGATGATTCGTATGCGGAGCTGCAGCTGATCGAATCGTATCTCAAGGCGGCCCACCATACGGTCGTCTCCTTTCCCAATACAGACCAGTTGGAAGACAAAATTGTCACAGAGAAGCCAGATCTGATCGTCATGGATGTCGTGATGCCGGGGCGGAATGGGTTTCAGGCCTGCCGGGACTTGAAGAACGACGATCGGTTCAAGGGCATTCCGATCGTACTCTGCACCTCCAAGGGAAACGAAAGCGATAAATTTTGGGGACAGCAACAAGGAGCCAATGGGCACGTCGTAAAGCCCTTCAAGTCGGAAGACTTGCTCCAAGCCGTGAAGCGCGCATTGGGCTGACAGAAACGATCGTATCCGGTGTAGCCGGGTGAGGAGATAATGGAGCCAAAGGCAGACGCGGTACAACCTGGAGACGGATCGCATTCTGACTCGGTTAGGCCCGCTGCGCTCTCTCGCTGTTGCCTGTTCATGCTAGGGGAGGAGAGCTTTGCCGTTAACCTAAAGCAGGTAAGCGAAGTATTTAAACTCGAATTGATCACTCCAGTGCCTGGCATGCCGTTGTCGTTGGTGGGAGTTGCCAATCTTCGCGGGACGGTGGTTCCGCTAGCCGACTTGAGACCGTTATTGGGGGCGCCAATTTCCTCGGCTTCGAGATATGCCGTGATCGTGCGGCACGGGGCTCGGCAGATCGGCATTCTGGTTGACGAGGTTCCTGAGATTCGGACGATCCAGGCGGATGATGTGCTGGATGGATTGCCTGGCGAGATGGGTCGGAACCGTCCTTTTCTTTCAGGACTGTTGCGGATGGACAGCCGGACGAGCGGGTTAGTGGAGGTATCCAGACTGTTGGCCATGATCGAAGGCACGGTCGATCAGCAAGCGGCGTAAGTCATGACTGGCGGTCAGACGACCGATACAGGCGAAATGCGATGAGTTCTAAGAGGCAATCTTTTATGGCTGGCGGGTAGGAGGATGGTTATGGTGAGGCGTAGCACATCGACGACATCGTCACTCGGTTTGTGGTTCAACAATCTAAAGACCCTGCCCAAGCTGATCCTCGGCTTCTCCTCGGTCGGCGCCGTAATGGTCATCGTGGTTGTGGTCGGACT
>Ga0224495_10003118_pt1 | contig 10349 bp, 6 predicted proteins | sample SF_Jul11_sed_USG_FD_168128 | JGI IMG/M metagenome (GOLD analysis project Ga0224495, IMG submission 168128) | Sediment microbial communities from San Francisco Bay, California, United States - SF_Jul11_sed_USGS_4_1 | ecosystem: Environmental > Aquatic > Marine > Sediment | place: USA: California...
TCTGATAGGGCAACAAGCGGGGGATCAATGCCACGCCGTCAGCATTGGTTTTGGATAGCATATTGCTGCCAAGGCCGATGCCGATATTTTTATGGCCCGCTACTTCGGCCACAGCAAAACTCTGGTCCACCCGCTGTGTTACAAACAGGTTTTTGTCGGCGAAAACCAGTCCGCCATTTGCGCCAATGCGCATTGCGGTCTGGCCAGGCGAGGCGCTCACATCACCTGACCACTTGCCGTAACGTCCCGTGTAATACACTCCGCCTTCCATGCGCGACTGGTCTTGTTGTCTGCCAACCAATGTGCGCCAGCCAAGATTGCTTCCCTGACCTGGATTTTTCATGGCTGAAACATAAAAATCCTGCTGCCCGGCATGGCTGTTTGCAGACGCGCTGATTATCCTGTTGCGGCCCAGTGGTTTGACGAAGTACATTCCCATTGATGTGCCACTGGTACTGTAAAACGACCGGCTGACAGTCAAATTCAGGGAGCTGTTTACGCCCATGCGCTTTGAGTAGTTACCCGACACGGTGGACACTCGGGATCCATCAAATCGGTTGAGTGTGGCTAGACCAATACCGAAATTTCCGGAGTTTTCCGTTGTGTAGCTCCAATTGCCTGCCAGTTGCAATTTGATGGGTGAAACGGTTTCGGACTGTCCCAGCTGGCGAAAGTTGATTGATGCTCCCTGAACCTGGAATGACACACTGCTGCGCAGCCTTTGATGTTCAAGGCCGAGCAACCATAGGCCACCGTTTTTATTTGCACCATTGCTTAACCCGACCGAAGCCTTACCCAGTATTTGCTTTGGCAGGGTTGAAACAGCGCCTAGACCTGCGGTTCGAAGCTGTGATGTCGCTTCCACACGTCCTTCCAGCGTCATATCATTGCTGTAGCCATGGCGCCATGTTCCGCTTACAAAACCCGGGCCGTAGTGATTGCTGGCAACCCCAATATCGCGACGCACACGCCCAGCTTCAATGCTCCAATCGTTCAAACCGGCTGACAGTAATTCGGTCGTGATAAAAAAGGATTGCTCGATCACGGTTTCGCGACCAAGAATGTCGCGCACAACCATCCTCACATCACCGCTGCCTGTCATTAACGGGTAATTGTCGATAGTAAACGGTCCAGTAGGCACGCTGGAGACCTGGCGCAATACATCGTTCACGTACATCTCTACTGAGGATGGCGCAGTGGACATTCCGACCAATGCAGGGACAGGTTGGCTGACAAATCCCGGGGTAAGAGCGAAATTGCTCCCGTACTGGATGCCGCCAAAATACACATTGCGCCCCCACATGCTTGCGCGGGTGCTGGTATCACCCAGCCTGAGGGTGCGATTCTCTTCCGGGAAGTCCTTTGTGAAAGTGGTTTCAAGGCGTACCCAACTGCGAGGAGTGCCTGATGCAGCATAGACAGTCAAATTGCGCCCGGCCTGGCTGCTGGTCAGCACGCCCCATGAATTTGACACACCTGCTTCCGCAAGCAAACCCAGATCCTTGACGTTGGGCGCATTCTTCAGGATTGAAGTTGAGTAATTCAAGTCGTAGTTGAAGAACAGGCTGGGCAATACCGGGCTGATTAACGGCCTTTTCGATTTTTCCTGTGTCAGCCGGGTAGCCGAGAATGCTTGTGGGGAGAACAGCAACTCTACAGACTGGTTGGCGAAATCAAGTTTGAATTTATAGCCAGGTACGGCTGATAACGGCCAATAAGCCTGGTCGTGGAGTTTGAAATCTATAGGTTTTGCATTGTCAGGTAGTTGGATGCGCCATTCTACAAAAGCGTCGTAAGGCGCATACATTTCCCCGCCCCGTTCCAAAAGCAACCAAGTTCCGCTCCTGGTGCCATTGATGATTACCTCCAGCGGAAGTATTCGATCCTTGTTTTGTGTTTCGGGGGGATTTTTCGCAGTACTTTTTGTCAGAGTTTTTGTATAGGGTATCGCAACAGATCGTGGGGGCGTTGCGGCAGGCTCTGAATCTGGCGATGATTCTGTTTCGGGCTGTGCCGCGGCTGAGAAAATCCACAGAACAAACAGAACCAGTAGCAGGCGCGGGAGAAGAACGTTGCCCACGCAGAAATCCTTATTCGTTGATAGTTACTTCGAAGGTTTTTTTCGAGCCATCATCCAGTCTCACAGTGAGGCTGGCTTTGCCGCCCGGAATGGTCCTGTTGCCTTCTGACTTCAAGTCAAAGTTACGTTTGATAGTCGGCAGAATATATGCCCCGGTATCGCGGCTTGCCAGTTTTTCGCCAGCTTGGCCGGCAAGAGTGAAATCTATAAGTTGTGCGTATGCCGTGCCTGTATTTTCACAGGTGGCGTTAATCGTGTCGGGTGCAGTTTTATTGGCAGTGCAGTCAAGCTGGTATTTTGCTGTCGGTGGTGTGATGAATACCGGCAACGAGAACGCGATCGCTATCTGCAATTGCAGAGTGCCATTATTGGGCAAGGCTTCGGGTATTTCACGCACGATCATCCGGTAAGCAAGTTGTTCTGACTGTTTCATCGGGATCAATCTTGCCAGCCGAACCACCTGGCGAGACTTGCCGGCCAGTTTGATGATCGGAGGAGACATCAGCAGGTCCTCGGTGATTATCAGTTCATCTTCTCCACCCGGTTTTTGCCGCCACGTATACAGTTCAGCTTGCATCACCAATTCTTCATCACCCTCGTTGGTGATAGTGACGGCCACTGCCTTGTCCTTGGGAGTCATGAAGATGCGCACCGGGTTGACGGAAAATGGGCCTGCCCAAAGCGAGGATGTAATGCTTGAGGCCAGAAGAAACAGTAATGCTTGTATTGATCCCTTGAACATGTTCTTGCCTGCTTTCATTGTTGAAATCTCTTAGGATGATTACCAACCAATCATCATCTCAATGTAATCACGATCAGCTAAATTGACTACACGCCAGGAAGTGACGGTACCGCTTCCTGCATAGCTATCCACTGTGCCCAATATCTCGCTGGTTCCAGAAAGAAGGTTTACATAACGAAAGGGACCATCAGGAATTTCAGTCCATGGCAGGTTCATTGTATCGCCTGAGAAGTCTATTGTCTTCCCGGAGGAGCAAATGACCGTCACGACCGCGCCAAACACGTTGATACTGTTGCTGCTTCGGCACAGGCCAGCATTTGAAGATGCTAGTTGTACCTTTACCGTGAATTGGAAACCTCTCTGAGTCGCATGACAGGGCGTGGCTACCAGTCCGATCACAGCTGCCAAACCTGCGGTTTGGGATGCTTTAATCAGATAAGAAAGGAATGCTGAAACTACTGTTCTGTTGATCATTGCGGTGTGACTGAACCGCCAAATGTTGGAGAGTTTGGCGGTTCAGGCCGTTTTGATTAATAGGTGATGGTCAGCGTACGAATTACTGTTTGTACACCCGCACAGGTTGCTGCATTTACACCAGCACAAGAACCCGCTTGCAGATTGGGCATATTGCCTGTAAGCGTAACCGTATAGACATCCGGCGTTCCGATGCCGCCTGCAACGGCTGTTGCTGCTGTGCCGGCAACGAGAGCAGCACCTGCAGTAACATTGTAATTGAGGCCTGCGAGCACGCCGTATCCGGTACCTCCGTCGAAGCTATATGTAGGGGCGGCAAGGCTACGGGTACATTCAACGTTGATAGCTGTTGTTGGGGCCGGAATAGCGGCACCCACGAAGGCGGTATATACACCGAAGTCCAGCACCGGCACAGGGGCACCCTGAATCTGGCATGCTGCCGAGAGGTCAACGCTAACATCAAAATTTGTAGGGCCTAGGGTGGCAGCTTGAGTTGTTGGTACTGCGGTAAACAAAGTCAATGCAGCGACAGTCAATACTGCAAGTTTGTTCATTCGAAGGCTTTTCATTTAGTGCTCCTTAAGTTTTGGCTAAAGATTAAACACACATGCGCGTGTCATTTCATATACTTGCAATAGCCATACCAGAACTTCAATATTCAAGCTATATAGCCCGTAAACCCGATAAACGGCAGCAGTGTGGTGAGTCAAGTATCAGAAAATAATAAGAATTCTGCTGTGCTTGCCGACAAGCGGCAGGATGTTTTCCGGGCAGGAATGCTTGAATTCATGACAATATTTGCGTAACGGTCGATTATCTGACGACTTGTTGGCAAGCTGACATGACTGTCGAAATTTCGTCAATGATCGTCTCGCAGCGGATGGCACCCTTGGGGTTTCCGGACAATAAAAAAGCACGCCTTGGCGTGCTTTTTTCTGTTGCGTCAATGCTTATCTGCTCATCGGCTGTTGCCGTTATTTCCACGCCCAAGCGCATAGCTTGGACGATCGCCATTGCGGTGCGGAGTACTGTTGCCACTGCGATTGCCGAAACTGCGGTCCTGGCCACGTGGCTGACCTTGGCCGCCAAAACCCTGGTTGCGGCTTGAGCCGCCGAAGCCCTGGGTATGGCGATGTCCTTCCTTGTGGCCGGCATGACTGTGACGGCTGTCCGGTGCACTATGGTGAAAACCCGTACCACCATGATTGCCGTTACCGGTGAAGGCAGTGCTGCGATTGCCGCCATAGCCGCCGCTGCGGTTGCCACCGAAGCCTCCGTTGCGATTTGGACCGCCGTTGCCGCGCGGACGGTCCGAGGAAGGGCCAGCGCGCAACTTGTATTTAGGCTCCAATCCCTCGATGGTGTGCATCTTGATGCTTTGCTCGGTGTATCTTTCAATCCGCTTCAGCAATATCGCATCGCGATTGGACGCGAACGAAATGGCGATGCCTGACGAGCCGCCGCGGCCGGTGCGGCCAATACGGTGCACATAATCTTCAGCAAACTTTGGCAGGTCGAAGTTGATAACGTGCGAAATGCCGCGTACATCGAGACCACGCGCGGCCACGTCGGTGGCGACCAGAACGCGCACGTTGCCGTTGCGCATGTTGAGCAGGGTGCGGTTGCGTTCGCGCTGGCTCATGTCGCCGTGCAATGCCGCGACCGAAAGGCCTTGTGCGGACAATCTGTCGGCCAGCGAATCGGCATCGCGCTTGGTCGCGGTAAATACCAATGCCTGGTTCATGTCCACGTCGGTCAGCAGATGGCTGAGCAGCTTGTTCTTGTGCGCAACATCATCGGCAAACATCATGCGTTGTTCGATGTTCTCATGTCTGTCCTTGGCTGCCGAAACGGATATCTTCTTGGGGTCCTTAAGCAGACGCGAGGCCAGGTTGCCGACCACGCCATCCAGCGTCGCCGAGAACAACAGCGTCTGGCGAGTCTTGGGCGTGGCCTGGGCAATACGTTCCACATCATCCACGAAACCCATGTCCAGCATGCGATCCGCTTCGTCGAGGATCAGCACTTCCAGGCGTGAGAAGTCGATGCGGCCGCGTTCAATATGGTCTATCAAGCGACCAGGTGTGGCTACCAGGATATCAACATGGCCGGACAGCAGGCGGTTCTGAACCGGGTAGGGCATGCCACCCAGGATGCTGATGATCTTGAAGCGCATGTTTTTGCCATACTTGGTCGCTGCATCACACACTTGCTGCGCCAATTCGCGCGTCGGCGTCAATACAAGCACGCGCGGGCCTTTGCCGGGCAAGGCGGAGGGTGTTGCCAGCCGGTTCAAAACCGGCAGGATGAAAGCTGCGGTCTTGCCGCTGCCGGTTTGCGACGAGGCCATCAGGTCTCGGCTGGCCATGATTTCCGGTATGGCCTGCGCCTGAATCGGCGTAGGTTCGGTGTAGCCGGTATCGGCGATCGCTTTGAGTATTGAAGCGTTTAAATTCAAACTTGCAAAAGACATTGTGTTTCCTTTTTTATAATCACAGGGAATCAAAGTCGTTATTCATGACGCAAGACAACATCCGGCTATAGATGACCGAATGCCGTATTGAGTCCGGCCTGACGAACTTATTGTTCACTAGTGTGAGCGCAGGAGGTAAAACAACCCGATGTTGGGGAGAAGGTCAACCGGCGCAAAAACATCGTTGCTAACCGGAAAACCCTAGAGAATCTTGTGGGTCTATTAGACAGGCGCGATTTGCATACGCGCGAGAGATAGGTCAGATAACGATGAACCAATGCCGCACCAGCAGCGGCAAGGCGCGCATTATACGGATGGAAAAAATAAAAGCCAGCGAAAATTTATCGGGTAGCGCCTTGTGCTAAAATGCGCGCCCTTTTCATAGTCAGGCTGTTCTCATGTCCCGCAAACTCCGCAATATCGCCATTATCGCCCACGTTGACCACGGCAAGACCACACTGGTGGACAAGTTGCTCAGCCAAGCCGGTTCTTTTGCATCGCATCAGCATGTCGCCGAGCGTGTGATGGACAGTAACGATCTGGAAAAGGAACGTGGCATTACCATTCTGGCAAAGAATTGCGCCGTTGATTACCAAGGGGTGCATATCAACATCGTCGATACTCCAGGACATGCCGACTTCGGTGGCGAAGTGGAACGCGTGCTGGGTATGGTAGACGGCGTGTTGTTGCTGGTTGACGCGGTCGAAGGTCCGATGCCGCAAACCCGCTTTGTCACCAAGAAGGCGCTGGCACTGGGATTGAGACCGATCGTCGTGATCAACAAGGTGGACAGGCCAGGCGCACGCCCGGATTGGGTGATCAACAAGACCTTCGATCTGTTCGACAAGCTGGGTGCGACCGAGGATCAACTGGATTTTCCTGTGGTTTATGCATCGGCGCTGAACGGTTATGCCACGCTCGACCAGGCAAGCCCAAGTCCGGATATGCGCCCGTTGTTCGATACAGTTTTGAAGAGCGTGCCCGCGCCATCGGCTGCTGCAGTTGATGAACCGCTGCAATTGCAGATATCGGCGCTGGATTATTCCAGTTTTGTCGGCCGCATAGGCGTGGGTCGGGTGCGTCGCGGCCGTATCAAGCCAGGCCAGGACGTGATGGTGCTGAGTGGCGACAAACCACCGAAACGTGCTCGCGTCAATCAGGTGCTTGGCTTTCGCGGCATCGAGCGCGTGCTGCTTGATGAAGCGCAGGCCGGAGACATCGTGCTGGTAAACGGTATCGATGAAATCGGCATAGGCGTGACCATCGCAGACTTGAACAAACCGGAAGCCTTGCCCATGCCCAAGGTCGATGAGCCGACCCTGACCATGAACCTGATGGTCAATACATCACCTTTGGCTGGACAGGAAGGCAAGTTTGTGACCAGCCGCCAGATCCGCGATCGCCTGAACAAGGAGTTGCTGGTGAACGTGGCGTTGCGCGTTGAGGATACCGATGAAGCGGATGTCTTCCTGCTGGCAGGCCGCGGTGAATTGCATCTGACCATCCTGCTGGAAAACATGCGCCGAGAAGGTTTTGAGATGGGTGTGGGCAAACCGCGCGTGGTATATCGCGACATCAACGGCGAGAAGTGCGAACCATTCGAGGTGCTTACCGTTGATGTGGAAGATTCCAACCAGGGCGCGGTCATGGAAGAACTGGGGCGCAGACGCGGCGATCTTCAGGACATGCAGCCGGACGGGCATGGGCGGGTCCGTCTTGAATACCGCATTCCGGCACGCGGCTTGATCGGTTTTCAATCGGAATTCATGACGTTGACGCGCGGCACCGGCATCATGGCGCATGTGTTCGATGACTATGCTCCGGTCAAGGCTGACATGCCCGGGCGGCGCAACGGCGTATTGATCTCCGCGGAAAATGGCGAGGCGGTTGCTTATGCTTTGTGGAAGCTTGAAGATCGCGGCCGCATGTTCGTTTCTCCAGGCGACAAGCTGTATGAAGGCATGATCATCGGCATACACAGCCGCGACAACGATCTGGTGGTGAATCCGATCAAGGGCAAGCAACTTACAAATGTGCGTGCTTCCGGAACCGACGAAGCCGTGCGCCTGACCCCGCCGATCCGCTTGACGCTGGAATCGGCAGTCGAGTTTATCGACGATGATGAACTGGTTGAAATCACACCGCTGTCGGTGCGCATTCGTAAGCGTTATCTGACCGAAAACGAGCGCAAGCGTGCTGCACGGAGCATGTAATTCGTTCGCAGGCTTCAGTTTAAGGTCAAGGGATGCTTGGGCATCCCTTTGTTTTTTGGGTTGATTGATTCGTTTATACTGGCATGAAGTAAACAGGAACCGATATTCATGGAGACACAAATCAACATCATCGTTTCTCTTGTTGTCGGCCTGTTTGCCGGCGCTTTTGCAATTTGGATGATTTTGCGCGAGCGCATTTCATCTGCCGTAGAAAAGGCTAGAAGTGAAGGCCAGGTCGAAATGGCTCGTCTCAGCGAGCGATTGAATGCCGCACAGGAAGATGTTGGGCGGCTTGCAAGGGAAAATGAGAATCTTGAGGCATTGCGTGACCAATTCACCACGGAGCAACAACGGCTGAGCACAAAAGTTGCCGAACTCACTGCAATTCTGGAATCAGAGCGTTCCATGGAGGAGCAACTTTCGAATCGCTTCAAGTCCTTGGCCAGTGATATTCTCGAAGATAAATCCAAACGATTTACCGAGCAGAATCAGACCAACCTCAACCAGTTGCTGGAGCCCCTGAAGGTAAAAATCACCGAATTTCAAAGCAAGGTTCAGGAAGTCTATGTACAGGAAGGCAAGGACCGTTCGGCACTTGCCGAGCAGGTCAAGCAACTGATGACCCTCAACAACCAGTTGTCGAAAGATGCCCACAATCTCACCAGCGCGCTGAAAGGCCAGTCCAAGACGCAGGGCAATTGGGGCGAGTTCATACTCGAGCGTGTGCTGGAAACTTCCGGTCTGCGCCGTGGTCATGAATATGATGTACAGGAAAGCCATACACGCGCAGATGGCACGCGCGCCCAGCCTGATGTTGTTGTGCACTTGCCAGAGGACAGGCATCTGGTTGTTGATGCCAAGGTATCGCTGAAGTCATATGAGGAATATGCCAATGCAGAGACAGAGCATCAGCGCGATTCAGCGATGAAAAGGCATCTGGATTCGGTGCGCGGACACATCAGGGAGTTGTCGGTAAAGAATTATCAACAGATATATGGCCTGAAGTCGCTTGATTTCGTGTTGATGTTCATTCCGGTTGAACCTGCTTTCATGCTCGCCATCGCACATGACAGCGATTTATGGCAGGACGCATGGAAGAAGAATGTATTGCTGGTCAGCCCCAGTACGCTGCTGTTCGTCCTTCGTACCGTGGCACATTTGTGGAGACAGGAGCAGCAGAATCGCAATTCGCAGGAGATCGCCAGTCGAGGTGCTGAACTGTATGACAAACTAGCTGGTTTTGTGGAAGACCTGGACAACCTGGGTACAAAGCTGCACCAGGCCCAAAAGGCTTATGACGGCGCATATGGCAAGTTTACCGGTGGCCGAGGCAACGTGATCCGTCAGGCTGAATTGCTCAAGGAACTTGGCGTCAGGCCCGCCAAGCACCTGCCTCAATCACTGATTGAGGCAGCAATGGATGATTCGCTTGCTGACAGCAAAGCCGATGAGAAGAAAAGGTGATTCTGGATTCCAGCTCGCCAACTTGGTAATGATTTCACCCGCATAGATTCATTGAATGGCATGAATAATCAACTGCTGGAATATACCTGCACATGATGCAATAGTGTTATTTTTTCACCAAATGATTACCAAGATAAGATATTCAGGCAAAATCCAAGTGTTAGAGTCAAATGTATCCCGGAAATAATTAATGCCGCAAAATATATTCGATTGCCACCCCAAGGCAAAGGCAGCATATATTGTGAAATGCACAAGGCGCGTGCTATTGGTCGTTGTGCTGCCAGTCATTTCTGTGGCAACCATACTTGGCAATGCCAGCATGGCCAGAGCCGAGACTGTTACTGCCCCTGGTAAAATCAATCGGCCGGTGGTTCTGGATTCTCCCAGCGTCTCGTTGAAGGAAACCAACGAACCGCTCAAGGCTTCCGGCAGGGTAAGCATTCGTGACGTGGACAATCCGGAGACCTTTATCGCCCAGGATAATATCAAGGGCAAGAACGGCATTTTTGGCATCGATGCTTCAGGCAAATGGATCTACGAAGCGAACAGCGCCTTTGATGAACTCAACGACGGCCAGAGCGTCAGCGACAGCTTTTCAGTTTCAAGTGATGACGGCACGAAAACCACTGTGCAGGTCACCATCAATGGCACCAATGATCCTGCGGTTCTGGATTCTCCCAGCGTCTCGTTGAAGGAAACCAACGAACCGCTCAAGGCATCGGGCAAGGTGAGCATCCGTGACGCGGACAGTCCGGAGACCTTCGTTGCACAGAACGGTGTCAAGGGCAGGAACGGCACCTTCAGCATCGATACCGGCGGCGCATGGTCCTATGTTGCGAACAGTGCCTTTGACGAACTCAACGAGGGCAGGAGAGTCAGTGACAGTTTTGCAGTTGTGAGCGC
>Ga0224495_10003119_pt1 | contig 10349 bp, 7 predicted proteins | sample SF_Jul11_sed_USG_FD_168128 | JGI IMG/M metagenome (GOLD analysis project Ga0224495, IMG submission 168128) | Sediment microbial communities from San Francisco Bay, California, United States - SF_Jul11_sed_USGS_4_1 | ecosystem: Environmental > Aquatic > Marine > Sediment | place: USA: California...
GCGAAGTTCGACCTGACCGTGCAACTGCTACGGCTGACTTCGCCGTATATCTTCTTTATCTCGCTGGTCGCAGTCGCGGCGGGCATCCTTAATACCTATAACAAGTTCTGGGTGCCGGCCTTCGCGCCGGTGCTGCTCAATATCTGTTTCATCGGCGGCGCGCTGTGGCTGGCGCCGTATTGCGACCCGCCTATCATGGCGCTGGCCTGGGCGGTGTTCGTCGCGGGTATTGTGCAACTGGCGTTCCAAATTCCGTTCCTGAAAAAGATCGGCATGCTGCCCGACATCCGCTTCAGCCTGAAAGACGCGGGCATGTGGCGCGTCATCAGGCAGATGGGGCCGGCAGCGTTCGGTGTTTCCATCGCGCAGATCAGCCTGATCATCAATACCATCTTCGCCTCGTTCCTGGCGGTGGGCAGCGTGTCGTGGCTGTATTACGCGGACCGTCTGATGGAGTTTCCTTCAGGTGTACTGGGTGTGGCATTGGGTTCTATCCTGCTGCCCTCTTTGTCGAAATGCCATGCCGATAACAATACGGTTGAATATTCGAAACTGCTGGACTGGGGGCTGCGCCTGACCATCATGCTGACGCTGCCGGCCGCGCTGGCGCTGGGGATGATCTCGGTGCCGTTGCTGGCCACGTTCTTTCAGCGCGGGGAGTTCGTTGAACACGATGTGCTGATGACCAGCCATGCGCTGATCGGTTATAGCATCGGCTTGGTTGGCATGATTCTGGTGAAGATACTTGCCCCCGGTTTTTACGCGCGGCAGGATATCCGTACGCCGGTGAAGATCGCCGTGGTGACCTTGGTCATTACCCAATTAATGAATGCATTGTTTGTTTTCGGAATGGATTTGCAACATGCCGGATTGGCGCTTTCGATTGGACTGGCTGCCTGCTTTAACTCGGCGATCCTGTTCCACTATCTGCGCAAGCGCGAGATTTACCGGCCCGAGCCGGGGTGGGCGAAATTTTTTATCAAGGTTTGCCTTGCACTGGTGGCACTGGGAATCACGCTGTGGTTCGGCATGGGCACAGAGGCTAGCTGGCTGGAAACTTCGGGCTGGACGCGGGTACTGCGGTTGTCTGCACTGGTGGTGGGCGGCGTGGTGGTTTATTTTGCCGTGCTTGCCGCGATGGGTTTCCGCCCCAGGGATTTTTCGAGACGCGGTGTGAATTGATTTGAATGGAGCGTGGTTAAGCAATGAGTGATTTTTCCTATAACGTTGAAGAAGACAGTTTTGACGATCTGGTGGTGGCGCGTTCGCACGAGTTGCCTGTTTTGATGGATATCAGCGCGGACTGGTGCGCGCCGTGCAAGGTGCTGGCGCCGTTGTTGCACAGGATGGTGGTTGCCTATGACGGCCAGTTTTATCTGGGCATGGTGGATGCCGATGAAAACATGAGAATTGCCGGGCGGCACAAGGTCAGGGGATTCCCGACCGTCGTCGCCTACAGCCACGGGGTGGAGATAGACCGTTTTCACAGTTCGCAAACAGAAGGATTCTTGCGCCGCTTTATTGAGGGCGTGATCGAGCGGCATGCCGCTGGCGCACAATCTCCACCTTCGGAAAGCTAGTTTATTCAGCCGCCGCTGGGCCTTCATGCGGGTTTCTGCCTTTCGATATGACTCACGCTTTCCGGATTTGATGAGCAAAGGCTAATACGCTATAATGCGCACCAAATCAAAAGCGGGATGGACACACGGTTCGTCCCGCTTCTTTATGTCTATCTTGGGAGTCATCCGGTGTCGCAAACGAACCCTGCCATTCTAGTGTTAGCCGATGGGACGGTATTTAGGGGTATGGCCATCGGCGCCTCCGGCAGTAGCGTCGGCGAGGTGGTATTCAATACCTCCATTACCGGCTACCAGGAAATCCTGACAGACCCCTCCTATTGCAAGCAGATCGTCACACTGACCTATCCGCACATCGGCAATGTCGGATGTAATGAAGAGGACGTGGAGTCGCGCCAAGTGTTTGCCAGCGGGCTGATCATTCGCGATCTGTCGATGACGGTGAGCAATTTCCGCAGTACGCAATCCCTGCCGGAATACCTGAAAGCAAACAACGTGGTTGCCATCGCAGGTATTGATACGCGCAAGCTGACGCGCATCCTGCGCAGCAAGGGCGCACAGAACGGCTGCATCGCTACTGGCGATAATGTCGAGGCGGCGCTGGCGGCAGCAAGAGGTTTTGCCGGGCTTTCTGGTATGGATCTGGCTCAGGTAGTCACCTGCGACAAGTCCTATGAATGGAAGCAACGCGAGTGGGAGTTGGGTACCGGTTACAGTGATGTCACCGAATCCAGCTTCCATGTGGTGGCTTATGACTTTGGCGTGAAGCGCAACATCTTGCGCATGCTGGCAGAGCGCGGCTGCAAGATCACCGTGGTTCCAGCCAAGACTGCTGCGGCAGATGTGCTGGCGATGAAACCGGATGGTGTTTTCCTGTCCAACGGCCCCGGCGATCCGGAGCCATGCGGTTATGCGATCAGTGCAACCAAAACGTTTCTGGATGCAGGCATGCCTCTGTTTGGTATCTGCCTTGGGCACCAGATTCTCGGACTCGCATCGGGTGCGAAAACGGTGAAAATGAAGTTCGGACATCGCGGCGCAAACCATCCGGTGCAGGACACCGAGACCAAGCGCGTGATGATCACCAGCCAGAACCACGGTTTTGCGGTGGATGCCGCGACACTGCCAAAGAACGCGCGTGTTACGCATATCTCGCTGTTCGACGGCACGCTGCAAGGATTTGAGTTAACCGATAAACCCGCGTTCTGTTTTCAGGGGCATCCAGAGGCGAGTCCTGGGCCGCACGACGTGGATGTTCTGTTTGATCGCTTCGTTGCGATGATGGGTAAGTAAATGGCAAAGCGTACAGACATCAAATCTATTCTTATCATTGGTGCCGGCCCGATCGTTATCGGACAGGCGTGCGAATTCGATTATTCAGGTGCTCAGGCCTGCAAGGCGTTGCGCGAAGAAGGTTTTCGCGTGATTCTGGTGAATTCAAATCCGGCCACGATCATGACCGACCCCAACATGGCGGATGCGACTTATATCGAGCCTATCACCTGGCAGGTAGTAGAGAAGATTATCGCCAAGGAAAAGCCGGATGCGATCCTGCCGACCATGGGCGGGCAGACTGCGCTGAATTGCGCGCTGGATCTGGCCAAGCATGGCGTGCTGGAAAAATACAACGTAGAGATGATCGGTGCGTCGCGTGATGCGATCGACATGGCGGAAGACCGCGAGAAGTTCAAGCAGGCGATGACGCGTATCGGACTGGCATCGGCCCGTTCCGCGATTGCGCACAGCATGGAAGAGGCGCTACAGGTGCAACAGGTGATGGGTTTTCCAACCATCATCCGGCCTTCCTTCACGATGGGCGGTTCCGGCGGCGGTATCGCCTACAACCGCGAAGAATTCATGGAAATCTGCGAGCGCGGCCTTGAGGCCAGCCCGACCAAGGAGCTGCTGATCGAGGAATCACTGCTCGGCTGGAAAGAATACGAGATGGAAGTCGTGCGTGATCGCAACGACAACTGCATCATTATCTGTTCCATCGAGAATCTCGACCCGATGGGCGTGCATACAGGCGACTCCATCACGGTTGCTCCGGCGCAGACGCTGACCGACAAAGAGTACCAGATCATGCGTGATGCTTCCCTGGCCGTTTTGCGCGAGATTGGCGTCGAGACCGGCGGTTCCAACGTGCAGTTTTCGGTTAATCCGGACGATGGACGCATGGTGGTGATCGAGATGAATCCGCGTGTGTCGCGTTCCTCGGCGCTGGCCTCCAAGGCGACTGGTTTTCCGATTGCGAAAGTGGCTGCCAAATTGGCGGTTGGCTACACGCTGGATGAATTGCAAAACGAAATCACCGGTGGTGCGACTCCAGCTTCGTTCGAGCCGACTATCGACTATGTGGTGACGAAGATACCAAGATTTGCATTCGAAAAATTTCCGCAGGCCAACGACCGCCTGACCACGCAGATGAAATCGGTTGGCGAGGTGATGGCGATTGGCCGCACTTTCCAGGAGTCTTTCCAGAAAGCGCTGCGTGGACTTGAAGTTGGTGTGAATGGACTGGATCAAAAATATTCGGAGCGCGAAGCAATTGTCTCCGAATTGGGGAACCCAGGGCCGGATCGCATCTGGGCGGTAGGCGATGCCTTCCGACTCGGCATGAGCGTTGATGAAGTATTTAATGTCAGCAAGATCGATCCATGGTTTTTGGTGCAAATCGAGGATCTGGTGAAACAGGAGCAGGCTTTATCCGGCTGCACACTGGAAAGCCTGACCCCGGACGATATGCGCCATCTGAAGCGTAGTGGTTTTGCCGATGCAAGACTGGCGGTATTACTGGATACTGACGGCCCTGCGGTGCGTGCTTATCGCCATGCGCAAGGTGTGCGGCCGGTATTCAAACGCGTCGATACTTGTGCTGCCGAGTTTTCCACGAATACCGCATACATGTACTCGACCTATGAGGAAGAGTGCGAATCACAGCCGACCGGCAACAAAAAGATCATGGTGCTGGGTGGAGGGCCAAATCGTATCGGGCAGGGTATCGAATTTGATTATTGCTGTGTGCATGCCGCGCTGGCAATGCGTGAGGACGGCTATGAGACCATCATGGTTAACTGCAACCCCGAGACTGTTTCTACAGACTACGATACCTCGGATCGCCTCTATTTCGAACCGCTGACGCTGGAAGATGTGCTGGAAGTGGTGGCGGTCGAGAAGCCTGTCGGTGTGATCGTTCAGTACGGCGGCCAGACACCGCTCAAATTGGCTCACGGCTTGGCCAAGAATGGTGTGCCCATTATCGGAACCACGCCTGACATGATCGATTGCGCGGAAGACCGCGCTCGATTCCAGGCGATGCTGCGCAAACTGGATTTGAAGCAACCGCCAAATCGTACTGCACGTACCGTCAAGGGCGCACTCGAGGTGGTGGGTGAGATTGGCTACCCCATTGTGATGCGACCTTCCAACGTGTTGGGTGGGCGTGCAATGGAGATCATCCATGAGCAGGTTGATCTGGAGCGCTATATGGGTAACGCCGAGCAGATGGCGAAAACCTATCCGGAGTACATGCCCATCCTGCTTGACCGTTTCCTGAACGATGCGATCGAAGTGGATGTGGATGCCGTATCAGATGGCAAGCAAGTCATCATCGGCGGCATCATGGAGCATATCGAGCAGGCGGGTGTCCATTCCGGTGATTCGGCATGCTCGCTGCCACCGTATTCGCTGTCTGCCCAATTGCAGGATGAGTTGCGCCGCCAGACCGTGGCGATGGCAAAAGAACTCAACGTGGTGGGTTTGATGAACGTGCAATTCGCGATCCAGGGCGAGACAGTTTATGTGCTGGAAGTGAACCCGCGTGCTTCGCGCACTGTCCCATATGTTTCCAAAGCCACTGGCGTACCATTGGCTAAAGTTGCAGCACGTTGCATGGCTGGCCAGTCATTGGCAGACCAGGGAATTACGAAAGAAGTTATTCCACCTTACTATTCCGTAAAAGAGGCCGTATTTCCTTTTATCAAATTCCCGGGCGTGGATACAATACTCGGTCCCGAGATGAAATCAACCGGGGAAGTCATGGGGGTGGGTGAAACTTTTGCCGAAGCTTTTGTGAAATCACAGCTGGCTGCCAGTGTGAAGCTGCCTAAGGACGGCAAGGTGTTTATCAGTGTGCGGGACGATGATAAAGTCGGCGCGATACAAGTGGCAAAAACACTGACTCAGCTTGGCTTTACCGTTCTGGCAACACGCGGAACAGCTGCAGCAATCACTGAGGCCGGCATCGAAGTGAAAGTCGTGAACAAGGTGGCAGAAGGCCGTCCGCATATCGTGGATATGATCAAAAATAGCGAAATTAATTTGATCGTGAATACGGTGGATAGTAAACCCATCGTAATGCGTGATTCATATTCTATTCGCCATGCTGCTTTGCAGGCACGAGTGACTTACTACACCACGATAGCGGGTGCACGTGCAGCTTGTATGGGCATGCAGCATCTTGCCGAATTGCAAGTGTACGATGTGCAAATGCTGCATCGTCGTATCGTTTAGCACAGAACTCAAAGTTAGGAATTTTAATGAGCCAGATCCCATTAACTGTCAAAGGTGCCGAGATGTTGCGTCAGGAGTTGCATAATCTCAAGACGGTCGAGCGCCCATCCGTAATCAATGCAATTTCAGAAGCTCGCGCACAGGGAGATTTGTCTGAAAATGCCGAGTACGAGGCTGCCAAGGAGCGGCAAGGATTTGTCGAAGGCAGAATCGTCGAGTTGGAGGCCAAATTGGGTAGTGCTCAGATCATTGATCCGAAGATCCTGAATGCGGATGGTCGCTGTGTGTTCGGCGCGACGGTGATTCTGGAGGATGTGAACAACGGTGATGTCGTTACCTACCAGATCGTCGGCGAAGACGAGGCAAATATCCGTGATCGCAAGGTTTCCATCAGCTCACCCATTGCACGTGCGCTGATCGGTAAGTACAGTGGGGATGTTGCCGAAGTTCAGGCTCCGGGTGGCGTGCGTGAATATGAAGTCGTCGAGGTACAGTATATTTGAGGCGGGCGAGTGCTCAGTTGCAGCTGGAGAGTGCTTCACACTTCCAACCGAGCACTTGTCAATCAATTACGGCTGCCCAGCTGTTTTTTGGTGAGCGGTTTCTTGCCTTTGTGACGAGGCATTTTTTTGATTTTGATCAGATGCGCTTCTGGATTTGGCTGATAAACAACCAGAATTTTTCCGATATGCTGAACCGGCGCTGCGTTTAATTTCGTGCAGATCTCTGTCAATATTTCTTCGCGCTGCGGTCGTTCGGACATGACGCGAATTTTGATGAGCTCATGAGTCTTCAGGGTTTGGGCGATTTCATTAAGCACGGATTCGGTCAACCCTGCGTTGCCTATGATCACGGTGGGTTTTAACTGGTGCGCGCGACCCTTGAGTGCGAGACGTTCGGATACGGTAAGAGATAACATAATCGCCTTTTTTTAATATGGCGCGGATTCTAAACGATGAAGCCTTCCAAAACCAGCAAGCAATGGATGAAAGAGCATGTAAATGACCCTTTTGTGCATCAGGCCAAGAAAGACGGTTATCGCTCGCGTGCAGCATACAAGCTTCTTGAGATCGATGCCAAAGACCATTTGTTCAAGCCAGGGGCGGTAGTAGTCGATTTGGGGGCCACGCCAGGAGGATGGTCACAGATTGCCGCCGCCAAAGTAGGGCGCAGCGGGAAAGTGCTTGCACTGGATTTGTTGCCTCTCGACCCTTTGATGGGGGTGGAGTTTATACAGGGGGACTTTCGCGAGGAGAACGTGCTCAGACAGCTTGAAAATTTGCTGTCTGACAGGCCGGTAGGGCTTGTAATTTCTGATATGGCACCCAATATGAGTGGAGTCGCAAGCATGGATCAGGCGCGTGCAATGCATCTTGCGGAACTGGCGATGGAATTTGCACTCGAACATTTGGAGCCCAAAGGCAGTTTCCTGGTAAAGGTTTTTCAGGGCGAGGGCTTTGAAGCGTATCTCAAGTTAATGCGCGGCCACTTCAGGAAAGTGGTATCGCGGAAGCCGAAGGCATCGCGCGACAGAAGTAGTGAACTGTATCTTTTGGCTAGCGAAAAGAAGTAATACATAGTTAAATGACGGTCGTATATAGCCGTAAATTAGGAGTGGCCTGTGAACAACTTTAAGAGTATTGCAATCTGGATGGTCGTCGCGTTGGTGTTGATGACTGTATTTAACCAGTTCAACACGCGTCAGCAGATGAGTGCTCAGGTACAGCTTGATTACTCGCAATTTCTCGACGAAGTGAAACAGGGCCATATCACCAAGGTGGTCATCGAGGGGCGTACCCTGAAAGCGACTTCTACCGAAGGCCGTCGTATCACAAGCTATGCGCCGAGCGACATCTGGATGGTTTCCGATTTGCTCAAGAACGGTGTGAGCATCGAGGCCAAACCGGAAGAGGAACAATCCCTACTGATGAGCATATTTGTTTCCTGGTTCCCGATGATTTTGCTAATTGCTGTGTGGGTGTTCTTCATGCGCCAGATGCAGGGCGGTGGCAAGGGTGGCGCGTTTTCGTTTGGCAAGAGCAAGGCCCGTATGCTGGATGAAAACAAGGAGCGTTTCACGTTTGTGGATGTGGCAGGTTGTGACGAAGCCAAGGAGGAGGTATCTGAACTGGTGGACTTTCTGCGTGATCCGTCAAAATTCCAGAATCTCGGCGGGCGCATTCCTCGCGGCGTGCTACTGGTGGGTAGCCCGGGTACCGGCAAGACCTTGCTGGCGAAAGCGATTGCCGGTGAAGCCAAGGTGCCATTCTTTTCGATTTCCGGTTCGGATTTCGTTGAGATGTTTGTCGGTGTCGGCGCCGCGCGCGTGCGCGATATGTTCGAACAGGCCAAAAAACACTCACCTTGCATTGTGTTTATCGACGAAATTGATGCGGTAGGCAGGCAACGTGGAGCCGGTTTGGGCGGCGGTAATGACGAGCGCGAGCAGACATTGAATGCGTTACTGGTTGAAATGGATGGTTTTGAAGGCGCCAGCGGCGTGATTGTGATTGCAGCGACTAACCGTCCGGATGTACTTGATCCTGCATTATTGCGCCCCGGCCGATTCGACCGTCAGGTGGTGGTGCCCTTGCCTGACATTCGCGGTCGCGAACAGATATTGATGGTGCACATGCGCAAAGTGCCAGTTGCGCCCGATGTAAAGGCAGATATTCTGGCCCGCGGAACGCCCGGTATGTCCGGTGCCGATTTGGCGAATCTGGTCAACGAAGCTGCATTGTTTGCTGCACGCCGCGGCAAGCGTTTTGTCGAAATGGACGACTTCGAGTCCGCCAAGGACAAGATCATGATGGGCGCAGAGCGCCGTTCGATGATCATGCCGGAAGAAGAGCGTCGCAATACTGCGTACCATGAGTCCGGTCATGCGGTGGTAGCGAAGTTGATGCCCAAGACCGACCCTGTACACAAGGTCACGATCATTCCACGTGGACGCGCGCTTGGATTGACCATGCAACTGCCAGCAGAAGACCGCTACAGTATGGACAAAGAGCGCATCCTTTCAACGATCGCCGTACTGTTCGGCGGGCGTATCGCCGAAGAGATATTCATGAACCAGATGACTACCGGTGCTTCCAACGATTTTGAGCGTGCCACTGCTATGGCGCGGAGCATGGTTACCCAGTGGGGCATGTCTGATGCGTTGGGAACCATGGTGTATGCGGAAAATGAAGGGGAAGTATTCCTCGGTCGTTCGGTAACCACGCACAAGAACATTTCCGAGGCAACCATGCAGCAGGTGGATGCCGAGATTCGCCGCATTATTGATCAGCAGTATGGATTGGCTCGCCGCCTGATCGAGGAAAATCGCGACAAGATTGAGTCAATGACCAAGGCGTTGCTCGAGTGGGAAACGATCGATGCCGACCAGATCAACGACATCATGGCCGGTAACCCGCCGCGCACGCCCAAGCCGCCATCAGCATCGCAAACTCCGCCTCCACCGCAGGATGCTGCGCCGACGGCACCGGCAACCAACCAGCCTGCAGAAGGCGTTTAACCGATACGGGGGCATTTGCCCCCGTTCCTTCATGGCAACCCCAATAAACTCATTTTTCGGCTATACCGCTGCGTTACGCGGTACTCGCATCGTCGCCTGCCTCACAGGTATGTCTTTGACGCTGTACTCCGTGTGCATTGCGCTATTTCCCGAAAATCTGGGTTTCTAGAGGTTTCCAGATGCTTCAGTGCGGAAAATTCCAATTCGATCTGTCCCGGCCGCTGGTCATGGGCATAGTTAACGTCACACCTGATTCGTTTTCCGATGGTGGTCGGCACCTGAACAAAGATGCCGCATTGGCGCATGCGCGGCAACTCATTTCCGATGGTGCGGATATACTCGACATCGGAGGCGAATCGACTCGCCCGGGAGCGCAGCCGGTAGCTATTCAGGAGGAGCTTGATCGTGTATTGCCGGTCATTGAAGGCTTGCATGGCTCTCCGGTGCCGGTTTCGGTGGATACTTTCAAGCCGGAAGTAATGCGCGCTGCCATTGAGGCAGGTGCGCAGATGGTCAACGATATTAACGCGCTCCAAAGTACCGCGTCATTAAGCCTGGTTGCGTCGAGCAATGTCGCGGTATGTCTGATGCACAAGCAGGGCAACCCACAAACGATGCAAACACAACCACGCTATCTGGATGTGGTGAGCGAGGTCGCCAGTTTCCTGCGCGAGCGGATAGTCGCTGCAGAAGCTGCCGGGATTCAGCGTAACCGAATATTGATCGACCCCGGTTTTGGCTTT
>Ga0224495_10003120_pt1 | contig 10348 bp, 8 predicted proteins | sample SF_Jul11_sed_USG_FD_168128 | JGI IMG/M metagenome (GOLD analysis project Ga0224495, IMG submission 168128) | Sediment microbial communities from San Francisco Bay, California, United States - SF_Jul11_sed_USGS_4_1 | ecosystem: Environmental > Aquatic > Marine > Sediment | place: USA: California...
ATCGTCGCCAAAAACAGTGGATTAGACTTAGCGGACTTGGAAAACGCAACAATCAGAAACAACATGATACAAAACTGCGACCTCGGAATCTACCTGCAAGACTCAGCCAACAATTCTATCTACCATAATAACTTCATCAACAACACCCTGCAAGCCTACGTGCGCGCTGTATACACATCCACACCCAACTGCAACAACACATGGGACAACGGCTACCCAAGCGGCGGAAACTACTGGAGCGACTACACTGGCACAGACCTTTACAGCGGACCAGACCAAGACATACTTGGAGGCGATTTCAGAGGTGACACGCCATATGCTATCAACCAGAACAACACAGACCGCTACCCACTCACGATTCCATACGAAACTGAACCACCCACCATTACCATTTTATCTCCAGAAAACAAGACATACACAGTAAATACTGGCATCCAGCTGACTTTTACTCTTGATGAACTGGCTGATTGGATCAGCTACAGCCTCAATGGACAAGCAAACGTGACCATCGCTGGAAACGCAACTCTGCCCACTTTACCTGACGGATGGCACTACTTAACCGTCTACGCAAACGATACTTTTGACAACATGGGAATGAGCATCGTCTACTTTACTGTTGACACTACTCCACCAATAGCCAACGCTGGCAACGCCCAAACAGTCAACGAAGACACGCTGGCTACACTTGACGGCTCTGCCTCAACAGATGAAAACGGCATTGAAACCTACACATGGACCTTTACCGATGTTACTGCGAAAACTTTGACTGGAGATAAACCAACCTACACGTTCAGTAGTCCCGGCGTCTACACAATTACCTTGAATGTGACAGATGCTGCTGGAAACTGGGCAATCGACACAGTAATCATAACAGTCTTAGACGTTACCAATCCTGAAGCTAAAGCTGGGCAAGACCAAACAGTGAATGTGGGAGAAACTGCAAGCTTCGACGCTGGTGGCTCAACAGACAACGTCGGCATCGTTAGCTATGAATGGGACTTCGGAGACGAAACATCTGGAACAGGCAAAACAGCTACACATGAATACACGAACGCAGGCACCTACACAGTAACCTTGACAGTTGAGGATGCTGCGGGAAATCAGGCTGCAGACACAATGGTTGTTACGGTGAACGCCGCAGAGGCTTTTCCGTGGTGGATTGTGGCGGCAGCTGGCATCGTCGCAGTGGGCATAGTCGCCGCGGCAGTGATTCTCTGGAGAAGACGAAAAAAGACTTAACGGGACAACCAGATAGAATGAAATATGCAGTCATCCCCGTAACGGATATATGTCCCGCACGTTCTGGAATCACACGAATGAAAAAGATGGGATTTGCGGAGAGGGAGTCCCATGTTTATTGTGGTGGGGTCGCTGGGATTTGAAGGCTGCCCCCATGGTGATGCCATCGCCAATTCTGCAGTTTCTACGCAGCAAGCTTCCCTTTTTTCGTCTCAGAGACATGACTTGGCTGGAGAAACAGAACATGAGTTCAAAAGAGATATATTGCCCAGTTTGTGGGCAAAGAATGCCGGAAGAGTATTGGAAATATAAAAACCAAGCAGATCAAAGAGCCATTAAATGTCCCAAATGTAACAGCTACAGAATATGGAGGGACGCAAAACGAAACACGCCTTCTGGAGCAATTCAACGCTATCTTTGCCGAAAATGTGGATATAGATTTTCAAAATACTGATTTTTTTCTTACTTCAGCCTCGGAAGTCTTATGGTGTGTTATGGTGAATTATGTCTTTCTGGCTATGCATATGAAATAGCTTTCATCATCTCTTTCGAACGTTACAGTAAGTCCGCTTTCCTTCATCATATGTTTAAGTAGTTTCATGCTCGGTAAGAAATCATTCTCGATCTCTACACCACCGTTCATATGTACACCGTTGATCTTCTTGACCGAATCGCTATGAGCAATTACTAAACTCCCTCCTTTCCTTAAGGCTTTAAATAATATCTTGATGGCTAGAGGTTTGTCAATAAAATTGGGAAACCAGGAATAGCACACTACCAAATCGAAGGCTGCATCATATTTCAATCCAACCCAACCCTGCGTTGGGAATAATTAGTGATGTCGTGGATTTCAGAGTCTTGGAGCCAACATCTTGGTTCCTGCTGGCTGTGGTTGCAGGTTTGAACGCCATAATTGGCCTATGCATTTCGTGGTAGGTAAGCATCTCTTTGGGATAGAGGCCGAAAACAAAAAAGATTAGTGAACACTCTATAACCACTCTTTTTCTGTTGAATTCATTATCTGACAAACCACATGCAGTCAAATCTTAAATGCAAAACGGAATGTAGTATAGCCAGCTAGCTAGCGTGATCAGTCCGCCCGCACGCTAGGTGAGGGTTGAAGTTTGATTGAAACTGAGAACTTAACCAGAAGATTTGGCAAGTTAACAGCAGTTGAAAACCTCACTTTGAAAGTGGAAGAAGGGGAAGTGTTTGGTTTTCTTGGGCCAAACGCGGCAGGCAAAACCACCACTATACGAATGCTCTGTTGTCTGATAGCTAAGACCAGCGGAAAAGCGAGAATAGGCGACTTTAGCGTGGATGACCCTGAAGATTGCCTAAAGATCAGAAAGATGGTGGGGCTGCTGCCGGGAGATGTTGGCTTGTACGACGGCCTAAGCGCATACAAGAATTTGGATTTCTACGGCAAACTCTACGAGGTTTCACCCGAAAGACGCGAAGATAAAATAAAGCAGCTGCTGAGCTTGCTAGGCATCTGGGAAAGAAGAGACGACCTTGTGGGGACTTTTTCCAAGGGCACCAAACAAAAAATAGCGATAGCTAGAGCCTTGATTCATGACCCAAAACTGTTGTTTCTAGATGAGCCGACCGCGAACCTGGATCCTGAAGCTTCTAAGACGGTTAGAGACTTTGTTTTGGATCTCAAGAAAGAGAAGAGAACCATATTCATCAATACTCATAACCTTGATGAGGCAGAAAGACTATGCGACCGGATCGGCATAATAAAGACGCGCTTGCTCACGATTGGTTCGCCCGGGAGTCTAGCAAGAGGCTTACAAGCTCGAAAGACTGTGATTCACCTGCGACATGTCAACCCCAAGCTTTTAGCGGCAGTTGAAAAACTGCGCGCGGTTAAAGATGCGCGGATAGCAGATAACAAGCTGATTCTTGACATGGATGATCCAGAGAGGGATAATCCCGAAGTTGTCCGCACGATAGTTGAGGCAGGCGGAAGTGTTCAATATGTTACTGAGCTCAGATCAACACTTGAGGATGTTTACTTGAAAATGATCAGGGAGACTGAAGATCAATGAGACTCTGGAAAGCGTGGATTGTGGCAACAAAAGACTTTGGCGTGATTAGAGAGAACAAGTACATCTTCTATTCTATAATCGCAATGCCCCTGATCTTCGGCATGGCGCTTCCACTGATGATATTGATTTTGCTCGCTGGTGCTCCTGTCGACGTTGTAATGTCGTTTTTGGGTATGCTTAACGTTTTTTTTGCTGTGATGGCGGCGATGCTGCCTACAGTTATTGCCTCCTACAGTTTTGTAGGTGAAAAAGTTGAGAGAAGTCTGGAACCGTTGCTGGCTACGCCGACAACTGATGGCGAACTTCTATTAGGCAAATGCTTAGCCGCCTTTCTTCCCAGCATGGCTGCAACGTTCATTGGCGCTGCAGGCTACGTTGCCGTCATTGATTTATGGTCTTACGCAAATCAGGGAGTTTTCATGCTGCCAAACTTGAACTTGGCCTTAATTGTGGGGTTGGTGGCGCCTCTGGCATGTATCCTGAGCGTGGAGGCCAACGTTATAGTGTCTTCCAGGGTCAGCGACGTCAGAGCAGCACAGCAGCTAGGCGGGATTGTTGTGCTTCCGATTATACTAGTTTTGATGTTGGGTTCGTTGTTTGCGTTTATGCCAGCTGACTTGCTCGCGTTAGTAATGTCAGGTGTTCTGGCTATCGCAGCTGTTGCATTGTTCTATGTGAGTAAGGCTACCTTTCAACGGGAAGAAATACTGACGAGATGGAAATAGCGGATACAGTTTTTCAGTTCGGATGTTATTAGCGCGCGCAAAACCCTTTTGTAGGATTTGATGTTTCAACATGCATTCGAAAAGGTCTGCCTCCAAATTTTAGAGTGTGAAGAAAAAAGCGAGGGCGCGCGCGATTCTTGTCGACGGCGTATTTATTTAGGCGAATCTCCCACAAGCTTGAAGAAGATTCGTGTGTTTGCCACAGAAGGAGAATAAGAATGAAACCAGCCTTACTCGTAATAGACATACAGAACGAGTTTTTCCTCGACCTCAATCAGGGTTGCTCAGATTCCTTGAAGTCTGCCATCGAGTACGTAAATGCGGCCATAGACTTTTTCAGAAAAAAGAATCTCCCAATTGTCGTCATACAGCACAAGAACGAGGAACAAGGTCTTGTGCAAGGTAAATCTGGTTTCGATGTTCCTGAAAGTGTGAAGCTAGAGCCTCAAGACATGCGCATAGTGAAGACCTACGGCAACTCTTTCACAAAGACAGGGCTTGCAGAAAAACTGAAGGAATTTGGGGTTGACACCGTTATTGTAACGGGTTTTTGCGCAGAGTTCTGCGTCTTGTCCACTTACAGAGGCGCTGAAGATCTCGACTTCAAACCCATAATACTGAAAGGTTCCCTCGCATCTGATAATGCAGAGCACATTAGATTCGTGGAAGAGATTTCCGAAACTATCTCTCTTGGCGCGTTGAAGACATTGCTCTGATTCTGTTCAACTGTCTTCCGATTGTTTTCCGAAAGTGAGCAAACGCCTACTAGCGCGCGCTCCTCACAATCAGAATTTTGTGTGTGTGCATAGAATTTCTATCCAACCAACCAAAATGGGAAGGATTGAAAGAATTTTTAAAGTGCGCCTCTGGCTTTATTTCGCCTTCTTCTTTTGCGTGCCGCCTCTCTGTGGCTTCTCTTCTTAGCTTTCCCCTTCTGAGGCAAATTTCTCCCCTGCATTAGTATTAACTAAACTGATATGTAACTGTGTTGGGTTTTGGGGATTAAAATTTAATCCAACCAACCAAAAAAAGGTGAAATCACAGTAGAAACAGTCCACCCAAAGTTTTCAAGCCCATTTCATGGACGATTCGTTTGAAGACGTTTCCAGAATCGGAAGATATTTCAATAATAAGTTAGCCATCACTAGCTCCTGTTCTAATCCATGAAGATGTTTTCGGTTTTGACTCCTTGGGGAAATATTTCTTTGGTTTATGGTCTTTTCTCTTTGTTGTCTTATTACACCAAGAGCAGTCCCTCGGCAGTTCTGCACCCAAGTCCCATTGCAACTGGGTGAGGCTGACGTTTCGCCTGCAGGTCGGGCATTGTTTAATCGGCAAGTTCTACTATCTTCTTTAGGTTTTGAATTATGAGCCTAGCTAAGCAATAGCTCATCAAACCTACTAGGCTATTAGGCATTTAGAAAACCACTCGCATTTGCTGTATGTCTTGATTCCACTATACACCCTGCTACTGTTCTTCCTGAAGACCACCATCAGATGTTGGTTGGTTGGATAGAAATTCTATCTCGTCAAATAGCTAGCTAGGGCTTCTTCTTATGCCTCGGCTTACTTGGGTGGGCATGCCTTGAAGCATAACGCGCGCGCCGAGACCCTATATAAATAGGGGCCGCTGGGAATGTGGTGGGGTCGCTGGGATTTGAACCCAGGATCTCCAGCGCCCCAGGCTGGGATCCTTGACCAAGCTAGACTACGACCCCTTTCAACTAGACAACGACCCTTTCTCGAATAAAGTTTCTCCCGCATTTCCCTCTTTTTGAGCAGAGTCCTCATCAGTAGTCTTAAGAACCTACCCAAGAGAGAAGAATCGAGGCGCGCGCACTTGCACTAAGGATTTAAGGAGATACTGGTTTAGTTCTGGTTCCATTGCTTCGTGAAAACACGGGATGCACAATGTCTGATGCGCTACTTAGGAATGAAACGGGAACTGTCAGAGCATATTGGAATCTGTTCATAGTAGCCTTCTCCGTGTTGGCGATAATTGTCTTGAATCGCACAATCCTGAGGGGAATTGGTCTACTTAATGATACCACTGAATCGCAGATGGTATCAGGCATAATGGATCTCACGGCGGTCGCAGGGTTGACGTATGTTCTTACCACCAAATTAGACAGGAGAGATTTCAGATGGGCAGAAGTCGGTCTAGCATGGAAACCCACCGTGTTCATCTTTTTCGGTGGAGGAGTAATACTTGGCGGTGTTCTGGAACTCCTCTCTTTGGGGCTGGGCATCGCACAAGGGATTGTAGAAACACCCATGACGCCAACTATTGCCCCAGTTGCACTCTTGACCGGAGCAACCGCAGCCATGTTGAATAGCTTCTGGCAAGAAATCGCATTCAGAGGGTATCTACAGACAAGGTTTGTGGAGAGTTACGGCGCTCAGATTGGGATTCCCGTGGTCGCTGTTTCCTTCGTCCTCTTCCACCTATTGGCCGCTCCCCTATCACCTCTTGAAGTATTGACTGGCAGTATTCTGTTCCTTCTTGTAGGGTTATTGTACCATCTGACAGGTTCTCTCTATCTCGTTGGAGCTCTACATGGAATCCTGAACTATCTTCCAGTCCTGTTGGAAACAGGGTCTCAACCACTGAACAGAGCAATCGTGTACGGACTGACACTAGGATTAGTGCTCCTGTTTACACAGGTATTACGCGCGCGCAAGAAGAAGTAGTTGTGATCTATAGAAATTCTCTGAGTTTTCGCGCGCAGGAAAAAAGAAGGGGAGTTTGCTGGAGATATCGCCACCCAAGTCATTGACCAAGCTAGACTAAGATCCCGTAGCCTCTGACTGTAATGTCATAGTTCAGGGCTGTGGGATTAGTTATTTCAACTTCCTAAAAAGGTTACAGCCTTCAACTGCCAATATAGCCTGATCTTCAACTCTAACATGAACCAACCAAAGCAGACAACAAACCACTAATTCATTCAAAGCTGAACCGTGACGAAACTCATCACAAGACACAGAGCAAACAGAGCTAGAAACATCACCCAGAAACCAAAACAGACCCCAAGAAACAACGCTCAAAGCTTGTTGATGACACTATAGAGCGATTGGGCATCAACACCCACACAGCCAACAGCCGACAACATAGAAGTAGTAGTCAACGTACACGCGGCGCTGACTACTACTTCTGAGCAGAAACGCCCCGATATTATTAGGGTTTCTAAGCGAAAGTTAACGACTCATGAAAACAGAAGCCCGCCCGACACGGTAGAAGAAGGTATAAGGGACAAGGCCCCTTCTTCTTCTGAAATTTCTCTTCCCGCAGAGCCACCAGCATCAACAACACCCATCCGCACAGCGGTCACACCTAGCAACATTGAAGCGCACCACAAACCATGTTGAAACGCACCACAAAACACCAGCCAACAGACCCTAAAACACCAATTAGAAACAAAAACAGACATTCAAAAACAAACAGAAAACCCAAACTTCCACACCAAAAAAATTCTGCCACTCATACTACACTCTTCTAGGCTCTGAGGTTACTGTAACAAACCTTATATTCGGCGTTGGCATTCCCCTTCAAACGTAGCTCAGCCCACAAGGAGCCAAGCACCAAACGCGGCTTCTGCCGACGAAGCTTGAACACTCCGACTGGCAGGCTCACTTCCGCGACGAGGACGAAACAGAAACATGCCGCAAACCTTCCTACAGAAACGCAGAAACCCAGCAAGAACCAAGCATCGCGGAAAACCCACTGTTAGATAAGGGAGGACAAATTTCTGAAAATAAAAGACCTCAAAGACGGAATGAAACGAATCGAAGTCGAAGCCAAAGTCACCGAAAAACAGGCCCCACGCGAAGTCATGGCAAGATACAGAGACGTAGTACACAGAGTAGCCAACGCCATAATCAGCGACGACACAGGCAACATCAAACTAACCCTGTGGAACGACCAAATCGACCAAGTCAACGTCAACGACAACGTAAAAATCGAAAACGGCTACGTCACATCATTCAGAGGCGAAATCCAACTCAACGTGGGCAGATACGGAAAACTCAGCATCAACCCATGAACCACAGAAAAAGTCCACGTCAAGGAACCAATTGTAAACTGAAGGCGAGGTGAAAAAAAGATGGATTATGGAAGAAGAGACAGAAGAGGAAGCTACGGAGGAGGCTACGGAAGAAGAGAAGGAAGAGGCTTTGGACCAGGATTCCCACCTAAACCAGTTGAAATAGGCAAAGAATACGACGTGGAAATTCAAGAAACCAGCAAAAGAGGCGAAGGCATAGCCCGAATCAAAGGACTAGTCGTCTTCGTACCAAACACAAAACCAGGCGACAAAGTCAAGATACGCGTGACGAGGATAAGCCGAAGATTCTGCGAAGCTGAAGTAGTAGGAGCAGGCGAACCGAAAGCCGAGGAAGAAACCTCAGAAGAGTCCTCAGAAGCCACTGCCGAGGAAGAAACCTCAGAAGCGACCTCAGAAGCGACGACCGAAGAAGAAACCGAAGGCGACACCGAAGGCGAAGCAGAAGGCGACACCGAAACGATGTGACATAACGGAATACTCACTGAAACTGGATGCCCTTTGATTTTCGGTTTCCCAGTTTCCTAAGAGACCGTTTCAGTTTCGTCTTTTTTGTTCTTTCTTTTACCTAGCTAAGCCTCTGTGAAGGTATTCTTGCACACAAATGTTGAATCGAGGAACGGCCTTCCACTTCCTTTTGAATTCCTCCAGTCCCGGGTTACACGCCCATCCTATGTCAAGCCACGCATATCCTCGGCCTTTAGCATACGATATTTCATTTTGCATCAGATAATCTGCCAACGAAGGGTAATCAAGGCAAAACCCAAGCGGCGTAGCCATGACATCGCCCAGAAAATCGACAACGTCAAATCCAACGAGCACATCGTCTAGGAAGACGTTAAACAGCTTCACATCCTGACTGTTTCTAACGTAATCGCCGAGTCTCAAGAAGGCTTGATAATCCCAAACATTGTAGTTTCTCTTCGAAGCATGAAGAGCAAGAATGCCTGAGTGCGCAAAGGTCAGCTCTCTGCCCATATCAAACCTGTATCCTCGTTTAGCGGCGTTTCTCACCCGGTAGCGCAAATCGTCATAGCTGCCGCCTCGAAGATGCTCGTCGAATTCAGAAAGCTCGATCTGGTAGTCTTTGTCAAAGAACACATTCGTGCACACATACGCGTCTATTTCCGAAGCCAGTTCTTCGGGCGCTACTGTCACCATTTTTCGTGGTTTGAACTCGTCAATCGCAGTCTTAACGCAGTTGAGCCTCTCATTTTTGCTTCCTTTGTGTCCTTTGAGTTCGAACAGCGTGAGCCACAGCGTCCTGCCAGTTGAATCGAAGTAGGCCAAATAGGCATCGTTATGGACGTATGGAGTTCCATAGATCTGTGAATTGAAAGTGATTAGATGCTCGTCAAAGTTTCCCCGTTTCTGATAGCTAGAAACATCCTTTTCAAGAAGTTTCTTCAACTCTTGACGAACGCCTCATGTTACGAGACGTGATGTAAAAAACTTGTTTTAAATGCATTGTGGTCTCGCTTCTTCAAATCTGCAAGTCCACCGGAATTTTGCGTCTCAAATAAACCAAGCACTTTCAGAGAGCCAAGCGCGCGTGTTGCATGCAGAAAGCTTTTCATTCTAACACAGCATTCTTACTTACTTCAAATCTGAGTGTGATATAGGAGAATGGATCGGACAAGTTTTCTCCGCACGCCTGTAAGGCACATGCAACTTGAACCTGATATGACCGTAAACCAGCTGATCGAGCAATTCAAGAACTCTGGCTCCTTTGGCGCTGGGAGACTGGCCTCTGCCTGTGACATTTTTGAGAAAATGGCGCGAGACCAGAAGTGCACTATTCATCTTGCTCTGGCAGGAGCTATGGTGCCCGCGGGCCTGCGAAAGCTCATAGCTGATCTGATAAGACTAAGATTAATCGACGTGCTTGTCAGCACAGGTGCCAATATGGTTCATGACTTAATCGAGGCTACTGGCGGGCATCATTATCAGGGACACTGGTTTGTCGACGACTACTTGCTGTACAAGTATCACATTTACCGGATCTACGATATTTTCGTGCCCGAAGAGGATTTTGTAAAAGCTGACGAAGCATTAGTCAAGATGCTTGACGAGATTGCTGCAAAGACCAAGAAGAAACCGTTGTCAACAAATGAGCTGATGTGGGAGATAGGGATGAGGCTGAAAGACAAGAACTCGATAGTTCGCTCTGCTTACGAGTCGAAAGTCCCAATCTTTCTGCCGGCTATGCGCGATTCGGAGTTCGCTTACATACACAGGGTCCATCAAAGGAGAAGTGAGGCTGGTATGGCAG
>Ga0224495_10003121_pt1 | contig 10348 bp, 7 predicted proteins | sample SF_Jul11_sed_USG_FD_168128 | JGI IMG/M metagenome (GOLD analysis project Ga0224495, IMG submission 168128) | Sediment microbial communities from San Francisco Bay, California, United States - SF_Jul11_sed_USGS_4_1 | ecosystem: Environmental > Aquatic > Marine > Sediment | place: USA: California...
TAATCCGGCGGACGTAGTTTTGTTACCTTGATTTTTCCGACAGCAGATATATTCGGTAGTACCATAGCTGTATTGTCGATAATTCTCATCCTGACAGGTAATGTTGATTTTTACTGCGTATGGAAGCACCTTTTTTTCTTTGAAATCCCAGGTGTTCAGCCACTGCCGCCCATCAGAAAATGCTAATTCGATGCTCTCGATGTTTTCTGCAAGCGTCTGCCAATTCCTATGTTCGATAAAGCTTTTGGGTCCGTCGACGAATCTTTCCTGGCTAAGCAAAAGCGTGCCGGTATTTTTGTCAAATTTGTAAGTGACCTCGAACAATCCCGGTGCCTGTTTATCTAAATTGCCGTTTGTAGTTACCAGATACAAAATCTCTCCGCCCATCTGGCCTGAGTTTCCGGCAAAGTAGTTGATTATATTCTCCTGTGTTTCCTCGTTTTTCAGAGAGCCTTTGGGGGCAGGGGGGGTAGATTTCTTGAAAGAGCCGGCATACGAGCATCGTATTTGTCGAGCCATCCGGCCCAGCAGTTCCCGCCCCTGTTGGGACAGAGCTATTCTTTTCCTGCACGCCTGGGCCGACTTCGAGGTAGCAAAATAGCTGCCGTATACCATAGAGACAATGGTCACAATTATCGCTACAGCTACGAGAATCTCAATCAGCGTGAAGCCTTTTTTGACAGACTTACTGTTCACGGTAATTTCCTGTCAGCAACATAAGTTGACATTTGTATGTGTTTGAGCCTAATGCCCTGTTCCCAACTGATATCGACAAATATCCTTCGCAATCCTTTAATATCTAACTCGCCTAACTGGTGTGGTTTGATGTCAGAAACTTGTGTTTGCCAGTGCAGGTCCAGGGCGTTCATTTCTACTGTGCCGGATTTAGTTCCTTCTTCCGGGTAGCCAAGCGCCAGCGTCTCAGCGATTTTCTCATTTGCCAAAAGGACGGCCTGAGACTTTATCTGGGCTGTATCGGTCATATTAATGCTGATAAGATGCAGTCTTATCAGTGCCAAGAGTGAAATTGAGACAATCACAAGAGCTATGAGAACCTCTATGAATGTAAAGGCACTCTTGCATGTCCGGCCCATTGTTGCACGTTTATTTTCCATTACTTTCACTCTTCCAGGTTCCAGCTTTCAATATCAGCATCGTTGTCTGTTCCGCCGTCCTCACCGTCTTTGCCGTAAGATTCCAAATCATAGTCTTTGCTGTGCACTCCGGGAGACAGATAGATGTATCTGTTGCCCCATGGATCCAAAGGTACCTTATCAAGATAGGCGTCACTGTTATAACCCTTTATGCCCGGGTCTGAGACAAGAACCTCAAGACCTTCGGATGTGGTGGGGAAACGCCCGGTGTCAGCCTTGAACAGGCCCAGCGCAGATTTGATATTACTTATATCGACTTTGGCCTTCATTCTACGGGCCTGTTCAGGCCTGTTTAATATCCTGGGCATAACGATGGTAGCCAATAGCCCCAAAATCACGACCACAATCATAAGCTCAATCAGGGTAAAACCGGCTTTTTGTAATCTTTGTCTGTTTTCTTTCATCTTACAGGACTCCACTAAAGGACCTGATTTATATCAAATATTGGCAGTAAAACGGCCAGCACTATAAAAGCCACAACCGCACCCATAAACAGAAGTATCACAGGCTCAAGCAGCGAGGTTAGCGTTTTCGTTGTCAGTTCCACCTCGTCATCATACATATCGGCAATATTGATAAGGCCGTCTTCAACATTACCGCTTATCTGGCCTGTAGCTATGATGTGATACACGATTGGCGGGAACAGTCCGGTTTTTCTTATTGCGCTGGCAATAGCCTCTCCCTTGCCGACCAAATCCTTGACCGAATCCATGGCGCCTGCAATAACGCGATTTTGAATTACCTGTTTTGCGATTTCCAGGGCGCTGAGTATAGGGATACCGCTGATAAGAAGTATCCCTAACGTCCTGGCCAAACGGGCAATTTCGGCTTTAAGAAAAAGTTTGCCAAAGAGCGGCAACTTCAGTTTCCAGCGGTCCGCAAACTCCCTGCCCTCTTTGGTCCTGCAAGCGGCTCGAAGTCCCAAGAGAGCCACAATAAGTACGGGGACAATAAATTTTAAGTATGTTTTCATAAAGGCGCTTGTTGCGATAAGAAATCTCGTAGGCCAGGGAAGAGACCTGTTCATTTCGATAAATATTCCGGTTATGCTGGGCACAACGACCGACATAAGAAATATAACCACCGCGACCGCGACTACGATCATCATCAAGGGGTATGCAACGGCGGATTTGACTTTGGCTGCCAGATGCAGGCGTTTTTCCAGTATTTCCGCCAGGCGCAGGAGGACCTCTTCCAGGGTCCCGCTTGTTTCGCCTGCGGCCACCATGTTGACAAACAGAGTTGAAAAGACATTGGGATGTTTGCTGAGAGCGCCGGCCAGTGTACTTCCAGAATTAACGTCATCAGCAACTTGTTCGATAATATCTGCAAGGGGATTTTCCCGGCCCCGAATCCCTCGCAACTGTTCAACTAACGCTGAGAGAGCAGGCACAAGGGGCATACCGGCACGTAACAGTGTTGCCAACTGGCGCACGATGCTGCAGACATCCCTCGTACGGATTCTTCTGAAGATGTCCCTTTCGTACGTTTTTGGCTGCGCATCGGAACAACCGTCGCTTTCAGACGTTTGATGCGGCTGGACCGACTTTTTGTCACTTAACAGCTTGTATTCAACTACCGACACTTTCAGTCACCCCTGTGTTTGTTTGCACATAATCCTGTGTGACCCTGCATACTTCTTCGAGAGTGGTTTCGCCGGCCAGGGCCTTACGCAATCCATCCTCTCGCAAGGTGCTCATGCCTTTTGCAATGGCAGCTTTTTTTATAATATGAGAGCCACACTTTTTAGTTATTAGCTCCTTGATGTCATCGTCGATAACCAACAATTCGCAGATTCCCGTTCTTCCCAGGTACCCGGTATCAAGGCAATTCTCACAGCCAGGTCCTTTGTAGAGTTGCCCGCTAATTACGGAGTTTTTTTCGTTTTCGGGCCATAGTGAAATCTCCCGTTTGTCCGGTGTGTACGGTTTTTTACACTCCGGGCAGATGACCCGCAACAGCCGCTGCGCCATGACAGCAATGACCGATGATGAAATCAGGTAAGGTTCAATGCCCATGTCAATTAGCCGGGTTACGGCTGAGGCCGAGTCATTCGTATGCAGGGTGCTCAAAACCAGATGGCCTGTAAGAGAGGCTTGGATTGCAATCTCGGCGGTTTCAATGTCCCGAATTTCTCCTATCATGATTACATCGGGGTCCTGCCTGAGAATGTGGCGCAGACAGTTGGCAAATGTGAGATTTATCTTCGGCTTTATCTGCATTTGCCCGACACCGGGCAGTTGATACTCAATCGGGTCTTCAACGGTAAGTATATTTCTTTCTTCGCTGTTAAGTTCACTCATGGCTGCGTATAGCGTGGTCGTCTTGCCGCTGCCCGTAGGTCCTGTGAGTAAAATGATACCGTGCGACAATCTAATCAGGTTTCTGAAGCCGTCAAGTACCTCCTGGCAAAAGCCAATTTCATTCAATCCCAATTCTCCACTGCCCTTGTCCAGTAACCTCAACACTACCCGCTCGCCACCTGATGTTGGTATGACCGAAACTCGAATGTCCACTAAATTTTGTCCTATTTTAATCCGGCTCTGGCCATCCTGGGGCAATCTTCGCTCGGCGATATTAAGATTTGCCATAATTTTTAACCGTGACACGAGAGCGGCAATCTGCTGCTTCGGCAGTGTAAGTATATCATGCAACACGCCGTCAACGCGAAAGCGTATCCGGGCTTCATTTTCGTATGGTTCAATGTGAATATCGCTGGCCCGGCTGTGCACCGCCTGGAAGAAGATTTTGTTGACTAATTTTATGACAGGCGCTTTGCTGGCGATATTGAGCAGATCTTCGGCCCCAGTGTTGCCGCTAATTGTGTCAGCATCGCTATGATTATCCGCTGAATCTTGCGTATTAGGATTTTCATTATCATTACTGACACTTGTACTCTGATAATAGCAGCGACTTATAGCCTGCTCAATTTCAGAAGCAGGGCAGATGATGCGGCTGCACGGTTGGCCCAAGATGGTCGAAATCGCATCGTATGCTTCTATATTGAGCGGGTCCGCAAGGGCAATTGTAAACCGGCCGTTTTCCAGAAGTAAAGGGATTGCGCATTGCTTCTTTAGAAACTCAAGGGGCAGCTTCCGCACAAGTTCCGAGTTCAACTGTTCCGGCAATATGTTTTTTTTATACTCACATTTTAGTTGTTTTATTGTTTGTTCGTCCAGTTTTGTACTCTCCAGTTGGGCACATCGTCCCACACCGAAACGGCGTAAGCCGAAGCTGTTTTAGTATAGGATTAGTCCTAATTGTTGTTAGTCTCACTATTTTCCAGCATCGGCTCCATTTCTTTCCTCTTTTTCTCGGTTATCTGCTCCAGTTCTTTCTGGCTGCCCATAACATAAGGCGTTATGAATATAAGCAGATTCGTTTTTTGCAGACGGTCCCTCTGGAATTTAAATAAACCACCAACCAGAGGAAGGTCGCCCAGCAGGGGGATTTTCTTCTCGAGGGTAATTTTGTCATCTCGAATGAGACCTCCGATTACAACAGTTGAGCCGCTGTTCATAGAAACAACAGTCTGTGCCTGCCGTTTAGCAGTTGTGGGCGTATTAACGGAAGTCCCCGTAACTCCTTCAATAAGCTTGGTGAATTCACTGTCGATTTCAAGTCTGACAAGTCCGCCCTGACTGATGTGCGGCGTTATCTCAAGACTAATTCCCACATCCTTGTATTCGAAAGTGTCTATCACGGTGGGTGTAATAAAGTCTGTGGTTTCGGTAATTCTGGATTCTTTGACGTAGGGAATGTTTTCACCCACGATTATCTTCGCTTTGCTGTGGTTGGAGGTCGTAATATGCGGCGTCGAAAGGATATTAACTCCCGACTCTTTCTCCAAAGCGTGCAGTATTCCCCCAATTGTTACATCTGAACCGTCTGCTCTCCAGGCGCCCACGGCCAGACCCTCAAGGTCTCCGCTGAGAAAATCCACTCTTGGTCCGAAATTTGTTGCTCCAAAAAATCGGACGCTGTTTTCTACTGCTTCATCAAGTGTGGCCCAGTCGACACCTATTTCGGTCAAGCCGTCTTCACCCACTTCCATAATGAGCATCTCAACAAGCACCTGCTCTCGAACTATGTCCAGCTTTTCTATAATCCCGGCGATGACCTTAAAATCCTGTGCCGAAGCGGCGACAATCACTGCGTTTGTACCCTCATCAGCAGTGACCTGGACTTGCTGGGTTGCTTCCAGTGCACCGGTGATTCTCAAATTTGCAAGGACCGCTGTTAGTGATTCTGCAACTTCTTTGGGCTGTGCGTTTTCGAGGTAAACCACATGAACATTGTTTGCGCTATCAGGCTGCTCAACATCAAGCTGCATTATTAATCCCTCGATTGTCTTGGTATCCTGTGCATTGGCAACGACATATAGAGAGTTCGTCCTTACATCAGGTATAATTTTCATACCTGTATCAGTCTGAGGTGTAGTGCGGTTTCGCCCAACCGGTGAAGAGGCTGCTCTGTTATTCTCTATTATACGGGTTATTTGCTCACTAATGACCTGTGCGGAAGCATAATTTAAGCTAAATACCGTAATTTGTTCTTGTACATCAAGATTCTGAATAATTTTGGCGATGTGTTGGATATTCGATGATGTGTCTGTAATCACAATCGAATTGGTCTTGGAGTAGGTTGCCATCTGTGCGCCTGTAGCCAAAAGGGGCTGAATAATCTGGCTAATCTCTGCCGCATTAGCGTAATTGAGCGGGATAATCTGGGTTACGAGAGTATCATTTCGGGGAATTTCTGAAGGATTACTGCCAAAGCGAACCTGCAGGTTGCGTTTTATGGCCTCAGCTCTCGGGACTATCTTTACAAGATTTCTCCCGGCCGGCACAGCAGCGAATCCTTTGACTTCAAGAATCGATTCTAAAACCTTGTAAACCTCGCTAAGACGTATTTTCGTGGGGAACATCACCGTAACGTTGCCGCGGACACTATCATCCAGAACGAAATTAATACCTGTTATATCACCAACAGTCTTCAGTACCATCCGGATATCAACCTGGTCAAAGTTTACACATATGAGCTCATCAGCCATGCCGGGTTTATCAAGTACAGGTAGATTTACGTCTGTCTCTGATGATGGATGCTCTGCTGTGGTGGTGCTTTTCCTTCTGGCTGCGATTTCTTCCGGCAAATCAACTTGCTCTCTTGAAGCCACCTGAATAATTGTCTTGCGGGGTGGAGTATATTCCAACGTTTTGTTGGTTGTTTCAGGCTTCGGAAGAGTGACTAACTGCATTAGCTCTTTTTTCTCAGCCGGATTTTCGTGCATTGCCTTTGGCAGTTCAATTTGCTTTACATCAAGCTTATTAGGATGCATACTTTCGGTTCTTTGTGCAACATTCTCTTGTTGTGGATGGACTTTCGTAGTCTTAGGTGTCTTGGCTTCCGGTGTGCAGGATGCAAAGCTTATGCAAAGTAAGCATACAAAGTAGAAAAGGCTGTTCAACAACGTTCGCAGATTTCGCTTGTTTATGTTTGTTTTTTTTGACTCCATCGATTTCACCTGTTCAACATTAGTTCATAAACTGTATATCGGACTTTTTTACATAGAAAATGACAACTTTTTAGTGTTGTTATCCCGCAACAGATCTATATCTATGGCCGGCTGTGCCTTTGCTTTTTTGAAAACCTGGTAAGCTTTTTGTTTATTAGTCAATCGATGCCCATTAACTGAACGAATAACGTCCCTGTTCTTTAGACCAATGTTCTTTGCTATGCTTAGGTTTTCCAGGCCGGTGATTTGTAGCCCTTCTACCTGCCCGTCAACGGAATAAGGTTCAATAACCGCATTATTTAATACTGCCTCCACATATCCGATTGTTGTTTGGGTGTTAGTGTTTGCCTTTTTGGTGGACAGAGCAGCTTTTGCTACGTTACTCATTTTGTTAACATTCTGAGACGGAGATAATTGGGTATTATTGTTGCTGCCGGACTGTGCTATATTGAGCTTCAATACAGTCCTTTGTCCATTGCAGACCAGGACCACTGCATTTTCTTCAATACTCTCAATACGAGCGCCCGCCACTGTCTGGTCTATCTTGTACAGGTCAAGCGCACCGGTTTTAAGGTCCTTTATGATTGCTCTTGCAACTTCCGGGCTCCCGGATACGGTTCCGGATAATGCTAATCCTAACTCCTCAGAGACCGAATATTGATAAGTCATCGATGACCATTTACCTGAGCTTGCCGTTTGACCGGAGGAGTCAAAAGGATTTGATTTTATGATTTCAGAGTAGTCGTCAAGTGACAATTCCATCGAGCCTGTAACATGGTTTACCTGTACTGCGCCGTCGCCCAGTGCCGAAGCTGGTGTCGATCTCTCTTCTTTATGCTCGGGCAACAATATTGTAATGACCACGTAACCCAGTACTAAGGCAAGTGCTAACTTACTTATAAACAGGACCTTCCGAATATACATTTTGTTCCTTTCTTCCTTCATTTAAACAATCATTGCTGCCACAAATAAGTAGAAGACATTTGCCAATCCGTGAAACAAAATTGGAGCTAATAGCGACCTGGTTCGGACAAACAGCCAGCCGAGAACCAGGCCGGGCAAAAATGTTAGGACTGATAATATTTCGCCCTGAACTATAGTATGGGCGGCCGCAAAACAGGCAGCTGATATGATTATACTTATCCATTGCAGCAGCCTGAGTCGCTCTTGTTGTATTGACCCTGTTAGCCTCAAAATATTATTTTGAACGTAACCTCTGAAAAAAACTTCTTCGGCTACGGCTACGTACATAAACTGATAAAGTAACCAGCTAAACCAGCCCTGTGCCGGTGGCATCACCGACCGCAGTGGTAATTCTAATCCCCAGTATCTCATTAACCACATACCGCAAAACATAGCTGGAAAAGTAGCGATGCAAGCCCAGCCAAGAAGCGCAAGCGAATGACTGATTTTCTTATTGTTGAAACCGATCCCGGCAAAGTCACGTCTTTTAATCTCAGTAGGAACAATGGCGGCAGCTATCAAAATACCCGGCGCCACAAACCAGGTCGGTTTGAAAATAGAACTTGTGCCAAAGACCTTAATTGCCAAAATTGCGGCAATCGTTACGGCGGCCGTCTCCATAAGTAAAGATATATTCACCCGCTTTGACAGGATACCAAATAGCGGAGCCGAAGGTCCATGCCGACACCTGCATGCTGGGTGCATTATCTTTAGTTTATTTTCTATATACATTGTCCAGCTTCCCGGGAAGATACTTTCTTACGCAACTTCTCATTATAAAGTCTAAGAAATAAATTCCGGCTGAGGCAAACATTATCTTTTGCATATACGACACCTGTATGCTGTGCACGCTAAATTTGCGCTTATGGCTCTCTATTAGATTTATTATCGGGCTAATACAGCGCCAGCGATAAGTATAAATCGTGAGAATAACTTTTGCCGAAGGCAAGCATAACCGATGATTTTTACTTCCATGTAGAGATATGCGCATATATTATCCTATTGGCTTTATTATAGGACGATAAGGCACGAGTTTCAAATAGAAAATAGTCAAAGATATGTAATTTCTAATGTCGTGTACGAGTGGTTCAAAATACGGTTTTTATCTCAAAAATGAGGTTGCTTTTTGGCCTAAAAACCAAAAAAGATGATAAGTTCTACAAAGATCTTATCCTAAGGGCCATAAATCAAGGTTACTCTTAAAACCTGTTAACCTCGTTAATTTTTATACATTGAATAATAGCACATTATAACGGACATAACGAATATAACGGTTTTTCTGACTGGACCTACACGTGAGGTACAACTGCCGGACAAACCAGACTTTCTTATGTACCGACTATTAACGGGTTTAACTGAAGCAAATAATACCTGTTTCTGGCTTCACATGGATTTGCTTCGTAGAAGCTTATGAGAAAATCCCGAGGTTTGAGTCAATTAAAAGGCTTGCCCAAAACAAAAAATGTGAAAGCAGAGATTTACAAGAACTGAGGTTATAGCTGCAGATTGTTCCCTGACTAGTTAAAAAAACAGCCATAATGAGCTGAAATCAAGGATTTTTTAAACTATATTACATCAAAGGCGAGTTGGGCTTTTAGCCTCTGGGTCAATTTTGGGTCGGTTTTGAGCCAGTTTCTTATCATTTTTCGTCAGTTTTGGGTCAGTTTGGGTCATTTTTAGATCAGTTTTTGTCGGTTTTTCAACAAAATTTGCGTGTGATACTTTGGCTGGCAAAACCTGATAAAACCTGAGATTGAAAAAATCCCTTAAATCCGGCAACGAATTGCCTTATTAAAGAATGGGCTGACCTTGCATTTGTGATTTGAAATAAATCAGAAATTCAAATCCTGCGCAGATTACAGAATCGGCCTGTAATAAACGAGAGAATTTCCTTGAAAATTTATTCTACTGCGGGCAATTTTAACATTGGCTTTACGTAATATTGCGTGCTTTCTTTTTGCGTCTGTCTTTTAGTTTCAATACTACCATCACCATAGTCAGACCGATGTATGGCAACAACAGTTCCACTGCACTTGCCTGGCTGTCGGGAGACATTGAACAGCCTCCACCGCCACCGCCACCGCCACCACTTCCTCCTGCGGCGCCAGCGCCTGCAGAGACTAAGAGAATATAAAATGGGGTAAAGTGGGTAGTTTTGAAACGCAGAGCGTGCAAGGTTGGAGATATTTCTATGGATTCAACATCTGTAATACCCTGTTGACTGAACTCATCGGTTAGAGAGTTGTACCAGTAAGCCAAAGCCACATCCTCGGAACCTGTGAAGTTGTATGGTATTATGACCGTAACCGGCCGGCTAAACTCTAAATTACTCGGGCCAAAATCATAAGCGCCCAAACATTGCTGAGTAAATGCCAGTGGGTTTGTAATTTTAGAGATTGTAACCTCTATATCAAAAGGATACGATCCTGCCGGAACTTCGATAGAAACATCATCTACACTATTGATAGAATTAAGCGGAGTTCCCACAGTTACTGTTGAGGAAGTAGAAATATTGCCCGATGCCAGAGCAGTAGAATCTATAGAAGTGCTTCCAGCATAATAGATGTCCGTATTTATGTTTCTGTTGTCGGTCCATACCAGATATGGCTGATCGTTTTCGTCTATTCCTATTGCAGGCTGGATTTGGTCTGTATTTGTCTTGTCATCATCCACAAACACATTTGTTCCTGAGCCTGATCCTAATTCGGCGAAATAA
>Ga0224495_10003123_pt1 | contig 10343 bp, 4 predicted proteins | sample SF_Jul11_sed_USG_FD_168128 | JGI IMG/M metagenome (GOLD analysis project Ga0224495, IMG submission 168128) | Sediment microbial communities from San Francisco Bay, California, United States - SF_Jul11_sed_USGS_4_1 | ecosystem: Environmental > Aquatic > Marine > Sediment | place: USA: California...
GCCAGAACCCGTCAGTCCTAACCGGTATGGAGGGCACGTTGAGGCGTTTTCACCTGGGGGAAAAAAGAACGTTCATGGAATCCTGGCATACGCGCCATCGGCAAGCGCGGCGATTCAACGCGGGTGAACTCCGCAGAGGTTCAAAACAGGACCAAGAAAAGCCTCTCCGAAGGAGGCCTCTGTGAGCCCATCCCAGACAAAATTCAAATCACACTCCGAGACCAAGATTCTGTGGCTGTTGATTGGCCTGATGGGTGGCATCGCCCTGATCGCCATTACCGCGGCCAACCTGCTGTCTTACCAAACGGCGCTGAAAGCGGAGGGCGAGCACTTGCGAATGATTGCCGCCAGCCAGGCCCGGTGGATCGAATCCTTCGCCCGGTTTGACGCGCTGAATTCCCTTCCCGGCAATCCCCATTCCTGGCAGAAGGCTGCGCTGTCGCAGGTAAAAGAAGGTCATAAAATGTTCCATGGTTATGGGAGAACGGGGGAATTTCTGATCGGGATAAAAAAGGGCAACGAAATTGAGTACCTGCTGGACCCGATGGATGAATTGATTGCCTATAGCCCAAAGCTGCCCTGGGAACACCCGGCAGCCCTGCCCATGCGGCGGGCACTGGAGGGCCAGTCCGGCGTCATTGAAGCAGTGGATTTTTCGGGTCAGAGCATCCTGGTGGCCTATGAGCCGGTGATGAAGTTGAATGCAGGATTTGTGGTGACCATTACCCTGGCAGAAATACGCGCCCCCTATCTTCACACCGGGGGCATTGCACTGGTGATCACCCTGGTGATGGTCGGTGTGGGTGCCTTTTTGTTTATCCGCATTAATGCCTCCCTCATGGGCCGGCTGGAGGAAGGGGAATCCCGTTTTCGGGCTATTTTGGAAACCCTGGTGGATGGACTCATTACCATTGATGAGCGCGGAACCATTCTGTATTCCAACCCAGGGATAAAAAAGATTTTTGGCTATGCTTCAGAGGAACTTATTGGACGGAATGTGAAAATTCTCATGCCGGAGCCGTATCATTCGAGCCATGACGGATACTTAGGCAATTACCTTCACACCGGTGAACGCAAGGTAATCAGTATCGGGCGGGAAGTTCATGGCAAACGGAAGGATGGCGGGGTGTTTCCCATGAACCTGACCGTGAGTGAATTCCAGGCGCGGGGTCGGCGCTATTTCGCGGGCATGGTGCGCGATACAACGCTTGAAAAAGCAAACGAGGCTGCGTTGATGGAGGGCCGCTGGGCGTTATCCGAAGCGCAGAGAATAGCCCATGTGGGGAGCTTTGATTGGGATATGGCCCAAGGGCAAATTGTCATTTCAGACGAAGCGTTTCGAATATTGGGCATGGAGCCGAATTCCGCGCCCATTTCCATCGATACGATATTGTCCATGGTTCATCCTGAAGATCAAAACTCGGTGCAGGGATATCTTCAGGATACCCTGGAAAAAGGGGTGGAGTTCAATTTCGAGACCCGCATTGTTCAGAAGAGCGGAAACATCCGGACCACCCATGTCCGGGGAGAGGTGAGCCGTGGCCCCATCGATGCGCCAGCGCATCTTTTGGGTGTGGTGTTTGATATTACCGAGCAGAAGGCCGTGGAGGACGCCTTGCGTGAGCGAGAGCATCGCCTGTCTGAAGCCCAACGCATAGCCCACCTGGGGAGTTGGACCTGGCATATTGTCACGGGAGGTTTGTCCTGGAGCGATGAGATCTATCGCATCTTTGGCCTGGAACCCGGAGTCACCAGTCCCACCTACGAGGCCTTTTTGGAGCGGGTGCATCCCGAGGATCGGCAGAAGGTGCAGGAGGCCGTAAACGCGGCCATGAACGGAGAGCGTCCCTACAATTGTGAACACCGGATTGTCCGCCCGGATGGTCAGGAGCGCGTGGTTTTGGAGCAGGGGGAGGTGGTCAGGAACAGCGAAGGGGCGGCGTTGCATATGGTGGGCACCGTGTTGGATATAACCGAACGGAAAAAAGTGGAGATCATGAAAAACGAGTTTATCTCCACGGTCAGCCATGAGCTGCGCACACCGCTTACCTCCATTGTCGGCTCCCTGGGGTTGTTGCAGGGGGCATTCGGTTCCGCCTTGCCTGCTGATGTGCTGTCCATGGTGAATATTGCCCTCAGCAATAGCGAACGATTGGTACGGTTAATCAACGATATTCTGGATATCGAAAAGATTGAGTCGGGACGCATGGAGTTTGCCCTGGAGAATCTGGATTTGGGGGCGCTGCTGGAACATTCCCTGGAGACCAACCGGGCCTATGGAGAACCCTTCAAAGTGAGTCTGCGGTTGGAGCACGCGACACCCGGGGTGAAGGTGAAGGGGGATTCAGACCGGTTGCAGCAGGTGATGGCTAATTTGTTGTCCAATGCGGTTAAGTTTTCTCCGCCAGGAGGAACCGTAACAGTATCGACCCTGGTGGAACACGGGCGGGTGCGAATTCACGTCATCGACACTGGGCCTGGGATCCCCGAATCTTTTCAATCCCTGGTGTTTGAGAAGTTTACCCAGGCCGATTCCACGGATACCCGGCAGAAGGGGGGGACGGGGTTGGGATTGAGCATCTGCAAAAGCATCGTGGAGCGTCATGGAGGTGTGATCGGATTTCAGACCCAAGCGGGTCAAGGCACCACATTTCATTTCGACTTGCCGTTGTTGGAGAGCCGGGAGGACCTGAAATCTGTGGATCACGGATCGGAGAACGACACCCTCCCCCGTGTGCTGGCCTGCGAGGATGACGCCGTCATGGCGGCCTTGATATCCGCCACACTGGAACACTCAGGATACCGGGTGGATGTGGCCCCGACGGGGAAGCTGGCGCGTGAAATGCTGACCCGGCATCAGTATGCCGTGATTACCCTGGATATGTTGCTTCCGGACGAGGATGGAGTGAGTTTGTTGCGGCATATACGAATTGGGGATCGCACCGCGGAGATTCCTGTGGTGGTGATTTCCGGCTCGACGGAACTGGAAAATAGGCTCAACGCCAATGTGCTCAATGTGAATTGCATTCTGGAAAAGCCCGTGCGCCCGGATCAGATCCTGCAGGCGGTGCGCGATGCCCTGAAGCCGGGGGGCTCCGGTCGTCCGCGGGTTTTGCATGTGGAGGATGACCGGGATCTAACCCATGTGGTATCGGCCCTGGCGGGGGAATTCGTGGAACTGGAAGTGGTGCGAACCCTGGAGGCCGCCCGCACCCGAATCCGGAAAAATGCCTATGATCTGGTGATCTTGGACCTGGTGCTGCCCGATGGAAACGGATCGGTTCTGCTGGACGAGTTGCGGCAGGTGCAGCCCAAACCCAAGGTAATCATATTCTCGGCCCAGGAAATCAGCCGGGAGGTGGCCAGTCAGGTCAAGGCGGCGCTGGTGAAATCCCGCACCTCCAACGCCGCGCTGGTTCGAGTCATCCGCGAGGCGATAGCGGACGCCGCCGCCGGATCAGCCTGAACCGATCGGCGGAGCCCTCAGCTTACATGGTCATTCCACCATCCAGGAACAAGGCCTGACCCGTCATGTAGGCCGATTCATCGGAAGCCAGATAGGCCGCCAGCGCCGCAATTTCCTGGGGTTGCCCCACCCGGCCCATGGGTTGGCGGGCGATGAAGTCCTTGAGCGCCTGTTTGGGATCGGGGGATTGATTCACCCGATCATGCCAGGAGGGGGTTTCCACCGTGCCCGGACAAATCGCATTGACCCGGATGCCCTCTGTAATGAAATCCATGGCGAGGCTTTTGGTAAGGCCGATCACGGCGGATTTGGAAACCGAATACACCCCCCGGTTTTTGACCGCAAAGGGGCCAGCCACGGAAGCCATGTTGATTACCGAGCCCCCTTTCTGAGCCACCATCAGCGGCACCACCAGCTTGCACAGATTCCAGATCCCCTTCACGTTGATGTCCATGGAGCGCTGCCAGCTCTGCTCATTCGCCTCCACCAAGGTGCCACCGTCCACAATTCCGGCCACATTACACAATACCTGAAGGGATCCCAGCTGTTTTATACTCCACGCCACCACCCGCTGGCAGTCCTCCAAGCGGGCGACATCCCCTTGCTGGGCCAGCACCTTGGCGCCCGTGGCGGAAATGTCGCGGGCAACACGCTCGGCGCTCTCCTGGTGAAGATCCATGGCGACCACAGTGGCGCCCTCGGCGGTAAAGCGGCGGCAAATATGCTCGCCAATCCCCGCGCCTGCGCCGCTGACCAATACATTCTTGCCTTTAAGACGGTCCATTGTTTTGATCCTGTGTAAATAAGGTGAATCCACTCCCAGGGAGTGGGGAACAAGTGCAGCCATCCGCTTACAGTTCTCAACTCTTCAGTATTAGCCATAAAGGCCCGGCATGGAAAGAGGTGTGCCGGGCGGAATCCTCCTGTGGCAGGGTCGTCGGCGCACGCGGGGGCCGAGGAGGGGGTTTCGGTCAGCGCTCATCCCAGGCAAAGGGAAGCACATGGCGCAATTGGGGAGCGCCTGTCAGGAGCATCACCAGCCGGTCCACTCCCAGAGCCATTCCTGCCGCAGGGGGCATGCCTTCTTCCAAGGCACTAAGAAAACATTCATCCAGAGGAACCGAAGGAAGCCCTGAACTCCGGCGCTGCTCCAGGTCCGCATGAAACCGGCGGCGCTGTTCGAAGGGGTCGGTAAGCTCGGCAAAACCATTGGCAAGTTCCAAACCCCCTGCATAAAGCTCAATCCGTTCAGCCACACTGGGATCGTCCGGTTTGAGCCGGGCCAAACTGGCCAGCGGGGCCGGCCATTCGGATATGAGCAAGGGCTCCGGGGGCATGCGCTGCTCCACCCGAAGCCAGAGGGCGCTGAACAGGGCGGTAAAGTCCCAATCCTCCCTGGCCTCCCCGGCATACCCCGCGGCGAGCAGGGCACGGCGCAGGTCTTTCGCCTGGGTAATACCCCGCAGGTCCACTCCCAGGGTGTCCGCACAGAGGTTCCGCACCGTAACCACGGGAATTGCCGGGCGGTGGCATGCCTCTCCCAATCGCCGCAGACGCAGCGAAACCTCCCCCCGAGCGCCGGACTGCGCGTGCCACAAGTCCGCGGCCTGCTCAGCCAGGGGGGCCAGAGCCTGGAGCAGGCGCGCCAAATCCTCCGCCAGAGCTTCGGTGCCCGCTAGACAATGGTACCATTCCAGCAGGGTGAATTCCGGATTGTGCAGCGGACCGATCTCTCCCCCTCGAAATGCGGCACCCAGCCGGTAAATACGTTCGAATCCTCCCACCAGCATGCGTTTGAGCTGAAACTCCGGAGAGGTGATGAGATAGGCTTCCCTCCCTACGGAAATGGGCTCAAATACCGCCTCAGGGCTCGGGGCTCGCACCAGGGCAGGGGTATCCACCTCCAGAAAGCCCTGGGAATCAAAATAGTCGCGCAGAGCCCGCGTGACCGCATGACGCAACCGCAAAAAAGACATTCTCGGAAGGGCCTCTCCCGGACTGGCGCTTTGCCAGCGCAGGGCATCGTCCAGGGTTTCGAGAGGTCGCGGGGGCGCCGCCGTCAGAATTCTGAAATGCTTCATGTCTCCGGACGGGGTCAACTCAAAGGCGACCAGGGACCCTTCAGCCAAAGTCTCCGGGAGTTCCCCCGCCCATTCCAGAGTATGCAAACGACCCTGGGAGTAAAGCGATATCCGACAGGGGGGGATATCCCGGTTCAAAGCCACCACCCTGCCTACCTGAGGGGCGTTTTTTCCGCCTTTGATCACCATGTGGCACCTGAAAAACCCGGAGGAAGCCCAGAGCGTGTTCCGGCTCGGGTTTTGGAATGAACGTTACAAAAAAAGTTAAGGGAATCTGGAACCACGTTTATTCGCAGCACCAGTCTCTATCAAGTCGATTCCCGACACCACCCCAGAGTGACCCAGGCCTCTTTTCCATTTGAAGCAAGGATACCTCGCATTCTGAAATCCTTTTCAACCGGCCCAGTCCATCCATTCAGGATATTTGGCTAGAAATTTGCAAAATTCAGGGCTGGGAAAAGAATTTTAACGCAAAAAGGGATCAATTTTCTGGGTTCCACTGTGCGTGAAAGCGTCTTTATTACTAAAAAAATACATGAAAACAGAGAATTAGCAATTACATACATCAGCAGGTTCCGAAAATGAACACCCTGAATAGTGGGCGCCGGCCTGTGGTAAAAAACGACTCACATTTCTGCGAAAGAACGGTGTGGAATGCAATACAATTGTCACGGGTAAAAACTTTTGTCCTGCTTGAATTCACTCATTATTCCTCCATAATTTTGGGGTATTCTAAATCATCAGAAAAATATAATGCCCAAGGATAGGCAATAGGGTTCGGGCTGAAGCTAAAATAATAACTCGTTGTGAGGTTTAAGCGTCATTCATAATCGGAATAAATAAAACCTTATTCTTTAGGTATGGGGTCATGAGAATGAGAAACTGGGGTGCCCTGATCGGGGTTGCAATTGCGGTGAATGGGACCATGAACACACCATTGGCTTGGGGTCAGGACGCAGCGTCTGACCAGACGCCCGCGGTAGAAGAAAGCGCCCCGGCCGCCGATACCAGCAATGCGCCCGCCGTCAAGGCTCCAGAGACGGCACCCACCCCGGCTGTGGAAGGAGAACAGACGCCTCCTCCGCACGTGGAAGCCGCTGAAGCCGCCCCCTCCGAAAATCCACGGGTGACCCCGGCCTCCCCCGAAGCGATTGAACGCTGGAAACGCAAGTGGATGTGGACAGGAATCGGCGGCGGGACGGCCCTGCTGTTGTCTATCATGGAAGGCAACGCCGTGAAATCCGCGAATTCCGAGCAGACGCAACATATTCAAACCATCGAAAGCAACCCCCTGATGACCCAGAGCGAATACGACAGTCACAAGGCCGCCATTCTTTCTGCGGAATCAAAAGCGAAGCAGGCAAAAACACTTTCGGATTTATTTTTCCTCACCTCCACCGGTCTTATTGGAACCGCCGCCTACTTCTATTTTCATCCTCCCCGGGGAGATGACGTGGCGGCGCAGCTTTTTCTGCTTCCGGTATCCGGCGGGTACGGTTTGGCCTTTCATTATCAAACGCGGTGGTAGTTCCGGGTAAACAATAAAAGCCGAAAGGCTCTGGGCACTTCAAGGAAATTTATGCGAAACGAAAAATGGGCAATTTGGGGCTTAAGCATTTTTATCCTTGCGGCCTGTGCCCCGGAGCCCTATGAAGGCAGTGCGCATATTCCGCCCTTTCAGGGAGGGCCAGATGCCCCCCCGGCCGTGACTATCACCAAGCCTGACACAGCAAATTACGCCAGCAATGCACTGATAGCGGCAATTGAAGGCACTTGCCTGCCCAATCACACCGTGACCATGGAGGGAAGTCAGTCGGGTTCTGTTTCGTGCTCCTCTTCAGGCACATTTTCAATGCCCCTGCAGGATCCGGGAGCGGACGGCACCTTCACCTATGCGCTGTATCAAACCCGTGACAGCAATCAGGTTTCGTCCGCCCCGACCTCATTGACGTGGATACTGGACACCACGGCACCCGCGGGCCCGTCTACCGCACCCATTTCCGATTTTTCCAATCAAACCACCCAGACCCTGACCGGGACCAAGGAACCCAACACCTCGATTTGGATTTCAGTGGATGGCGCCGCGCCGTATGAAGCGGTGCCGGCCAACTCCGCTACCGCGTGGAGCTATGACTTAACGCTGGCACCAGGTGCGCATAACATTGAGGTGACCGCCCGGGATGGCGTAGGAAACACCTCCGTTTCGACTGTGTTGACCAGCACTGTGGATACGACCAATCCCACCGCCCCCTTGTTGGACCCGCTGCCGGCCGATCCTGTCTCGGCGACCTCCTATACCCTTACAGGAGCCAAGGAGGCAGACACGGCGATTTGGATCTGCTGCGACCCGGATCCGGCGAAACCCGCGAACACCTTCATGGTGGCGGTGCCCAGGGATGCGAATACCACCTGGAGCTATCTGGTTCAGCTTACGACCGAAGGGGCCAACGCAATCACCGTGAAAGCGGTGGATCGGGCGGGAAACGAGTCACCAACGGCCGAGGGTGTGATTCTTCGGGATACCACGGCGCCCAATGCGCCCGTGGTAACCAGTCCGGTGCTATCGCCCACGCAGCTGTTTTCCCAAACCCTATCGGGCAACAAGGATGCCGACAGCAGTCTGCGGATCAACGGGGTGGAGGTGGTGGCGTTGAATGCCAGTTCAACCTGGAGCGCACCGATTACCATTCCGGCGTTATCCATGGATGGCCTGTATGACTTCAATCTGACCTCCATGGATTTGGCGGGCAATGAGTCCACCCTTAAAAAGGTGAGCGTGATACTGGATACCACGCCGCCGGCCCTGCCTGTGATCAGTTCGCCCTTTGACCAGCCGCTGCTAACGGTGCTGGTGAACTCCACATCGGTGGTGATCTCTGGGTCGAAGGAAGCCAATTCCAGGGTTCTAGTGAATAATGTCCCCCTCGCCATGACGGCTGCGGAAATTGCTGCGGTCTCCTGGAGTGTGAACCAAAGTCTGGTGGAAGGGTTTAATGCGCTGAATTTTTCCACCCGGGATCAGGCGGGGAACAATTCAGTTGGTTTTGTCACGGTGAGCATAAACCGGGATACCTCCATTCCGGCATCACCGGGAGTGGATCCTTTCATTACACCCGTCCGGGACGCCACCCGCACACAAACCATTCAGGGGACCAAGGATGCCAATACCTCCATTTGGAGGGTCTATGACAATGCGGGAATTCCGGCGCGGATTGTCGCGGAAGATACACTCACGACATGGTCCGCGGTATTTACCATTCCCGCAGGTGCGGCGGAGGGTGCGCATACCTTTAATATATCCGCCAAGAATCAGGCGGGCACCAACTCTCTGAGCACCATCATCACCATAATGCTGGATACGATGGCCCCCCCCGTTCCCGTTTTGAATGCGGTGACCACCCCAACCAGCGCGGGGGCGCAGGTTCTTTCCGGCACTGCGGAAGCCAATGCGATTATCCTGAGTTCACACAATGGCGGAGCCTTGACCACGCTGGCCACGGCGGATGGTGCGGGCATGTGGTCCGGGACCATGACGCTGTCCGAAGGGTTGAACACCCTGGATATCTCCGCCAAGGATGCTGCCGGAAACATTTCCGCCACGGCGGTTACCACCAGCATTACCCGGGACAGCACTCCGCCCACGGTTCCCGTGATCAATCCGGTCACCACACCAACCAATGTGACTACCCAGGGGATTACGGGGACCAAGGAAGCCAACAGCTCCATCTGGTCCAACGGCGTGGAGGTGGTGGCCTTGGATGCGCTGACAACCTGGAGTTACTCCGCGGGTTTAGCCACCGGCACCAATACCTTTAATTTCACGTCCAAAGACGGTTTGGGCAACACCTCGGCTGTGGCCACGGCGGTGATTCTGCTGGATCAATCGGCTCCTTTGGCTCCGACACTCAGCCCCGCCCCGCCTGCCCTGGTGAACACCCTGACCGTCACGCTGGGAGGGGGAAAGGACGCGAACACGGCAATTTGGATCAACGGAACCCAAGCCCTGGCCTTGAGTTCGGGAACCACCTGGTCCACCTCCGTGAATTTGACGGTGGAAGGAAACAACACATTCAACATCATGGCCGTGGATTCCGCCGGGAACATGTCGCCGGTGACTTCCGCAACCATCGTTCGTGATCGCACGGCGCCAGGTATTCCGGGGGTGAACGCCGTCACCTCACCCACCAAGGTATCTACACAAACCTTGACCGGGACGAAGGATGCCAACAGTTCGATTTTAATCAATGGCGTCCAGGTGGTGGCGCTGAACGGCCTGACCACCTGGTCTGCGCCCGTTTCCTTTGGTCCGGTTGATGCCCCCTATTCTTTTGCGGTGACCTCCAGGGATTTGGCGGGCAATGAATCCGGGGCGACCAATGTTTCTATAATATTGGATACCCAGGCTCCTCAGGCGCCGGTGCTTAGTCCTTCGCCGGCGTTGTTGGTGAATACCACCTCAATGACCCTGGCGGGCACCAAGGACGCCAACACGGCCATTTGGATAAACGGCGCTCAAGCCGTGGTGCTGAGCGCAGGAACGGCCTGGTCCACCTCCGTAGGTTTGGGGGTTGAAGGCAACAATACATTCAACATCACCGCGGTGGATGCGGCCGGCAACGTATCGCCCGCAACCTCCGTAACGATTGTCAGGGATACGCTGGCACCCGCCGTGCCCTCGGTGAATCCCGTATCCTCTCCGACCAAGACGGCCACTCAGACCCTGACGGGTGCCAAGGATGCCAACAGTTCCATCTGGATCAATGGTGTGGAAGCCGTGGTCTTGGATGGCAGCACGA
>Ga0224495_10003124_pt1 | contig 10343 bp, 7 predicted proteins | sample SF_Jul11_sed_USG_FD_168128 | JGI IMG/M metagenome (GOLD analysis project Ga0224495, IMG submission 168128) | Sediment microbial communities from San Francisco Bay, California, United States - SF_Jul11_sed_USGS_4_1 | ecosystem: Environmental > Aquatic > Marine > Sediment | place: USA: California...
AGAGGGGTGTGGTTTTCTTGAATTTCTCGAGTCAAAGATACAGAACTCTTTTACAGAGAAAAGATAATTTTCTGGAGATGAGGCTTTCCGGAAAACTTGAGGAGGAGAAGAAATCAGGTCTTTTTGTAAAGAAGAAACCTAACCTTTTAGAAATTATTCAGGATTTAGAAAGAGCAAAAAAGGATAACAGGGTAAAGGGAATTATCGTTAATCTTGGTGATTTAAGTGCGGGGTTTGGCAAAATTCAGGAAATAAGAGAGGCATTTCTCGATTTTCGTCAGAGTGGTAAAGAAGTGATTTTCTTTATGGAGATGGGCGGAAACAAAGAATATTACCTGTCAACCTCCGGAGATAAGATAATTATGCTTCCCACCGGTTATCTGGATTTAACCGGCATTTCAGCTGAGGTGACTTTCATCAAAAAAACCCTGGAGAAATTAGGTATTGAGGCAGATTTAGTGCATATCGGGGATTATAAAACCGCCTCAGACCTGGTTACCAGGGACTCTATGTCCGAATACCATCGCGAGATGGTAAACTGGCTCTTAGATGATTTGTATGAGCAGATGACTAAGGAAATTGCCCTTCAAAAGGGGATAACCCAAAAAGAATTGAAATCCATAATCGATCAGGGACCTTTCACCGCAAAAGAGGCAAAAGACAAGGGACTGGTGGATGATTTGGCTTTTTATGACCAGGTAGATAATATCATCAAAGAGCTTACCGGTAAAAAGCGTCCCAGAATAGATTTTGGAAAATATACCCTGGAGGAAAGTTATAAATATAGCTGGACTTGTCCTCCCAAGATAGCAGTGATATTTGCCACAGGCTCAATTATGTCAGGTGAGAGCGGAGATAACTTATTCCTGGGAAAGATAATGGGTTCTGAAACTATTGCTAAAACAATTAAAAAGGCGAGGGAGGATAAATCAATCCAGGCAATTGTTTTCAGGATTGACAGCGGTGGCGGTTCAGGCATTGCCTCTGATATTATCTGGAGGGAGATAGTCCTGTGTAAGGGTAAAAAGCCCTTTATCGTCTCGATGTCAGATGTGGCTGGCTCAGGCGGTTATTTCATCGCCTGCCCGGGTGATACGATCTTAGCTGACCCGGGCACAATAACCGGCTCTATCGGAGTAATCTCAGGAAAACTAAATTTAAAAGGTTTATATCAGAAGATAGGTTTTACTAAAGAGATTCTAAAAAGAGGCGAGCATTCTGACATCTATACTACCAGTCGCGGATTTACTGAAGAGGAAAAAGAGATTGTGAAAAGACAGACCAAGGAATTCTATGATGATTTTGTGTATAAGGTAGCAGAAGGCAGAGATATGACTTATGAAGAGGTGGACAAAATCGCCAGAGGCAGGGTCTGGACCGGAAACCAGGCCAAGAAAAACGGGCTGGTGGATGAATTAGGCGGGTTAAAAGAAGCTATCAGGATAGCCAAGATAAAAGCAGGTATAAAAGAAGAGGCAGAAGTTGAGATAGTCACCCTGCCCAGAATCTGGAGGTTTCTTGGCTGGAGCTTTGAGGAGACTTTTTCCTTATTTGGTTCGAAAAAGCTCTTAAAAGACGTTGAGAGATTAGAGAATGTCTCAGACGAGAAGATATTTTACCAGATGCCGTATGAGATTGAGGTGAAGTAGGAAGAAATAATTCGTAGTACGAGGTTTCAACCTCGCATAGGCGACCCTAATCCCGCTTACTTCGGGACAAGCGGGGTCGCACTACAAACAGATATCCCACCTTGCCCTCAAGGTGGGATATGTTTTTTATCATCTTTAACAAAGGAGAGCTTAGATTTAATAGAGAAAAAGAAAGCAAAAATATCTTGACTATCCCTTTTAAATTACTATCCTATTAAAAAAGGAGTAGTATCTTGTGAAATAAACCAATAGACATCTTTTTTTCGTTCTTGAATTGAGTTTTGCTTTCCGGGGTCTATTGGTATATTTTTATGTAGGTCAAGCATTCCCCGTAGGGGATGCTTGACACAAAAGTTTAAAAAAATCTAAGCCGAGGAGGCAACTCTCCCGGTTTTTTTATTTGAGGAGAAATTTATGCATCTTTTAAGTCTGAAAAATATAAGCTTCAGCTATACTTTCGGGGAAGATAGCCTATTTGAGGAAGTGAACCTGGATATAACCTCAGGGGACAGGATTGGTCTTATCGGGCCTAATGGATGCGGTAAAACTACCCTTTTGAGAATTATAATCGGAGAACAAGAACCTGTTTCAGGGAAGAGAAGTTTATCCAGAACCAACATTCAAATCGGTTACTTAAAACAGGAAAGCACAATCGAATATAAAGGGACTTTATTGGATTACACCTTAGAGGCATTCCTGGAAGTGAAAAAACTTTATTCAAAACTAAAAGAAGTGGAAAGGGATTTATCAAATAGAGAGTCTACAACTCAATACAGCCTTTGGCAGGAACAATTTAACTCCCTCAGAGGTTGGGGAGCAAAAGCTGAAGCAGAAAAAACTTTAGCTGGATTAGGATTTTCAAATGACGAGTTTGGTTTAGATTTCAACCTTCTTTCCAGCGGCCAGAAAACCAAGGCAGATTTAGCCAGAATACTTCTACTTCAGCCTGAATTTATGGTGCTGGATGAGCCTACTAACCACCTGGACTTGTCCGGTTTGGAATGGCTGGAGAAATACCTTGCAGATTTCAAAGGCACTTTGCTTGTAATCTCGCATGATCGTGTCTTCTTGGACAAAACCGTGGAGAAAATCTGGGATTTAAGAAGAAGGAAATTAAAAGAGTATAAAGGGAATTACAGCTTTTACTTTGAGCAGAGGGAAGAAGAAATCCAGAGACAGTGGAAAGAATATGAGGATAAAAGGAAAAAGATCAAAAAACTAAAAGAGGAAGCTCAAAGAAAAAAAGTCTGGGCAAAACGTAAGGAGAAACAAAGAATCGGAGCGGGGGGCGCAAAAGGCCATATAACCGCTGTCTCAGCCAAGCTTGCCAGAAGAGCTAAAGCCGTAGAGAAAAGAGCGGAGAAGATAGAAAAAACAGAAAAGCCTTTTGAGGAGAAAAAAATAACTCTGGATTTTCCCGATTTTGAGATTTCCGGGGATTATGTTCTTTCTGTAACTGATTTGTCAAAATCTTATGGAGAGAAAAAGCTATTTGAAGATTTAAACTTTTCCATCCAGAGAGGGAAAAATCTGGTTATTACCGGTCCAAATGGATGCGGCAAGACCACACTTTTAAAAATTATCCTGGGTGAAATCAAGCCGGATAGAGGCGAGGTGATTCTGGGGCATAAGGTTAAAATCGGCTATTTTGACCAGGAAAGAAAGGGGTTGTCCTCGGGAAAAACAATATTAGAGGAAGCAACAGAATCGGATATAACAGGTTACCAGGTCTGGATGAGGAATGTATTAGGTGCTTTGATGCTGAGAAGGGATTTCGTTTTCAAAAAGATAAAGGATTTAAGCGAGGGAGAAAAAGGGAGGGTGATGATTGCCAGGCTTATTTTGTCCGGAGCTAATTTTTTGATCTTGGATGAGCCGACTAACCATCTGGACATAGATGCCCGTGAAGCTTTGGAGAGTGCCTTGAAAGACTATCCTGGGTCAATACTTTTTGTGACCCATGACAGGTATTTGATGAAAAAGCTGGCGGATGAGGTTTTAAGGATAGGTAAAAAATTGCTTTAATAGGAGTAGGGGCGTTCAATTGAACGCTCCTACGAAAATCTACCCCAGCGCTTCTCTTATCCCGTTAATCACAAACTGCACCGAGAGCGCCAGAATCAAAAGCCCCATTATGCGGGTTATCACTTTCATCCCGATAGGCCTTAAGAATTTCAAAAGCAAATCGGATTTCAGAAGAATCAAAAGCGAGACAGAATAGACTAAGACCGTGGATATAATGAAGAGCAGCTTGAAAATAAAAAGCTCTTTTCCCAATAGATTAAATTTCTCCGGCTGGTTGAAAAGTATCATACCGGTTAAGATGGAAGCAGGTCCGGTATGCAGAGGGATAGCCAGAGGAACAACGGTTATGTTCTCTTTTTCTTCTCTTTTCTCCTCCTCTCCGGTGGTTCCGTTCTCGGAATATTCGGTTCTGGTTTTTCTGCCAAAGAGCATCTCCGTTCCCACGATGGCAAGTAGAATACCACCGGCAATAGTGAAGGAATAGGGCTTAATTCCCAGGTAATTGAAAATATAATTCCCGAAGACGACGAAAAGGAGCTGAACTAACAAAGCTATTAAGAGTGCCTTTTTAGCCATCTCCTTTCTTTCTTTTTTCTCATAGCTCTGGGTCAGAGATAAGAAAATGGGAGCATTACTGATAACATCCACTACCAGGAAAAGGGAGATGAAAACAGTCAAAAAATAGTTTAAAAAGTTCATATTGCTAAAACGGTTTTTTCACTTTACTATTTGACCTTCTTTTAATAGATGGAACATTATAAAGTTCATTCTTAAACCCCTGATGTATTCTTCTTGAAATTCAGATGCCGGTAAATGAAAAACACAATTCCAATTATTATGACAATTATGATTACTATATCTGCTCCACGGAAATAGGTTCTGATACTCTCCCAATTCTCTCCCAAGACTTTACCGACATAGGCTAAGACAAAACACCAGGGCAATGAGCCCAAGAAAGTATATAAGATAAACTTGGGAAAGTTCATCCGGGCAATTCCGGCAGGCAGGGATATAAAAGTTCTTATCACCGGCAGAAGACGGGAAAAAAAGATTGCCCAGTCACCATATTTATCGAACCATCTCTCAGCAGTATCTAAATCCCTGTGAGAAAGCAGAATATATTTTCCATATTTTTCCAGGAAAGGTCTTCCCCCTAAAATCCCTGCCCAGTATGCCAGAACAGAGCCTACTACACAGCCGAGTGCTCCAGCTACTGAGACCCCCAAAAGTGTAAATCTTCCGGCAAAGACCAGATAACCGGAAAAAGGCATAATTATCTCAGAAGGTAAAGGGATGCAGGCGGATTCAATGGCCATAGTTAAAACTATTCCACTGTAACCTAAAGAGGAAATGGTTTCTATTATCCATCTTCCCACTGGTTCGATGATGCTCTCAAACATCTTTCTTAATTATTTTTATTTTTCGGAGATGATGTCCCTCTTTTTCCAGGATAGTGAAATTTAGATCGAAAAGCTCTATTTTTTCGTCCAAGATAGGTATCCTTCCCAGGGTGTTAATTAAAAGTCCGTTTAAGGTTTCGAATTTCTCCTCCGGTAAATCCAGCTTTAGTTTCTCATTCAATTCCCGCAAGGGGATAGAGCCTTTAACAATGGCAGAGCCGTCAGGTAGAACATCCACTTCTTTTCTCTCTTCATCATATTCATCCTCGATCTCGCCAACTATCTCCTCGATTACATCCTCCAGGGTTATGATTCCAGCAGTCCCTCCGAATTCATCCAGGACTATTGCCATCTGAGCTCTTCTTTTCTGAAACTCCCTTAAAAGCTCACTTATCTTCATCGAATCCGGAACAAAATAAGGTTTTCTGATGATGTCCACAAGGATTATCAACTCACTGTGCTGCAGGATATTTATTACATCTTTGGCGTGGATTACCCCTACGATATGGTCTAAGTTTTCCATATACACAGGCATACGGGAATATCCTTCCTCAGTAACAGTTCTTAAAATAGTGTTCTGGTTTGAGCCTATTTCCAGACCTACGATCTCCGTTCTTGGGGTCATAGCTTTTTTAACTGTGGTATCAGTGAACTCAAAGACACTGTGAATTATATCTGCTTCGGTTTTCTCAAAAATACCTTTATTCTTTCCCTCGGTAACAATATATTTTATCTCCTCCTCGGAGATAAAAGGTGGTTCTTTTGGCATTCTGCCCATGAAAATTCTCATCAGTGCTTTGGTAGAGAAGGACAAAAGCTTAACCAAGATAAAGGATAGTGAAGAAAGGAAGCGAATGGGACCCGCTACCCGTAGCGCCACCTTCTCAGAATTTCTTAACGCCACATATTTGGGAACCAGCTCCCCGATAACCAGGGAAAGATAGGCAATGCAGACAACCACAATTGCGATGGAGATCGACTCGCTCCATTTCTGGGTGAATTTAAAAGGCAGTTCTTTTATAAAAGGGTTTAAAAGATAAACGATTTTAGCACCACCCACCACTGAGGCTAAGGTTCCGACTAAGGTTACTCCGATCTGGACTGTGGCTAAAAACTTCTCCGGCTCAGACTGGAGTTTTTGCACTAAAAGCGCTTTTTTATTGCCGGAGTCGATAAGCTCCTTTACCCGGCTTTTACGCAGGGCAATTAGGGAGATCTCAGAGCTGGCAAAAAAGCCGTTGGCTAAGATTAAAGCAAAGATCAAAATTATCTGTATCCAGTAGTTATCCATACTATCACAAAATAATCAATAAAAAAAGCGGTGAAAAGCTTTTTTCACCGCCGGGTAAGACTATTTAATCATACGCCCTTAGCCAGTTGCTCCAGCCTGGAAATCCTTTCCTCCAGTGGAGGGTGGGTGCTGAAAAGATTTCCCAAGCCTCCTCCGGAAAGTGGGTTTACTATGAAAAGATGAGCGGTTGAGGGTTGAGCATTTAAAGGAACTCTCCGGGAGGCATAGGAGAGCTTTTTTAAGGCACTGGCTAAAAATAAAGGCTTATGGCTGATCCTGGCTCCGCTGTCATCTGCCTGGTATTCTCTGGAACGGGAGATCGCCATCTGAATCAAAAGTGCGGCTATGGGGGCTACAATTGCCAAAAACAAGGTAGCCAGTCCTCCGCCTCTGTCCCTGTTACCTCTTCCACCGGCAAATATAAAGGCGAATTGTGCCATCTGAGCAAGCATACTTATGGCTCCAGCAATGGTAGCCACTACTGAGCCAATGAGTATATCGCGGTTTTTTATGTGAGCCATCTCATGGGATAAAACTCCCTCCAGCTCATCCTTATCTAAGATTCTCAAAATACCCGAAGTCACAGCCACTGCAGCATGTTGAGGATTTCTGCCAGTGGCAAAAGCATTAGGTGAATCCGTAGGTATAATATATACTTGGGGCATAGGTAGATTTGCCTGCAAAGCTATATGCCTTACTGTACTATATAGCGAGGGATTATTTTTTTCCTCTATTCTTTGAGCCCTATACATTTTCAGAACGATCTTATCCGAAAACCAGTAGCTTCCAAGATTCATTATAGCCGCAAATACCAGGGCAATTATCATTCCTGAATTTCCACCCAAGAGCCTGCCAATGAAAACTAAAAGCAAGGTTAGAAGAGTTAAGAAAAATGCAGTTTTAAGTGTATTCATTATAAAAACCTCCATTCTAATGAATTCGTTTCACGTTTTAATAGTTTATTAAGCTTAGAGTTTAAAGTCAAGGTTTTTCCACCAAAAAAAGTATTTATGAATTTTATTTACATATATACGTAAATAATTACAAGTATATCAAATAGTTAATGCTTTTTACTTTTTTCATTTCTATTTTCAGCTTAAATTTCTTGACAGGTTTCTGCTTTTTGATATATTTAATCCAAAATATATAAATTCCTCGGTAACTCAATGGTAGAGTGAGCGGCTGTTAACCGCTAAGTTGCAGGTTCGAGCCCTGCCCGAGGAGTTTTTAATATTATGAAGATGGAAGAGTGAGTCCCGCAGTTGGCGGACTAAGTTGCAGGTTCGAGCCCTGCCCGAGGAGTTTTTAATATTATGAAGATGGTAGAGTGAGTCCCGCAGTTATGCGGGACTAAGTTGCAGGTTCGAGCCCTGCCCGAGGAGTTTTTAGCAATTTAAAGAAATACTCGATTTATAAAAGAGCAAATTCCTGAATAGCTTTACATATTTAATAAAGCCAGTTGCGAAACTCGTCCAGCTCGGGGAGTATTTTTTTAATCAAATTGGAGATACCTTAAAGTCGAGCATTTCTTACCCTTTTTCTTTTCAATGGACTGTTTTAATTTATTACAATAAATATCCTCTCAAGGAAAAGATGGTAATATCCCTTCTGGCACCCGTTTTCTATGGTTTTATTTTTGCGGGAAGATAGTAGAAGTTTCAGGATTATAATTGTTCTTTGTTCCTTTTTAATAGTGCCAGGCAGGTGGAACAGAAGTTTTTCGTTTTAAAGTCAATTTCCTCAGCATAGCTGGTAGGGTACATCACACAATTCGGGGTCCGACAGTGTATCAAGCCAAAAGTATGACCTAACTCGTGCACCGCCTCCTTTTCCATCCGTTCTTTTAGTTTTTGAGGATTCTTGGGCAGTCCATATAGCTCATCTCTTAAACGGTAAGTGGAAACTACAGCAGTTTTCCCATTCAACTGAGCTTCTCCAAAAACATAAGTTAAGACGGGGATATACAGATCCACCTCCGTCACAGCCAGGATTTTGCAGTTGCCTTCTGGAACTCGGGTTAAAAGCTGAGATAAAATCCAGGTGGAGTTATATTGATTCCGGATAGGATCTCTACCCCGCTCTAAAAGGAAAGATCTATCCGAAATGGCAACCGGAAGGATAAAGATTTCCTTCAATACCGAGGAAATGCTGCCCAGGAGGTCCTTATCCGAGAATTGGAGTGGAAGTATGTATAGTCGCACATCTATTTCCGCAAACCATATTTTTCGATCTTATTGTAAAGCGTAGCTCTGTCGATCTTCAAAACCTCAGCTGTCCGAGTTATGTTCCATCCCATCTCTTCCAAAAGGCTCTTTATATGTGCCTTTTCAATGGCTTCCAAGCTCTTGTCTTCAGGAACATCTTTTGAGCATGGTAGGATGGGGAGATCATCCACAGAGATGCAGGATTCTTTAGCTACAACTATTGCTCTCTCTACGGCATTTTTTAACTCCCTTACATTTCCTGGCCAATCATAGGTCGTAAGCTTATCCAGGGTTTCTTTGGAAAAGCTATTTACCGGCTTGTTCAAACTGGTCGCTATTTTTTTTAGAAAAAAATTGCACAGAAGCGGGATATCGGAACGTCTTTCCCTTAAGGGTGGAATGGAAATAGAGAACACATTTAGCCTGTAATAGAGGTCTTCTCTGAACGCTCCTTGTTTTACTGCCAGCTCCAGATCCCGATTGGTGGCGCATATCAATCGAAAATCCACCTTGATGATTTCGTCTCCCCCTACCCGGGTGAACTGCTTGGTCTCAATTACCCGCAGAAGATCTGTCTGAGATTTGGGGTCAATATTTCCGACCTCATCCAGAAAGATGGTTCCCCCGTTGGCCATCTCAAATTTTCCCTTACGCCGATACAATGCTCCCGTGAAAGCTCCCTTTTCATGACCGAAGAACTCGCTTTCCGTAAGTCCCTCGGTTAGGCCTCCGCAATTTACTGTGATGATAGGGAAAAATCTCCTGGAGCTTTTGGAATGAATGGCCCGGGCGATGATCTCCTTGCCGGTTCCACTTTCACCTTTAATCATCACAGAGGTGTCCGTGTTAGCCACAGTGTCAATCATATCAAAGACCTTTAACATCGCAGAGCTCTCCCCGATGATCTGATCTACCTCATAGAGCTCCTGAATTTGTTCTTTGAGCTGAATGTTCTCCGTAAGCAGGCGTTTTTGTTTTATAACGTTGTTTACTAAATGAGAAAGATAATCAGGGTCTATTGGCTTGGTGATATAATCGTATGCTCCTTCCTTGAGAGATTTTACAGCGGTATCAACGGTGGCAAAGGCTGTGATCATGATGATGGTAGCGTTGGCGTCAATATCTTTGATCCTCTGCTGTAGTTCAATTCCATCCATACCAGGGAGCTTTATGTCCAGGAATACAATATCCCAGAGGCCTGGCTTTATCTTTTTTAAGGCCTCGGTGGCATCTGCGGCAGAATCTGCCAGGTAACCATCTTCCTTAAACCATTCAGTCAAAGAATCCCTCACGCTAAATTCATCATCCACAATCAAAATGCTTACCGAGTCTTTATCCTTTCTAAGATTCATTGCTTACCTCCAATCATACATCATTCTGTAATTTTACTTAAATTTTAAAGTAGGATCCACCTGGCTTATTCCCTCCACAATGTGCCGGAAGCTGTATGGAAAAAGTAGAACCTTCTCCTACAGCTGAATTGACCTCAATTTTTCCATTGTGCCTTTCAATGATTCCATAACATACAGATAGACCCAACCCCAATCCCTTACCTTCTTTCTTAGTGGTGTAGAAAGGCTCAAAGATATGTGGCAAGTCTGTAGGGGAGATACCTGGACCTGAATCTTTAAAGTCAATCCTCACCTTCTTCTTGTCGGTATCACAGGAAGTTTTTACAGTTATACTACCTCCTTTAGACATAGCTCCTATCGCATTATCTAGAATGGCCAAGAATGCTTGCTGGATCTGTTCTCTATCACAGACTACTTCTATT
>Ga0224495_10003125_pt1 | contig 10335 bp, 10 predicted proteins | sample SF_Jul11_sed_USG_FD_168128 | JGI IMG/M metagenome (GOLD analysis project Ga0224495, IMG submission 168128) | Sediment microbial communities from San Francisco Bay, California, United States - SF_Jul11_sed_USGS_4_1 | ecosystem: Environmental > Aquatic > Marine > Sediment | place: USA: California...
GGTTTAGCGCAGCGCCTCCTGGCGTCAGGGATAGCTGGAATGACCCGGCAACTGCGCCGACGATGTAATACGGGGTGGCCCCGCCGGTGATACCACCAGGGTAGGCTCCTGTGCTTGAAAATCTGATCTCTTGCCCATCCTTGTATCCATGCGCTGCTAGGATTATCCGCTCGGTGCCCACATCCACAGCCGTAGTGGCAAACGAGGTCGCCCCGACCGGGAAATACGCAAGATTCATAAAGGGGATGTTCCCGACAATGGGCCAGCCCTTCACCTTAACGCCCTCCGTTAAGTCGGGGTTTCCGGGAACGTTCCCCGTGATAGTCGGACCGGCAATGTTCCCGCCCGTAATTGCAGGGGTAGTGATGTTTGGCGTAGTGATCGTGGGGCTGAGTAGCAGAAGCGCCGTCAGCATCCCCTTGATGTTCTCCGGCGTGGTGCCCTGGAATACCCGCACCTTGGCCACGGGATTCCCTGGGGTGATCGGGAATTGTTTGGCTGTGGTGCCCTCTTTGGCGCGTGTGATGGTAAGCACGTCTCCTACCCGCGCTGTGGCTGTGACCACCTCGAAGCGATCGAATATGCTCTCGTTCTCGTCCACAATGACGAGGTTGACGGTTTCGCCCGCACCCAGCGCCTCAAACCTCGCCCCCTGGCCAGCGGCCAGCGTCAAGGCCAAGTCTCCCGAGGACATGCCAGCCGCCAGGACGCCCTGTGCCATTACCAACGTAGTTTTGTTCGGCATTATGCAATCCTAAATGGAGGCGACACCACAAACTTGGTGCTTGTATTGCTCCGCAATGCGTCAGACCGGGCATGGGCAATCCCATCCCGGAACACGCGGAGATCGTCATAGGACCCCTGGGGGTCGCTCCAGGTGCGGTCAGGCACCCGCTTCAACAAATACCGGGCGCCGGCGGCAATCACGGAGTCATATCGCTCCAGGTGTTCAGACGGGATCCCGGTGCTTCTTCGGGTGGGGGCAATCACCGCCACAATTCTCAACGTCCCGACACTTTCGATTGTGGGGAAGGGAACCAGCCGCACCTTGGTAATGGCGGCGTCGTGGGTGTAGTAACGCGGCGTACCGCTTTTTGATCGCCAGTCGCCACGGGGAACCAAGTCAAAGCTGTCCTCGGTGGTTCCCGCGATTCCACCCGCCATTTGACCTGTGCCAGCGGGCTGCAATAGGGTCTCGCCTCCAGAGGACAACAAATGCACCGCAGACGATATCCGATGCACTAGATATTCTTTGGGATCTGATGTGGGAATATCGTATTCGGCTATGCTGGGGCCGGTGGGTATATCGGCCAACGCCTCGGTCCACACCCCCGTCTTTCGGAAGAACTCGCGGGACGCCTGCCGCGTCGCCTGCTCCACAACGGCATCATCGGCGCCGCTCACCTCCCCATTGATTAGGGGGAACAACTCTGAGTAATCGACATTCGGCATTAGACCGCAGCCCCCCTGGGCGGCAAGGACCTGTCGTTATAGGGGTTGTCTCGAACCGCAGGTGCCACGATGGCATCGCTATCGCGCTTCACCCCCAGTAGGTCGAAGAACCGGGACAAATGCGATTGCGCCAAGACACCATCCGATACCTCGATGTTCTTTGAGTGGGCTAAATACAGGGAGAAGTTCACCAGCGGCTCCTCATAAATATCCGGCAGCGCGATGACGGTGTTGGCCGCGTTGTAGGTGGCCGGATCTATGGCGGTGGGTACCGCGCTGTATTGGATCAGCACTCGCTCTGAGCCAGCGCCAGCGGGCGGGGAAACCCAATAGGTTCGAGGGGTGATGGGGTCATAGTAGTATTGTTTGATGTATGTCCCCGCAACGGCATTGTGCCATCCAGGGGAAACTGCATCGATGGAGTTTAGTTCTCCCAGGCGCACCACTCTGCCGGGCGTCAATCCGTCCAGGCCCTCGTTCCGGATGACCTTAAGCAGACGCACACCATCGGCGGGGAGTACCTGTTTTGTGCCGACAACCAGGGCGACGGCCACTTCAACCACATTCGCGGCGGGCCGAACCAGCACAATCGCCCGTTGCGCCGCGTTTAGGTACTCCACCACCTCAGCCAGTGGCCAACGGGTGTTGGCACTGTCGTGGAGGAGCGCCGATACGCGGTCAATGATTTTCGCTGCCAGCATGGGACCTTTGGGTTAGGTGACAAGTCGCTTTCGCTGTTCTTCGGTCAGAGTGCCCAGCACCGCACTAAGGTCGTTCCGAGTCCGCAGGTTTGGAGTCGCTGTATAAAACAGCTTGTTGACGGGGTTGTAGAGGTATTCGGCCTCCTCGGGGTGTCGGAAATTAGTTCCCAGGTCGGCCATCCCCCCCAGCACATTGGCGTCGCGTTCCGCCGAAGTTTCAAAGCGGTCCTCTGGGGCCGGATTCGCGGGAGGCTTTTGTAACGTTTCACCCTGGCCGCCGCCGAATGCAGGGTCTTCAAAGCCGCCCAGATCGTCCTGCTCCACGAAAGGAGGGGGAAGGTCATCCGGGCCGTCCTCGTCGAACGGGGGCGGCACATCGGTTGGCGCGGGCTGAGACGGTGTGGGAGTTCCCGCTCCCGGGGTCGCGGCCAATTTATTGCGCTCCGCTTGCGCCTTCATTTCGTCCATCACCTGCAAGTCGTTCATTTTCTCGACACCGATGATGCCGAAGTTTTCCGCACCGTACTGGCGCTTCTTTTCCAACGGCAGCTTGTAAACGTGTGGGGGTACCATCTGCATTCTGGGAGCGTCCATGTTTGTTGCCTCTGAGTAGGAACGCCGTGCCTGGACCTAGACACGGCGCTGTTTGGAGTGAAGCGGTCTTAGGCGTTCTTGGCCAGGTCCACAACCAACGCCCAATACCGCACCTTGGCTGTCACGATACCTCCAGCCGTGTCCGCCTTGGCCCGAATCGCACTCGCTGCGAGGTATTGCCGCTGGACGGTGGAGGCACCAATGCCGCCCGTTCCTGCCGTTTGCGCGCTCTGCGTGGCGATGATGGCCACTGCGCCACTGTCCTCCACGCTGATATTTCGAGCGGCACCTTCGCCAACCAACACCTCATATCCGGAATTGATTAGCAGGGTTCGCGCTTTGATCGGGAGCACATCCAGCGTGTCGTTCTGTGCAAGCTGATAGAGCGGATCGCTGTGGTCGATCTCCCGTTGAATGAGTTGAGGGATCCGTGCCGTCGCCGGATACCCGGTGGCCGTGTTGGATCCCCGTACTGCTGATTTTGCCGCCATTTGTTTTGTCCTCTCGGTTAAAGTTCAGTGCGTTATGCAGAAGGCGTACTCCGGAGTTCCCCTCCGGGGTTCCGCTTATTCGATGTCGGCCACCAACGCCACCACAACCAACCGCCCCACGGTAAGGCCCCCCGCCGTCGGCGCGGTCACCCGAATCGCCGTGTCCGCCGTGTATATCTTCCCGTTGGAGAAGCCGTTGACGCTGGCTTTGACGATCACGTTCGGGGTACCTTCCGTCAAAGTAAACTCCGGGGAAGACTTCCCTTTGGCCAGGGCGTTCATGGTGGTGGACAACACCCAATTGTCCGCCGCGTCCGCATCCCCCAAGGAGAAGTTCCTTGCGGCGCCCTCGACACGCTGTACCTGCCATTCCACACCCAACACCCAACCTCCACCGCGAATGGGAATCAGGTCGTGATAGCCGGCCTGGGCCAGCGGATCGAGGGCAAAGTCCACCTCGCACCGCAATAGCTTTAGCCGGGGGATGAAGGAGCCGGGATAGGTGTGCAGCCCCGCGCTTGATGTTAAATCGCTCATGTTCGAGTCCTGATGGGGTTAAGGGGGCGCCCTCAACAGCAAGGCGCCCACCGGGATTACAGGGTGCCCTTGACGACGCCCACCTTGCCCAAATGCGTGGGCTCTACGGTTTTGAAGCCGTAGATCTGCAACCCGCGCATCTTCTCGGCGAAAGCCCGCTCCGATTGGATTTTCTGGGTTTTGACCATCTGGGTTGCGAAGGTGATGGCCGTCCGGCCTCCGAAAATGACCTGGGTCTTTCCGCCGACAACCGCCAGATTGGAGGTGGCGAAAATATCAAACCCGTTGAGGGTGCCAATCAATCCCGTTTTCAGGATCGAGGCTTTCCCATCGCCCATCTTGTCGGCATCGTTGAAGTTGGGGTTGAGTTGCAGGTGCCCCTTGAACCACTTGGGTACCACCATGTACCGGTCCTCCGGGGGGCAGAAGGATTCATCCAACGCCACCCCGGCGCTCACGATCAGTTCCGGAATATTGTTGGGGGTGACCGTGCGATCCGGCAGGATGTTCGCGGCGGGCGCGTCCGCATAGACGGACCCCAGGACGGCGGTGTCCACTTTCAGTTTGGTGCGCTTGGTGGCGTTTTCGCTGAACTTGGACATCCAATCCACATCGTTCTGCTTCATGTCCACGTCATCCACAGAGACGTTGTAGTACACGCCCTTGTTGATAAGCAGTTGCTCCTCTTTGTCCTCGACGGCCTGGGTTTGAAGATCCTGCCCGATGACGTAGTCGTAGACTTCGGCATCTGGATCGCGGCGAATCTTAACCATATCGCCAAACTTTTTGATCTCACCTTCCCAGTTGAAGTTGACGATCTGAGGCACCATCGCCTGCTCCATGTAAATCTTGAGCATCGTCAGTGAGTACAAAACCGGCGTGTAAACGCCGTTGGGCTGGTTGTTATTACCCGCTGCGCGGGGGTATTGAAGTCCCATTGTGTTCCCTCGTCATAGGCGAGGCGGAGCGGGCTTTACTGTGGGGAAGCCGTCAATTATTGGCCATTTAGATCGTCCTCGATCCGTCCCTCTCTAAGCGCCTTTTCCACCGCCGCACCGAACTTTGCGAGTTCGGCTGGGTTGTTTGCGAGGCGAACCTGTTCTTTCGATATGAAAGAGGTTTTAAGCAGGTCGCCCTGTGGTTGGTTGTTGGGCGCCGACGTAGCAGAGGTTCCAGATGGGATTTTCCCTTGGTTGGATCGCGATGCAGCTTGCTTGCGTAGTTCGATCTGCGGATCTTGACGAGCAGGAGCGTGTTGGGATGGCGATTGCTGCGCCTTGTACTGATCCAGGATGCTGATGATCTCTGGAGGGGTCCCGCCGTTGGTGCCCTCAGCCGGATACAATGCCCGGTTGAAGTAATCGCCGTTCGGGTGAATCCCCACCCAAGCCTGAAAGGCCGGGTCTCTATCCACAATATCAAGCCATCCTTTGTGCTTTTTATCGACGACTGCGACAAAAGCATCCCATCCTGCTTTCCTGTTCTGCTCCTCAATCTCTGCGACCGTCCTTTGACCTTTGGCGATGATCGGGTCTAACTCACCCTTGAGGCTGGAGTACGATTGCCGGAAGTGTTCATCCCAGAGATCCTTTTGATCGAGGGCATAGTCCTCTCCGTAATCATTCACCCACTTATCGTACTTGGCCTTGTTCACCGGGGTATTCCAATCCATACCCAGGGTCTTCGCATTTGCAGATGACGGTGCCTGTGGAGTGCGCTCACCCTGCGGCGGAGTATCGCCTTGGGGTTTTCGCCCTGCCTCCAGTTCCGCGAGCCGTCGTTTCAATTCGGCTTTTTCATTCCCTTGCCGATCAAAGGCGGATCGCAGGTTGTCGTACCGATCATCCCGCTTCGCAATCTTGTTCCGTGCCCACTCCGGCAGTTCTTCCAGGTTCTCTCCGGCCCCCGCGTCCCCGCTAACTACGGGTGGGGTCTCTCCGGGCTTCGCCTGTGACACATCCGGGTTGGCTTCTGGTATTTCTGCGGCTGGTTGGGCCTGTTGGGGCGTTTGGGCGGGCTGGGTAGCCTCATTCCCCGGGGCCGCATTCGGCGTTTCCAGGGTTGTTCCCGTCGTTCCGTCAGGGTCTCCACCGGCACCGCCGGCAAGCTCAGTAATCTGAGCGTTTAATTCTGCTGCTATCTGTTGTGCGGTCTTCATTTTTGCGGGTCCAGTTGGAGTGTCCGCCGATCCGGGGCCGTTTCCGGCGTGTCCGGGGTATATGCCTGAAATGTATCATACTGAAACACATGTCAAGCTATTTGTTGCTTAAAGATACGTTTTTGAGCGAGCGAGCGGGGGTGCCCCCGCATGTGAAGCAGTGGCATTGGGGCGGGAGTACTGCGGGGAAATGGGGCTAGGCGGTTCTTTCCGGCGGTTTGGAAATACAGGCGATGATCTCGGTGAGCACCTTGGCTGTGCCTTGGAGCCTATACAGGTCTGGTATTTCTGCACTCATGATTTTCCGGCAAACCTCCTTGTATTCCCCATCCAGCCACAGCAAGAGTGCCTGTCTCTGGTTTTGCGGGATCGTGTAAACCGTATGGTCGCTGGGCTGCTTAATTAAACTCATGTGCAGGGCTCCGTTTTATGTTCATGTGGCTTAACCCATTTGTGGAAATTGCGCCGGCGGAGCGCCGGGCCCGACCGGGGTCTCTCTGGGGGACGCCTTCGGTTTCGCGCCTCCCGTGCCATTTTGTTCCAACTCCGTGGCCTGTTGCTCCATCATTTTCCGTTTTGCTTCCTCGTCCGACTCGACGTATTCGCCGGCAGACAAGCCCAGCGTCCGGAAGAACTGGCGCATCAGGTCACCGTCCCGCAACTGCGGGTGGCCCATGAACGTCTGAGCCGCCATAAGCAACCGCTGGGACTCCATTTCCTTGGCCATGATGCTATTGGCGCCGCGCACCTCAACCGTCGCTGGAATCAGGATGTGCAGCTTTTGTGAAAACCGCATATTCCAGTCATAGAACGCCTCTACCAGAGGCTCTATAACCCGATCATCCACGGTCAGGATGCTGTGGTTTCGGATTTTCCCAGAGTTCGAGTTCAGAATGGACATCCCTGTGGCCGTTTTAGTCGTACCGGCGATCTGGTTCCCATGTGTGATGGAGGATTGCCCGCTCTCATCGTCCATCCAGCGTCGAAAGGAATCCACAATCAGCAGGAATTGGTTGGTATAGGCTGGAATATCCGTGATGGTGATAGCCCGCTTTCCGTTGTTCCCATCGTGATCCGATATATACACCTTCCAGGCGTGTATATCGGATGGATCATCACCAGGGTTCATTTCCAGGAGGTTCCTGTTCACCTCCACAATCGGCCCGGAGGCAATCGCGGCGTTGTCCATCATAATCCGGGTTGATCCGTTGACCGCGTCCTGACTGTTGGCGATTATTTTTGGCGTTCCGGTGCCGAACGGCATATTTCCACGGCGCCGGTTGGGAGCCATGTTGTACGGTATCTTCCCGTTGTGCTTTTGCGCTTTGATTACATAGCCCCCACACACCCAGATTTCCGCAATAATCATCATATCCAGGGCTTCTTCCGGAACCTCCTCCCCGATGTCGCGCAATTCCTGGCCGGTCACCTCGCCGTAATAGCAGACAACCAACCAACGGTTTTTCCGAACGTAGGCCATTGTGTCACCCGCGATTGCCCGCAAGGACACAACGTGTTCGGGAGGGGTGTAATTGCCTGTGGGACTCTCCTTCAGCACCTTGAGAATTGCCTGCGGCTGGAACCCGGGCTGCATGGCCAGCTTGATAATGTCCGCCCTGGAATAATCCATTTCCTCGATCATATCCGTGGGGGTAGTTTGGTCCATCGGGGGGTACAAGTTTAATATCGAGACATACTTAACCTCGGGGCGGAATCCACCATTTTTGAAGAACTGCCATAGCATCATGCCCCCCTCATCAGCGCCGGTTCCCCAGCGCCCACTTTCATCCGGGACGGTGAACGGCCCCTTGGTCCCGAGGGTCCCCAATACAACATACTCATAGGCGGCAAGGGCGAGTATTTCATCGAAGTCGCAAGCCTCTAGCTGGTTGGTTATCTCCGTCGTCATGCCCCGCGCCCGCTTCTTGGCCTCTTTCCGGATGTCGTCCAGGGTCACACCCTGCGCTGCCCACTCCGGAGGAACGGGCGTGTCGTCGTCTATCTCCGGGGGCTTGATTGACCAAGGCCGCTCCTCCCCGTTGCCGCGCCACACCTCCAGCAGATCCGCGATAGCCGCATCGCATTTCATCCGTGTGAATCCAACAAATACCTTGGAACGGTTAGGCTCGGATGCCAACCGTGCGGCTATATCGGGTGAATACTGGTTGTTGTATCGGCGGATATTGTCCAGCCACTCCAGTTCCAAGGGCTTCCGCTCCTGCCTGCGCTCCTCCAGCAGAGACATGATCCGGCCAGCCAGGATGCTCTTGTTGGACGAGTTCTGGAGCGTCACCTCAATCAGCCGCTCAATCCGTGACAGTTGAGCGGCGAATGGCGTCAGCAAGAGGTCCGAGTCTCCAATCGCCCGGGCAGGCGCTTCCTGCGGCTCTGGGTTAAGCGCCCGCTGCATTACCATTGCCGTCATTGTGCTTTCAGTCATTGTTCTCTCCCTAGTAACCCGCTACGGAATCTGCGGGCCGGTAACGACGCGGCGGTGGTGCCCGCCTGTTGCTGGTGGTAATCTTGGCCATTCTCAAACAGAGGTATTGCAGGGCGTCGTGGACATGCGTATACATGTTCCCCTTCTTTTCAATCTCGTCGGTGAAGATTCCGTCTCCAAGCGACTTCACCCTGCGAAAGCGATAACCGCCTTCAAACCCCCGGATCAGGATGGAGCAATTCGGGGATACGATCAGGCCAGCCCTGCCGTCTACGGATCGGTCCAGATATTTCAACACCGCCCCTATCCTGGCCACGGGTGAATTGCTGTGTGCTGGCCGCGTTGGAATCCCCAAACCTTTGAGTATCTCCATGCAGGTTGACTCATCAGTGTCGCTTCTGTACTCCCCAGAAGGATCTCCGGTCGAAACGATCTGGTACCCACGGTATGTTGTATTCAGCTTGGCCAACACCTTGGTCTCGACAAAGCGTCTCACTCCCATATCGAGGTCGTGTAGTTCCTCCAGTACAGCCAATTGCCCGCGAGGCGTGATCTGAGCGAGTACGCAAGCCGGTGTCAATCCAAAGTCCCACCCCAGCAGCAGCGGCAATTTGGGGTTGGGGAGCAACCGCTCCCGCGACACGTTCCACGGAATAGAGTTCGAGCCGTCAACCAGGTTTCGACGGAACGTCGGGTAGACTGGTTTCGCATCCTGCGCCTTCCCATACAGCCCATGCACGTTCACGCGCACAAAATCAGCCGTCTTGTTTGACGCGAGCCGGTGGTAGTATTTGTAGCCATCGGGGAGGTTTTCTATGTTCTCAGCGTTGGCTGAAAGGCCGGAGGGTTGCTTAAATACCTCATACTGTGTAGGGTCGAACTTTGTTTCGGGCATATCATCCATCGCCCCGGTGCCGAATATGCCCGCGGCACCATCATCCCCCTCATCCCCCTCCTCGACCAGAATCTCTCCTGTTGCTTTGTAGTGCTGAATCTTGTTGTCCAGCTTCGCGATCCAGTGATCATCGTCTGGGGGGTTTGTGTCCATAATCACCCCCTTATAGGTCGGCCCGCCCTCGACCGCAGGCGGGTAGCGCCCTACCCGGCCCTCCACGAAGTCCAACACGGTCTTTGGCATTTCCCGGTTCTCGTTCAGCCAAGCGCCCGTCAGATCCAACGAAAGCAACTTGCGAATATCCTTGTTGCCCTCGATGGCCAGGAACAATATCTCCGCCTCCACGTCCTCATATCTCAGGGTGTAAACAATTGGGATGGACTGCCGGAGGGAACCAAAAGTGCCTTCTGGGAACCAGTACAGGAATGTCTTTAGCGTTGTGCTGAGAAGATCCGGATAAGTGTTCCGGATGCAGGCCCACCGTGATCGTCGAATACCGTCGCTTTTCCAAGGCGCTTGCTCACGACACCGCCGGAAGATTTCCTGCACCATCGCGGTACTCTTACCGCTTCCCATAGGCCCAATTGCCTGCCGGACGAAAGCCTCAGATTTATGGAACTCGTACATCGTCTTGTAGGCTTGATAGCTGATCTCCCTATCCTGCCCGCCAAACCGTTCATAGTTCGCCGTTCTAGGCATTGTTCTCTCCCCCATGGCTGGAGGGAGGAGGCAATTTCCTGTCCGGGATATATGGCGCGGAAAAATTCTGATTGACGATCACGGTGGTGCGGGAACTCTTGTCCTCGGAGAACCAGCCCCGCATCTTGCCGAGCAATGTCATGGCGGCTAGAGTGTCGTGGAACTGCACATCCACAACCTGACCCCGCGTGGAATTGGTATACTTTATGGCCTTGATGATCCCTTTGGGCAGGCGGGTGAGATCCTGCAATTCCATCCGGTACACCTTTTGGACTTCCCCATTTGCGCCCGTGACCTCATAGGCGATCTGTTGGAACGCCTCCCGTGGATCCGCCCGAATCATTCGCATCAGGTGTGTCTCGACCTCA
>Ga0224495_10003126_pt1 | contig 10329 bp, 14 predicted proteins | sample SF_Jul11_sed_USG_FD_168128 | JGI IMG/M metagenome (GOLD analysis project Ga0224495, IMG submission 168128) | Sediment microbial communities from San Francisco Bay, California, United States - SF_Jul11_sed_USGS_4_1 | ecosystem: Environmental > Aquatic > Marine > Sediment | place: USA: California...
TTTCGGTCTTGTCCTGATCTCCGTCAGTGTTCCTATGGCTGCGGCGGGATCCGTCGTGCCCCTGTTGGGACTTCTGATCGCTTCAATCGCGCCCAACGCCTTTCTGGCCGGACTGGCAATGGTCGTGTTCTCGATGGCCCGCGGGCTGACGAAGCGCATCGGGGTGGCGACCGTTGCAACGATCCTGATCACGCTGCTCGTCGGTGTGAACACCCGTCTGCCGAGTGTCGTCTCCGATGCGTCGAACCGGGATCACCTAGAGATATCGCGTCCGTGGCGCGGCGCTGTCGGCCAGCCTCTGCATATCGAAACCAGCACGTCGGAACTGCGCGGACGGAGGTTTCCCTACGCGAGCGTTGCTCCCGCCTGCTATGGAGACGGCTGCTTCGTGACAAGAGGCTTTCGCGGCCCGTACACCGGAATCTCCCGCGACTATTGGCGCGAGAACGTCGTCGATACAGTGCTCGCCGCGGGGTTCTCCAGGGCCTCCGCGAACGAGAAGGCGCCACGGCTGGTGGTGTCTGAATCGCGAGACGGAGACCTCGCCGCGGTAACCATCGAACTGACGGATGAGAGCGGCGTCTTGCTCGCGCGTTTCCAGGGAACATTTCGAAGTGGTTATGCGCTCGAAACCAAGGACAGCGACGCAGGCGAGGAGGTCGGTGCGCTGCGGGGGGTGCTGCAGTATCTTATGCACGGAAATTCCGTCAGCTACTGGCTGTCGCGATCAACGCGCCCCCCCGTCGAGTCTCCCCTTCAGTCGTTCCTCAAGGCGGGAGCCTCGCTATCCCACCCCCAGGCGCGCGAGCCGGGCAATGCGACGCCGGTGGCTCTCGAAATTCTCAGTGAGAAACTCTACGAGCCGGCCTGGATCATCAAAGACCATGACGACGGAACGACCAAGTGGGCCGACCTGAGTTTCGACAAGCCGCGACACGATCGGTGCACACAGCTGCTCAAGCCGGAGAAGGCGGGGACACCCTTGATGCAGGGCTGGTTTCTATTTACCGGTGATCCAACCGGACGCAAGAAGGCGCGCTACACTGGGAACGTTTTGTGCGAAGCCGAGGTGCTGTGGTTTTTCGATTACGCCGCGGAACACGGGAAGATGGTTTTGACGAAATACACGGCCGCTGGCGACCTGGCGTATCGAATCTCTTTCGACAAGCCTGCGCCGATCTACGGCTTCGCTGGCCACATCATGAGCCCGACATTCAAGGAACAAGCGGGATATCTCAGTTTTGACTGGTGGGACAGTAACCAAGCGGGCAATGATCGGCATATTAAAAGATCCATGAAAGTCAGACTTGCTGAACCCAAGGCACCGTCTTCCGAGGCGGCGCCGTTGCGCTCTAACAGCGCGATTGAGAGGCACGCGCGCCCCTCGTTGTGAGCGTTGTTGGGCGGCACACACCCTCTCCCCTCATCGGAGCGACTGCCATGACTACTCGCCCTTCGTTCATCGTCTCGGCTCAAGAGTTGCCCGAGGCGACGCACGTCTATCCGCAAAGTACGGAGCCAATCGGACCGGTTCGTCGTCTGGGAAAGGTCGCCGGGCTGGTTCGCATCGGGGTCAACCTTCAGCGGCTTGCGCCTGGCACGCGGTCGTCGTGGCCGCACGCGGAGGAGAACGAGGAGGAATTTGTCTACGTGATCGAAGGACAAGTCGACGCATGGATCAATGGTGATCTGCACCGCATGGGTGCCGGTGATCTGGCTGCCTTCCCTGCCGGCACCGGGATCTCCCATTGCTTTATCAACAACTCCCGGAGCGAGGTGCTCCTGTTGGTCGGTGGCGAAGCGCCGAAGCCGGGCAGTCGTATCTTCTATCCGCTCAATCCTTCGCGACAAGCCGACATGAAACAGGGTGATTGGTGGCATGATGTCCCGCAACACGTGCTGGGCCCGCACGACGGCCTGCCGGACTTGCTGCGCAGCCCAGAGCATTGAATGCCGCCCAACCCCTCGCTGCACCCGACCTGTAACAGCCGGCCGCGCCCGCCAGCGCACGCGGCGGAGCGCGCACGGCGGGTAGCAGACGACCAACCATCCCCCCCCGTGCGCGCAATCACCACTTATCTCGTCGCGTTCTTTCTCGTTACGTGGCTCCACCCGGCCGGTTCTCAGCCTGCGGATCCAGACGCGGCAGCGGCTGTCGCAGCGGTCGAGCGCTTCCATGGAGCGCTTCGCGCCGGGGACACAGCGGCCGCGGCGGCGCTGCTCGCGCCGGATGCCGTGGTTCTTGAGGGCGGCGACCTGGAGTCGCGGCGGCATTACCTCGCTCACCACCTCGCCGAGGACATCAAGTTCGCGCGCGGCACCGCCTCCAAGAGGGAGAACGTGAACGTCTCCGTCAATGGCGAGGTCGCCTGGGTCACTTCGACCAGCACTACGCAAGGCGAGTTCCAGGGCAAACCCGTGAGCCTGGCCGGTGCCGAGTTGGTGGTGCTCAGCAGGTCTAGCGCCGGGTGGCTGATCCGGGCCATTCACTGGTCGTCGCATAAGAAGAGGTAGCGCGCTCCGCGGCCAACGGCACTGCTGCTCAAGCCGTCGCTCAACGCGCAACGTGCCGAGGCCGGCCGCCTTGCCCAGGGAAGCGCCATGGTTCCACATCGGCTCCGCCGGCGGAGGGCCGGCCCCTTCACGCGCGTTGGCTCGAACGTTATGCTTACACAAAGGCAGTATGAATACTGCTGAACTTCGTTTAGTTCTTGAAATGGTTCCTGAACCCGGTTCTGGAGAACTCATCGGTTCAAGTGGTCGCATGAACATCGGAATCTCTGCCAGCCGACATTTCCACGGGTTTGACTATGGCTCGGCATAACAAGGCGTTCGTGGGGGACCGGCGCAGAGAACGCCGCGCCCGTCCCACACCGCAACGCTAGGCGACACCCCTCCTATGTCAGCACACATTCCCCTGTCAGACGTTGGCAGCACCAACTATGAGCGAGTCATGGGGCACGCACCCCATGTGCTGGGTCCGTGGTCAGTTCTGGAGCGCACATTCTTCGATCACTCCCTCTTGCCCAAGGATCTCCTGGAGCAGGTGCGGCGCACTCTCGCGCTCGGCACCGGATGCGTGTACTGCCAGGCCAAGGCTGGACCGCCGGATGATCGTCACGGTGCGCTGCGTACATCCTTGGCGGTAGCACTTGCGCAAGCGTTTGCTGCCGACCATCGAACCATCGACAAATTGCTGATCGAGGTCTTGCGCGAGGAGTTCTCCGATGCGGAGCTTGTCGAACTTGTTGCGTTCATGAGTTTCATGTGGGCCGGCGGCACGTTCGGCAAGGTGCTCGGCATCCGATCGGCGGAACGCTAGGCATGTCGCACGCGCCGCCCAAGCAGTCGTTCCAGCCGACGCGGTCCCCGTCGCTTCGCTCCGCGGCCTTCGCGGCTGACCTCCGGCGTTAGGCATCGCATGCTCGTTCGCCTGTTGAAGTCCATCGTCACAGGCCTTCTTATGGTCGCCATTCTTCTCATCCCGCTGGTGGGGGCGTTCACCGTTGGTCTTCTGCTCGTTCCGTTATGCATGCTCGGCATTCCGCTGGTGGAAGAGTTCTGTTCCAACAGCCAATACGTTGAGTTCGGCTTTGCCTGGATAACTCTTCACTCTTGGCATCCATTTATTCTCTATTGGGCCTGGTTTTCGCTGGTGTCATTTGTCGGATACACGGTATTTGAAAGATCAAGGCAAAAGCCAGGAATTGCCGGCAATTCTAGCGCGGCACCTTCAAAGAATCGAAGCGGAGGAGGCAGTGCCTAATTTGCCGGTCAACGCGGCGATGCCTGGTGCGCGGCTCGTGAAAAGGCCAGAATGCGCGAGGGTGGCAAGTCAGGTGATTGGATTGACAGGTCGGAAGCAAACGTTAGGGAGCCAAGATGTTGCGCGGCAGTTGCCTCTGCGGTGGCGTGCGGTACGAGATCACAGGTCCACTTTCTAACCCGCTTAACTGCCATTGCTCGATGTGCCGGAAGGCGCACGGCGCTGCGTTTCGCAGTCGCGCGCGCGTGAAGGCGGTGGATTTCCGGTGGCTTCAGGGCGCAGAACTCGTCACGTACTACGAGTCGTCTGCGGGCAACCACCGTGGCTTTTGCCGAGTCTGCGGCTCCCCGCTTCTCAGCCGCTTTGACCACCATCCGTCTTCCTACGGTCTGCCGCTTGGGGCGCTCGATGACGATCCGGGTGTCAAACCCGGGTTTCATGTATTCGTCGCGCACAAGGCGCCGTGGTTCGACATCACCGATGAGCTACCGCAATTCCCGGAGCTGCCGCAGAAAGCTCCTTAACCCCACGGTGGACCCTGCCGCCGGCAAGATGAGCAAGTTGAGCGCGCGGAGTCCGTCGCTGCGTCGAAGGTGGCGCGACCTTGCCGCGCTGGGCCGGTGCGCGTGGCGGCCCGCCGCGAGAACCGGAGGACACTGATGTATAACGTCGACGCGGCAACCTTGCTCATCGTCATACCGAGCATCGCCGCGGGCGTGTCGATCGGCTCGTTGACGAGACGGAGGTCGCTGTTCGTCGCGCTGCTTTTCGCCGCTCCGCTCGTCATGGCGGCAGGCATTTATCTGGTCGAAATCGTCCGCCTGGAAAGTATCGGGCGCAGTCATGGGGAATCGTGGGCGCGCCTCGTGATTCCATTCCTGTATGCTGGAAGCCTCGTGTTCGTCCTTCCGTCAGCGCTCGGAGCGGCCGCAATCAAACGGCTTGTTACGCGCAAGCGAACGAAGGGCCGGCATCGACCCGCGCGCGAGGGTCTAGGTGGCGTCCTGGCGCAAACGACGCGAATCGGCCACCCCGAACGGAGGAAACAGACATGACCAGACTTCTATCGCTCGTGGTGTACATGGCCGCCCTCACCTGGCTGCTGCTGCTCGCGGCCAGCCTCATCCGTGCCAAGGCGTGGACCCTTCCAGGAACGAAGATCGCGATGGGCAACCGGGACCATCTTCCCGCGGCGGGTCCGTTTGCGGGGCGCGCGGACCGCACCGCCAGGAACACGCTGGAGAGCTTCGTTCTCTTTGCCGCACTGGCACTCGTCGCACACGTCTCGGGGATCCAGTCTCCCCGCGTGCTGCTCGGCGCCGAGATCTTCTTCTGGTCCCGGCTCGTGTACATCCCGGTCTACTACCTGGGCATCGCGTACCTGCGCACCGCCGTCTGGACAGTCGGTTTCATCGGGTTGACAATGATCGCCTCCGCCCTGGTGTCGCTCGCCTAGGAGGACCGCTGACGGCGTCCCTTCCGCGGCCCCCGGCCGTGGGTACCCGCCCGGCTCGAACGTTCGGCATGAGCATGTTCAGATGAACGAAAGCATTCTCCAGTTTGAACCCCTGGCCCACCGCAGCCAGGTGGTTGAGCTATGGCAGCGCGTGCTCGGCTATGGCGCCGCGCACAACGCGCCGCATTTCGCAATCGACAAGAAGCTTGCCGTGGGCGATGGACTGCTGTTTGTGGCGGAGACCGTGGGAAAGGTCGTGGGCAGCGTCATGGCCGGATATGACGGACACCGCGGCTGGATCTACTCGCTGGCGGTGCTCCCGGACTATCGCCGACGCGGTCTTGGATCCCGGCTGATGCGGCACGCCGAGGCGCGCCTCAAGCGCTTGGGCTGTGCGAAGATCAACCTGCAGATCACGCAGGGGAATGAAGCCGTGGCGGCGTTTTACCTGAAACTGGGGTACCAGATGGAGCCGCGCATCAGCATGGGCAAGAAGATCCCCGTAAACATCACCGCGGCCTGATCCCCTGGTGCTGCCGCCCTCGCACTGATCGATGCATCGAGGAACAACGACCATGCCCAAAGCTACCGTACGCCTGCACCGTGTGCTTCGCGCGCCGCCCGAGCGGGTCTACCGGGCGTTTCTCGATGCCGACGCGATGGCCAAGTGGCTGCCGCCGCACGGTTTCACCTGCAAGGTTCACCACCTGGATGGCAAGGTCGGTGGCACGTTCAGGATGTCGTTCACCCATTTCAATACCGGGAACGGCCACTCCTTCGGTGGCGAGTACCTTGAACTTGCCCCGCACGATCGCATTCGCTACACGGACAAGTTCGACGACCCGAACCTGCCCGGGGTGATGCAGGTGACGGTCACTTTCGCCAGGGTGTCCTGCGGCACCGAGATCGGCATCGTGCAAGAAGGGTTGCCCGAAGTCGTTCCCCTCGAAATGTGCTACCTCGGATGGCAGGAGTCCCTCTCGCAGCTTGCCACGCTGGTCGAGCCCGAGATCCCGGGCTAGCAACATGACGCCCGCCCTTCAGTCGAAGCGAGCGACCGCGGCGCGGGCGGTTGCGCGGCGGCCCGAGCGATCGGTGCGGGATCGGGGTTCTTCGGCCGCCTCGTTCATCGGCCGTACGGGAGGATGCAATGAACATATTTCGTAATCCGCCGGGTCCACAGGTGGAGCGACTCCTGACCGAATCGCGGTTGCCGAGCGCCGATCTTTCGACCGTGAACCTCGAGCATTTCTTCGGCTGCGGCACGCCGCAAACGCCCAAGGGAGTCGTCGGCCTCGAGATCTACGGCACGGTCGCGCTGCTGCGCTCCCTCGCCGTGGCGACGGACAGTCGCGGCATCGGCTGCGCGAAGGCGCTGGTGGCTGAAGCGGAGCGCTATGCTCGATCCCGGGGAGTGACCGAGCTGTACCTGCTGACCACCACGGCAGAGCGCTTCTTCGAGCGCCTGGGCTATCGCCACAGCGTGCGCGAGAACGCTCCGCTCGCCATTCGCGAGACGAAGGAATTTTCCGGTCTTTGCCCCGCGAGTTCAGCGTTCATGACCAAGCGACTTCCGGCTGGCACGGGCGCACCGTCGACACCGATCGCCGAATCTGCCGGGGGCGCCCGCCGATGAGCGCCCAAGGCCTGCCCTGACTGCACGGCCGCCTGTTCTTCGCGCCGCCCGACGAAGATGAATTGCACATTTCTCGAGAATCGTGGCACAGTCGGCGCCGCGCCGGCAGCATGTTCCGTTTGCATTCCGAAGGCGGCACGGGTCGTCGGCGCGGCCGCCGCTTTGGGCGCCGCGACCGGCGATCGTTAGCGGGAATTCGCGCTATGCGCATCACACGAATACGTTCCGCGGTGGTCGTCTTGCTGTCGTTCGCTCTTTCGGCCTGCGTCGTCTATCCAAAGAAGGTCGAGTATTACGATTCGGACTGCAGGATCGACGCCAGGCGGCTGGAACTGGAAACCGGCGTACTGATCAGCGATGTTTGCAGCGGGGGCGGGGGCAGCGAAGTCGAAGGTGCCTGCCTGGCGGCGCTGCTCGCGGTCGGCGCCGGCTCTGCCATCGTATCCGGGTCGATAGTCGTGGTGGGTAACACTGTTTATTGGCTGGAGAAAAAGGGAAGATGTCTCGCCAGATCGTCGTCCTAGCGCCGGGGTATTCGAAGAACGATGCACCGGTCGCAAGCTCCGCTGCGCCGTGCTGCGTGGCGCGGCGGCCCGCGCCGAGCGCCGCAGCCGAGCCGGCGCTGATCGGTTCGCTGCGTGGGCGGAGATGACTGCGCCAAGCAAGTCGGGCGAGCGGGCGCAATCCCTTGGCGAGGAAATCGCCAACAGCGTGAGCCATGGTATCGGCTTGCTCGCCGCGCTCGCCGCCGCCCCGGTGCTGATCGTGCACGCGGCGCGGCGCGCCGATGCGGGCGCCGGTGCCATCGTCGGCGCGAGCATCTTTGCCGCAACGATGATCCTGCTCTACCTCGCCTCGGTGGTCTACCACGCGCTGCCGCGCAATCGCATCAAGGCGGTGTTTCAGATTCTCGACCACGGCGCCATCTACCTGCTGATCGCCGGCACTTACACGCCGTTCACGCTCGGGGTGCTGCACGGCCCCTGGGGATGGACGTTATTCGGGATCATCTGGGGTCTCGCGCTGGCGGGCATCACGCTGAAGGCGGTTGCCGGCGTGCGCTTTCCGATCGTTTCCACGTTGCTGTATCTCGTGATGGGCTGGCTCGCCGTCATCGCGATCAAACCGCTGTGGCTGCATATGCCGGGCGACGGGCTGTTCTGGCTCGTCGCGGGAGGGCTGTCGTACACGCTGGGCGTGGTGTTCTTCGCGCTCGACGGGCGGCTTCGATACGGCCACTTCGTATGGCACCTGTTCGTGCTGGCGGGCACCGTGTGCCACTTCTTCGCGGTGCTATGGTACGCGGGCTGAGCGCGACGCGCCGACCTGCGGGATAATGGCGCGTGCCGCGCCCGCGGCACGCGTAATTCAACCCGGGGACGCGATGCAAACCGCCGATTACTTCAATCAGCTTAGCGCGGGGCATCTCCCCGGACACCTCGGCATCGTCATCGTCGAGGTCCGGCCCGGAGTGATGCGCTCTGAACTGGAACTCAGGCGCGCGCTGATGGCGCCCAACGGATTCCTGCACGCCGGAAGCGTCGTGACACTGGCCGATACCTCGGCGGGCTACGGCTGCGTGGCGAATCTTCCGCAAGGCGCCTCGGGGTTCACGACGATCGAACTGAAGTCCAATCACCTCGGCACCGCCCGCGACGGTTTCATCGACTGCGTGGCGACCGCGGTGCATCTGGGAAGGAGCACGCAGGTCTGGGACGCCGTCGTCACGAGCAGGGCATCGGGCGGCACGATCGCGCTGTTCCGCTGCACGCAGATGGTTCTCTATGCTCGATAGGATCGTCGGCGCAACGCTCGCGCATTACGAACGGCACGCCGACGAATTCAGGGCGCGCACGCGCGATCATGACGTCAGCCAGAACATCGCCGCACTGCTGCGCCACATCGAAGGCGACCCGCCGTTCACGATACTCGATTTGGGCTGCGGGCCGGGGCGCGATCTGCGGACCTTGTCCGAGCTCGGTCACATCGCGATCGGGCTCGACGGCGCCGCGCGCTTCGCCGAGATGGCGCGCGCCGAAACCGGCTGCGAGGTCTGGCACCAGAATTTCCTCGCGCTCGACCTGCCCGAGGTACGCTTCGACGGCGTATTCGCCAACGCGACGCTGTTTCATGTCCCGCGCGCGGAGTTGCCGCGCGTGCTGCGCGAATTGCGTGCCGCGCTGAAACCCGGCGGCGTGCTATTCAGCTCCAATCCCCACGGCAACAACCAGGAAGCCTGGAACGGCGGACGTTACGGTGTCTACCACGACCTAGAATCGTGGCGCCGCCTGCTGTCGGAGGCGGGATTCGTCGAGGTCGAGCACTACTATCGCCCGCCCGGATTGCCGCGTGCGCAGCAACCCTGGCTCGCGAGCCTGTGGCGAAGACCCGCGTCAGCGGGTTGACGCGACATCGCCTCCGATTGCGGGTTGCCGCCGGCCGCGCCGCATCGCGCGACCCGGTTGCTCAGTGTTCCTCGATGCGCGGCACCGATTCCTCGGCGGGCGCGCCGGTGTCGGGATCGATCCAGTCGGCGATGCCGATTTCGGATTCCGCTTCCTCGAGCGACTCGCCAGGCTCGTAAGGAGTCTCCCGCGCGGCCTGCATATCGGCCATCGCCGCGACCAGGCTGTCGAACGGACCATACTCCTCGCCGGATTCTTTCGATTGCCAGTAGAAGCCGTCGGGACGCTCGACGATGCGCTCGCTCTCGTAGTCAGACGGCCTTTGCGGTATGGTCTTTCTCATCGCCACGGCTCCCGTGCGTGTTGCTGGGCGTTTCCATACTACGCTTCGCCGGGCACGATGCCTAGGGGAGAACCGGGGGGCGATTCATATTTGACTCGCCTCAACGCGCGCGGGCTCTAGGCCGCACCGAATGGGTGACGCAGTACAATGGTCTCATCGCGGTCCGGACCGGTCGAGATGAGATCGATCGGCACGCCGGTGAGCGCCTCGATTCGCGCGAGATAGTCGCGCGCCGCCGTCGGCAGCGCGTCTTTTTGCTTCGCGCCGACCGTGCTTTCGTTCCAGCCCGCCATCTCCTCGTATACCGGCACGCAACGCGCGAGTTCCTCGGCGCCGACGGGCAGAATGTCCGAGAGCCTCCCCTCGACCTCGTAGCCGACGCACAGCTTCACCGACTCGACGCCGTCGAGCACGTCGAGCTTGGTGATGCACAGTCCCGACACGCCGTTCAACTGGATCGAGCGTTTGAGCGCGGCGGCGTCGAACCAGCCGCAGCGGCGCGCGCGCCCGGTGGTCGCGCCGAATTCGTGGCCGCGCGTCGCGAGGTAGCGGCCGACATCGTCGGTGAGTTCGGTGGGAAAAGGCCCTCCGCCGACGCGCGTCGTATACGCCTTGGTGATGCCGAGCACGTAGTGCAACTGGCCCGGCCCGATGCCCGCACCCGCCGCCGCGGCACCCGAGACGCAGTTCGACGAGGTAACGAAGGGATAGGTGCCGTGATCG
>Ga0224495_10003127_pt1 | contig 10328 bp, 5 predicted proteins | sample SF_Jul11_sed_USG_FD_168128 | JGI IMG/M metagenome (GOLD analysis project Ga0224495, IMG submission 168128) | Sediment microbial communities from San Francisco Bay, California, United States - SF_Jul11_sed_USGS_4_1 | ecosystem: Environmental > Aquatic > Marine > Sediment | place: USA: California...
CGGTGGTGGCTGAAGAAGTTCAGCGATTGGCAGAGCGTTCGGCGGAGGCGACCAAGCAGATCGGGGCGCTGGTAAAAACGATTCAGGGTGATACTCATGATGCGGTTGCAGCGATGGAAAAAAGCACTTTGGGGGTGGTTGAGGGCGCTAAACTTTCGGACGTGGCTGGCCAGTCCTTGCGAGAGATTGAGCAGGTTTCAAATGAACTGGCTTCGCTGATCAACAGCATTTCCACATCGACTCAGGTGCAAAGTGATATGGCCAGCGAGGTGGCTAATGTGATGGAGGAAATCCTGCAGATAACTGTGCAAACAACGGAGGGCACTCGCCTTACTGCAAATTCAATCGGTCAACTTAACAAGTTGACGGAAGATTTGCGGGGCTCCGTAGCCGGCTTCAAGCTGTAATTATTTAACCAGGACCTCAGGCTTACTGTACATGAGCAAGAACAGCGCACAATTTGACCGGAATACATTGGCCGCCCTGAAGCCGGGCATGGATAGTACGCTTGCGGACATCATAGCCCAGATGGAGTTGTTTCTTGGGGCGCCTGCAACGAATGCGGTTGCCATGGAGACTGCGCGGAAGCAATTGCATAGCCTGTTGGGCGTTCTGAAAATTGCAGGTCTGGACGGTGTGGCTGCGTTTTGTTCTGAGCTGGATATCACTTTGGCTGACTTGGCTGGGAGTCCGCAGCAAGTGTCTGCGTTGCATCGTGATGCCATAAGGCGAGCTTTGTTTGGTGTGACTCACTTTCTGGATGCGCTGTCGAGTGGTGCTAGCAATGCGACCTTGAGGCTGTTCCCGGAATACCAGGAGTTGCAGCAATTGCGGGGCCTTGAAATGTCCTTCGAGCTGGATCTGTTTTATCCCAATCTTGAGGTGAAGTTGCCGCAACAGGTTCTTGATGCATTGCCGCAAAGCGAAGCAATGGCAAATCTCAAGTTGCTGCGCGGACAATTTCAGCAGGGATTGCTGCACTGGATGCGGCAGGAAGACCAGATTAATGCGATACAACAGATGCAGAAGGCAATGGATGGTGCATTGCGTTGCTCACCGCCGGACTACAGCCGTGCATTCTGGTGGTTGTCCAACGGGTTGCTTGAATGTTTGAAACAGGATGCACTGCCTGCCGAATCGAATCCACGCAAATTATTGAGCCGCATGGACCAGCATATGCGTGCTACTGCTGAAGGCAAACCGGGTGACGTGAAGCCCGAGTTGTACGAGATGCTTTTCCTGCTCGGACAAAGCGAAATTGAAAGCAATCTGGTGAGTGCGATCAGGGAAACTTATTCTTTGGATGATTTCCTCCCAACGCCTTCAGTTACACCGCCTGGCGAAATTGACCAGTTGCTGAGCGTAATGCATGACCAACTTAAAGTTGCCGAGGAAAGTTGGGAGTTGTGTTCGCAGGGAGACAAGGATGCCTATGAGAAATTCACCAAGTATATCGAGCAGCTAGTAGCACAAAGTGCAAAGCTGGACAGGGATGTCCTGCAGTATTTAACGAAACAGATCGGCGAATTGGCTCAGCAGGCCAGCAATCCTGAGCAGGCGCAACCCATTGCAATGGATATGGCCATGGCATTGTTGCTGCTGGGAAGCGGCATCGAGAATTACAACCGTTTGGGTAGCGGGTTTCAGGAGCAGGCTCGAATTCTGATTGAGCGAATGCAGTCTGCTTTGACAGAGCAACCGGAAGATACGGGAAAAATGTCAGAGTTGGTCAATCTGCATTACGAGATGGAGCAGCGTGGCGATGTAATGGGCCCGCTTGCCAACGAGATGCTGGTCAATCTGCAGCACGTCGAGCAAGGATTGAATGCTTTTTTCAGCGATGCTAACAAGCGCGAAGGATTGGTCGAGATATTGCGCCTGATGGGTCAGATACAAGGCGGATTCAAGATTTCTTCACTGGGCCACGCAGCACAGTTGTTGGCCGTTGTGCAGGACAGTGTACGCAATTTTTCCAGAACCTCAGATATACCCAAGCCAGCTGAGAGATATGCGCTGGCAGACTCATTGAGCGCTTTGGAAAACTATATGCAGCATCTGACGCACGGGCAATCTGGAGATGTCTGGCGATTGCAGGATGCTTTCAAAGAGATGCAAAAGCTGAAAGAGGCTCCAGCTCCAGCTCCAGCTCCAGCTCCAGCTCCAGCTCCAGCTCCAGCTCCAGCTCCAGCTCCAGCTCCAGCTCCAGCCCTGAACTTGGATGATGTGGCACTGGAGTTTTCACCGAGCTCTGGAGAGATTGGGAGTTCGGCGGCGATTCAGACGGAAGCAACCAAGGCGTTGCCAGAAGTTGCAGCGCCAAAAGAGCAGAAACCGGCAAAGGTTGAATCCAAGCAACTTTCTGAAGAAGAGTTGGAATTGCTTGAGATATTCCTTGAGGAGGCAGTGGAGGTATTAATAACCATTCGCGAGAATTTGAATATTTGCCAGAAAAACACTAACGACCATGAAGCATTGGTAACTGTGAGACGAGGGTTTCATACTCTCAAGGGCAGCGGGCGAATGGTGGGGTTGAACGATCTGGGAGAAGTTGCCTGGGCTATTGAGAGCGCCTTAAATAAATGGCTTCAGGATAATAAACCCGCTTCGCCCGGCTTGTTGGGCGTAGTTAAGGTGGCTGTAGATTCATTTGACGGTTGGGTTGCTAAACTTAAGAGTCATGGCAGTGCCGCGATTGAGGCAAACGAACTAATTGCCGCGGCTAAGCAAATTGAAGATGGTCGGGAGCCAACGATCCCTTCTAGCCCGATTCCGGATGCTGTAGTGCAAGAAGTGGCGCCTGTTCTGCCAGACGAGCATGTTGACGAACATGCTCACGAACCGCAAATTTCAATACCTCCGCCGACGATAGAGATAGAGAAGGCCCTTGAAACTGCTCCGGAGGCAACACTTGAACCGTTCGAAATGTTGACCATGGCAGAGGAAAGTGAACCTTTGACCGAGTTGGAGCAGAAGCCGAGTGCCGATGAACTAACATCTGAGCCGTTTGATTTAGCGCCACCGGGTGAGGCTGTATCAATACCGGAAGAGGTTGGTGAATTGCAGATAGAAGCACCGCATGTTGCATCTGCAGCCGAGGAAGGCGAAGCTTTGCCGGAGATTACCTTCAATATGCCCGCGCCTGAAGCGGTTTCTGAATTGCCTGCGGAGCTTCATGAAGTACTTGGAGGGGGTGCTGAAAGCGTCGAGGCGGGTGAAAAATTACTGCCCGGTGAAGAAACTGAAGAAGAGATTGTTTTTGAGGGCGGGCCGACCCTTTCGTCTTCACTGTTCAATATTGCAAGTGCTGAAGCCATGCAGAATGTAATGGTGCTGCATGAACAGTTAGGCGAAATGCGTAATTCTGCACCGGCAGCAGTAAAGTATGACTTTATGCGCGCAGCGCATACGCTGTCTGGTGTAAGCCGCACGATGGGGTTTGAGGCCATTGTCGAATTGTCCTCAGCTCTTGAGTCGTGGCTGGAAGAGCACATGGAAAAATCATTTGCTCCAAGTGAGAAGCAGTTGCAACTGCTGGATCAATCGATCGAGTCACTGGCTGATATGGTGCAGAGCATCTTTGAACGCCAGATGCCTGAGAAGGCTGATGAGATTGTTGGGAAATTGCATGTCGACAAGGAGCAGCTGCCTGAGGCGCAACCGAAAGAGAGCGTGGTCGAGGCGCAGCCGGAAGAGATTGCAATCTTTGATAATGCAGATGTTGTTGTGCCGGAAAGCGTGAATATTTCGGAGGTTGAAGAGTTCAAAGCTGTCGACCAGAAAATTGAAGCCCCGCAGCAGTCTGCCTCCCCGATTGCTGAGGAGCAAGTGAAGGCAGCAGAGCCTGCAATAGAAAAGCTGATTGACTCCTCTACGATCACCGTCGCCAAGCAAGTGGATGATGGGGCCGAGATAGTCAAGCCAGTGGTATTCGACGAGATTGATGATCAGCTTCTGCCGGTATTTCTTGAAGAGGCTGAGGAGCTTGCCCCAAATATCTCGGAAAGCCTGCGTGTATGGCGCGAAAACCCTGAAGACGAGCAACAGTTGCATTTGTTGAAACGCTTGCTTCACACCATGAAAGGTAGCTCGCGCATGGTGGGCGCTATGCGTATAGGCGAACTTTCCCATGAGCTGGAAGACCATGTAATGGCTTCAGCTGAAGATCGTGCCGAGGCGGGATACTGGGATCGCCTGGAAGGAGATTTCGATCGCATATTGGCTTTGCTAGAGGAGTTGAAGGGTGGCAAGCCGGTTGTTGAAGAGGTTAAGCCGATACCGCAGAGACGTGCGACAGACCAGTCGGCTGGTGTAGAGCGCAGGACAGATCGTCGTACTGCAGAGTTTGGCGCGCTGGGTAATATGTTGCGCGTGCGTTCCGATGTGGTTGACCGCCTGGTCAACGAGTCGGGAGAAATCAATGTGGTGCGTTCCCGCGTGGAAGCGGAGATGAAAGCATTCAAGGAAGGTTTGCTTGAGTTGACTTCCAGTGTTTCCAGATTGCGACAGCAGTTGCGGGAAGTTGAGATTCAGGCGGAAAGCCAAATGCAGGCGCGTGTTTCGCTTGCAAGGGATAATGCCGAGCAATTCGACCCCCTAGAGTTTGACAGATTCTCACGATTGCAAGAGCTAACGCGTTTTATGAACGAAAGCGTGCATGATGTGCAGACCATACAGCAATCTATGCTAAAAAATCTCGATGAGACCGCATCGGCGATGCTGGCACAGGGTCGATTGACGCGAGAATTGCAGCAGGGACTGATGAATGTGCGCATGGTTTCGTTTAACAGTATTACCGATCGTCTGTATCGAATCGTTCGCCAGACCGGTAAGGAATTGGGTAAACGTGCCAACCTTGAATTGCTCGGAACCACTGTTGAGCTGGATAGAAGCGTTCTTGAAAAGATGATTGCCCCTCTGGAGCATCTGCTGCGCAACTCTATTGTGCACGGCCTGGAGGATGAGCAAAGGCGTACCGAGTCGGGCAAACTGCCAATTGGTGAGATTCATTTGAATGTACGGCAGGAAAGCAATGAGGTGGTATTTGAATTCAGCGATGATGGCGCCGGACTGAATTATGGAAAACTTCGAGAAAAAGGTATTGCCAATGGGGTTTTTCAGGAAGAAGATGAAATCGCGGAAGAGCAACTGGCACAGTTGATCTTTATGCCGGGATTATCAACCGCAAGCGAAGTGACGGAGATAGCTGGACGTGGTGTCGGAATGGATGTGGTGAGGAGTGAAATTACCGGGCTTGGCGGGCGCATCGATGTGACTTCAAAAGTTGGGCAAGGAACCAAATTCACCATTTCACTTCCCTTGACGCTTGCCGTCACACAAATATTTATTGTTCGAACGGGTGCTTCAGTGCATGCCATTCCCTCAACCATGGTCGAACAGGTCAGGCAAGTCAAGGCCGCCGAGATGGAGTCCATGCAACGCGACCGTCAGGTCGAATGGCAAGGTAATTCTTATCCGCTGCATTATCTGGCCCATTTGCTTGGGCATCCCGATGCGATTCCGGAGGAGGTGCCTAGAATACCGGTCATTCTGGTTCGCAGTGGTGCACAACGAGTAGCATTGAGAGTTGATGAGATGATGGGTAATCACGAAGCGATGGTAAAGAACATTGGTCCGCAACTATCGCGCATGCAGGGCATTGTTGGGGCGACCATTCTTGGTAATGGCTCAGTTGTTCTTATTCTGAACCCAACGCAGTATCTGCAGCGTATCAGCGCTCCAACCAAACCCGTCAAACCGGTAGGTGTCAAGGAAACACATGCAACCCCGATCATCATGGTTGTGGATGATTCGCTAACAGTGCGCAAGATAACTTCGCGCATGTTGACCCGTGCGGGGTACCAGGTAGTGACTGCTACTGATGGAGTAGATGCGCTCGAAAAGCTGGTGGACTGCACGCCAGAGGTAATGCTGCTGGATATTGAGATGCCGCGTATGGATGGTTTTGCATTGGCCAAGGAGCTACGCCGCGACCCCAAGACGCGTAATTTGCCAATCATCATGATTACATCAAGGACCGCTGACAAGCATCGAGAGTACGCGATGCAACTGGGGGTGAATACTTATCTGGGCAAGCCGTATCAGGAAGACGATTTGCTGCAAAACATTGCAGACTTTGTCGCGGAACATAAATAATAATCAGGTATTTGAATTTTGCTACAGTGAGCAGGTGTAATGTTCTTACAACTTAAGACGTCTAATTGAATGCCATGAAAAAAGATACCTATACCGTCGAAGTCATCGGTTTTGGGCAGAACGAACTGATGGCACTGGCCAGTGTTTTTGAATTGTCATCGCGCCGGATTCCTAAGTTCGTTCGGCATGACTCGGCAGAATCAGCCCCGGATATTTTTCTGGCTGACGCCGATAACGGCGGCGCGATGGAAATGCTTGCGGAGCGTAATCCATCAGGTGAAATCCCTGCTTTATTGATAGGCGAGTCCAATCGTGGCACAGCCTGGACTGTGTTGCCGCGTCCGATACGCTGGATGAAACTGTTCCAGGCTTTTGACGTGGCAATTGCAGCGCCGGCAAAATCCGTTGCCACGAGCACTGTGCCAACAAGCCAGCCTAACCAATCTTCACCTCCGCAGGAAAACAATGCCGCAGCGGCGGCGCAAGTTGTTGCTGCGCCGCAAATTCAGTCCGCTGATTGGGTGCTGGTGGTGGATGATAATCAAACTGTCAGGGAATTCATGAAAAGCAAGTTGGCAGCGTTTAATTTCAACGTGGATTATGCTGAAAGCGGCGAGCAAGCTATCGGATTTACGGGGCAGAAAAACTACGCCTGTATTTTTCTGGATGTGATCATGCCGGGAATAGACGGCTATCAGGTATGCAAACTAATCAAGGCCAATCGCTCGGCCAAAAAAACCGCCGTAGTAATGCTGACTAGCAAGGACTCACCCTTTGACAAAATCCGCGGCAGCATGTCGGGATGCGATGCTTATCTAACCAAGCCAGTTGATGAGGAAAAGCTGCTAGAGACCATTTCAAAATTCCTTCCACAAAAATAGGACAGAAATGACTGTAAGAAAAGTATTATGCGTCGATGATTCTCCTGCAGAACTCAATTCGATCAAATCAATAGTTCAAGGTGCGAACCTTGTGGCCTTGTCAGCAAGCAACGGCAAGGATGCCATCAGGATTGCACAGAGTGAGATTCCCGATTTGATATTCCTTGATATTGTGATGCCGGAAATGGACGGCTTTGCAGTGCTGCGTGAATTACAAAAAGAGCAGACGACAAAGGATATACCGGTTGTTTTTGTCTCAAGTAAAAATCAAAAAGCTGACCAGGCTTGGGCAAAAATGCAGGGTGCTCGAGGATTTGTATCAAAACCAGTGAGCAAAGAGGGGATTTTGGCGGAACTCGAAAAATTCTGATTGTTGGTAGAACGGGTGATGTGCCGATCCTGAACCAGCAATATCCGGGGCCATTATTTGCTGGTGAAAGCATTATTCGCATGGGAAAGTCGAGGCTATGAAACAAGGAAATGCATTGCCGCATGTGGATATAGAAATCCTCAAGGCGCAAGTTGATGCGGAAATTGCAGCCCGATTGCAAGCAGAGGCTGAATATGAACAGCATATTCATCGCCGAGGCTTCATCTCGGGGAAATTAAAATTGTTGATTGCCCTGGATGCGGCAAGTGAAGTTGCAGAGTTGCCTTCTTTGTACCATTTGCCGGGAGCGCCTGCAGGGGTAAGGGGGCTGGCTAACCGTCATGGTCGCGTTATTCCGGTTGTGGATTTGCAAACCTTGTTAGGTGTTGAGTATGAAGACATGACATCGTCATGGCTGATGATATATGGTCACGGTGAAGATGCGGTTGGGATTATTGTGGGCAGCCTTCCAGAGCGGAAGAGGTTTGCCCAGGAGGATCTGGTTGATATTGACCAAATATCTAGCCCGTTGCTGCAGTATGCCAACGCTGTATACAAGGAAGGTAGCAATTTCTGGTTTGATGTTGATTTTGAGCGGCTGTTTGCTTCAGTTTTTCAGGTTAATTTTACTGCGGGATAGCTATTGAAACGCAAATTTAATAATTGGTCCGTATAGATTTCTAAGAGAATTAGGTAACAATTCCTATCAGGGAATCGCGGAATTTTCCGTACCTTGAAAGGCGATTCAGGAGAAAACCATGTTTGCAACTATTCGCGCCAAGCTGCTTGGCATAAGTCTTTTTTCACTCTTCGCTGTGGCAATTGCCGGCGGAGTTGGCTACTACCAAAAATATGAGTTGAGTAGCCAGGCTGTTTTGGAAAAAGGCAACATGCAACTGTTAAATGACAGCGCAAAAATAAATGCTTTGCAAGAGGGAATCCGTGCAGATGCGATGCAAATTTTACGTGAAGTAAATGTCGGTAATACACCGATTTTTCAAGATTCCTTGAAAGCACTTAATGGGCATACGCAAAATCTGAAAATTAATTTGTCTGCGATTTCTCAATCGACGGTGTTGTCAGAGGGCGCGAGACAAATGCTGGTTACGATGCAAAAGGATGCGGAGAGTTTTTCCGGCATTGCCATGGGAATTTCTAGCATTGCACTAGACGATCCCGTGGGCGTCGAAAGTAGATTGAGCGCATTTTATGAAAGCTACAATAAATTTAAGCTGGACCTTGCAGGGTTTAATACTCGCATCGATCAAGATGCTGAAGGTGGGCGACGTGACACAGAAATATCTTCCACGCAGGCAGAATATATTTTTATAGGTGGGGTGAGTGCTGCATTCCTGCTTTTAATTATAGTTTCATATCTGGTCCACAAGGGAATAATGCGCCCGTTTATTGAGTTGAGAAATGCCATCGTAAAGGTTGAGCAGGGTAATTATGAGTTCCCAATCAATCTGGACAGTAAGGATGAAGTGGGTGCCCTTGGCAGGGCTTATGACAAATTAATTAATCTTCATATAACCACATTGAAGACTACTGCAGCAGAAAACGAGCGTCTTAACAACTCGGTGATAGGGCTGTTTTCAGCAATGGGCGCGTTGTCTCAGAAAGATCTTACTGTTCGAGCGCCGGTAACTGAGGACATTATTGGCACATTGGGTGATGCTATCAATCAATTGACTGATGTCACAGCGACAGTGCTGCATCATGTTACAAAAGTGGTCGGCGTTGTAGAAGCCGCCTCTGAACGCATGAAAAATCAATCCGATGTGGTCAATGAAATGGCCAAGGAGGAGGATGTTATTGTCGCCAGGCTGATCTCAAACCTCGAGACAGCCATGGCCTCAATCGGTGAAGTGGCAATTTTTGCAAGAGATTCAAACCGGGCGGCAGCTGAGGCAACAAAGTCAACCGAGAGCGCCATGCAGACAGTTCAGGCGACATTAAGTGGTATGGATGCCATTCGCGAAACCATCTCGGAAATGGAAAAGCGAATAAAGCGACTTGGAGAGCGGTCGCAGGAAATCTCCCAGATAGTTAATTTGATCAACACCATTTCTGAGCGAACACACGTGCTCTCTCTTAATGCGGCAATGCAGGCGGCAATGGCGGGTGAGGCAGGGCGCGGTTTTGCAGTTGTGGCCGAGGAGGTGCAGCGTCTTGCTGAAAACTCACGGCAAGCTACGGGGCAAATTGCAAATCTGGTGCAAAATATTCAAGTTGAAACAAACGATACGATAGCTACGGTAAACAAAACAATTGAACAGGTTGTTAACGAATCCGAGCTTGCGCACGATGCCGGTGAAAGAATGCGCGAAACGCATGAGTCAACAGCGCGTCTGGTTCGGTTGGTGGCGACAATTGCGACCAGTTCCGCTGAACAAACAAAGATTGCTTCAGTACTGAGGTCGGCTGCAGACGAAATTGCACAATTTACTGAAAAGACTTCTGAGCAACTTGTATCGCAAAATCAGAGTGCAACCAGCCTGGTGCTGGCTTCGCAAAAATTGGTGGAGGCAATATCGGTATTCAAGTTGCCTCAGATAGAATCTGTTCAAGTGGATGATGAGGGTGAAAGTAATAACGAAAAAACTCAAATTTTCGACTCGCTGGACGTATGATCGCTTGACCGGCGACTGACACAAACAGACATGTCTATAGAAGCACTCGCACCGTTCTTTTCAGAAATGCGCAAGGAGCTTGCGCAAACAGCTTCGGATTTCGAGCGATGGGCTAACACGATGGCTACTGCCGCTAGTGATGACCCTCAGTTGATGGAGTCGCTGGAAAGCTATGCTTCACAGTTTGAGCGCATTGGACAGACGGCTGAAATGATTGGTATGGCCGGACTGGGGGCATGGTGTAACGCTCTCAACGGGATATTGCCCGGTATCATTTTCATGGAAGACGAT
>Ga0224495_10003128_pt1 | contig 10327 bp, 9 predicted proteins | sample SF_Jul11_sed_USG_FD_168128 | JGI IMG/M metagenome (GOLD analysis project Ga0224495, IMG submission 168128) | Sediment microbial communities from San Francisco Bay, California, United States - SF_Jul11_sed_USGS_4_1 | ecosystem: Environmental > Aquatic > Marine > Sediment | place: USA: California...
TGCCAAGAGCTACATTCTCCCCAGTGGTTTTGAAAAGGTGAAACCATCTCTTGCTACTCTTGTAACTGCAGTGTTCAGACCATAGAACATCAAGCATTCCAAGCTCGGCTTTTGTTGGTTCTCTTCCGAGAGTCGTAGTTGCATACTGAAGTTCTTCCTTGGTCAGCATTTGGTTGCCCTCACAAAATTCTCTATTATGTGTAAACCATCTGTGGAGCCTAGAATTTGCCTGGAAGCTCTTTCTGGGTGAGGCATAAGGCCTAAAACATTACCTTTCTGGCTCAGGACTCCAGCAATATTCTGAATAGAACCATTCGGATTTGATAGGTCACTTATCTCACCTGCTTCGTTGCAGTATCTAAATGGAATTCTATTCTCATCATTTATAGTTTCAAGATCCTCAGCTGAGCAATAATAATTGCCTTCAGCATGAGCTATTGGCAATCGAATTACAGCATCTTCAAGTCCTTCAGTAAAGAGAGTAGTCTTACCATTGACCTTCAAGTAGACCCATTTGCAAATGAAATGAGCCGATTCATTGGGAAGTAATGCACCTGGCAAAAGCCCCATCTCTGCCAAAATTTGAAAACCATTGCAGATACCAATCACAGGTAATCCATTCTCTGCGAGATCCCTCACGCCCTCTGTAATAGTTTCTACTGAGGCAACAGCACCTGCTCGTAAATAATCACCATACGAAAAACCCCCTGGGATAAAGATTCCATCTGCTTTCTCAAGACCTGCTAATCCCTTTCTTGATGGAACTAGAAATGGATCTGCTCCTTCAATGACTGAGAGTGCGCGTAAAACATCCTCCTCATTATTTGTTCCCGGGTAGCGTAGAACTGCGATTGCCACTATTCAAGCCTCACTTTATGTTTCTCTGAGATCGGGTTTGAAAGAAGCTTGACATTCATGATATTCAGATGGTTAAGTATCTCCGTTGTGATAGGTTTCTTCAATACAATATTAAACACTTTACCAACTCTAACATCATCAACCTCTGCGAAGCCAAGTCTCACAAGAGCCTTTTTCGTGACCTCTCCTGGTGGGTTCTTAATACCTGATTTAGGTTCTACAATCACTTGAACAACTTCTTTCGCTATGTCCACGTCTTCTGGGCTTGCTGCACGCAGAGTGTCAAGTAACATCTTGTATGTAGAAACGAGATCCCCTTTTTCCTCTCGAAAGACATCTTTATCGAGAGACACTGATTTACTATCCCAAATCCTCATTGAGTCAGGAGAGAGTTCATCTGCAAGAACTATGGTTTCGTCTTCAGTCTTTCCAAACTCAAGCTTGAAATCAACAAGTGTTAGATTCTGTTGCTTTAACAATTCACTAAGGTAATAATTCACAGAAAGAGTTACTCTGATTAAAAATTGAATAATGTCTCGAGTGACAAGTTTAATTCTGGTTATTGCGCCCATTGTAATTAGGGGGTCATGAAGACTATCATCTTTCAAAAAGAACTCGACCAATGGTTTTTCAAATACAGTTCCTCTTTCAATACCATATCGTTTACAGAAAGATCCAGCGGCAATATTTCTGCACACAACCTCCACTGGAAAGATTGATACCTTTTTGCAAAGCAGTTGGGGTCCCTTGAGTCTCTTTACATAATGAGTATCAATACCTTTTCCTTCCAAGTAGCTAAAGAGAATCTCTGATATGTCACAAGCTATTGCTCCTTTCCCTGGAAATGTATCCTTCTTCGCGCCATCTCCTGCAGTCGCAGAGTCACTGAATTCTATGATGACCCGGTCTTTAGAGTTGGGATCCTTAAAGACCCGTTTCGCTTTTCCTTCATATATCAAATTCATCTTCATGTCTCCTTGTTGTGTAATCCATATAGCTAAGTGGTTGCCTCAGCGAGTCTATCTTGTTCGACTGCTTTGGTTATATCAATCATGCATAAGTCAAGTGGAGATTGGATTGTCGCTCCAAACTTGAGTGAAAGTCTTCTCATCTCAGGACTTGTAGGACCTATGCAAGGAGCACCTGGCACTCGAGGACTCAAATCAAAGACAATGAACTCTGATTGTTCAGTTAATGCTCCCTGAAGAGAGAAAAGTCCTATCATTTTCGGAGGGAAGTGTTTCTGCACTCCAACCAATAATTTCTCCGCTGCATGGTATACAAGAGGTTTCTTACTCTCTCTCATAGTGACTCCTTTATGCCCAACCTCTTCGTTTACTACTGTAACATCAATCTTCAATTGTTCACTAGCTGGCAAATTCAATAGACCCCCAAGACTTGTTTGAACTCTATCCTCAAATCCTACTAAATCTAGGAAGCCAAAAAAGTCACTCATTGCGTACGCCTGAAAATTCGCATTGAATCTGGGTGCAATGACAAACTCTTCAATCGTTGCTTGTTGTAAATCTTCTTCGGTGATCAGTCCTTGCTTTATCATCGATTGACTTGTCTTTTCATAATCTTCTGGTGAATGAGCATAGAAAAATGCTCTTTCTAGTGGCCGATTCTTTTGCTGTATTTTAATAATGGCCAATCTATCTATTGCATCTGGCGTGAATGACTCAGGTGTTCTAATTCCTGATTCTTTCAAGAGCCAATACTGATCTTTGAACAAGCCTCGTTCTTCAACCCTCAAGATGTCTCGATTTCCATAAATAGGGATTCTAAAGTCATGTTCAATTTTGTCATACCCGATGTAGACAGAGAATGATCTATTTGGAATCCAAAGAGTATCTAGCTCTTGGAGTTGCGTTTGTATCTCATCTCGAATCATATCACTGAATTTATCCAGTACAATGATATTATCATAGAGATGTTTATTGTAGACAGAGTATAGCCTATCGCGTCCTTTTTCGCAAACAATAACTGTTTGAAATCCATTTGATTTTGCAGAAACTCCTATCTCTTCGGCGCTATGAGAACCTAGCATTCCAATTGTAGGGAGCTTCATCAAAAGACCTCCAAAACTAGACTCAAACCTTTCCCAATACTGCATATGTATTGAGCAGGTTTGTAAGTTTTGCGTTCTCTTTTATTGACATGCATGAGAAATCACCCTATTGCTTCATCCAGCTTTTGATGTTCGAGCAAGTCACGAATCTCACGTGCGATTCGTCTCCCCATCCACATCTGTTCTCCATACAAAGTAAATGAATAGGGCGATGAGGGCATCCAAACATTGGTTCCTGCAACGATTCTGCCGCTGAACTCGAAACTATATATTGTTTGGTTTCTATCGATTATTGTTTCTAAGCAAAATGGTCCAACCAGCTGTTGATTTGTCAGTCTTTTGAAAGCTTCCACGAATCCGACACCCATTTCATAATATTGAGCAAGTGTTGACTCGCGAAGTACCAATGGTAGGTTACCAATCACAACAAATGTTGGATTGTTATCGAATCTCAGATTTGCATCAGCATCGGTTTCATATCTGATATCAGCTCCAAAAACCTCAAGCCGATTGTGAAATAATGAATTGAAGTATGTTGTGAAGATTTTCGTTCCGACAATGTACTTCTGAAATGCATATTTCTTATCAGGATCAAGTTTTCCTACAATTTCTTGGCTATTTGCAGCAATGAAATAGCCCTCTCCTCCTGCTGCACCATATGACTTGACAATAACTGGGCAATCAATTTCATCAATGTTACTAAATTCCTCAGGGACATTGAGACCTGCTTCAGTCAATAATTGAGACTTTAGGGCTCTGTCTTCTTCCCAACGCAGTAATTCCTTATTTCCAAATATTCGAAGATCAGATTTTAAAATCTTATCAGCACCAAGGTAAGCTACAAATGACCCATGAGGTATGATTATTACATCTGATAGATCTCTCTCAAAAATTTCATTGAACGTGTTTATCTCGATAATAGAATCTCCAAGGCCGAATGCTCTGTAAAACGGAACTCTATCTGGTGTGCAATAAAGCTCAGCATCAAATCCTTCTGCCTTAGCTCCTGAGATTATATTCAACGCACTATGACTTGCTAATGTGCCAATTTTCATTGTGAGAAGTCCCTCTCATAGTCCCGTTCGTTTGGTTTCGAGCCCTGTTGCTGTATTCCTTTTCGGATAGAACGAGCATGTTCAGTTGGATAATCCCCATCGAGACAAGCAAGGCAGAGGTCTTTGATACCAATTGAATTCTCGAGGGTATGCTCTTCCTGATAGATTAAAGCATCAGTTTCAATATATTCTGCAATTGAATTGACGCTTGAAGTAGAGGCAATCAATTCCCTATCCGTCGATATATCAATTCCATAATAACAAGGATGTGCCTGTGGAGGACATGTTACTGCAAAATACACTTTAGCAGCACCTCTCTTCCGCAGATCCGCTACAATCATTTTTGCGGTTGTTCCTCTAACAATGCTATCGTCAACGACAAGAATATTTTTCCCACGAATCTTTCCATCGAGATAGATGTACTTACTACGAGCCATCGCATCTCGTTCTTCTTGAGTTCTTACGATGAAAGTTCGGCCAAGATACCGATTCTTTAGGATTATCTCCCTTATGGGGACATCAAGTGTTTCTGCCATAGCTTGCGCAGCGGGTCGACTTGTATCAGGTACTGGAACCACATAGTCCGGTTTATCCAAGTGCAATTTCTTAAAAGTCTGAGCCAACGCACGACCTAAACGGAATCGTACATCGTATACTAGCTGATTTTCGATTGTAGCTGCTGGATGTGCAAAGTACACGTACTCAAAGAAACAGTGAGAGTGGTTTGCATTTTGAGAGATTGAGTATGACTCCATTTTCCCTCCATTGCCAAATACCAGTAGTTCACCCGGGTAGACGTCTCGTTCAAGGGGAACACCACCCATATCTAGTACAGTACTTTCAGATGCAACAATCGTTCTCTCGCTTGAGCGGCCAAATACAAGAGGTTTGAATCCATGACTATCCCTATAGGCGAAGAGTAGTCCATTATAGAATCCTGCTAAACTATAAGATCCATCTACCTCGGCTTCAAGTTTGCGGAATGCTTCAGGAAGGTCTCCAGAGTTATTCTCAAGATGAAATGAAAGTCTCTCGGCAAGGAATTCGCCATCGCAATCAAATTGTTTTTCAGAGACTGATGCCATATTTGTGATATTACCATTATGAGTCAATGTAATCGCATTTACCTTAAATGGGCCAACAAACGTGTTCAAGTCCTCTTCAGATGCCACACGTTTTCCAGATGTTGGATATCTAGTACTTCCAAGAATCTGGTTTGAACTAGTATCTGGCAATCTAATAAGACTCGGACTTCCTATTGACTTTCCATCAATTGCTCTATCTCCCTCTATCCAGAGTAATCCTGCGGCGTCTTGTCCTCGATGAGCGAGAAGCAATAATAATTCCCTAGACATTCTTAATGGATAGGACCCTAGAATACCAATTACTCCGCACATCTATAATCTCTACTCCTTTATGATAACTCGTTTCCCCTCTATGCTCAATTTCCCTTCGCAGAATAGATTCACTGATTTTACGAGTAATCTATGTTCTTCAGGAAGAAGTCTCTCAGCGAGTGTTTGGCCTGTATCGTCAGGGAGGACTGGCATTGCTTTTTGAAGAATTATCGGGCCATCATCCATATTATCCGTGACAAAGTGTGTTGAACATCCTGACACTTTTACACCATGTTCTATTGCCTGCCACTGAGATCTCACTCCTTTAAAAGCGGGCAGAAGAGATGGGTGCACATTTATTATTTTTGAATGAAATTCGTTAATGAAATATTGAGTCAATATACGCATAAATCCTGCAAGGACAATTAAGTCCACCCGTGCTTGCTTGAGGATTTTGACTAACTGTTTATCGAAATCGCTACGTACAGGATACATCTTCTTCGTGATTATTTCAACTGGTATTCCAGCTTTACGAGCTCGTTCGATACCAAGAGCTTTAGATTTGTTGCTTATGACAACAACAATTTTCCCGCGCAACTCTTGACGATTTTGAGCATCAATCAACGCCTGAAGATTCGTACCTCGCCCACTGATGAGAACACCAATCAGTGTCATGCGAAGGTCGCGTCAAGAATTCGCCTAATAAAATCTACCATGTCCGTAGAAACCTTCTCTGTTAGTTCTAATGCATTTCAGGTGAGGTATTAGATAATTTTTCTAGAAAAACTCTCTCAAAATTGTCCCGATAACTACACCAAGGAGACTAGCAACAACTACGAACATGAAGTATCCTACAGTTAATGCTATACCACTGATAAGGAAGTTAGAAAATCCAAGATCCGGTACCATGAGAGCTGGAGTTGTTAGGAACATCACAAAGAAAATCATGAAGAATATTGCAGTGAGAAATCCTCCAATCAATGCTGGGCCTGTTTCTGATAAAACAAGTCCAATAGGAATTGCAGCCAGCGCGGGTAAGAAGAACAAATAAGTCGCTGTGTTTTCCCAAATGCTTACTGATACAAAGGAGTAAATTGTTGTATCTACCAAAGCTGTGAGTAAAGGCATTAAAAGAAGAAGGACAATATCTCGATTCTTCTCGTACATCGATATTCCAAGAAGTTTGACGATTGGTTGAGGCCGCTTACCTTCAACAATCTTGTATTTTTGCTCAGGCTTTGGAAGTGGTCTAAAAAGTCCCTTCTTTTCTACCTGCTCCTCTTCTTCCGGGGTTTCTACACGATACTTTTCTTCATCAGCCATATCAGCCACTTCGCCCATTGTTCGGTTATGTGATGAATAAAGCCTTCGCATCACGCAAATATCAAATGTTATTTATTCCTCCCAAGCAAAACCGCAAGTGCTATCTGTGTTTTATCCTACTCATGAGTTAGGCTCGGAGGTAAATGGATGGTCTACGATAAATCTATTGGTCTCGATGAATCGGATTTCGAAGAATCTGAATCATCACTGACACGTCGCAGAAAAATCGAGCATATTGAGATATGCCTTAGTGAGGATGTACAATGTCGACGGTCAACAATGTTTGAAGACATTGATTTCATTCATAATGCATTGCCCGAGATTGACAAGAATAAGATTGATCTCTCAACCAATTTTTTTGGTCTTAGAGCCAGCGCTCCGCTTGTCATTGCGGGCATGACGGGAGGCCATCCTAGAACATTATCAATAAACGAAAGATTAGCTTCAGCTGCAGAGGAGCTCGGACTGCCAATAGGTGTAGGTAGTCAAAGAGCCGCTATTGAAGATGCATCCCTAGTTGACACTTTTAAAATTATCAGAGAGAAAGCCCCCTCCGTACCGGTAATTGCTAACATTGGAGCAACACATGTAGGTTTAGCCGCTGATGCTGTTTCTATGATTGAAGCAGACATTCTTGCAGTTCACCTAAATCCCTTGCAAGAAGCCATTCAACCTGAGGGTGACTGCAATTCTGAAGGTGTCATTGAGAGCATTGCTTCGATTGTCGATTCTGTTGATGTCCCTGTTATTGTGAAAGAAACAGGTGCAGGTATATCATCAGAAGTGGCTGTCAGTCTTGAAGAAATAGGAGTTGACGGTGTTGATGTCGGTGGTGTTGGCGGCACAAGTTGGGCTGGCGTGGAATATTTCCGCGCACTGAAGGATGATGATGAAGTGAAAGCTCAATTAGGAAGCGAATACTGGGATTGGGGCATCCCTACTGCCTTGAGCATCATCATGGTTCTTGACTCTACTGAGCTTGATGTCATAGCAACAGGTGGAATCAGATCTGGTCTTGACATAGCGAAGTCATTGAGTCTAGGTGCCATCGCTGCAGGGGTCGCGTATCCGTTATTACGCCCTGCAACTTTTGGGTCTCGTCTTGATGTGATTGTAGAGCTTGAGCGAATGCTTGAAGGATTGAAAGTAGCAATGTACCTAACAGGATGTTCGAAAGTGGCAGACTTCTCAACAAAGCAACTAATAATCAAAGGTCGGCTAGTTGAGGCTCTTCGTTCTCTCGATATCGACTACAAGAAAGTGGCAGGTGGTAACTAGCAGACACCAATTCTCTGCAGAAATTTCGTCCTCTGTCTAATACCGTTTAACATTTGCACAGCCTCCTCAATGGTATCTGCAACGGCAATCCCGTTTAGCTCAAAACCTCTGGTTATAACCTCATACTTGGCCAAGTCTGGTACATAGGCTACAACGGTTTTGGGATGTTGTTTGGAGACATTAGCAACCCTCGCACCAATTTGCAAGGAGATACCAGGTGCATAGGGTAATAGAAGTAAGAGACCTGCATCGATTCTATCTATGGTAAGCATCTTGTCCAAGACCTTTTCATAGTCAATGTCTGAAGCACTACCTGTGAGGTCACATGGATTTCGAAATGACGCGATTCCTTGATATGCAGGTGTCATGACCTCCCGCATCATTTGTTGTTCTTCTTCAGAAAAGGCTGGGAATTCGAGACCATAGCCTGATGCTTCATCACTTGCAATTACTCCATGTCCACCACTAACAGTAAGAGCTCCAATTCTATTGCTCTTCATATACTTGGGTGTGTAAGAGAAAATGTTGGCATATGCCATTACTTCATCTTCATCTTTTGCATGAATCACACCAAACTGTTTGAAAGCCGCTCCTGCAACCGCCTGATCTCCAGCTAAAGATGATGTATGACTCTGTGTTGCTCGGTGTCCAGCTTCTGACGCTCCGCCCTTGAGTACGACGACAGGTTTCTTTGTAACAATCTTTTTACACGCTTTGACAAATTCAAGCCCTTCACCTTCTCCAAATCCTTCTATATAACATAAGATTACATTGACATTGTTGTCACGACCGAAATACTCAATGAAATCAGTTACCTTTGTTTGAGCCTGATTACCAATAGAAATTGCGGCGGCTATTCCTACTCGTCTATCTGCGAACTCCTCAAGTCTTTCTATAAGCCAACCACCACTCTGAGCAATGATTACCGCATGCCCTTTCCTTGGACGTGCAACACGCTCTGAGGGAAGGAAGAATGTATCCAACATCTCTGGGACATAAACACCAATGCAGTTTGGGCCAACCATAGAGATGCCATATTGATTTGCTATATCTACGATTTCTTCCTGCAGTTTTGCCCCCTCATGTCCGATTTCACTGAAACCACCTGAAACGACGATTACTGCCTTTATTCGCTTTTGACCACATTCCTTCAAGACACCTGCGACATAATTAGCGGGCACAGAGATAACAACAAGATCAATATCATTTGGAGCCTCTGCAATCGATTTATAGGCCTCTACCCCTTCGACAAGCCCTCCTTTTGGATTGATTGGATAAGTTCTAAGTCCATTTTCGAATGCTAGTTTTCGAAAGATAACATTGCCTGGTGAAAATGGATTAGTTGTAGACACACCAACGACTGCAGCGACCTTTGGATTCAACATTGTTCTTAGGCCAATCATAAATCTCCCTCATTGTACCTTAGTTGCATGGGCATTAATCCCTTATATGAGCTGTGTCTTCTAACTGACGGAATTCACTATTTAGAAACTTAGGGTTTCATTTGAGCCAATATCTCTTGTAGACGAGGTTCGGCAAGAATTGCGTGTTGAAGTTTGCACAGCATCTTCGTCACCTCAGCATAAATAATCTGTCTAGCTTCATCAGTAGTTGATTCTGCATTATGTAGAGCTTCCTCACACTCCTGATTTAATCTCTTGATCAAACGTTTTTCAAGTTCTGGTCCGCCCCACCCAAATCCGTCAAAAGCAGTTTGAGCCTCGAGTATTTTTTCTTTGACATTCACCTTACTCTCTTTCAGGACGCCTTCCACACCTGCAAAATACTTAGCTACAGCTCGTTCGATACGCTCCATCTCTGACCCACTTGTGTAACTCTCCTGCTGGCGGTTCTTCATCAGGTCCTGCAAAAGCCTCGCTCCCGGTGCCTCAGTCAAGAGGCCTTTTGTGATCTTCACCAAAATACGTGCTGGCAGTTCTATCGCATCGCCAATATAGGGCGAATCGGATCTATACTTGTGGACTTCTCTCAGAACCTCTAGCCAAAAGGTCGGAAGAAGCACATGGCATCGTTGACTATATTGCTGGATTAAACGTTGAGTCTGACCAATTAGACCAAACTGATCATCTTCAACATCGACCTTTCGATAAGGCTCAACAGTCTTGACAGGCTCTTCTCCAACTAGTGGAACAAGCTCAGTTTCAGGGCTTTGTGATTGAGCTAGTGTACCTGACTGTGCTTGGCCAGCTTCTTGACCAGAATCAAGAAGAGATAGTATCTCATGTGTTGGTGTTCTCTCTGCCTCTTTTGCTTTGTTAGAGAGTTTTGGTAAAAGGCTCTCTATCTGAGCTAATCGTTTAACTATGAGGCTCAAAATATTCTGAGTTGACGGTGGGACACCCTTCATTGTCGTGGCTTCTTCCATCCACTTTCTTGTTCTTAGT
>Ga0224495_10003129_pt1 | contig 10319 bp, 7 predicted proteins | sample SF_Jul11_sed_USG_FD_168128 | JGI IMG/M metagenome (GOLD analysis project Ga0224495, IMG submission 168128) | Sediment microbial communities from San Francisco Bay, California, United States - SF_Jul11_sed_USGS_4_1 | ecosystem: Environmental > Aquatic > Marine > Sediment | place: USA: California...
CCGCATCTCATGTGAACTTTCACGTGATGGGTTATTACCCCATCACACCCTCCACGGAGGTGGCCGAGTATCTGGACGAGATGGGCGCCAATGGCGAACATCAGGTGAGCATGATCCCAGGTGATGGCGAGCATGGCGCCGCCGGCACATGCTATGGCGCCACCACCGCTGGCGGCCGCGTGTTCAACGCCACCAGCGCCAACGGGCTTCTTTACTCTCTGGAGCAATATCCGGTGCAGTCTGGCACCAGGTATCCCATGGTGCTGAACTTGGTCTGCCGGTCGGTTTCCGGCCCGCTGGATATCCGAGGTGACCATTCGGACCTGATCTCCACCCTGGACGTGGGCTGGATAGTGCTATGCGCCAAGGACCCCCAGGCCGTGTATGACATGGTCATCATTGCGGTCAAGGTTGGAGAGCATGAAGATGTCCGACTGCCGGTTATCGTGGCCGACGATGGATTCTTTACCTCCCACCAGAAACGCCGGGTGAGCTTTTTTGAAGAGAAAAAACCGGTTCAGGACTTTATCGGGCCATTCAAGGTGATCAACAGCTCTGTGGACACCGCCAACCCGATCACCATCGGGCCTTACATGAACGATCCGGACCAGATCAACAACAAAAAGCAGCTCTCCATGGCCATGGGGGCCGCCGAGAGCGTTATCCCCAAGGTCTTCGAGGAGTATGAAAAGATCTCCGGCAGAAGATACCGCCCGCTAGAGACTTACATGATGGAAGACGCGGAGACCGCGCTGTTCATAGTAAACTCCGCGGCTGACACCGCCATGGACGTGGTGGACAAGCTCCGCTCCCAGGGCAAGAAAGTGGGGATGATGTATCCCACAATGCTCCGGCCCTTTCCCGCCGAGTATATCCGGCGCGCCTGCAAGAATGTGAAGGCTGTGCTGGTGGCGGACCGGGCGGATTCCTATGGCGCTCATGGCGGCAGAATGAGCCACGAGGTGAAGGCCGCCCTGAAAGACGATCCGGATAACCGGACATTGGTCATCTCCCGCATATATGGGTTGGGAGGCAAGGACTTCTACTTCCAGGACGGCGTGGAGATGTTCAACCTGACCTTCGAGGCCGTGAAGAAGGGGAAGGTGGAGATTCCCTATGATTATATCGGCGCCGCCCCAGGCGACCCATCATACTCTCCGCCAAAGGGCAACCCGGCCCTGACCGAGGCCCAGCAATCCCCCGGCATTTTGAAGGTGGTCAAGGACGAAAAGACCGGCAAGCTGGAAGTAAAGGGAGTGAAACAGCGCGACCTTACCGCCATGCCCCAGAGGATAACCCCCGGTCACGGCGCCTGCCCCGGCTGCGGCATATTCCCCAGCATTGGCACGTTCCTGAAAGGGATAGAAGGTTTTGTGGTGATGCTATGGCACACCGGCTGCGGGATGGTGGTTACCACCGGATACCCCAACAGCTCCTTTGCAGTCACCTATATCCACAACCTGTTCCAGAACGGCGCCGCCACATTGTCCGGCGTAGTGGAGATGTATAAGGAACGGCAGAGAAGGGGAGAGATAGCCAAGGACCAGGATATTACCTTTATCATGGTCACTGGCGACGGCGGGCTGGATATCGGCCTGGGGCCGGCTCTGGGCTCGGCGTTCCGCAACCATAACATGATCATTCTGGAGTATGACAACCAGGGCTACATGAACACAGGGCATCAGCTCTCCTTCACCACACCCATGGGCCATGCCACCAGCACTTCCAACATTGGCTCGGTGGGAAGAGGGAAAAAGTTCCATCACAAGGACTCGGCCCAGCTCTTCGCTGCAACCCACATACCCTATGTGTTCACCGGCTCGGAGACCGATTATAAGGACCTCATCCGCAAAGCGGCCAAGGCCCAATGGTACGCCAAGCATGAGGGGCTGGTTTTCGGCAAGCTCTTCTCCGATTGCCCGCTGAACTGGCGGCACCCGGATAACAACGGCCAGGCGGTGGTTCAGGCCGGGATAGACTGCAACTTCTTCCCGCTGTATGAGGTAGAGCATGGAATCACCACGCTCAACTATGACCCAGAGGCCAAGGGCAAGAAAATACCGGTTACCGAATGGTTGAGCACCATGGGTAAGACGAAACATATGTCAAAGCCGGAGTACAAAGAGATCGTGGCCGCATTCCAGGAGGAAGTGGACCGCCGGTTTGCCCGTATCAAGGCCATGAGCGAGAATCCTTTGTTATGAAGATGAAGATGATTGATGCGCGGAAAGAAGAGGGTTTGAAGGGCCTATTTGCGAGCGTTGACACTGGAGCCTCTGCCAGGACGCAAGCCGCAGGATCGGCCAGGGGGTCGGCTTTTTCGTCTGCGGCTTTCATGGCGGGAGTGATATTTTTTCTCTCCAGCGCATTCGCAGGCCAGGCCATGGCCAAAGAATATGAAAAGCCGAAAAATGTCCTCACCTTTGACCTGTTTAATGGCTTCCGGGGAATGGGAAGCATGGAGTATCAGCGCCTGCTGAGCGACAATTTCGCCCTTACCGCCCAGGGCTTGTTTTGGAGCATGGAACTGGAAACTTGGGATGTGACGGCCGTGGGCGCCGGATTAGGCATAAGAAAATATTCCCAAGGCACGGCGCCGGAAGGTGGATATATGGCGGCCAACCTGTATGTGGCCAAGGTCTCGGCTGGAACCATCGTGCTCACCGGCTCACCCACGGATTTGCAGGAGTCGATATACATCATTCCCACCGCCACAGTGGGTTACTCCTGGATAATGGATGAGTTTTTAATGGAAGTAACCCTTGGGGCCCAGCTATATATGGGTGGAATTGAACCCAGGTATGAGGGTGATATCTTCCCGATGAACGGAACAGGCTTTTTTGTTACTCTGTCAGTTGGATTGCCTTTTTAAATCTCACTCTATGGAGAAGAAGCCTTGAAAAGCTTCTTTGCCGCGCGGATGGGGGCGGGGGTTTCACTGGCCGTATTTATGGCCGTACAATTCTATCTTGCTGGCTCTGCCATGGGTCAGCAGGAGCCCGACCTGACCGGCGGAGATGAACCGATCCCGGTGGAAAATCCCGCCATATCCAACTCTGTATCAGTAAATCCCTTTGGTCTGCTGGTGGGGATGGTGAGCCTGGAATATCAACACGCGGTGAGCGACGGTTTTGCCATTTCGATGCGTGGATCATATTGGTCCGTGGGTATCCAGGATTGGCGGGTTCGATGGACCGGAGGCGGGGTGGGACTGCGCAGATATTGGGGAGAGCGGGCGCCCCAAGGGGGATACTTGGCCTTGAACCTGGATGTGGGGACGCTGGAAGCCACCTTTACCGATGAGATGGGCCTAAAGGATTCGGTGTCGGTGTTCAACGCCATGCCCAATGTAATGCTGGGTTATTCATGGTTTGTCGGACGCTTTCACATGGACGCCGGGTTTGGAATGTCTTACCTGACTGGCCGGGTGGTGGTAATGGGGGAGAGCTTCCCATATAACGGGCTGATTCCCTCCCTGGGGTTCAACATGGGATTCGGTTTCTAGGCGACCTGAGCCTTATCTAGAGGGTAAAGCGGCGCCATGATCAAAAGACAAACACAAAATCCATAGAAGCAACATTTAGCCCCGCCGTACTTCGTAGATTTTTACGCTGGTAATCATTGGGCAGCTCGCAGCTATCTTTTCGGCCTCCTCCATGTTCTCGGCGTTGAAAACCATATAAGCTGTTATGGCGTCCAATCCCATTGGCAGCTCAGTAACACCATTTCTGGTGACTTCTTTCCCACGGCCAAGGCCATTGCCCATGTCCGCGATTTTTCCTTCCACCGATTTCATCCACTGCATCCACGACTGCATTATCTCCGGGGTCGGTTTGGTGAATCCCACGAAAAGGAAGACATATTTATTCATAATATTATCCAGTCTTCTGATAGTGTCCTATTTGCCGAAATAATATAAAATATTTCCGCCTAATTCAAGCCTATCTGCGAGGATCAAAAAAGATACGCGATGAGCGGCGGGAGCGAGAAGAGCAGGGCCGCGGCGTAACAGGCGTACTGGACAAGGTCCACCCTTGCCCTGAAAAGCGAAGTGATCCGGCCGATCATCCTTTCCCTGGCGTAAGACTCCACTTCCTTGATGGAAACGGTGTTCTTGCCGGACTTCTCCAGCGACGCCAGGAAATCGTTCACCATGGCGTATTTCATAATGCGCAAGACATTGCGCTGGAAAAAGGAGATCATGATTCCTGCCATGGAGAAAATGCGATTGCCGCTTTTGGCCAGAGCTGAATACTCCAGAATTCCTTTTTCCAGAGTCTTCTTGAACGCGTCAATATCCATCTGCATGCCATGCGCTGGAGTAAGGCCGATGATCCGCTCCATTAGTGGGTCTGCTATGTCATGAACACCCTGTTCCAGCAGATCAACATTCCGCTTTATGGTGGCGGCGGCGGCGTAAACGAAGCCGCACAACAAGCCCATGGCCAGGTATACAGGGAAAAGCAGCGCGCTCTCCACCATCCTGATGCCTTGGCTGATATCCTGTTCCTGGACCCCATACTCATGGATCACCAGCGCCATCAGCGTGAATAGCAGAGTCACGGACAGGGTTAAAATAATCAGGGATCGGATGGCGCCCCAAAAGAACTCGTTTAATAGCGCCTTCAAGCGGCCTCTGAATTCATTCAGTTCCGCGCCGGCCAACGCAATACGTCCGTTTTCTTCCATGCCAATGCCTTTTTGTTACGAATGAGGGCAGACACCCGCCAATATTTCATGCAAATTATATTCTATCGGGCCATCATGGCGCCAAGAAAAGGGGAGTACCCATTTTCGCTATAAGCCGTTTCTTTTCATTGTCATATTCGCGCAACCTGAAGTAATATGAAGGGTAAGCGAAAATATGGAAATTTTTAAAACCAGCGACAACAAACGCCAGCAGATCCTCACCGAGAGCGGCACCAACGAGGTGGAGATAATAGAGTTTCTGCTTGGCCAGCAGAGCTTCGGGATAAACGTCTCTAAAATCCGTGAAATAGTCACCTACGACCGTTCCAATGTCACCGCCATTCCGGACGCATACCACTCGGTGATAGGCATGCTGCTCCTGCGGGACGCCACGTTGCCGCTGGTGGATCTGAAGCGGCACATGGGCATCGCAAAAAACGTTTCCGAGGACGCGCGGCAGGTGGTGCTGGTGTGCGAGTTTAACAAGATGGTGAACGGTTTTCTGGTGGATGGTGTCCGGCAGATCCACCGTTGCTCCTGGGGCGACATCACGCCGCTGTCTCCATTCCTCAGCTACTACAAACCCGGGATCACCTCCTCGATCACGCTGGATGGAAAGAACATCCTGATGGTGGACCTGGAGCATATCATGGTGGATATATATCCCGAGACAAAGCTTGTATACAGCGAAAAATCGGTGGAGGCCCACACACTGGATATCGCCAAGCGGCATCATGAAAGGGAGGAGACTCATATCATTTTCGCCGAGGACTCTCCCATTGTCCGCTCTACTGTGAGAAAGGTGACGGACCAGGCCGGTTATAACCATATCACAGTGTTTGACAACGGGCTGGACACCTATATGGAGATACAAAAGCTAGCCGAAAAAGCAAAGGCCAAGGGCGTGGGCATTGGAGAATTCGTCACGGCCGTGCTCACCGACATAGAAATGCCCAAGATGGACGGGCTTACCCTATGCCGGAAGATCAAGGAGGACCTGCGCCTGACGCACCTGCCGGTGATCATGTTTTCCTCTCTGATCAACGACCAGATGATCTTGAAGTGCAAATCCGTGGGCGCCGATGGCTGGGCGGACAAGCTTCAGGTGGAGGAGCTGATCCACGTGCTGGACAGGTTCTGTGTGGAGAAGGCATAGCGCCTCCAACCAGACGGGCTTATCCTTCAGCCCATCAATATCCTCTCAGTGTTTGAACGAATATTCGAGCTTCAGCCAGATTTCACGCCGAGATCTTTGCGGATTGTACCTGTTGTCAAACTCCGCCGCAGGATCATAAACCTTTGTGTCCAGCAGGTTGTCCACCCCCAGCCAATAGCCGAGATTACCGGTAATCTTTCCGGAGGCGGTGAAATTAAGCAGCAGAAATGAATCCGGATTATCCTCAGAGTAATCATTGGTATCGGCCCTGCCGCTGTTGTGGAAGAGGCCAAACCCCGCCGAATGGCCCTTGATATACTGATAGCTCAAGTCCAGCCCCCCAGTCCATTGGGCAAGATAGGGCAGGGCGCTGCCATGGCCATTATCGGTTTTCAGATAGGCCGCCCACAGCCGGGCCTGCGCCCCATCGATGGGCTGCGCCAGCAGAATAGCCTCGGCGCCGGACATGGTCCATATCTCATCGCTGTTGGCGAAATATTCATCCGCCCCGTCCGGGGTGGGAGTGGCTTTGATATAGTTTTCAAACCGGTTCTGGAATACCGTGGCGCTGAACCCGGCCTTCTCCCACTGCCTCGAATAACCGGCCTCCAGGGTGGTCATTTTTTCCGGCTTGGGTATCGGTGGTATGAAATCAGTTCCCTCCATGACCTTCAGGTATTCCCTGTAACTGGGGGTGCGGATGGCCGTGCCATACAAAACTTTTACCACTTGATCCGGAGAAGGCGCCCACACCAGGGCGCCACGATAGTTGGGATGGTTCCCAAAAGCCTGATACTGGTCATATCTTCCACCGAATGTCAGAGTCAACTCGTCGGAGATTGACCAGACATCCTGGACGAACGCAGCGTAATCGTCATTGCCGGCGTTCGGATCGGAGAGTAGCGAGCCTGCTTGGGGAGAGCTGAGCAGCCCCTTTTTGTAATGCCAGAGCAGCGTGTAACCCATATCCTCCGCCTGGTTATGGCTCCAGGATGCGCCGAAGGTGATGGTATGTCTGTCGCCGACCTTTCTGAAATAGGAGGCGTTGGCTCCCGCCGCCGTTGCGTCCTGATGTTCCCGGTATGAGGTTCCGCCGATGGAGCTTTCGGTGTAATACTCCAGGATTTTGTCGGCCGAATAATGGGCCTTAAATTCAAATCGCCCGTCGCCGATATCTCCATTCTCATACTTGGCCGCCAGGATCATGGGGCGTTCCTCGATGAATGCCGACTGCGGTGGCGCCATGAAGAGAAAAGGAATGTTGTTTTGCTGGTAATCGGCGATCAACGTCAATCCTTCCACCGGCTTTGCTTTCATATAGAACCAGGAGTAGTCCTCATCCAACGGCTGGGTGGTGGAAGAGCCAATGAAACTGATGCGATCCTCGCTGTACGCGGCCTTCTGAGTGATATGGCTGGCATAGGCGGTTACGGCGTCGCCACGGTATGAAACGGCGCCCTTGGACCGGTTATTGGATGCTCCCTCGGCGCTGATGGCGCAGGCTTCCTCCTTGCCGAAGTCTCTGGTTGTGATGGAGATAACCCCGCCAAAGGCGTTTGCCCCATACAGGCTGGAAGCCGGCCCCAGCAGTATCTCCACGGTTTCCACATTCTCCAGTGGAATGTTGTCCCCAGTTGCAAAATGGCCATAGTAAACGCTGCGTACAGGTATCCCATCGACAAAAAGCGCCATTTTGTCATTATAACGGTCCAGCACCCCCCGAGCCCAGATGGTGTTGTGGCGCTTTCGATACTGGTTCAACTGAAAGCCCGGCACTTGCCGGAGCAGGTCATCGAGCCTGCGGGCTCCCAGACGGTCGAAATCACCACGGTTGAAACTGTAGGCCGTACCTGGCGCCTTGGATAGCTCGGTGGGGATAAGCGAGGCAGCGCTGAAGACCTGCAGGGACATAAGCTCCTTCAACGACATGTCTGCGTACGAATAGCCGGAATCCTCCAGAGCCAGCGCCGGCCTGGATGAGAAGCCAAGGGTCATTAGAAAGAGTGGCGCCAGCAGAGCCAGACGCAAGGCCAAAGAGAAGGATAAAAATTTGGGCCGGTACTTTTTGATGATCGAGTTGGCCATTTTATATCCAGCGTTTTAATGATAAGGTTGGAATTGTAGATTATAATTGATCTAGATAGCAACCGATTTTTCATTTCCCCAAGGGTAATTGGGGGAGTATAGTATCATTAACGTCACTTCCAACGGGGGGAAGTGAAATTATCCTGTATTCGCTGAACGATCAAGGATTTCTTGTAATTTAATGTCTTCCATGATGAGTCCAGGCGCCGGTGGCGCCATAGCCAGAGCGTTGATTTGCGCTGTCGTCGTCAGTTTTGCTTTTGGTGTGAGCTCAACCAGGGCGGAGAGCCAGACGGAACGGCAGAACGCTGTGAAAGCCGGATTCATTTACAACTTCGCTAAATTCGCCGTTTGGCCGGATAGTGCGTTGGCTGGGAAAGATAAGTTTACCTTCTGCGTGGGAGAGAACAAGGAATTTTCCAGAATTTTCCGCCTTGTGACGAACAGGAAGAAGATAGGGCTGTTGCCAGTGGAAGTAAAGGATGTAATGGCCGGCCAGCCGGTGGAGGAATGCCAAGTTTTGTACGTTCCGGACAACGAGCCGGAAATAGTAAAAAGTTTCATGGAAAATCAATCCGGTGCGCCAGTTTTGAGCGTTGGCGATAGCAAGGATTTTGCCGCCAATGGAGGGATAATTGGTTTTTATGTGGATAGTGGCCGGATCAGATTCGAGATATGCCTGTCAAAAGCCGCGAATCGCGGCATTACTATCAGTTCAGAGCTCCTGAGCCTGGCCAAGATCCGTCAGAACTGCTAGCGGTCTGTTGCTGAGAATTCACAACATTTATTTACGGCTCATCCTCCGGCAGAGATCCATTGATGATATTGTCAGGATTCAGGAATGTAACTGGCCTGTTGTTCCATTGATAAGGCTCCTGAAGGTTCTTTCCGGCCAAGGCGGCGTCTATGGAACTTCTGGGGATTCTTTGCAGGCCCACCATCTCGCTGGCCAGCAATCCGATTTCCTTTCCATCCTTGCGGAACCGGATTAAATAGAAATCGTTTCGTTTTACCGCAGCCTGATCTCCTTTTTCAGAAATCATCATCACAGGCATGCCCACCCCGTCTTTGCCTGCCACTTTCAAGCCTCCGTTGCGTTCTATGCTGGAAGCGGCCACGGAGGAGACCTCACCGATCCACTTGGCCTGGGAGGCATACAGCCGAGATCCTCTCCCCGATCCGAAAAGCAACGCCAGATCTTCCGGTTCTGCGGAGACTTTGTTTTGGCTTTCTATTGAGGGAGGGATTTGAGGTGATTTTAACAATGGCTCCAGCCTGGCCACGTCCAGAATAAACGCCACGGATCCATCGCCCAGTATGGCGCCACCCAGGATGTATGGCGGATCGAAAATCCCCTTTAAAGCTTCCAGCGGTTTCAAAAGGATCTCCACCTTTCCAACAATCCTGTCCACCACCAGGCCAAACCGCCGGACAGCGGTTTTCACCACCACCACGCCGATCTCATCGGTAGCCATTGCCTCCTCTTGCTCCAGTTGCAACGCCTGAGACAGGAATAATACCGGCAATGGCTCTCCCCGCAACATCAGGTGACAATCGCCGGGGTCACCCTGGATGTCCGAAGGGCTGATTCTGGTGGTTTCCTCCACGGAAAAAAGAGGGAAGCCAAGCTTGGTCCCTGCCGTATGGCAAAGGAGAATGGGCATAATAGCCAGGGTAAGAGGTACCTGGAGCTTGATTTTGGCGCCTTTATTCAACTCCGATTCTATATGAACCGTTCCGTTGAGCTTGTTGATGTTGGTCTTCACCACGTCCATGCCAACACCTCTGCCGGATACATCGGTGACAGCGCTGGCAGTGGAAACACCGGGAAGAAATATCAGATCCATCATCTGCGATGGGGAGAGGCCATCGGCCTTTTCCCGGGAGATGACCCCGCTGGAGACCGCCTTTGCCACCAGCGCAGCCCTATCTATACCTTTGCCATCATCCGATATTTCCAGGACAATGGAATTGCCCTCCTGCCTGGCCTCCAGCCGGATCGTGCCCCTTCTGGGTTTGCCGGCTTTCAACCTGGCCTTCGGAGTTTCCACTCCATGATCCACGCAGTTTCGGATGATGTGCAAGAGCGGGTCGGAAACCGCTTCCAGCAGGTTTTTATCCAGCTCGGTCTCGGCGCCAGTGATGACCAGGTCGGCCTCTTTCTCCAGTTGGGAGCAGAGATCCCGGACTATGCGCACGAACTTCTTGAAAATGTTCCCTACGGGGAGCATCCTGGCCCGCATAACTCCGGTCTGGAGCCTTCTGGTCACCGAATCCAGGCCAGAGGCCAGGGAGTTGAAACTCTCGGTCAGATGCTCGACCTTTGCGCCGGATGACAGATCCTGGGCCATCTGCTGGCTCAGATTGCGAAGAAGCGAAAGCTCTCCCA
>Ga0224495_10003130_pt1 | contig 10318 bp, 8 predicted proteins | sample SF_Jul11_sed_USG_FD_168128 | JGI IMG/M metagenome (GOLD analysis project Ga0224495, IMG submission 168128) | Sediment microbial communities from San Francisco Bay, California, United States - SF_Jul11_sed_USGS_4_1 | ecosystem: Environmental > Aquatic > Marine > Sediment | place: USA: California...
GGCCGCAGACCCGCAATATCGGACCAAACGGCAGCGTTGGGAAAGGAAGTATATCCTCCAGGAAGAGGTTGAGAAGATTACCACCCAGTACACAGTAAAAGAAGTGGGTGAAATGATGGATCGCGAGCGAGTGGCCAATTCGCCCATCCTAAATATAAAGGAAGTTGTTGAAGACCCTCACTTGAACGCCCGGGGATATTTCTTGGAAATCGAACACCCCATCATTGGCAAAGCCAAAATTCCCGGCATACCTTTCAAACTCTCGGCAACTCCCGGCAAGGTCGAGCGCCCCTCTCCGTTAGTTGGGGAACATAATGAATTCATCCTGGGAAAATACCTCGGTATCAACCGCGCCGAGGTCCGGAAACTTGCCGCGGAGGGCGTCATCTAAATTCGGATTACGGATTTTGGAAAACAGAAAAGGGATTCAGGTAACAGTTTAGCCCTTTGAAAAAATTGGCTAAACTTCAATGCAAAATGCAAAAATTAAATTGAAAATTTCAAAAGGATTAAAGCTTTTCAGAGAAATTTTCACTTTTCAATAAAATTTAGCGTGTCTTTTCAAAACGCTAAATTGATACGGATTCAGAGAAAGCCTCAGGGAGAGGATGAAGAGAAGGAGGAGAGCAAGTGGAATTTCTCAGATTTTATCAATTCCGGGCCCCCCGCAATATCACCTTTGGACTGGGGGCGGCGGAAACAGTGGGGGAAAAAGCCAAGGAATACGGGGCGAATAAAGCTTTGATGGTGACCGATCGTGTTTTTGGCCCGGTAGGAACCATAGAAAAGGTTGCCCAAGCTTTGTCCCGGAAAGGGGTTGATCCGGTCGTTTATGACGGCGTAATCACCGAGCCCACCACCGACCAGGTCGAAGAAGGGTTGGAAGTTTATCGCCAAAACGGCTGCGGGCTGGTGATCGGCCTGGGAGGAGGCAGCTGCATCGATGCGGCCAAAGCGATTTCCGTGGTGGCCACCAACGGAGGCCGCATCCAGGATTACGAGGGCCGGGGAAAAGTAAAGAAGCCCAGGGCGCCTTTGTTCGCCGTCCCGACCACTGCCGGGACCGGGTCAGAAGTGAGCTTGTCTTGTGTGATCACGGACCAACAGCGAAAAGTTAAGTTTATCGTCTACAGCCCGTATATCCTTGCCGATGAAGCCATTGAAGACCCTCTCTTGACTCTTTCCATGCCCCCCAGCATTACGGCCTCTTCGGGGATGGATGCTCTAACCCACGCCATAGAAGGCTACATCAGCCTGCGTGAAGCCAACCTGGGGTACGGAACCCCACCCCTCATTCATTATTCAGCCATCCCGGCCATCGAATTGATCAGCCAGAATCTAAGGCAGGCTTGGGCCAATGGAAAGAACCTGGAGGCACGCAGCAACATGATGTTGGGGCAGCTTTTAGCCGGATTCACCTTTGCCAATGCCGGAACAGCCCTGGCCCATGGGATGGCCCGGCCTCTCGGAGCTTATTTCCATGTGCCCCACGGTCTGGCCAACGCCATCGTCCTGCCCCATGTCATGGACTTCACCTGGGTTGCCGTACCGGATAAGTTCGCCCGCATCGCCAGCGCGATGGGGGAAGAAGTCGCGGGCCTTTCGCTCATCCAAGCCGCGGCCAGGGCAGTGGAAGCGGTGAAAAAGTTATGTGCGGACATTCAGGTTCCGAAGTTGAGAGATCTGGGGGTCAGGGAAGAGGAATTTCAGAGGGTGGTCGTCCAGATGGCCCGAGACGGAATTGCCTCGGGAACACCCCAGGTGAACCCCAGACCGGTTACGGAAAAGGAAATGGTAGAACTGTTCAAACTGGCTTTTTAAGAAACCCAAGCCACGGATCCACAAATAAAATGCCGTCTTTGATTGTGGGGGGAGGCCGATAAACCTGTTTCCTTTGCTCTAAGAACCAGTAATGGTGAAGAATATTTGAGTTGAATCCTCAAGGCCGCTGTTCCAGTTAGCCTTGGATATTGGCATGACCCTGGCTGATTGAGCAACGGAGGTTCCGGTATGGAAATCACCCGCCGGGATTTCATCAGAAGTTCTCTCCTCATGGGCGGCTCTCTGCTCTTCTCCCCCGTCAACCTCCACGCCGTTTCCAAAGAAGCCGAAGAGTGGCGCCCAGCATACGAAAAACTGGAGAAGGAAGGAAAGCTGGCGGAGAGGATCAGAGAAGCCTACAGCATCTTCCAGCGTTGCCGGCTCTGTCCCCGGCAATGTGGGGTGAATCGGCAAAGAGGGGAGAAGGGTTTCTGCCGGGCCCCCGCCAAGGTTATGGTTTATAGTTATAACCCCCATTTTGGGGAAGAGGTGCCTTTGGTAGGCGAACATGGGTCGGGCACCATCTTCTTTTCCAACTGCAACCTGCGCTGCGTTTTTTGCCAGAATTGGCCCATTTCCCAGGAAGGCCGGGGAGAAGAAATCCAAGATGAAGACCTGGCCGACATGATGATAAAATTGCAGGAGAAGATGGGCTGCCATAACATCAACTTGGTCACCCCTACCCACGTCATGCCCCATATCCTCAACGCCACGCGGATGGCCTGGAAGAAAGGGCTGCGCATTCCTTTGGTCTACAATACCAGTGGGTATGAACGTCTGGAGATATTGAAGATCTTGGATGGTATCGTGGATATCTACTTACCAGATTTGAAGTATATGGATGCGGAGCAGGCAGCGAAATATTCATCCGGAGCTTCCGGCTACCCGGAAGTTGCGAAGAAAGCAATCCTGGAAATGCACCGGCAGGTTGGGGTTCTGCGGGCGGACAGGAAAGGGTATGCCCTCCGCGGGTTGATCATCCGCCATTTGGTCATGCCCAACCGGGTGGCGGGAACGGAAAAATTCGTCAGGTGGGTGGCTGAAAACCTACCTAAGACAACCTACGTGAACATTATGGCGCAATACCACGTGGAGTACAAAGCCTACGATTATCCGGAGATTGCTCGGGGAATCACCGTGCAGGAATTTTTAGAAGCCATGGATTGGGCCCAAAGATACGGCTTAGTCAACCTTGACCCGAAGTCGGTAATGGTTAGAAAAATTTTCGACCGTCGGCGAACGGATTGAAGGGACGGAGAAAACATTAAAAAGATTTCGCTTTGGCCCATATAAATCGGGCCAAGGGGCTGAACAAGGAAATCATGGCGACGATTAAAAGGATTAAAGAGATGGGTCGGGTGAAAAAGATGGAAAAATCTTGATGGGACATCTGCAAGGATTGCTGGAGGGAGTTTTCCATCAGGGGAGTTAAGACCAGAGCCAAAACGACCGGTGCCGCGGGAAAGCCGAATTTTTTCATAAAATAGCCGATGATTCCGAATACCAGCATGATCCAGACTTCACCCAGGTTGTTATTGACCGTAAATACCCCCACCACGGAAAAAGCCATGATGAGCGGGATCAAAAGACGGTGGGGAATTTTCAGCATTCTGGCCCAGATTCCCACCAGCGGCAAATTCAATATCAATAGCATGATGTTGCCAATATACATACTGGCCAGCACCGCCCATACAAAATCCGGGTGCTTTTCGAAAAGCAGAGGTCCCGGCCTTAATCCATGGATCAACAAAGCCCCCATCATGACCGCAGTGGTTCCGGAGCCCGGCACCCCCAGGGTGAGGAGGGGCACCATTGCTCCACCCGATGCCGCATTGTTGGCACTTTCCGGTGCAGCCACTGCTTCGATGACGCCGGTGCCGAATTTTTCCGGATGCCGGGACAGTTTTTTCTCGGTGGCATAAGATAACATAGAAGCGATGGTGGCCCCGGCCCCCGGCATCACGCCGACGAAGAACCCCAGGACACTGCTCCGGAGCATCGGTAAGGTTGAATCTTTCCAATCCTGCCAATTGGGGAGAAGGTTGGAAATTTTTTCGATGTAGGACGGAGCCTGGCCAGGATTTTCGCTCATTTCCAAAACTTCCGCGACCGCGAATAATCCCACCGAGACGCTCACAAAACTAATTCCATCTAAAAGGGTAGGAATGCCGTAAGAGAACCTTTCAATTCCGCTTATCGGGTCAATTCCGATGGTGCCGAGGAATATGCCGAAGGACCCCGCAAGCAATCCCTTGATTAAGTCTTCTCCCACTAAGGCTACGACCAGGGTCATCCCCAAGACCATAAGTGAAAAATATTCCGGCGGCCCGAATTTGAGAGCGAAACTGGCCAGGGGCGGAGCGAGCATCATCAGGCCGATAATGCTTAAAGTTCCGGCGATAAAAGAACCGATGGCGGATATTCCTAGGGCCGCCCCCGCCCGGCCTTTGCGGGCCATCTGGTATCCGTCCAGGCAGGTCATTACCGATGCCGATTCCCCGGGGAGATTTACGAGAATGGAGGTCGTGGAACCACCGTACATCGCCCCATAATAGATCCCCGCCAGCATGATCATGGCTGTAGTGGCGTTCATGCCAAAAGTGAAGGGAATGAGCATGGCTGTTCCGGCGACCGGCCCAATACCCGGTAAAACCCCGATGATGGTGCCAAGCGTTACGCCGATGAAGCAGGAAAGAAGGTTGATGGGGGAAATGGCCAGCGAGAAACCAAGCAGTAAATTATCAAACATGCTTTACCCCTCAGTTTTAATTGTATAAGAAATTCCTTTTTGGACACGGATGTACACAGAAAGTCGCTTAGCGCTATGCGCATAGCGTCTTTTTTGTTTCTGCGGCCATCTGCGTAAATCTGCGTCCCAATTAATTTAAATGCCGAAGAATCCGGTTGGGAGAGGAGATTTCAACCATACTTTAAATATAGCGAATAACAAAAAAGTAAATAAGGACCCGTAGAATATTATGTTCATCATTCTTGATCTCTGCAGAATAAAGATGGTGGCCATAAAAAATAGAAAAGTAGAAAGGACGTAACCGATGGTCTCAAAGAGGATTAAGTAAGCCAGCAGGGCAATCGCTACCCATATCACCCGGGGGATATTCTCCCTGGGGAAGAGCGGTTTGTCGGTTTCTTTTATTTTTCCCCGGAGGGCATTTATCAGCAGGATCACGGCCAGAATTCCGATGAAGGCACTCATCCAGAAAGGTAAAAAATCGATACCGATGCCCATCTTCAATGTTCTTTCCAGCCGAGACGACTCGACCATCCCCAGAAGCGACACTCCCATGAGGATTATGCTTACGATGATCAGCCCTTTTTTCATAGCAAGACCCTCTTTCTTTGGAGGATAAGAATACCCGGAGGGGAGGTGTATGCTTCCCCTCCGGCGAGGCCGTCTATTTGATTGCTCCCATTTCCTTCATGATTTTGGCAAAGCGGGCATTCTCTCTTTCCCACAATTGATAGGTCTCGGCACTGGTGGTATAATCTGCTGTGAGCATATTTTCCTTGATATATTTTTCTTTCCAGGTTTGACTGTCCGCCAATTTCTTGAACAGTTTTTCATAATATTTTACCGCTTCCTTAGGGATATCTTTAGGGGCGGCAATACTGCGAAATTGCTGGAAAACCACATTGATCCCCTGTTCCTTCAAGGTAGGAATATCCGGGGCCTGATCGATTCTTTTGGCCGTGGTTGCCCCCAACACCCTTACCTTTTTGGCCTCCATCTGGGCTAACGCCTCTCCCGGATTGGCGCTGGCCAGTTCTACATGTCCGCCCAGCAAGGCGACCATAACCTCGCCACCACTTTTGAAGGGAATGTAATTGAACTTGGCTCCGGTTTCTTTTTCAATCATGAAGGCGATCATGGCATCGACCCCGGGGGAATAAGTGCCGCCAACCTTTAAATCTCCCGGTTTTTTCTTGGCGGCCTCAATGAGATCTTTCATCGTTTTATAGGGTGAATCCGCTTTGACCACGATCAGGAAATCATCATAGGCCAGGTTGGTGAGGGGGGTAAAATCCTTGTAGTTATATTTGGATTTCCCCTGAAGTGGAGTTTGGAGAAAGCTGGTTGTGGCCGTCAGCCAGTAATGGGGATCGCCCTTTTTCCCGGCTAAATAAGCAAAGGCAATGGCCCCGGACCCACCGGGTCGATTTACCACGGCGATCGTATGGCTGCTCAGTTTCTCCTTTTCGATGATGCTTTGCATCGTTCGGGCCATAATGTCGCTCCCCCCTCCGGCTGCGGCATGACAAACGAATTCAATGGGCTTGGTGAGAAATTTTTGCCCCAGTGATTCATTCGGGACGAGAAACAAAATGGCGAGTGATAAAACGAACGGCAGGAATAATAATCCTCTTCCCTTTTTCATGTTTTCCTCCTTTTTCTCATGGATTTTCGTCTCCCTTTACCCTATGGTTGGGCCGAGATATTTATGGGGCGGCAATGGGGTCCATCGTAATTAAATTGTATGGGAATTTCCTTATGGGACACGGATGTACACAGCGCGGCATAGCCGCAACCAAAAATTTATTGGACGCAGATTTACGCAGATAAACACAGATAAAATATGTTTAATAAAATTTTAGGAAATTGAACGTTAGTAGTACAGAAAGCCGCTTAGCGCTATGCGCATAGTGTCTTTTTTGTTTCTGCGGTTATCTGCGTAAATCTGCATCCTATTAAATTTTGAAAAAATGTTTGCATAAAAAAGGATAAGAAGCGTTTTGTCCTTTGGGTTACCATCTGTTCACCGTGTAAAGAGGGATAAGATCATTGAGCATTTCTTGGGAACGATGGGGGTTGTAGATCCCGCAGGTGCAGGGGGCGGCCAGAATAATGCTTCCTTCCCATAGAGCGAGTCTTCCTTTCTTTATCCTGCGGATTACATCCCGGACCAGGGCCGGAGCGATCATCCCGTGGCCACACATGGTGGTGAACTGGCGGATGTCCGGAGGAGGGAGCCGATCGGTGCGCCCATGGATCCCGAGGGAAAGATTGATGGTGTGCGGGTTCAAGTTGATCTCGGCAGCCATTTCCCGAACCCGGTCGATGAGGCCGCTTACGACCACCGAAATCCCCTCGTCCAGTTTCTTGATCCCAACCAGGATCTCCTTCAACTTTTCCCGGTTGTTGAAGGCGGAGTAGATGCGGGCCCCGTCCTTGATGCTTTCCAGCACTTCCTCCGGGCGGACGCCACTGTAAAGGTTGCGCCGGAGGGTGGAGACGATCATGTTCGAAGGTGCCTCCAGGTAAAGGAGCTCCATGATCCGGCGCACTTTCGGGCCGCTCCCATTATAGTTGAACCCCCGTGCCGGATAGATGAAAAGAGCGTAGTCCCGCTCCAGTGAACTGATGGTTCCTTCGCGATGCAAGCTGTGGGTCATGAGTTCTTCCTTTCCCAGGCGCGTCCCAGGCCCAGGTTGATTTTGGCATTGGGCCGCCAGGACAACCCTTCTGATTCAATGATCTCCAAAACTTCCGGTGGAACTGTAAGCCCCGGCTCCAGCAGCGTGTAAACATCCAAGCAAAAAACGCTGTCCACTTCCCGGGCCACCTCCTTGATCGTACGCAAAATATGTCGCAGCCGATCGCGCTTCACCTGAATTTCGATGATGGCGCTTAGCACCCGTTCCCCCATGAGCTCCGGTTTCAGGTCGCCGGTCGAGTGGTCTTGAATCAGGTCTTGGAAAGGGTTGTTGGGTTCGATTTCATGAATCCCTGCTCGGGCCAGCGCCCGGGTGATCTTCTGGATGTTGGTCAGGTCCATGCCGATATTCGGCCGGCCCACTTCAATGGCGATTCCCACCTCGCCCGGACCAACTCGAAGAGTCACATCGTTGGTTTTTGATTCTTCGGTGCCCCGGCCCTGGATTCCTGTGAGGGCGTGGGTGGCGTTGGGATCACTGAAATATTTCCGCAGCGCCCGGGGGTAATCGTAGACATGGGGGGAGTCTTCAATCGCCTTCACCGGGCAGATCTCTGCCCGCAGGCAGCAGCCGCATTCATAGCAGACTTCTTGGTCCACCACGCTTTTCAGGTCTTGAAAGTGGATGGCCTGGGTCGGGCAGTAAGGATGGCAGCGGCCGCAACCGACGCACGTTTCCTGGCGAATGATCATGGATGCATCTCCTCTGGAAAAAGAATCCGGCCTTGCCGCCGCTGTCTCTGGGAGGACGGAAGAAGTTGGTAAAAAACCCGGGAGTGAGGTTGCAAAAACCTGGCCGCATCCCCGTCGACTTCGCTCCCGTTGATCATCAGGAAATGCAAAAACCCTGCCCCGGAAATATCCCCCACCAGGGCTCCCCCCACAATTTTTCGACCGCGGAGGAAAAGCTCCCGGTAGACCCCTTCCGCCGTCCGGTCATGAGAGATGATTGCGGCGTCCGGGGTAGGGGCTCCCAGGATCACCAGGGATAGCCCTTGCAGATTCATAGAATTGGGGCGGGTCAATACCTGCAGGGGAAGAGGTCCAGAGCGGAAAAGATTCTCGGCGGCCAGTTTCCCCTGGGAGACGGCCTGGGGCCAAGTCCAGGGTTTATATTTTTCTCCCCCGGAAGTCGATATGGTGACGGCGTCTCCGGCGGCAAAAATCTTGGCATCAGCGGTTTGGAGAGCAGGAGAAACCAGAAGCTCTCCGTCCTGGAGCAAGCCGGAATTGGCAAGAAAATTTATATGGGGAGTTGACCCGACGGCGATTAACAGGGTCTCGCCTGGAATCCACTGCCCGCTCACCTTGGCCGACTTCAGCATTCCTTTTTCTTCCTGGATATCTTCCAGGAGGCATCCCAAAAAGAGGCGAATTCCTAACCGCCGGAGGTGTCGTTCTACCAGCCGGGCTGAGGGTTTGGTCAAGGCTTGGGGCAAGAGGTGTTCTTCTTTTTCCACCAAGGATACGGAAAACCCCGCCAGCTGTAGATAGGCCGCTGTTTTTACCCCCACCAATCCTCCGCCGAGAACCAAGATTTCCTTGCGCTTTAAAAGCCAGTCCCGGATCTTCCGGGCCGTGGCCAGGGTACGGACAGGGAAGATTCCTTCAGGTAGATTTTCGCTACGTAAAAGAGGAATGATCGATTGCCCGCCGGGGGCCAGGATCAACCGTTCATATTGGATCTTCTCCCGGTTATCCAGGTTGAGGGTTTGAGTGGGCCGGTCCAAGGACTGAATTTTTATTCCCTTGCGGATCTGCAGAAGAGGATCTTCCGCAGGCTGCCAGAAGAAAAGTTGTTCCTCTTCTATCTGCCCGGCCATGAACTGGGGCAAAAGAGGGTTGCAGTATCCTACGTCTCCTTCGGCTTCAATAAGGAGAACGGATTTTTCTGGCCAACGTCTCCGGCAATGGAGGGCGGCCTGCAGCCCTGCGGCCCCGCCTCCTATAATCACGCAGTTCATTTCTTCCTTCGTGCTTCGGTTCGAAAAAAAATTTACTTGTTTTTACCCCCACCCTAACCCTCCCCCCTTGAGGGGGAGGGAGGGGTGGGGGGTAAAATGATTTTTTTCGTTTGTATTAGTTCGCTGGGAGCCATAACTCACTCAGCACTTAGAAACCAATCCAAGATTTTCTCGGCATGAGGGGGGTGGTCAAAATGGGTCAAACTTCCCCCTTGAGCCGTTAGCTTTTTTGCCAGCAGAGTACGAACCCTCTCGCTTCCCCAGAGTGGCAGAGGAACCGCCACGCTGACCTTAAGACCCAAACTGGCCAGTCCCAGGGCAAGGGCCAGATCGCGGCAGCTCTTCAGGCTGGAGAAACATACCCGCAGGGCATCCCGTTTCTTTATGGCACCCAACGCTTTCAAGGCCAGCAAAGGTCCCGCCTGCGCATCCAGGATGTAAACGGGAGGTTGGTTATCCCGGGAAGCGAGTCCTTTTTTAAGAATCCATAAAGCAGCATCTCCCCAAGCGGCTGCCAGGCATCCTTTTCTCCCCCGCATAGCGGAGGCCACCTCCACTGGAATCCAGCCCAGAGGCTGCTGGGGAGTGTCTGCGCCTCCCAGAAGGAACAACCTTCCGGCTCGCTCTTTTTTTAAGAGTTCTTCCAAATCCCCCGGGTCCAGAATCACTTCCGTTTCCTCTATAAGGGATGGCTCGGCGGTGAAGCCTGGGGAAAAAGAAATATCAGCTTTCTTTTGGGCGAGGCGTAAAATTTTCTTGGCGTCCCGGGGATCCGGAGAAGAAAGGAAAGGAATCCCGAGGCTGCGGCAAAGCTCGGCCATAGAAGGATCCGTACCGGGGCCGGCGATCAGAAGATGAATCCTACCGGAGGCCAACAGCAACTCCGCTTCACCCGAGGTGCAGACGCAGGGCAAAAACCCGCGATTTATCGGAATCCAGTCTCCTAAAGAAACGATGGGGCTGAGATGGCGAAGGTTTGGCGAAGCCTGCTTGACCAGGGCTTCCAGAAACTTGCGGGAAGGCTGACCGCATACCCCGATCATCCAGTCCCGATCGGCCAGCAGACCATATCCTGCCTGGAGA
>Ga0224495_10003131_pt1 | contig 10316 bp, 8 predicted proteins | sample SF_Jul11_sed_USG_FD_168128 | JGI IMG/M metagenome (GOLD analysis project Ga0224495, IMG submission 168128) | Sediment microbial communities from San Francisco Bay, California, United States - SF_Jul11_sed_USGS_4_1 | ecosystem: Environmental > Aquatic > Marine > Sediment | place: USA: California...
CATGCGGTGCGCGCCTCGGGACAGGGATTCGTGCTCGCACGCGCGCTGCGCGACGCGGAGTTCTACCGTGCCGCGTGCGGGGCGGGCCTGCTGCACGTCGTATCGGTCGAACAGCCGGCCACCTGAAAGGAAGGCCCGCGGGCCGCCCGGGATCCGCGTCCGCATTTGACTCCGCGCAATGACCCGCTTTCGCGGCGCTCGACAATGCCCGGAACGACACGAACCATTCTGCGGGGTGTCTCGAAAGGTTTTCGCATGTCCACCAGGGTGACTGCCGGCAAACGCGACAAAGCCGCTGTTACGGCCGCAACGCCGTTGAGCGCGGAAATGACCGCGCGCGACGCGCTGCGCGAGGCCTGCCGCGCCTGCCTCGGCGCGCTGCGCGCGAATCGTGCCGGCCTGATCGCCGGCAAGGACGACGAACCCCTGCACCGGATACGCGTCGCGCTGCGCCGGCTGCGCGCGGCCTTCGCGGCGTTCTCGCCTCTGCTGCCGCGCCGCGCCGCGCGGGCGCAGGTCGCGCGAATTCGCTGGCTGCTGCGCGAACTCGGCCCGGCGCGCGACTGGGATGTCTTCTGCGCCTCGACCCTGGGGCGCGCGACCGGGCGGGGCCCGAAGCCGCTCGGACTACCGGCCCTGCGGCGCGCCGCCGCACGCCTGCGCGAGCCGGCGCGTGCTCGCGCGCGTCGCGCAGTCACATCGAGCCGCTACCGGAAGCTGTCGCAAGACCTCGACGGCTGGCTCGCGGGCGAAGCCGGTGTCACTGGCTTGTCCGCCGCGCAGAGGCGCGCGCTCAGCGAACCCCTGTTACCCAGCGTGCTCGCCGCGCTCGAGCGGCGCTGGCGCAGACTGCGCAAGCGCGGCCGCGGGGTCGGCGGGCTGGATGCCAGGGCGCTGCACCGGCTGCGCATTGCGGTGAAACGCTTTCGTTACACCACGCTCTTCTTCGCGCCTCTTTTCCCCGCGGAAAGCACCGGCGCGACCTTGCATGCGGCGGAGGCGCTGCAGGATGCCCTCGGCGGCCTCAACGACTGCGCGAATGCGGGGCCGCTGCTCAAGCAGGTCGTTGCCGCGGCGCGCGGCGAGGCGGCGCGCACCGCACGGGCACCGATCGTCGAACGAATCGCCAAGGCGCGCGGCGAGTACCGGCGCGCTTTGAAACCGGCCTGGAAGGCGCTACGCTCCGCCGAGCGCTTCTGGCGCGCCCGACCGGGCGCCGGCTGAGGCGCCGAACCGCCCGGCACGACAGTCGCCGCGCGACAACCGATGGAGGACGTTGGATGCGAGGTATTCGATGGATCTGATTCTCTGGCGCCACGCCGACGCCGAAGACGGCGCGCCCGACCGCGCGCGCAAGCTCACGCCGAAGGGAGAGCGCCAGGCCGAACGTGTCGCCCGGTGGCTCGACAAACACCTGGGTGCCCGACGCCGGATACTCGCGAGTCCCGCGCGCCGCGCGCAGCAGACCGCGGCGGCGTTGGCGGGCGATTTCGAAACCCATACCGCGCTCGAGGTGGGGGCGTCGGCGAGATCGGTTCTCGCCGCGGCGGGCTGGCCCGGCGACGAGGACAGCGTGGTGGTGCTGGTCGGCCATCAACCCACGCTCGGCGAGGCGGCTGCGCTCGCGCTCGCCGGCCACACCGCGGCGGTACACCTGAAAAAGGGGGCGTTCGTATGGATCGCGGCGCGCGAAGCGGCGACCGAGGTGACGCTGCGCGCGGCGCTGGCGCCCGATCTCCTGTAGGCGGGGCAATGTGCAAGGACCCGCATCAGTGATGCGCCCGGACGCCACGGCGGAAGGACGCAGTACGACGACTTGATGAGGTGACGCCATGTTCGAGTCCGCGAATCTCGATCACAAGATCGCGAAGACGGTCTACCAGCGCGAAGAACCGAAGCTGCGCGAAGCGCTGCTGCACGCGCAATACGACCTCAAGGAAGACGGCCGCTTTCCGGTACTGATCCTGATCGCCGGGGTCGAGGGCGCAGGCAAGGGCGAGACCGTGAACCTGCTCAACGAATGGATGGATCCGCGCCATATTCTCACGCACGCCTTTCCCGACCCTTCCGACGAGGAACGCGAGCGTCCGCCGCTCTGGCGCTACTGGCGCGCGCTGCCGCCCAAGGGCCGGATCGGCATCTTCTTCGGCGCCTGGCATACCGCGCCGGTGGTGCAGCGCGTACGGGGCGAGACCGGCGAGGCCGAGTTCGCCGATCAGCTGAACGAGATCCTGCGCTTCGAGAAGATGCTGTGCGACGAGGGCGTGCTGCTGCTCAAGTACTGGCTTCACCTTTCCAAACCGCAGCAGAAGGCTCGCTTGAAGCAGCTCGAAAGGGATCCGCGTACCGCCTGGCGCGCGACCGACCTCGAATGGCGCTACTTCGACCTGTACAACAAATTCGTGCGCGTATCCGAGCCGTTCCTGCGCAAGACCTCGACCGGCGAGGCGCCGTGGATCGTCGTGCCCGGAGCCGACGCGCACTACCGCTCGCTCACCGTCGGCCGGCATATCCTCGCCGCACTGCGCGAGCGCCTCGACGAAAAGCCGGTGCCGCGGCTGCCGGACCGCAACCCGCCGCTGCTGCCGCCCGAGGACCAACTGAACGTGCTGCGCGCCCTCACGCTCGATCAACCGACGACTCGCGACGAGTATCGCGAGCTTCTCGAGACGTGGCAGGGCCGCCTGAATCTGCTCTCGCGCGACCCGCGTTTCAGGAAACGCTCGGTGGTGGCGGTGTTCGAGGGCAACGACGCCGCGGGCAAGGGCGGCGCGATCCGGCGCGTCACGCAGGCGCTCGACGCGCGCTTTTATCACAACGTCTCGGTCGCCGCGCCGAGCGAGGAAGAACGCGCACAGCCCTATCTGTGGCGCTTCTGGCGCCACATCCCGCGTCGTGGGCGCTTCGTCATCTTCGACCGCTCCTGGTATGGCCGCGTGCTGGTCGAGCGCATCGAGGGTTATTGTGCCGAACCCGACTGGATGCGCGCCTACGGCGAAATCAACGACTTCGAACAGCAGCTCGCGCGCAACGGCGTCATCGTGGTCAAGTTCTGGCTCGCGATCGGCAAGGACGAGCAGATCAAGCGCTTCGAGGAGCGCGAGAAGGTGGCCTTCAAGCGTTTCAAGATCACCGACGAGGACTGGCGCAACCGTGAGAAATGGGACGACTACGAGCGCGCGGTCTGCGACATGGTCGATCGCACCTCGACCGCCGACGCGCCGTGGACGCTCGTCGAGGCGAACAACAAATACCACGCGCGGATCAAGGTGCTCGAGACACTGGTGCACCGGATCGAGGCGGCGCTCGGACCGGAGAAGGGCAAGGCCAAAGGCAAGGGCAAGCGCGCAAAGCGTGCATGAAGCTCAGCGGAACACCGCGCCAAGAAGCCCGGTCGAAGCCAAGCGGGCGCCATGCGGCATAGCCCCTTTCACGAGGTGCCGAGCAGGCGCAGTTCCGCGTTGGCGTAGCGCAGCCGTGTCGCGAGCGTGCGCGCGAGCCCCTCCATCAGTTTGTCCGCCAGCGCGCGGTGCTGGTCGGCGAGCGCATCGAATCGCTCGCGCGCCAGGACATACAGATCGGTATCCGCGGTCGCAACCGCGTTGGCCGAGCGCGGATGGCGGTCGAGAAAGGCCATTTCGCCGAAGAAATCGCCGCGCCCGAAAGTCGCGATGTGATGGCTGTGCGTCGCGTCGATCGGCAGCAGGATGCGTACCGTGCCGCGCCGGATGAGATACAGATCGCCATCGGCGTCACCCCGGCTGAAGACCACCTCGCCCGCCGCGACGCTGCGCTTCTCCATGCACGCTTCGAGCGCCGCAAGCGTCTCGGGCTTTCGGCCGCGAAAGATCGCCATTTCCTGCAATTCGAGCAGCTGTTCCGGGGCACGCTCGACGCGATGCTCGTCGAGGATGCGATTCTCGACCCATTCGAGCGCCGCATCGAGCTCGGCGAACGCGCGCACCGCCCCCTCGGGGCGCACCAGGCCGGTGGCGTCGAAGTAACGACGCATGTCCTGGCCGCTCGGCACGTCTCGCGGCAGCTGGCTCAGCAGCAGGTAGGCGCCGCGCTCGGCAAGCATGTCGGCGATCTGGTCGAGCACATGCGTCGCGGTGAGATCAACCGACTGCACGCGCCGCATGTCGAGGATCAGGTAACGGCATTCGCGCAGCGCTTCTTCGACCGCGCGATAGAGTTTCTCACTGGTGCCGAAGAACAGACTCCCCTGCAGTTCGAAGATCGCGCACTGCGCGCCGTGCCGGTCGAGAATCGCCATCTCGTCGGGCAGTCGCACCTGCTTGGAGAACATGCGGTTGCCGCGTGCCTGGCGGCGCACCACCGCCCCACCGGTTTGCTCGCGCACGAAGAGCAGGATCGCAAGCGCGATGCCCACTCCCGAGGCGGCGATCAGCCCCACCGTCTCGGCGACCACCACCACCGCGAGCACCACCACGAAGTCAAGCACCGTGGCGCGCGAGCGCGCGAGTTGCAGGCTGTCGAGGTCGAACATGCGCACGCCGATCACGATCAGGATGCCGGCAAGCGCGGCGATCGGCAGCCAGGCAATCGCGGGAGCGAGCAGCAGGAAGGCGAGCAGCGCGAATGCCCCCGCGAACACCCCCGACAGGCGCGTGCGAGCGCCGCTCGAGATATTGACCAGCGTCGCGCCCATCGTGCCCGCGCCGGGCACGCCCATCGCGAAAGCCGAGGCGAGATTGCCCAGCCCCTGGCCGAGCAGTTCGCGATTCGAGTCGTGCCGCGTGCGCGTCAGCGCGTCGGTGACGATGCAGGTCTTGAGGGTGTCGATCGACAGCAGCACCGCGAGGGTCATTCCGGTGAGCAACGCCTGAAGCAGCGCGCCGCCGTCGAGCGCCGCGAACGCGACCCAGCGACCCGGCGTGGCACGCTCGCCGGCCTGCGCGCCGGCGAGCGCGCCGATCACCAGGGGATTGCCCTCCAGCGTGCGCAGCGACGCGTCGGCGAGCGCGAGGCCGAAATAAGCGAGCATTCCGGCGGCGAGCGCCAGGATCGTCGCGGGTACGATCTTGGTCAGGCGCGGGGCGACGAACATCGTCGCCGCGGTCGCCACCCCGACGACAATGGCCTGCCACGACCACAGCGCGGGCGAACCGAGCGCGGTCCACAGCGAGGCTTCGCGCGGCGCGCCAAGGAGCCTGGGAACCTGGCTCGCGATGATGATCAGTCCGACGCCGTACATATAACCGCTCACCACCGGATAGGGCATGTACTTGATCAGCCGCCCGAGGCCGATGCGGCCAAACACCACCTGCAGCGCGCCACAGACGATCCCCGTGAGCGTGAGCACGAGCAGCGCCGCGTCGGCGGCGAGTTCGTCCTCGGCGAGCTGCACCGCGAGCGCCGAGAGCACCGCCGCGGCCGGCGCGCACGGCGCACTCACCAGGCGCTGCGTGCCGCCGAAGCTTCCCGCGACCAGCCCGAGCGCGGTCGCGCCGAGGATGCCCGCGAGCGCTCCTTGCGCGGCGTAACCGCCGCCCAGCGGCGAGACGATCGTCACGCCGAAGGCGATCGCCGCGGGCAGCGCGACGAGCGTCGCCGCGAGTCCGCCCCAGGCGTCTCCGGCGAGGGTGTTGCCGAGCTTCATGGTGGGGGCGATGCTACCGCGCGCGGCGCGATTTGTATCGGCATTCGCCACCGCGATCGCCTTGACCCGAGCGCGGCCCGCCGTCCACAATGCCACGGTCTCCCCTCGCTTGGTGGATCGTCGCCCGCAGGTTCAGCGCATGTCGCGCATTGCGATCTTGCTGCTTGCTGGCACCGCGAAGACCGATCGCGGAAAGCGTATGCGGTGACCGGCCGCCGTGCGGGTCGGTCGCGGTACCCGATAATCGGGGGACATTCCGCAGCCAACGAGGTTCGCCATGAAGATCGCTTCGCATCCCCGTCTGCTTTGCCTGTGCCTGATCTTGTCAAGCGGCGCCGTGTCCGCGCAGGGCTATGAGGGCAGTCCGTGCCAGACCGGCGACCCGCGCATCAGGGCATTGGTGAAGAATGAAGACCTCGCGAAGGTCTTCATCTCGGCGTGCTCGCCCAACCCGGGCGCGATCGCCACGTCATTGCTGGCCGCGAGCGGGAAACCCCCGCTCCGCGTCAAGGACCCCCGCTTCACCCCTCCACCGGGCTGGCAGGAAGCCGACGGCGACGAACGCTACGACAAATGGTCGTGCATGTATGCCGGCAGCAAGATATCGGACGGCGATGCGGGCACCGCCTGGGTCGAGGGCGTACCCGGCGATGGCGCGGGCGAGTCGATCCTCGTCCCCGGGCTGGATCTGACGGGAAAAGTGGAGATCTTCGCCGGTTACGGCAAGAGTGATCTTCTGTTTCGTGCCAACAGCCGGCCCAGGACGGTCAACCTGCATATCGTCAGGGCGCAACTCTCCGGCCACGCGCAATGCGGTGCCGCCTACGAGAACGTCACGCGCGTGGCGTCCGCGAAGGCGGTGCTGCGCGATTTCAGGGGATTCCAGCCGCTCGCGCTGCCGGCGTTCAGAACGGAAACCTATGTCAGGGACGGCGAGACCCGGCGTTACACCTACTGGCTGATGATCGAAATCGTCGATGTGTACCCCGGGGGCAAGTACCAGGACACCGCCATCTCGGAGATTCGCAATGCACAGTGAGCTTCGTGACAAGCGACTCGCGCGCGACCCACGGACCTGTCGCGCGCGGTGCGCCGAGCTTGAGCACACGACCGATGCCGCCTCGCGCCGCGCCCACCGGCTGATCTCGGCGCCGCTCAGGCGCGGACGTCCCGGGCCGGATTCGGCCAGGGGTCGGGTTCGCTTCGGCTGGCCGCCCAAAGCGCCGTCGTACTCGCCCCCAGCGCGCGCCCCCGAAACCGCCGCTTGAAGCGGGCCAGCCGGTGCAACCGATCACCGATCTCTACGTCGCGCTCGCCGGGCGCATCGCCCGCCGGCTCGGCGCGCCGCGCGTGCGGGCGCTGCATCTGCCGCCACCGACCGGTACGAAGGAAGCCGAATTCTGCGCGCTCGAGCTGGAGGACGGCTCGATCGGTTTCACCTACATGCAGCTCGAGGGAACCGAGGCGCCGCTGCGCGCGCGCCACGGCGAGCGCGACTTTGCCGGCGTCGAGGCCGCGCTGCTTGCGCGCGGCTTCGCGAGCGGCGATCCGGTCGCGCGGGCGCTCGGCTTCGCGGCGATCAATGCGCTCTCGCAGCAACTCTTCGCCCGCGCCGGGTGGATCCCGTCCGCCACCGGCGATCCGCTCGGCGCAATCGCCCCGCAAGCGGGCGAACCCATCGGCATGGTGGGTCTGTTCACGCCGCTGATCCCCGCGATCCTTCGCGCCGGCGCGCGGCTCACCGTGCTGGAGCTCAAGCACCATCTGGTGCGCAACGAGGCGAACCTGCGCGTGACGCTCGACCCCGCCGAACTCGCCTCGTGCACGAAGGTGGTCAGCACCTGCACCGTCCTGCTCAACGACACCCTCGATGCCGTGCTCGCCGCGTGCCGCCACGCGCGCCATTTCGCCATCATCGGCCCGACCGCGGGCTGCGTGCCCGACCCCTTGTTCGAGCGCGGCGTCGACACCCTGGGAGGACGACGCGTCGTCGATCGGGAGAAGTTTCTCGAAGCCTTCCTCAGCGGCGCGAAGTGGGGCGACTACGCGGCGAAGTACGTGCTCGCACGCGGCGAATATCCGGGATTCGAGGCGTTGATCGAAAGGCTGGGGTGAGCGAGTGACGAGGCGCCGCCGGCAGAGAGCGCGATCATCGAAGAACGCGAGGTGGGGATCGCCCGGATTGCCGAAGACGTGGCCGATACCCGCTGCCGTTCAAGTATCAAGTGCCGCAGCATCGCTTCCGCGACGATCGTACGCGCGGCGCCTGCGACCGCCGGCACTCAACGCCACGTCGTCGCCCGCTTCCAATACAATCGCGGGCGATCGCGGCAGCCTCAGCAATCCAAGTCTGGCAGCGCGCCGCGCCGCGGGGCCGGCAGGCGGGGAGACATCACGCACATGACAGCACGCATCGCATTCATCGGCTTCGGCGAAGCCGGCCAGACGATCAGCCGCGGCCTGCTCGGCGACGCAAAGCCCGCGATCCGCGCCTACGACATCCTGTTCGGCCAGCGCGCCGGCGCGCCGCTCGAGGCCGCGGCACGCGCGCTCGGTGTCGGGATCGCGCGCGACCACGTCGACGCGGTGCGCCGCGCTGATCTGGTGTTTCTCGCCGTGACCGCGTCCTCGAGCCTGGAGGCCGCGCGCGCCTGCCTGCCGGGTCTCGCGCCGGGCCAGCTGTTTCTCGACGTGAACTCGGTGTCGCCGAAACGCAAGATCGAAACCGCCGCGCTGGTGGCGCCCAGCGGCGCGGCCTACGTGGACGTCGCAGTGATGGCGCCGGTGGCGCCCTACCTGCACAAGGTGCCCTGCCTCATCGGCGGTCCCGGCGCGGCGGCGTTCGCGCCGCGCGCGGCCGAGCTCGGCATGAACACCGAGCACGTCTCGCCCGAGGTCGGGCAGGCTTCCGCGATCAAGATGTTCCGCTCGATCGTGGTGAAGGGGCTGGAGGCGCTGCTCGTCGAATCGATGACCGCCTGCGCCGAATACGGCGTGGAAGCGCGCGTGCTCGCTTCGCTCAAGGAAACCTGGCCCGGCATCGACTGGGAGAAGCTCTCCGGCTACATGATCGAGCGCGTCGTGAGCCACGGCAGGCGCCGCGCGGGCGAGATGCGCGAAGTGTCGGCGACGCTGGCGAGCGTCGGCATCGAGCCGCTCATGGCGGCGGCGACCGCCGCGCGCCAGCAGTGGGTTGCCGATCTCGGCGTGAAGGAACGCCTGAAGGGCGGCAAGACCGAGGACCGCGCCGAGCTCGTGCGCGCGATACGCGAGGCGATGGGCAGGTAAAACAAGGGCGCGGCGCACTTGACCCGGCGCGGCGCGCGACCGCATGATGCGGCGCAACGCGCTCGCGCTCCGGGAGTACCGATCAATGACCGTCATCTTGAAGCAACTGTTCGCGCTGTTCCGGCTGCTCAATTCCGATACCGGCAGCAACCAGATCGCCGCCGGGGTGGCCTGCGGCGTCATCCTGGGCTTCGCGCCGCTGCTCTCGCTGCAGGCACTGCTGGTGTTCGTTTGCATGTTCCTGCTCCGCATCCAGATCGGCGCGGCTTTCATTTCGGCGTTCTTCTTCGCATTCGTCGCGTGGCTGTTCGACCCGCTCGCGCACGGCATCGGCACCGCGATTCTCGAGCTCGAATCGTTGCGCCCCCTGTTCACCTGGATGTACAACCTTCCCCTGCTGCCGCTGACGCGCTTCTACAACAGCATCACCATGGGCGCGGGCGTGGTCAGCCTGCTGCTCGCGCCGGCCGTCTTCTTCGGCGCCCGCCATCTGATCGGACTGTACCGCGTCAGGGTGCTCGAGCGCTTCAAGAACAGCCGCTGGTGGAAAGCGTGGACTGGTACGGCGATGTTCAAGTGGTACGCCAGCTACGAGAAGCTCGGGGGATAGCGCAATGGCGAATGCCACGACCCAACCAAAGGGCCCGATCCGTTTCGAGGCCATCGTACCGCTCGTCATCGTGCTGGCGCTGATCGCGCTGTATTTCACTCTGTTCTTCGACTCGCACCTGCGCCGCGCGCTCGAGCACGGCGCCACCCGGGCGAACGGCGCGGAAGTAAACATCGGCAGACTCAAAACGAGCTTCCTGAAAGCAAGCGTCGCGCTCGAGGGTATCGCATTCACCGACCCCGAACTCCCGGCGCGCAACCGCCTGCAGATCGGCGCGGTCAATTTCGGCATGTCGTGGGACGCCCTGCTGCGCGGCAAGGTGGTGATCGGCGAGGCGTCGGTGCTCGACGCGGAGTTCGACATCGCGCGCGCGCAACCCGGCCGGGTCCTGCCTCCCGAGCCTGCGCAGAAGGAAGAGGAGGGGAACGGGGCGGGCAAGCGGATGCTGGAAGCCGCGAGCCAGGAATTCTCCGGCAATGCCTTGGGCGACCTGGCGTCGCTCGCATCCGGCTCCGGCATTTCCGGCAAGCTCGGCGAAATCTCCGGCGACTTGAAGAGCTCCGCCCGGTTGGAAGCGCTGCAGAAGTCGCTCGACGACAGCGATCAGCCATGGCAGGCTCGCCTCGCCTCGATGCCGAAGACGGAGGAATTCGCCGCGCTGCGAAAACGCCTGGCCGCGGTCAACCTCGGCGACGCGAAAGACGTCGCGCTGGTTCAGGCCTCGCTGCGCGAGCTGCAGTCAATCCGCGACGAGTTCGACGCCAAGACGAAGTCGGTGCGTGACACCGGAACCGT
>Ga0224495_10003132_pt1 | contig 10315 bp, 11 predicted proteins | sample SF_Jul11_sed_USG_FD_168128 | JGI IMG/M metagenome (GOLD analysis project Ga0224495, IMG submission 168128) | Sediment microbial communities from San Francisco Bay, California, United States - SF_Jul11_sed_USGS_4_1 | ecosystem: Environmental > Aquatic > Marine > Sediment | place: USA: California...
TGGCGCGGATGTGTCGCTCGATAAGCCGCATCCTGTGCCCGATGTGCGCGTTGGAGAGGCCGATATCTTCGCGGCAAAGGCGATACTCGAGAAAAATAACGTCAAACCGGGCACAGTACTCATTGGCATTGCCCCGGGCGCAAGCTTCGGGCCTTCCAAAAGATGGAAGCTCGAGGGCTTCAAGGAAGTTGCCAAGAGGTGCGCCAAGGAGTTCGGCGCGCTTCCCGTGATATTTGGCGGGGGCGAGGACGCGGTGGTAGCTGACAAGCTTTCCGCGATACTTGACGTACGGCACTTGAACCTCGCAGGAAAGACAAAATTAAAGGAGTTCTTCGCGCTCGCGAAGATGATGGACGCCTTTGTAACCAACGACTCAGGGCCCATGCACGTTGCCGCAGCGCTGGGCACTCCTACGGTCGGGATGTTCGGGTGGACCGAACCCTCGCTTACCGGAGCGCTTGGTAATAAAGTTAAGTATATCTCGAAGAACGTGGACTGTAAGCTTTGCCATAAGCGCGAGTGCCCGTACGGCCACCATAAATGCATGGACATCTCTCCGGAAGAGGTGTACGCAGAGGTAAAGGCCTTTCTTGTTGGAAAGGAAAAGGGAAATGGCTAAGAAGGTTGTTTTTCTCGACAGGGACGGCACGCTGAATGTTGATATAGGATATATGCGTAACCCCGAGGAACTCGTTCTTATAGAAGGAGCTGCGCGCTCTGTCAGGAAGTTAAACGACCTTGGCGTTTTCGTGGTTGTTCTAACGAACCAGTCGGGCGTTGGCAGAGGTTATTTTACGGAGGCAGAGGTCGGGAGGGCGAATGAGCGGTTACTTGAGCTTCTTAAAAAAGAAGGTGCAAGGGCCGATGCCGTGTACTTCTGCCCGCATCATCCTGACGACGGCTGCTCATGCAGAAAGCCTGCCATCGGAATGTTAAAGCAAGCCGCCGCGGAGCACGGGCTCGAGCTCAAGGGGGCGATTGTAATAGGCGATAAGCTAACCGACGTCGAGCTTGCGCACAATGCAGGCGGCAGGGGGGTGCTTGTGCTCACAGGCTTTGGCTCTGACGAGAGCGCAAAGGTTGGAGAAACAGGCAGAGCCCCTGACTTCATAGCAAAAGAAATTGGTGAGGCAGTTGACTGGGCAATAAGGGAGATGGGGCTCTAGGCGATATGGCGCTTGACGTGCAAATACTCGAGTTTGTAAATAAGGCCATGGCAGGCCCTGCCATGGACGCTATTATGGCGTTTTTCCTGAAGAAGGGAGTACTCTCCATTGCCACTTCCGCTGCGCTCGTGATTGCGTTCTTTACGGTAAAGCCCGAGAAAAGGTGGCATGTAGTGCTTGGCGCAGTTGCCTTTGTCATTGCAGCAGCGCTTGCGACAGTGATGAAGGAGGTCTTTACGCGCACAAGGCCGTGCGCTGTCATAGAAGGCTTAAGGGTGCTCTACGGCTGCCAGGAGTCTTCGTCATTTCCGTCCCGTCACGCGCTTGCGTACTTTGCAATGTGTGTTACGCTGTCGTTCTATTTTAAACGCCACGCGCTCTGGCTCGTGCCGTTTGCCATGTTAGTCGGGCTCTCGCGTATGTACGGGGCGCAGCACTATCCGTCCGATGTGTTTGCCGGTGCGGCGCTTGGCGTGGTTATAGCGGTCTTCGTTGTGGCGGTGGATAAGAAGCTTACGGCCGCGTGGTTTATCCGCATCAAAAAAACATTTGGATGGAAACAGGCTTGAAAAAGACCGCAATCATAACAGTGAAAATCCTTATAAGCGCCGCGCTTCTGTATGTTCTTTTCTCGCGCGTGAATATAGAGGAGTTTGTCCGCGTGCTCTCCGGTGCCAAGTGGCCCTACGTTGCCATGGCTGCGTTGATATTCGTTGGAACGCAACTGGCCGCTACCTTCAGGTGGAGGACCATCCTTAAAAAGGACGCCGAGCTTCCGGCAACTACCGTTGCCTCGATATACTGGATAGGGCTTTTTTTCAACAGTTTCCTTCCGACCCTTGTCGGAGGCGATGTGATAAAGGGTTATTACCTCTATAAAAAAATAAAACGCGGCGGCGTTGCAGTTGCCTCCATATTCATGGACAGGTATTCGGGGTACGCAGCGCTGATGCTCATTACCGCCGTAGCGCTGATATCGGGAGGCGGCCTCCTGTCAGAGGGCGGTGTCGGGTTCGTTATGCCGGCGCTTTGGGCGGTTGTCGCGGCCTTTGTTGCCATAAGCGCTTTCATGTGGAGCGAAACGCTTCACGGCTGGGCAATCGGGATATTCAAAAAAATAAGGCTCTTCAGGGTAAACGAGTTGATAGATTCAATCTACGGCTCTTTTATCGCTTATAAAGGCCGTTCTGACGTGCTTATCAAGGCTTTTTTCCTGGCCCTCGTTGTCCAGGGCGGCATGATACTCGGTTATTTTGTTCTTGCAAAGGGGCTTAATATAGACGCTGGGCTAGGGTACTTTTTCCTGTTCGTGCCTGCTGCAATAACAGTATCGATGGCCCCTGTGACATTCTCGGGGCTTGGAGTGAGGGAGGGCGCTTTTGTGTTCCTTTTCACAAAGGCAGCGCTCACTACCGAGGCCGAGGCTTTGGGGCTTAGCCTTCTCTGGTTTTTTATAACGGTTGTAGTGAGCCTGCCGGGCGCTGTTTCTTATTTCAGGGCAGGCGCTTTGCACGTGCCAAAGGATTTTGGCGAAAAGGCCGCGGCGCCAGGCGCAAAATAAGGTTAAGGAGGTCTTCATGACAATATCAAAGGAGATAATGGAAATACTCGTGTGCCCGGAGTGTAAGGGCAAGATAAGGCTCTCTGATTTGGACGACGCCATAGTATGCGATAAGTGCCGCCTCTCTTATCCGGTAAGGGACGGCATCCCGGTGATGCTAAGCGCCGAGGCAAAGAAGGTGTAAGAAGGGTTTTTCGGCCAATGGATTATATAATATACATCGTTTTACGCGGCGCTATCGCTTTTTTTAACGCGCTGCCGCATTCTCTTGCGCTCTCGCTTGGCCGCTTGATGGCGGCCCTCGTGTACGCGCTTATGCCGTTTAGGCGGCGCATGGTAATGGAGAACATAAAAAAAGCGTTTGGAGATAAACTTTCCGATGCCGAGGTGCTCTCCATTGTCAAGTCGTTTTACTCGAAGCTCGGTATGAGTGTGGCGGAGGTGGCGAGGCTTAAGAGCTTTGGCCCGGAGTACTTTTCTTCGCATGTCGAGTTCGAGGGCAATGAGCACGCCGATGCCGCGCTAAAGCAGGGCAAGGGTGTTGTGTTTCTCTCCGCGCATTTTGGCAACTGGGAGCTCCTTAGCGCAGCCCTTGCGTTAAAGGGGTACAGGATGACGGCGGTTGCCAGGCCAATTGACAATAAACACGTGAACAGGTATCTTGAGACCGTAAGAAGGGCGTTTGGCACCTCGATAATCGAGAAGGAAAACGCGCTTCGAAAGATGATAGAGCTTCTTAAGTCCGGCGGCATACTCGGCATCCTTCTTGACCAGAGGTCGTCGAGAAGAGAAGGGGTCGAGGTCGATTTTTTCGGCGCCATGGCTTATACGAATAAAGGCCTTGCGGCTCTGGTGCAAAGAACCGGCTCCCCGGTCGTGCCGGTGTTCATGCGCCGCATAGGCACGGATAAGCACCGCGTGATGTTCGGTAAGCCGGTGGAAGTCGTCTCAACAGGCGATAGAGAGGCCTATATAATAGAGAACACGGCGCGCTTTGCAAAGGCGATAGAGAAGTTCATAGCCCTCTACCCGGATGAATGGTTCTGGTTCCATTCGAGGTGGGAGAGGAAAAAATACAGAAGGTAGGTTTCTATGACCAACACCGCAAGAAAAGAAGAATTCAGCTGGAGCACGTTCTATGCAAAGCGTAAGGAGATGCGTAAGGTGTTTCCTTCGGTCTACAAGCTCAAACTCCGTAAAAAACTTTCGGACGTTGTGCTTGAAGAGCTAAAGGGAGGCGAGGCCATACTGGACGTTGGCGCATCGACACGCAGGCTCGCAGACAAGATAGAATCCAGCCTTCCGGGCGGCGTTACCTATAAGACCATGGACATAGACAAGACCCAGAGCCACGATTATTATTCGATTGGCGAAATCAAGGAAAAGTTCGACGTAATCGTTCTCTCCGAGGTAATCGAGCACATAGAGTTCATGGACGGAATGAAGCTTCTAAGAGAGCTTCGCGGGCTGCTAAAGGCAGGCGGAAGGCTGATAGTATCCACGCCAAACCTCAATCATCCCAACAGGTACTGGGACTCTGACCACAGAACCCCGTACCGCTACGAGGAGCTTGCCGGAGCGCTACTTTGGGCAGGGTTCGATGTAACGAAGTTGTACCGCATCTATAACGACCAGTTCATCAGGCGCTTCATACGCGTATATGTAATGAGCTGGCTCCATAAGTACCTTGACGTGGACTTTGCCAAATCGATTGTCGCGGTCGCGAGGGCATAGGGCAGTGGCTTTTGTCTGCAGGATATGCTCGAACTCTTCGGGTAACAAGACGCACAACGTGCGCGAGATGCACTTTGGCACCGAAGAGGAGTTCGAGTACATAGAGTGCGCCTCCTGCGGCTGCGTGCAGATAGCCTCCATACCGCCGGATATGTCGAAATATTACCCCAAGGACTATTATTCCTTTAAGGCATCGAGAAGAAAATACAGCGGAGCAGGGGTTTTAAGGATGTCGCGGACGCGGCACGTACTTGGCGAGGGCGGTATTTTAGGCGCCGTGGCCGCTGTGTTTACGAAGGGCTCGAAGATATTGCCGGTTGCGAAGAAGGCAGGCCTTAAGACATATTCGAGGATATTGGATGCTGGTGCCGGTTCTTCCGGCGCTTTCCTTCTAAAGCTTAAGAAGGAGGGATTTCGCGATATAGAGGGGGCAGACCCGTTTATAGAGGAGGACACTGCCGTTGCTCCGGGAGTTGTTGTGCGTAAGGCAGAGTTGTCCGAGCTCAAGGGCCCCTATGACGCGGTCTTCATGAACCATTCATTCGAGCACATGGCCGACCCGGCAGCTGCGCTAAGAAATATCGCGAGGATATTGACGCCTTCGGGCCGTATTGTTATTACGACGCCTGTTGCCGGCACTTATGCCTGGAAAACCTACGGCAGAGACTGGGTAGGGCTGGATGCGCCGCGACATTTGCATATTCATACCGCTAAGAGCATGGAGGTGCTGGCAAAGAGGGCCGGGTTCGAGATTTTAGGCGCCGTATTCCTCTCCGATCCTTCCGGCATCTGGGCAAGCGAACAGTATAAAAAAGGAGTATCCCTTGTGCACGAGCGTTCGTACTTCGGAAAAAGAGCCAAGGAGTATTTTTCGAAGAGCGACGCTCTTTTCGCGCGCGCTGATATGGCAAAGTTCAAGAAGCTCGACAGGGAGCTGACTGCGGGAAATAACTCCGATGTCGTAAGGTTTTATCTCGGGGCTGATGCGAAGCAATGAAGATAGCTCTTGTGACAAGGGGGTTTTCTCTCTCGAGCGGCGGGGCAGAGCGCGTAAGCGCGAGCCTCTCTCTTGCATTTAAGAAAGCCGGGCACTCTGTAACGGTCTTTGCCGAGAGAATAGGCAAAGATGCGCCGGAAGGCGTTGAGGCCGTTAAGGTCGATGTGTCGAAGTTTTTCCCCTCTGCCATCCGCCATTTTCTTTTTAATTCCAGGGCAGCCGCACTTGTCTCTAAAGGTGATTTTGACGCCGTGCTCGGGCTTTGCCATTTCTATCCGCTGGACGTCTACCGCGCAAGCGGCGGCGTGCATAGCCATTGGATGTGGCTTAAGTACCAAAACCCTGTTGTGCGGGCGCTAAAGTACGTTCTTACGCCGGTAAACCTCGCTGTCAGGAAGATGGAAGCAAGTATCATGGCAAAGGGCAACCACGGCCTAATTATCACGAACTCGAAGCTTGTCAAAGGGCATATGAGGCAGTACTTTGGCCTTTCAGAGCAAGAGGTAAGGGTCGTTTATAACGGTATAGACAGGAATGTATTTTCTCCGGCAGTCAGGAAACATGGTGCTATACTGAGAAAGGAGCTTGGCATAGCTTCTGACAAGACTGTTGCCGCGTACGTTTCGAATAACTGGGAAAGAAAGGGGCTCATGACAGTGCTTCGCGCCCTTGCCGTAGTCAAAGGACTGACCGTCATAGTGGCGGGAAAGGGCAATATCGCGAAGTGGAGGCGGACTGCCGCGTTCCTTGGTGTTAATGAGGCTTCGCTTATCTTTGCCGGAGAAAGAAAGGATATAGAAAGGATATACGGAGCTTCCGATTTTTTCGTGCTCCCGACTATGTATGACCCGTTTAGTAACGCGTGCGCCGAGGCCATGGCAACGGCGCTACCTGTTGTAACAACGAGGGAGAACGGCGCTTCCGAGTTCATAACAGAGGGCGTAAACGGGTTTGTGATGAATGAGTGGAACGACGCGGCGCGCTTAAAGCACATATTCGAGGAGCTTTTAAGTAGTGGCCGTGCCGCTTCCATGGGCCGCGCTGCAGTGGACGCTGTAAGCGGACTTACCTGGGAGAGAACGATGAACGAAACACTTACCGTGTGCGAGGAAGCGGCGAAGCTAAGGAGGGGGCGTTGAAGGCAGCGTTCCTCACAACAAGGCTCGAGAAGCCGAGCGCCAGGTACCGCTTTCTTCAGTACCTGCCGCACTTGAAGGCAGCAGGGCATGAGGCCGAGGTCTTTACGCTTCCCGAAGGGTTCTTTAAGCGCAGGGCGCTTTTTAAAAGGTTTTCTGAATTCGACGTAGTGTTCCTTCAAAAGCGGCTTCTTGGCGCTATCGAGTGGAGGGTGCTTAGAAAGCACGCGCGCCGCATCGTCTACGACTTCGACGATGCCGTCATGTTCGACGATTCTAAGAAAAAGGCCGCGCCATCCATTCGACGGCTTTCAAGGTTCAAGCGCACCGTTTATGGCTCGGACGTAGTGATAGCCGGAAATAAGTATCTTGCCGATTGGGCAAGAAAATACCGTGAGGACATTGTCATCATCCCAACGCCTGTTGACACGGACGCATATCGTAAGATAAGCGCGAAGAAGGATTCCGGGCACGTCACGCTTGGGTGGATAGGGAGCAGGGCAACGATAGGTTATCTCAAGGATATCGAGGACGCGCTATCGAGCCTTCACGCCGAAAGGCCGTACGTGAGATTAAAGATTGTTGCAGATGAGTTCCCTGATATCAAAGGTATTCCCGTGATAGAAAAAGATTGGTCTGCTGAGGATGAAATATCTGACATAAAGAGCTTTGATATAGGTCTTATGCCGCTACTTGACGATGCGTGGACAAGAGGCAAGTGCGGATTTAAGCTACTTCAGTACATGGCAGCGGGTGTTGCTTCAGTTGCATCCCCTGTGGGAGTGAATAAGGAAATCATAAATGACGGCGTCAATGGTTTTCTTGCGAAAGACAATGCCGAGTTCGTAAAAAAGGTTTCCAGCCTGATAGAGGAGAGGGGGCTTTCCAAGGCCCTTTCCGATAATGCCCTTAAAACCGTTGAAGAAGGTTATTCCCTAAAGTATACCGCACCGCTTTTCGTTGATGCTCTGGAAAAGGCCGCAGAGTAGTTTTTCACTCTGCGTCCGGGCAGGCGCATATCTGAATACCCGGTTAAACGTTCGGATTATTATTGGTCAATAACTTGGAATTGTCTTTAGCGCAGCGGTTTGCTCTGCCGTTCGTTGTGCGATAGTTATTGCAAATACCACGCGGTTGGAGTATATGTAGAATCAGATAATGCTGTCGAAAATTTAGTATAGGGGGGTTGTTATGAAAAATATCAGGAAGTTTGCCGTTATTTTTGCCGTATGTCTTGCGTTTGTCATGTATAGCATTCCTGCCGATGCCGCTAAGCCGAAGGAGCCGACAGTAGAGTTCTCTGCTACCGAGGTCATGGAGTCCGCTGATATCAAGGTGGAAAGCAAGGTCTTTCATGCCAAGGACAAGGAGCGCCGCGAAATGGAGATGGGCGGCAGTTCGAGCGTAATGATACTGAGAAAGGATAAGAAAGTATCATGGCAGCTTATGCCGGATCAAAAAATGTACATGGAGCACTCGCTCGACGCCAATGGCCCGCAAAACCAGACGGGCGCGTCCGATATGGATTACGAGATGACCGAGGTGGGCGAGGAAACGGTAAACGGCTTTAAGTGCACGAAGTACAAAATCATAGCTACTGCCAAGGACGGCTCCAAGTTCGGCGGGTTCATGTGGTCCACCAAGGAAGGTATAATGGTGAAGATGGATGCCATCTCCAAGAACGAGAAGAGAAAAGACAGGATCAAGATGGAGCTTACGGATATAAAGATCGGCAAGCAGCCTGCAAGCCTTTTTGAGTTGCCTGCCGGGTATTCGAAGATGGGGTTTGGCTCCATGATGGCGGCCCCGCCACAGCAGCCTTCGGGCTCCGGAAAGAATAAAGGGCAGGATAAGGCCCCAAGCAGCCCCGATTATAAGGATTTGCTAAAGAAGAAGCTCCCGGGGTTTTAACGGATACGCCGGCATTCAGGAGGATTGTATGAAAAAAATATTGCTTGTTGCGGCGTTTGTTTGTACAGGTGTTGCGTTTTTTGCGTCTTTTGTCTTTGCCGACGGCGGTTGTATGGACGAGGATTACAAGGCAGCTGCCGAGAGCATGCGTAAAGGCAAGGAGGCGGAAAAGGCAGGCAACCTGCTTTACGCGTACTTATATTACACCCCTGATTGGTGCGCCACCGAGGCCATGGCGAGAGAGGGATGGGAAGGCAGGAAGCGCATAGCAAAAGTAATGGCAAAGAAGGCAGAGGCAAAGGGGCTTTTTTATTCGACAGACGATATATTTGCCGGAACGCCCGATGCTACTTGTGAAAAAGCGTATAAGCACTCCATGGATCATATGAGCGACCCGGATTCATCGGAGAACCCGTATATGAAGAATAAACCGTTAGGGCTATGCGACGGGTCAAATAAGCTGAGTTTCAACGATAAGGCCTCTGCGTTCGCGTGGTACGAGGGTAACGGGCTTTTTGTCGAGGCAGATGATTGCGTGATGAAGTATGCGCGTAAGAATACAACCGAGTACGTGGCCGTAGACGTCGCGGCAAAGCATTTTATCAAGCGCAAGGCGAAGGTAGGCGGGGAGGACGCCTTAAAGGAGTATAAGTTTAATGCCGCATATGTCGATGAATTGACAGGCATGGCCAGGAAGAACGCCCTTGCCGAACTTGAGACCGAAAAGCGCGTCTATAATAAGGTAGCGGACATGATGACAGAGCGGCTTTCGCCCGAGGCCCTTAAAAGGGCAAAGGATTGGACGTTGATATTTGGCGACCCGCTTCTTGAAACCGTAAAGGATACGGCTGTTAAAAGGGGAGACGAGGTTTTTCTAACGCAGGGCGATGCCCCGATGACCTTTATGCGCGTTTTCCGTTACTATGATATAGCCGAGAGAAAGGATAAGGAGAAGACTGCGCGCGACAAGGCCGAAAAGCTCGGCGATAAGGCCGAGAAGGCAGGGGAGTTTGTGTCAGCTTATGAGTATTACGGGCTCTCCGGGAATAAGGCGAAGATGAATGCCGTTAAACCAAAGGCTGAGACTGAGAATAAAAAGAAGGGCAGCGATGCTGTGAAGAAAAGCAAGGACAGCATAGATAAAATACAGAAGAAGGATACCGATAAAAAGAAGTTCGAGAAAGAGGCCGACGACCTGGAGAAGGAACTCGGCATTTAAGCGGTACTCTGGCGTTAAACCTAAGAATCGTTCGGCTCGTTATGTAAAAAGTAGCCGGACGATTTTTTTTGCCATCCGCTTTAGCGCGCTGCCTTTTTTCTCCTTATATTCCCTCCAGAGAAAGTCGCAGTGGCTGCAGGCAGGAAGGTCCTTGTAATCGCCCTTGGCGATTTTTTCCCTGAGTCCTCTGAACTCCTTGCCGTTCCAGATATCCATTAACGATTGCAGCTTCGCGTCTCCGACCACGTTCTCAGCGTTTAAGTCAACGCAGCACGCTATTGCGCGTCCGTCCCAGCCTACGACGAATCGCTTCCATATTTGCGGGCACGGCGTGTATTTGCCGGTATACGGGATGTGGCGGATATCCGAGTCCTTTAAATGCCCGGCAAAGCTTTGCATGACAATCGGGTTAAAGAGGTCCACCGGAAGCCCTGCAAACAGGGCCTTGAATGCATCGCCTATTCCAGGCTCCTGGTTTTTTGAGTCGTATTCTTTTATGACCTGGATGACGGTATACGGCTTTGTCCTGCCGGATGCCTTTTTTATCTCCAGGAATTTTCTGATATTCGTAAGCACGCGGTCATAGTCTGC
>Ga0224495_10003133_pt1 | contig 10314 bp, 11 predicted proteins | sample SF_Jul11_sed_USG_FD_168128 | JGI IMG/M metagenome (GOLD analysis project Ga0224495, IMG submission 168128) | Sediment microbial communities from San Francisco Bay, California, United States - SF_Jul11_sed_USGS_4_1 | ecosystem: Environmental > Aquatic > Marine > Sediment | place: USA: California...
TCGGCTAAGGCTCGGTTACTCAACGAAGTGCGCACCTTTGTCTGCAGCCAAAACTGGGACTACACAGAAATGATTCGACTAAACGATTTGCCCGACAAACCCGCTTGTCCAAAATGCGGCTCAACCCGGCTCGGCATGCTCAGTCGCGAGGAAGAGCAGATTCTCTCCTTCGTGGACAAGAAAGGAGAGAAAATGACCAAAAGTGAGCAAAGAATGCTGGAAAAAACCTTAGAAACCGCAGAACTCATGAATGATTATGGGAAAGCTGCAGCCGTGGCTCTTGCTGGACGCCGCGTTCGCGCGCAAGACGCGCTGAACGTTCTGAGAAAACAGCATGTTCTTTCCGACTCCTTTTTTGAGTTGGTCATCGAAGCGGAAAGGGATGCATTGAAGCGACGTTTTGCTTGATCTCTACCGCAAAAACGAATCAGTGATCGTTAGCATTGATTCCAAAACTATAAAAGAGCCTAGAAGCGTAGTTGTGGCGAAGAGGGATTAATGGATATTATGTCAATGGAACTAAGCCGCCAGCAACTTCGTGAACAGGCGCTTAGCCGATTCAAATACGTCAAAACTTGCATTCTTGCTAGAGAACTGTGCCTTCTTGTACGTACAAATCGCGTGGCGTTCAACGTGAAAGACGCTCAGGAATGCTGCAGTTTCATATCGGCTCTGTGCAGCGAAGCAGGTTGCGAAGAGCAAAGCCAACTATGCGCCAAAGCAGCAGAGTTGGTGACAGAAAGCGAAGAGAAATATCTGGACGTGTGCCAACAGAGCTGTATGAAGTGCGGCGAGTCTCGAAGACCAGTTCAAAAGAAGGCACCCAACAATTACGTAGCGTGACTTCCTCCAAAAAGCAAGCCAATGTTTGCGCTTGAAATCACAGTTCTAATCGTTGTCTTTCTCGAAAAGAAGATATACCTGAGCTAGATGAGATAGGGAAGACGGCAGAGCTAATCAAGGAGGATAATGAGACATTTGTTCATAGCCCCTTTTGTCGCAACACCTTTACCCGTGGTCAAAGAGATGCTAACCGTGGCTGAAGTCAAATTAGGCGAAACCCTCTATGACCTAGGCTGCGGCGACGGCAGAGTTGCGATAATGGCAGCTCAGGAATTCGGTGCTAATGCAATAGGTGTCGAAATGAGAGAAGACTTAGCTAAACAAGCTATGGGCAAGGTAACTGAGCTTGGGTTAGAAGGTCGAGTCAAGATTGTCCAAGGCGACATGTTTAGAATCGATCTGTCTCAAGCGGATGTTGTAACCTTGTACTTGACAACAAGTGCCAACGACAAGGTCAAACCCAAGCTTGAGGCGGAGTTGAAGCCCGGCGCACGCGTAGTTTCACACGACTACGAGATACTGGGCTGGCGACCTATCAAAATCGACAATTTCTGTGAAAATCCAAGGCTAGGATACCCGTCGCACACAATCTACGTTTATCGCCGATAGTCCTCCGAAAAAAGACACGCTCACTCTGTCTTCTGTTTAAGCAAACCTTCCAAAGAAGCTTTCTCCTAAGCGTCTTATTTTGCCTGCGCAGATGTCTGAGCCACGCTGGTCGGTTGTTCTTTTGCTGACTCTGTTGGAAGATCTTGTTTTCCTGAGGACAGCAAGTCGGGGGGCGGATATATTGTGCCCAGAAATGATGCCATCGTGTATATTGCAGTAAAAGCATGCTGATAGACACGGTGAAAGACAAATGGGACGTTAGTCTTGGGATCAATCTTCAGCATTTGATCGATGAGCCCGTCTTTGCCGCTTAGGGTTGCGCTACCCTCGACTTCGTATTTCACCACGTTGGGCTTGGTTTTCACGGTCAAGCCGAATAAGACAACAACTCTGCCGCTCCGACGTTCTTTCTCCTCTAGTTTCACGCTTAGGTCGAATCTGACGCCTGTTGATCCGACGCCTTCGCTTAGTCGCGTCGCTAGCAAACTCGTGATTTCGACCAATACTGAAACGTCTACCCAGTTGGTCACGGGCTCAATAGTTGATGTTCCTCCCTACGAAAACAGTATGGTCGGATCTTCCATTGTTTCGCCAAGACAAGCTAAAACCGAAACGTGAAAGTTGTTTTGTGTGTATCACGACTCTACGCACATGGCTTGAGGGTGAGGTTCTAAGTAAGAGTATGGCTTCGTAATCCTTAAGTTTTGCGATACTCTTACATAACCAGTAAGTTGAAGGGCGCTATACATGACTTCTTCCGCCAAAGCGACAGAGGAAAAGGAAAAAGCGGCTCTAGGATTTGGGCATCAAGGGGCGAAAAAGCAGAAGGAAACAGTGCGCTTCAATGAGACGCAGATCAGAACCGAATTCAACAACGCAAAAGTACTTGTGTCCATAAGGAAACCTGAAGCACGTCAGATGTCTCCTCTTTACGAGAAATATGGCGCCGGCAAATACAATCTACATCCGAACTATATGTTTCCTGAATCGCTGTCAAGTCTTATTCCACAAAACACGCCGGAATTTGTTGACCGTGGCGAAAAATACGTCGAACGCATCATTCGCGCTCTTTACTACTTTAAGCAATGCGCTCTAATCGGTCCCAGCGGCACTGGAAAAACCCATGTGGTCTATATCGTGGCTGAAATTGGCGATCTTCCCATGTATGAGATCAACTGTGGGCTTCAAACCTCTACATACGACTTGTTTGGAAGATACATCGGGCTTGGAAAAGAAAACTGGATTGACGGACAGATTGTCATGTGGTGCAGAAACGGTGGCATTCTATACTTAGATGAAGCAAACATGATGAAACAAGACGTAGCAACAAGGTTGAACCCATTGTTAGACACGCGCGGACACATGGTGCTCACCGAAAAGGACAACGAAATCGTCCACCGCCACCCCTATGGATATCTAATCATAGCGATGAACCCCTTTTCAGGCGAGTTCGCAGGCACAAAACCGTTGAACGCGGCATTCAGACGCAGAATGTCTGTATGGGTAAACTTTGACTATCTAAGCGTCGGTGAAAAAATCTGCCCCGACGAAGTTACACTTATCCAAAAAAGAAGCGGAGTATCCGAGGATGTTGCAGTCAAAACAGTGAAAGTGGGCGCTGAGCTTAGAAGGCAATACAAGAATGGCGACCTTCCATACGGTCCATCGCCTGGCGACCTGATTAACTGGGCTACATTAATCGCTGACGGTAGCACACCTCAGACAACCGCGGAGGAAACGGTCATCGGCATGACAAGCGACGATATGGAAATTCAAGGCATGGTTCGACGAGTTGTTCACGCTTTTTTCGGCACCAAATAGATTCAGGACGCATAGGGCTTGGACCTTTTTGAATATGTCTGGTTGACTTCATTTCAAATCACCAAGAAAAATCATGAAGAAGTCAAAATTCTGCTTCGAGATGACTTTAAATATCCTACATTGGGCAGGGAGAAACGCGGCCACGTTATTTGTTTGCCGAAGCCTGTGAAGAGAAAGGATGGACGGATAAGCTATCTCGGCTTGCTTTTTGATTCGGACAATGACATGCATAAGAGGCTCTTGTGGCAGACCTTCAAAGCATCACTCTTCCATTTGAGCATGCATGTTGCAGCATCAGACTACGAGGCATACGCGGAATGGTCAAACGACAAGAATATAGAACTAGCGACATTCATTGTGAGCACTCTTGAAGATGCTGTTGTCAGAGCTGGATTAAAGACTCTTTGGGCACCTTTTATAAAGGATGTAGCCGTTGCAGACACTTTGTCATATCTAAGAATGAAACCAGTCCATTTGATTCTCAATCCCTCGCTCCGATTTATGGCGTCTATGATCTCAATGTACTCAATGGGCAAAGTCAAGGGAAATATCCCAACAGGCATGACCAATGAGATCGTCAACATTGTCTCTTCTCTAAGCGAGATCCAGAAAGTAATTCAGAACGAGCTGGGCAAAATGTCGACCTTTGAGCAGAATGGCGGCATTTCGCAGAAGATCACAGACTTGTCTCTTCTGCACAGACTTGCCACAGCCGACGTTGCTTACGAAGCTTTGAAGAAATACGGGGATGTCTCAGAGGTGCCGTCGCTTCTATACACGGAAAATCATGGCAGCAATTCGATTTTCTTCGGGAATGACATACCATCCGAATCGCACCTAAGAGGTAATATGAAGGGAGCGCTGGAAGCGCTTCAAGTCGCTGCTAATGGTGATGAAGGGACGCAGTGTCCAGCTGATAAGTCACTTGAAAGCGAAGTTTCCCAAGTCTTCTCAGCCATGGAATCCAAGGAGGCAACCGAGAGGAAAATGCTGGAAAACTACAAGTTGCTGGGAAATGGCACACGTTTTCGTTCATTCGAGTTTCCGCGCGAGGATTTTTCCGAATACATTCACGGAAAGTCGCTGCTCTCCAGTCCCATAAGGCGTGTCCTCGACAGGCTTCGTCTATTGAAGAACCTTACAGGCGAGGACTACAGACATGAAATGGGTTCCTTGGATATGCAGGAAGCCATTCAAGTTGTGGCTAGCAAGAGCAAGCGAACTGATGTTTTTGTCCGCGATGAGCTTCAATCGAGAGAAGACGCTTGGGCGATTCTTGTTGATGCGAGTCACAGCTTGAAGTCTTTCACAGGAGAAGTCCGTGGCATAACCTTATGCCTGAGCGAAGTTGCGCGTAGCCTTTTCCCGAGCCAAAATGCTTGGAGCGCATTCGCCTTCAACGACAAGTTCTACATTGTAAAGGAGTTTTCGGAGAATTACAATAACCGCGTACGTGCCAGGATCGGTGGATTAGAGCAGGGCGGCATGACCTATTTAACCGATGCATTGACGTTGACTGCACAGGCGTTAAGAAAGCGAACTGAAGAAAGCAAGCTCATGGTTGTTGTTTCAGATTTTTTTCCGTCAGGATACGTAGGAGCTGAGGACACATTACGTGCGTATGTTAAGAAAATCGAGAATTCTGGCACGGGTGTTATAGGAATTGGAGTCAGAAGTCGAGCTGTTAAGAACTATTTCCGAATAAACTGCGTCGTAAATGACCCCTTGGAGCTGATGAAAAAGTTTGTTAATGCCTTCTTCGAGTTCAGCGCAATGGCCTAGCGGTTATGGGTAGACTTCCTTCAACATGGAAAAATCAGCTATGAACTTGAATTTCTCTGCGAACTCTTTGTCTCGTTTGTGACGCATAACTATCTTCTGGGGCACGCCATTGTGTATATAAACAATGTAAACTATGTCTTTTCCAAGAGCTGATTTTTCCAGATTTTCTATAGTGCCCCGGACTTTGTTTAGCTGTTCTGTCTTTCGGTTGATTTCATCAATGGCGTCGAAAAGTATCTCAGCTTCTCCTTCTTCGCTTGCGCTAAGCATGACATCTTTGAATGAAATCCATGCAGACGATGAACCGCCTTTCTTGGGTTTTTCTCTTTTCCCGCCTTTCTCCATCTGCCTTTTGGCTTTTGCCTGCGGAAGTTTCTGGAGCGTTGCCAGCTTTTTGAACCATTCTTCGTTGCCGTGTGTTGCTTCCATGTCTCTCAGAAATGAGCCTAACCATTGACTGTACTCGTCGCTAACTGCTTTGTACTGTTCGATTTCTTTTTCAACAGTTTCGCGCAAATCCCGCAACGAGTAGAAGCTGCGGATTTCTGTGGCTAGGCATTCCTGCAACTCTTATCGGTCTCCTCATTGTGTTTGCTGTTCAGCAGACCCCTTCTGTTGACCCAAGAGTGTTTTCCTTATTCCATTCTCAACTCGGCTAGTGCCTTCCTCAATTTTGCCTGGACAATTGTCAGACATGTTACGCAGATTCCGAAGCTCGCGGTTTACTCTGTCGAAAAAGTCGATTCTCACACTGATTTTTTGCCTATGGAGACCCAGTGATTTGCCCAGTTCGGGAATGATGAATGAGGCTAGGTTGAATACGACATCTGGGGAGTGATCTTCTAGAGCTTTGGATTCAACCTCGTTTTTGTCGTTTATCAGAATCAGGTGAGCTTCGGAGTTCAAAATCACCTGCTGCATTTTCACTCCTTTTGGAAAGATGTCTACAGGCAGGTTAAATGACATGTTCAATTGCTTTAGAACCTGTTTCAATAACGCACAAAATTCTCTGGTTAGCTTAGATTCTTGCCAGATAAGCTCGCTTAATTGCAGAGTCTCCTCGCTTAAGACTTTGAGAGATTCCTGCATTTGCTCATTTAACGTCTGAGAAGTTTCTGGTGAAGTTTCTGCCAGTACGAGCGGCGGGGAGTTTTCGCCGCTTTTCTGCTCAACCTCAACTTTCTCCAATAACTATCCCTCAATTGATTCCCGAACATTGTCTCGAATGTTACAAAACGGTGAGAACACAATAAGATGTTTTGTATATAGCCATCTGCTACATACTAACGTTTCCAACGCCAAGCTTGATTCTGAATGTGGATTCTGAATTCAGAAGTATAAAATATTGAGCAAGTCGAAGCTGGTTATCAAACCTGATTGGAAATCAAGTTCAAAAGTGAGAACGTTGACGCTCATGGAACCCTCATTGAAGAAACCCGATGGCGTTGTCAGATTTTTTGACGAGAAGGCAGGGCTGTACAAATTCGTAATGAAGGATAAAGGGCCTCTGCAGTCCTTAGAAGCTATTGAAACCGCTTTGGCTAAGCTTGGACTCTCCAAGAATGAAATCAGGGTCTATGTTTACCTAGCTAGGACTGGGATGCTGAAAGCAAGCGAGATCTCCGAGGTCATTTCCCTGCATCGTACCGAAACATACAGGATTCTTCGAGACCTCGAGAAGAGAGGGCTGGTTTCCTCAGTTTTCGAGAAGCCGTTGAAATTCATTGCTACACCCTTCGAAAAGACTTTGGACATCCTGATTGAGAGTAAGAGACTTAGATTACAGGTCTTGGAGAGGAAAAAGAGAGATCTAGTTTCTTTGTGGGTTTCTCTTCCTAAGGCTGAGGTTGAGTATTCGAAGAAAGAAGTCTTCCAGATTTTGGAAGGCGAGGAACAGATCAGTCTGAAGGCTGATGAAATACTGACACAAAGCAAAGACGAAATCTGCATGTTCACCTCAGACTCTGATATTTCTACATTCTACCACTCGGGTCTACTAGACAAACTCGAAAGAATTGAAAAGAAGGATTTCTCAGTTCGGCTCTTAACCAGCAATTCGGCCAAGAGCAAATTCTTCATCAAAGAACTAAAGTTGAACGGTGTCAGAAGCTCATCAACATGCCCAAACGATCTTTCAAGCTTCATTATTGTTGATGGGGAGCAACTTCTGTTTCTGATAAGCAAGAACGGTGAGTCGAAAAACGATCTTGGAGAGAGGAAAGAGAAGCCTGCGGCATTATGGACGAATTATGAAGCCTTTATCAAGGCTTTGAGCGCTCTTTTCTCAGAATTGTGGAACACTGGATAAGTCAGTTTAACACTCAAATGTATGGATTTGGCAACTTGATCCAGCAACAGAATTCTTGAAATGCGTAGTTTGCTGCTACAGACGAATCCTCATAGTTGACTCAGTCTACTATCTATTGTAAAGTAGCTACTCTATGAGGCAAAAAGAAATGAAGAGATTCATAAAGAGTAGAAAAGGACTGAGCACTGTTGTTACCACATTAATCATTCTAGTAGTTGCAGTGTTGCTTGCCAGCATCGTTACTTTCTATGCCATCAATGTTGTAACAACCAGAGTGCAAGAGGAAAGCCTTCAGATCTTTAAACAGCATTTGTGGCACAATGGCACGACTTATGCTGAGGGTGCATTCCTGATAATCAACACTGGCGGACGAGATGTCGTCATAGACAAAATCAGCGTAAGAGGCCAAGAAAGTGCTTGGGCAACAGTCTACTATAACAAGACAACGAATACGATTTCGCAGGATCTGTATTATATTACTCCAAACTCGAACGGCACGCTATTAGGACAAACGGTTACACTTGGCTCATCGACGTACAGCCTCACTCAAGCATCTGACGATTTGATCTTGAGGTCGGGATGGAGCATGATCGTGTACGTCACCAATCCGGATAGCATCTCTGTCAACGACATAGGTGTCACCGTTGGATTCACAGTGTTCACTGCCAACGCTCAATACTACAAAGAGTGCAACGTGGGCGCTTCAGTCTAAAACTAACCATTCTTTTTTCATTTTCTACTATTCTGCCATCGTTGTCTGTCGATGCGTAGTACAGTTCTACGCACAAATTATCTTATTTCGTAAGATGCGAACCATTCAGTTCACCCAAAACGGAGAGGAAAAAAAGAATGAAGACTCTATTGAAAAGTAAGAAAGGGCTTAGCACCGTAGTGACAACCTTGATCATCCTAGTAGTCTCAGTGCTACTGGCAACAGTGGTCACCTTCTACGCTATCAACGTTACAACGACCAGAGTTCAAGAAGAGAGCATACAAATAACAAAACTTCACCTCTGGCACAATGGCACAACCTTCGCAGAAGCAGCTTTCCTTATCGTCAACACTGGCGGTCGAGACCTCGTGCTTGACAAAATATCTGTTCGAGGACAAGAAAGCACATGGGATAGTGTCTACTACAACAAGACGACCGGAGCGATTTCGCCTGATCTAACGTACGTTACACCCGACGCAGCCGGCACCCTAGCTGGCACAAGTGTCACGCTGGGAGCGAACACCTACAACTTGAGTCCAGGCGTTGCTGGAGAAGACATGATTCTCAGATCCGGTTGGAGCATGATTGTCTACATAACGAACCCCGACAGCTTATCAGTAGGCGACATAGGCGTCACTGTTGGTGTAACCATCTTCACGGCCAACGCTCAATACTACAAGGAAAGCAACGTACAAGCAGCAGCTTAAGAAAGCTGACCTAGCCCGTCTTAGCCCTAACCCTTTTTCTTTTTTTTATTCATACATCTCTAGCAAGAAGACTACCCAATACAGAATACGTACGCTGTATTCTGATGTGTAGTACAAGTTTACACACAAATCATCATATTCATTTTTCCATCAAAGTGTTGCTTCTCCGAATCAATGTTCACGCTAGCGTAGTGGGCAGCATGGCAAGGCACAGAAGGAAATACACTAAGACCTTTCTACATTCTCGCAAAGCTATAGCTCTGCCAGTCACTTTTCTAATGCTCTTCGTATCCCTAATCATACTAATCACAGCAACCTACTATTTCTCAATCACCAGAATCAGTGCGAAAACACTAGCATTGAAAACAGCAGGCGTAGAGCAAGAGATGCTCTCACTCGAAAGAATCATCAAGTTCGTATCTTGGTCGCCAAGCGCTTACGAAATCCATGAATTCGGCGATTTCGGAGGAGAATTCAAAGTTGCACCAACCGCCAAAACGCTGATACTGAACATAACTGACGATTCATCCTTCAACGACATCATCTTCAATAGCTCAGTTGGCAAAGCCCTTTATGAGCTGCCCTCTTCAGAAGAAGCCTTCGGCAACCTGTTCATCAAAGGCGACAGCCGCGCCGTCGTTAATCAAAGCTCAAGCGTAATGACTCAGCTCCAGATCTCTGAAGGCGTTGAATATTATGAACTGTCATTGTCTTACCGTCCCCTGACTAGCGCAACTGTCACTGATTTGAGCAGCGGAAAACCTGTGAACAGCCTAAGAATCTACGTTATCAACCTGAACGGCTCAGAAACAATAGCACGATTGGGAGCCTTTAGGCTAAGAGTAAGCTGCTTAGAGGTCACGTCGACCTTGAAGACTTTCAACTTCACTTCTCCAGTATCATCGCTGTTGATGAGGGCAGATCTGGATGGAGTCTCTGGTGAAGTTTCCCTGCCGATCTCAAGCAATACTCAGGGAGCAATAGTCAACTTGGAAACAATAGTCTGCAACGTCAAATTAGAAGAGGTAGGATGGTGAAGCAGATGCCCTCCACAATCCCAGGCCACATATACACCATGATTGCGCTCGCTGTAATCGGCTCGCTACTAATCGCCACAGTCAACTCTTACACGACTTCGCTGAGAAACGCATCAGAAATCGAGCAGTTGCGGAACCTACTCAGCCAAGTTGCAGCGAAAGGAAGCGAACTCATAACGCTAGTAGCTTCCGCAAACCTATCCGCTCACGCTTCACTCCAATTACCTGCCTCAATAGGCACCCAACAATATTGGCTACGAGCACGCAACAATTCCTCCAACGCTTGGATAGAAGGCGCCCTAGGTCAGATGGTAGACGTAGCCGTGCCGAACAGAGTTTACCTGCCTAGAGGAACATCTGTATCAGGCTATTATGTTTCAGGCTATGGAGCAGCCATCCTTGAAGCTTACATGGACGGTTCAAATCCACAACTAAATCTTTCTTCAAAAGGAGGTTAAGCAGAAACGAAACTCAAAAAAGAAAAAACAGACAAAA
>Ga0224495_10003134_pt1 | contig 10313 bp, 5 predicted proteins | sample SF_Jul11_sed_USG_FD_168128 | JGI IMG/M metagenome (GOLD analysis project Ga0224495, IMG submission 168128) | Sediment microbial communities from San Francisco Bay, California, United States - SF_Jul11_sed_USGS_4_1 | ecosystem: Environmental > Aquatic > Marine > Sediment | place: USA: California...
TCAAGCCGCCAGGAATCAGGCTGACAGTTTATGTGCTGGTGATATTGGCGCTGTTTATGTATGCGATCTGGTCGGTGCAAATTTTGTGGGGAATGTAATGGCAGTTGCGAAAAGAACATTTGACGTGGTGGTGGTCGGCGCCGGCGGCTCCGGGATGCGCGCCGCGCTGCAGTTGGGGGAAGCCGGATTGAAGGTAGCAGTGCTATCGAAAGTGTTTCCAACTCGTTCGCATACAGTGGCGGCACAGGGTGGTATTGCCGCTTCGCTGGGCAATATCAAGGATGACAACTGGCACTGGCATATGTACGACACGGTGAAAGGCTCCGACTATCTGGGCGATCAGGATGCGATCGAGTTTATGTGCCGCGCCGCACCTCAGGTGGTTTATGAGCTGGAGCATTACGGGATGCCCTTTGACCGCACTGACAGTGGCAAGATTTACCAGCGCCCGTTCGGCGGGCACATGCAGAACTACGGAAAAAATCCGGTGGATCGCGCTTGCGCGGCGGCCGACCGTACCGGCCACGCCTTGCTGCATACGCTGTATCAGCAGAACGTGAAAACCAATACCAATTTCTTTATTGAGTGGATGGCACTGGATCTGATCCGCGACGAAGAGGGTGATGTATTGGGTGTGACCGCGTTGGAGATTGAGACCGGCGAGGTAATGATGTTCCAGGCACGCGCGACGTTGTTTGCTACCGGCGGCGCCGGACGTATCTTCCAGTCCAGCACCAATGCCTATATCAATACCGGCGACGGACTGGGGATGGCGGCGCGTGCGGGGATCCCGCTGGAGGATATGGAGTTTTTTCAGTTTCATCCGACCGGTGTATATGGTGCGGGGGTGCTGATTACCGAAGGGGTGCGCGGCGAGGGCGGTTACCTGGTGAACAAGGACGGCGAGCGTTTCATGCCGAAGTACGCACCGAACGCGAAGGATCTGGCAAGCCGCGATGTGGTGTCGCGCGCGATGACAATCGAGATCAACGAGGGACGCGGCTGCGGCCCGCATGGCGATCACGTCATGCTCAAACTGGATCATCTCGGTGACGATGTGATCAAGCAGCGCCTGCCGGGCATACGCGAGATCGCGCTGAAGTTTGCCCATGTCGACCCGGCCAATGCGCCGATCCCGGTGGTGCCGACTGCGCATTACATGATGGGAGGCATCCCGACCAATTACCACGGACAGGTGGTTGCGCCCTACAAGACTGGTCCGGACGAGGTGGTGCACGGACTGTATGCGGTGGGCGAGTGCGCCTGCGTGTCGGTGCACGGTGCAAACCGGCTGGGCTGCAATTCGTTGCTAGACCTGATTGTGTTCGGGCGCGAGGCGGGCCGGCAGATCATCGAAGACCTGAAGAGTCATCCCCATCCCAAATTACTGCCGACGAATTCCGCGGATTATTCCCTCTCGCGGCTGGCCCGACTCGAAAACCAGAAAAATGGCGAGCGGGTCTCGGAGGTCGGCGATGCGATGCGCAAGACCATGCAGAAACATTGCGGCGTATTCCGCTTTCCGGAATTGCTGGCCGAAGGTGTGACACAAATTAGGCAGGTTGCCGAGCGCGTGGCGAATACCGAAATCAGCGACAAGAGTCGTGTGTTCAACACCGCGCGCATCGAGGCGCTTGAACTGGACAACCTGATCGAGGTCGCCCAGGCCACGATGATTGCGGCCGAGGCGCGCAAGGAGAGCCGTGGTGCGCATGCGCGCGAAGACTACCCCGAACGCGACGACGTGAACTGGCTCAAGCACAGCCTGTATTTCCGAGAAGGGAATCGGCTGGACTATAAGCCGGTGCGCCTGAAGCCGCTGACCGTAGAGTCGTTCCCGCTGAAAGCGCGGGTTTACTAGAAAGGTTGAATCGATGAAATTCCGTATCTACCGCTACAACCCGGACACCGATGCAGAGCCTTATATGCAGGACTATGAGCTGGCCGTTACGGCCGGCGACATGATGTTGCTGGATGCGATCCTGTTGCTGAAGGAACAGGACGACAGCCTGTCGATACGCAAGTCCTGCCGCGAGGGGGTGTGCGGCTCGGACGCGATGAACATCAATGGGCGCAATGGCCTGGCGTGCATCACGCCATTGTCGTCACTGAAGGAGCCGGTGGAGTTGCGTCCGTTGCCCGGCTTGCCGGTGATCCGCGACCTGATTGTGGATATGACACAATTCTTCAAGCAATACCATTCGATCAAGCCCTATCTGATCAACAACGATCCGCCACCCGAGACAGAGCGGTTGCAGTCACCGGAACAGCGCGCGCACCTGAACGGCCTCTATGAGTGCATCCTGTGCGGATGTTGTACCACAGCGTGCCCGTCGTTCTGGTGGAACCCGGACAAGTTCGTCGGACCGGCCGGGTTGCTGCAGGCTTACCGCTTTCTTGCCGACACGCGCGACCAGGCAACGGCGGAGCGATTGGATAACCTGGAAGACCCGTACCGCCTGTTCCGTTGCCACACCATTATGAATTGTGTGGATGTGTGTCCAAAGGAGTTGAATCCGACCGAGGCGATTGGGCATATCAAGGACTTGATGACCAAGCGCATGGTATGAGCGGAATCCTCTTGAAATTGTGGTGTTGCCGCTATATGAAGTTGTACTCGAAATATCATGCTGATATATATCCGGTATGCGGCACTGCATTTTTTCAAACACGCTTGGACTGGTTTGGAAATTTGATTTTTCAGGGGTATCCTTGAGGAATCTGGAACGAGTGTGCTGGCGGGCTCGGCGCGGCTTGTTGGAATTGGACATTGTGCTCGGATGCTTCATTGATAGTACTTATTCAAAGCTTAGCGAACAGGAAAAGCTGGTATTTGAGGAATTGCTTGATATGCCCGACAACTCACTCTGGGATATGATTGCGGGCAGAACGGAAGCAACGCAGCAAGATCATCAATTGGTGCTGGAGAAGATCAGGGCGGCCTGAAGGCACAAATACACCGGAGGAATACAGATGGACAAGAAGCAACGATACGCGACGCTCACGATGGACGATGGCCGCAGCCTGCAACTGCCGATCATGTCCGGTACGCTGGGGCCGGATGTTCTCGATATGCGCGGCCTCAACCAACTTGGCGTGTTCACCTACGACCCGGCATTTTTTGCCACTGCCAGTTGTACTTCTGAGATTACTTTCATTGACGGTGAAGCCGGCTTGCTTTATTACCGGGGATATCCCATCGAGCAGTTGGCCGAGAAATCGGATTTTCTGGAAGTATGTTATCTGCTGCTGAACGGCGAATTGCCGGATGCGGCGCAAAAGAAAAATTTCAGTAATGTCATCACCCATCACACGATGGTACATGACCAGTTGGCGCGTTTCTATAACGGTTTTCGCCGCGATGCTCACCCGATGGCAGTGATGGTCGGGGTGGTTGGCGCATTGTCTGCTTTCTATCACGATTCGCTGGACGTCAACAACCCGCAGCACCGAGAAATATCGGCCCACCGTTTGCTGGCAAAGGTGCCTACTATCGCTGCAATGGCATATAAATACAACGTCGGCGAAACGTTCATGCATCCGAGGAATAAATTTAATTACGTGGAGAATTTCATGTACATGATGTTCGCGACGCCTGCCGAGGAATATGTGCCGAATCAGATATTGGCGCGCGCATTGGAACGTATCTTTATTTTGCACGCTGACCATGAGCAGAATGCTTCCACTTCGACTGTTCGTCTGGCCGGATCAAGCGGCGCGAATCCGTTTGCATGTATCGCTTCTGGTATTGCGGCGTTGTGGGGGCCGGCGCATGGAGGGGCCAACGAGGCCGCGTTGAAAATGCTGGAAGAGATCGGTGACATATCGCGCGTGCCCGAATATGTGCAGGGTGTAAAGGATAAGAAATACCGGCTGATGGGGTTTGGCCACCGAGTATATAAAAATATGGATCCCAGAGCTGCCGTGATGCGCCAAACCTGCTATGAGGTACTTAAGGAGCTGAGGCTTGAAAATAACAAACTGTTTGAGCTTGCGATGGAGCTTGAGCGAGTTGCGCTGAGTGACTCGTATTTCATCGAACGCAAGCTGTATCCGAATGTGGATTTCTATTCCGGTATTGTGTTGCGTGCGATCGGTATCCCCATCAATATGTTTACCGTGATTTTTGCGCTCGCACGCACTATCGGCTGGGTATCACAGTGGAATGAGATGGTGGGTGATGATGAGCAAAAGATAGGGCGTCCGCGCCAACTATACCGCGGTGCGGCAAAGAGAGATTTCGTTCCTGTGGAGAAGCGTTGAACGAGCTTGCCAGTTTCATGCAATTGATGCAGAACAGCTCGCTGCTGTTCGGTAGTAACGCGCCGTTTATTGAGGAGTTATACGAACATTATCTGGTTGATCCGGGTAGTGTTCCCGCTGAGTGGCGTGGTTATTTCGATGAGCTACCATCGCTGGCCAATGGCGTACATGACGAATTACACAGCCGTATTCAGCGTTCTTTTGTGGCATTGCCAAAAGCGGCAGTCAGTGTCGCGATCACCCCTGATGCCGATCTAGAGCGCAAGCAGGTGTTCGTGCTGCAGCTTATTAATGCGCATCGTTTTCTCGGCATGCGTGTCGCCAATCTGGATCCCCTGAATCGCCATGTCAAACCGGTTGTCGCCGAGCTGGATCCGGCGCATTATGGCCTCGGGGAAGCAGATATGGATACCACCTTCGAGACGGGTTCGCTGGTGGGCGGCGCGCGCATGACGCTGCGCGAAATCCTGCAGTTATTGCGCCAGACCTACTGTGGCAGTATCGGCGCCGAATACATGTACATCAGTGATGTCGCGCAAAAACGCTGGATACAGAATCGCCTGGAGAGCGTACGAGGCGTGGCAGGATACGATGCCGCGATGCGACGTCGTATCCTGGCAAGGCTGACCGCAGCAGAGACGCTTGAGCGCTATCTGCATACCAAATATGTGGGGCAAAAACGTTTCTCGCTGGAAGGAGGGGAAACGCTGATTCCGCTGCTCGACCATCTGTTACAGCGGTGCGGTGAGCACGGTGTGAAGGAGGCTGTGATCGGCATGGCACACCGGGGCAGATTGAATGTGCTGGTCAATATCCTCGGCAAGCAGCCTTCCATGCTGTTCTCCGAATTCGAAGGCATTCATACCGAACACCTGACTTCCGGTGATGTGAAATATCATCAGGGCTTCTCGGCGGATGTCGAAACGCCGGGCGGCGAACTGCATGTCGCGCTGGCATTCAATCCGTCGCATCTTGAGATCGTTAATCCGGTAGTAGAGGGATCGGTGCGCGCGCGCCAGCACCGGCACAAGGACCTAAGCGGATCGAAAGTCATCCCTGTCCTGCTGCACGGCGATGCGGCATTTGCGGGGCAAGGGGTGGTGATGGAAACCCTGGCGATGTCGCAGACGCGTGGTTTCCGAACCGGAGGCACAGTGCATGTCATCATCAACAACCAGATCGGTTTTACCGCGTCGGATGCCCGCGATACCCGTTCCAGCGCACATTGTTCCGATGTCGCGAAAATGATAGATGCGCCTATCTTCCATGTGAATGCAGATGACCCGGACGCAGTGTTACTGGTGACCGAGATCGCACTGGATTACCGGATGGAATTCAAGAAAGATGTGGTGATCGACCTAGTGTGTTTCCGCAAGCTCGGGCACAACGAACAGGATGAGCCGCTGGTCACCCAGCCATTCATGTATCGCCACATCCGCAATCATCCAGGCACACGCGCTTTGTATGCACGGCGACTGGCCGAGCAGGGCGTGGTCACAACAGATGAAGCGGAGAATATGATCGCGGTATACCGTCAGGCGATGGACGAAGGGCGGAACTCCATCCAACTGGCGATGGACAAGTCGAAATCGAGCAGGACGAGCAAGAAGGCGAAGCACAAAGACAAGGTCGTGGACTGGTCGCCTTTCCGGAACGGGGTGGAATGGAATGTCGCGGTGGACACCACTGTGCCGCTCGAAACGTTGCAGGAACTGTCGGTGCCGTTGACAACCGTCCCGGAAAATTTCACGTTGCACTCGCGCGTGCAGAAGATCGTCGAAGACCGTATTGCGATGGCGCACGGCGAGTTGCCACTGGATTGGGGAATGGCGGAAAACCTCGCTTACGCCACGCTGCTGACCGAAGGCTACCCGGTGCGATTGACCGGGCAGGATTGCCGTCGCGGAACGTTTTTCCATCGCCATGCTACCTGGCATGACCAGAACAAGATGGATTGGCGAGAGGGCGCGTATGCACCGTTGCAACACCTCGATGAGCAGCAGGCGGATTTTGTGGTGATTGATTCGTTGCTGTCGGAAGAGGCGGTGCTGGGTTTCGAATATGGCTACGCGACTGCCGAGCCGAATTCACTGGTGTTATGGGAAGCGCAGTTCGGTGACTTCGCCAATGGTGCACAAGTGGTGATCGACCAGTTCATCGCTTCCGGGGAAGTGAAGTGGGGCCGGTTGTGCGGGCTGGTGATGTTGTTGCCGCACGGCTACGAGGGGCAGGGCGCGGAACATTCCTCCGGGCGCATCGAGCGCTATCTCCAACTGTGTGCCGACTATAATATCCAAGTATGCATCCCCTCGACTTCTGCGCAGATGTTCCACCTGCTGCGCCGCCAGATGCTGCGTCCGATGCGCAAACCGCTGATCGTGTTTACACCCAAGAGCCTGTTGCGCAGCAAGGATGCCGCTTCACCGATCACAGAGTTGACTCAGGGGGGCTTTCAGGCAGTGATCGGTGAAGTGGATAAGTTGAAGGTCGATAAAGTGCGCCGCATCATCGCATGTAGCGGCAAGGTGTATTACGAGCTGCTCGCGGTGCGGAGAAACAAGGGGATTCAGGATATGGCCATCATCCGTATCGAGCAGCTCTATCCGTTCCCGCATGACGATTTTACTGCGCAGATCGCCGCTTATCCGAATGCAACGGAAGTGGTTTGGTGCCAGGAGGAGCCGGGTAATCAGGGCGCGTGGCACCGTATTCAGCATTATTTGCTGCGGCACATGCGCAGTGGTATGCACCTCGACTATGCATTGAGGCCTTCATCTGCCGCACCTGCCGCCGGTTATCTGGCTGTGCATCAGGAACAACAGAAAGCGGTAATCGAAGCTGCTTTCCGCGAAGATTTAGATATCAAACCTAATCCGGGAGCATCACATCATGGGCACCACTAAAGGCAATCTGGTTGAAGTTCGAGTTCCGCAACTCTCTGAATCCGTCTCCGAGGCAACACTCTTGATTTGGCATAAACAAGTGGGTGAGGCGGTGAGTGAGGGTGAAAACCTGATTGATGTCGAGACTGACAAGGTGGTGCTGGAATTGCCCGCCAGCAAATCCGGTGTGTTGACCAAAATCATCAAGGGGGATGGCGAAAAAGTCGGCAGCAACGAACTGATCGCGCAGATTGACCCCAACGCGGTTGTTTCTCCGGTGGCTCAGACTCACGCCGCGCCAGCTTCCGTCGTGCCTCCTTCGGTGCGCAAACTGGCACGCGACAAAGAAGTGGATGCCAGTCACCTGCAAGGCAGCGGAAGAGGCGGACGCGTCACCAAGGACGACGTGTTGAACGCGATCAGCCAGATTGCAACTGGAATCGAAGAGCAGGCAGTGCCGGCTATTGCACCTTCGGGCAACCGCCCTGAGCAGCGTGTGTCGATGACCCGCATTCGTCAGCGAATCGCTGAACGCCTGCTACAGTCGCAATCTAACGCCGCAATCTTGACTACCTTTAACGAGGTGAATATGCAGCCGGTGATGGATCTGCGCAGCAAATACAAAGAGGCCTTCGAGAAGAAACATGGCATCAAGCTGGGTTTCTCATCCTTTTTCGTCAAAGCAGCGGTGCTGGCCTTGCAGAAATTTCCCATTGTCAACGCCTCGGTTGACGGTACTGACATTATTTACCACGGCTATTTCGACATCGGAGTCGCCATTGGCAGCGATCGTGGCTTGGTCGTGCCTATCATCCGCGATGCGGATAAGCTTTCCTTCGCTGATATTGAAAAGCTGATCGCTGATTTTGGCACGCGTGCCAAGACGGGGAAATTGACGATGGAAGAACTTACTGGCGGCACGTTCACCGTGTCCAACGGCGGTGTGTTCGGCTCCATGTTCTCCACTCCCATCATCAATCCGCCACAGAGCGCGATACTCGGCATCCATGCGACGAAAGATCGCCCGGTGGCAGAGAACGGGCAGGTGGTGATACGGCCGATGAATTTTCTCGCGGTGTCGTATGACCATCGTATTATTGATGGACGGGAGGCGGTACAATTTTTGGTGACGATTAAGGAAGCGCTGGAATATCCAGGAAGGGTTCTGTTGGATTTGTAGAGTGTGCATGTCGCACCCTATGAAAATCAAAATCGCCGGGAGAGTCGTAGGATGGGTGGAGCGCAGCGATACCCATCAATCAATGACAACATCGCCGGTCTGCTACCGGCGACTTTGATTTTTCATGAGTGGCCATCAATGAAAAAATTTTTTGCCTATCGCATCTTCGACGAAAATGGAAAATCGCAAGGTCGTTTCGTCGAACTGACGCTAGACGATCTCGATCCCGGCGAGGTGGTCATCGAAACCCATTATTCCAGCGTGAACTACAAGGACGCGCTCGCGGCGACTGGCGCGGGCAAGGTGATCCGTCGTTTTCCTTGCGTTGGTGGAGTGGATGTAGCTGGCGTAGTTGTTAGCTCCGGCGATGCGCGCTTCAAGCCGGGTGACTACGTGCTGGTTACCGGCTACGGCATGGGCGTGGATCACGATGGTGGGTATGCCGAATATGTGCGTGTTCCTGCCGATTGGGTGGTACTGCTGCCGCAGGGGTTATCTTTATGGGAGGCGATGGTGCTGGGCACAGCGGGATTCACCGCCGCACTGTCCATTCATCGCCTCGAACAGAACGAATTGACACCCGACAAAGGTAAAGTAATCGTGACCGGCGCGACCGGAGGAGTGGGGAGCTTGGCGATTCAGATGCTGGCGCAATTGGGTTATCACGTGGTGGCACTGACCGGAAAAGACAGTGAATACGATTACCTGAAGTCGTTGGGTGCGGTGGAAATAGTGTCGCGCAAAGAGTTGGCGATGGGTACGCGCCCATTGGAGAAAGCGCAGTGGGCAGGCGCAATGGATGCCGTGGGTGGTGAAATACTGGCTTGGCTGACGCGCACGATGCAGCAGAACGGCGCGATTGCAAGTTTTGGTAATGCGGGTGGGATTGAGCTGCATACTACTGTGTTGCCTTTTATCTTGCGTGGGGTTCGCCTGATTGGTGTCGATTCCGCCGCGACTTCTATGCATTTGCGCTGCCGGATATGGCAACGTTTGGCAACAGACTTGCACCCAGGGCAACTGTCGAAAATCACCCATGTGTTGCCATTCGATGAGTTGCCAGAAATGTTTTTATTAATGTTGCAAGGCAAGCAGCGCGGGCGCACGGTGTTGGCGTTGAAATCGGCGGGTTAATGTTATAATTATAAACGGGGGCTGGAAATGAACAGCGCGAAAGTGGCGGAATTGGTAGACGCACTGGATTTAGGTTCCAGCGCCGCAAGGCGTGAGAGTTCGAGTCTCTCCTTTCGCACCACACAATTTTAATTAATTTCAAGGAAATTCAGTATGGTCAGCGTAGAAACAGTAAGCGCGTTGGAACGACGCCTGAACGCATCAATCACACAACAGGCCATTCATGGTGAGGTATCCGCCCGTTTGAAAAACATCGGCCGTAATGCGAGGATCGCGGGATTTCGCCCTGGCAAAGTTCCGATAAAAGTGCTTGATCAGTATTATGGTGCGCGGGCTCGTCAGGAGGCTTTGGGGGATGCCATGCAGCGGTCATTTGCAGAAGCAGCACAAACAAATAATTTGAAGGTTGTCGGTTCGCCACAATTTGAGATAAAAACCCAAGATTTGAGCGCGGAGAATATTGAATACAGCGTTACTTTTGAAGTTTATCCTGAGGTGGCGTTAGGTGATGTGTCCGGCGAAGTAATTGAACGGCTTGTGTTTGAGCTTGCTCAGGAGGATGTTGAAAACACAATTGAGACTCTCCGCAAGCAGAGAGTTTCTTATTCGTCGATAGATCGCGCCGCTCAGATCGAAGATCAGGTTCATATTGACTTTATTGGAAAAATCGACGGTGCCAAGTTTGACGGGGGAGAGGCCAAGGATTTGTCTGTGGTGCTGGGTGTGGGACGTATGTTACCGGATTTTGAGGCTGCTATAGTCGGTATGAAGCCGGGAGCAACCAAATCCTTCGATATGACTTTTCCCGCAGATTATCACAGCAAAGAGGTTGCGGGTAAGCCGGTGAATTTTAC
>Ga0224495_10003135_pt1 | contig 10313 bp, 8 predicted proteins | sample SF_Jul11_sed_USG_FD_168128 | JGI IMG/M metagenome (GOLD analysis project Ga0224495, IMG submission 168128) | Sediment microbial communities from San Francisco Bay, California, United States - SF_Jul11_sed_USGS_4_1 | ecosystem: Environmental > Aquatic > Marine > Sediment | place: USA: California...
GGCTGAAGCTGGAGAACCTCAGGGCTCAATGGGAGCTGGAGCAGAGCGCCAAGCGCCCGATAGTGAACGAGGAGGATATTTCCTATGTGGTCTCCTCGATCACCGGCATTCCCTTGAGCAGGATAGAGAAAGAGGAGACAGCGCGGCTGGTGGAGATGGCGGCCAACCTGAAGAAGAAAGTGGTGGGCCAGGACGAGGCCATCGACGCGGTGTGCAACGCCATACGCCGCTCCAGAATGGGGCTTAAGGATTATACGCGGCCCATGGGCGCCTTCCTGTTTCTTGGCCCCACGGGAGTGGGCAAGACAGAGCTTGCCAAGGTGCTGGCCGAATATATGTTCACGGATAGAAACTCGCTTATCCGGCTGGATATGTCCGAATACATGGAGAAGTTCAACGCCTCCAAGCTGGTGGGCGCGCCTCCGGGGTATGTGGGTTACGAAGAGGGTGGCCAGTTGACGGAGCGTGTGCGCAGGCGCCCCTATGCGGTGGTGCTGCTGGATGAGATAGAGAAAGCCCATGCGGACATATATCATATGCTGCTTCAGATCATGGACGAGGGCAGGCTTACCGACAGCTACGGAAGAAGCGTAAGCTTCAAGAATGTGATAGTGATAATGACCTCCAACCTTTCAGCCAGGATCATTGAAAAGGGCTCCACCATAGGATTCCAAACGGATGATCCTTCCCAGTCCCACAAGAAGATGAGCGACGGAATAAAGGCCGAGTTGAGGAGGACCTTCAATCCGGAGTTCTTAAACCGGCTGGATGAGGTGGTCACTTTCCACAAGCTATCCAGGGAGGATATCGAGAGGATATTCCATATCCAGCTGATAGAGCTGGGCCGCAGGCTGGAGGAGGAAGGTTATACCCTGGAAATGACCACAGAAGCGGAGAACCTGATCATCGAGGAGGGATTTGACCAGCAATATGGAGCCCGCCATCTGAAACGGGCTTTGCAGCGATTGGTGGAGAATCCTCTTTCAGAGGAGATGCTTCTGGGACGGTTCAAGCAGGGCGCCCGCATCCAGGCGCGGGTGGAGGGCGGCAAGCTTGTGTTTAACGCCAAGGATGAATTGGCCAAGAGTCTTTGAACCGTAACTAATCCAACATTAAATGCGCGCTCCGGGGACAATTCAAGGCATGATATTGCTGGCAGGGATACTCCTGCTTTGCTCGACTGCCCATGCCGTCGATTTCAGCAAGCCTATAAAGGAAGTCAGGATAGAGGGGGCCGTCCGGGCGGACCAGAACACCATCCGATATTATCTGCAGACCCAGCCAGGCCAGAAATACAATCGCGCCAGTGTCAGCTCCGATATCCGCAAGATCCACGGCCTCGGCTATTTTGACGATGTCCGGGTGGACGTCAAGGATGACGCCGGTGGGCCGATCGTCACGTTCATCTTCAAGGAGAAGCCGTTTGTCAGGGAGATAATCATAACTGGCGCCCAGGAAGTGCAGAAGGAGTCTGTGCTGCTGAAGCTGAAGACCAAGAAGGGCTCCTTTTTCCAGAAGGAGCACATACCCCTGGAGCGGCAGAGGATAAAGAACCTGTACAGGGACAAGGGATTTTACTTCACCGGCGTGGAGGATGTGGTCCACAGGCTCGATAACAACCAGGTGGACCTGGAGTACAAGATCGTAGAGGGGAAGAAGATAAACGTCGGCCAGGTTATCTTTAGGGGTAACGAGGTGTTTCCCGATTACAAACTGCGGGAAGTGATATCCACCAAGGCCGTCACCTGGACGTCGCTGTTCACCAGCGGAGGATCATACAAGAAGGACGCCCTGAAGGCCGACCGATTGCTCCTTGAGTCCTTTTACAACGAGAACGGCTTTATCCAGGCCTCCGTGGGTGAGCCGCAGGTGGAGATAGACCGGGAGAAGAGGAAAATATATATATATTTCCCGGTTAGCGAGGGGAGCAGGTTCACCACGGGCAAGATCGATGTCGAGGGGGATTCGGTCATTCCATCCGATGAACTGAAAAAAATAATAAGCCTCAAAGAGGGTGATCTGTTCAATCAGAAGACCTTCCGGGAGGATATCTTCAAGATCAATGACCTGTATTCGCAGAAAGGCTATGTGTTCGCCAGCGTCACCCCAAAGTTCAGCATCAACCGTGAGCAGCGAAAGGTGGACGTATCGATAAAACCGGCCAAGGGAGAGAAAGTATACCTGGGCAGGCTGGAGATCACCGGCAACGAAGTCACCCGCGACAGAGTGATAAGGCGGGAATTTCTGGTGGGCGAGGGAGAGCTTTTTGATAGCCAGAAACTGCGGGACTCCTTCAAGCGGATCAACGCGCTGGGTTATTTTGAAAAGGTGGATTTCGAACAGAAAAGCCGCGGCGACGAAGACCTGCTGGACCTGACGGTGAAGGTAGAGGAGAGGGAGACGGGACAATTCTCCTTCGCGCTGGGTTACAGCTCCGAGGAGTATTTAACCGTTACCGGCACTCTGAAATGGAACAACCTTTTTGGCAAGGGGCAAACCCTTTCTATCAGCGTGGATACATCGGCCAAAAGGGAAGATTACATGTTCAGCTTCACCGAGCCCGCCATCTTCGACCGGCGTTTCATGGGGGGATTCGAGCTATATAACCATGAATATTTTTATGACAATTACGCCGAAAGGCGGGTGGGAAGCAGCGTCACGCTGGGGCGAGGCGTTGGTAATTTCATGTGGGTCAAAGCCGGATACAAGCTGGAGCAGAATAATATAACGGTGGGCGACACCGAAACGGCCAGCAAATATCTGCTGGACCAGCAGGGCAAGCGCACCGTGGGCGCGGTGTTTCCCTCCGTAGTTTATGACTCCAAGGACGACCCCTACAGCCCGGCCGAGGGCAACAGATTTTATGGATACCTGGAATACGCCGGAGTGGGAGGCGACGAGAAGTATTATAAGACCATAGCCGAGGCCACCCATTATCAAGGATTGCTATTCGATTTTGTGGGCGTGGGGCACGCCAAGATCGGCTATGTGCGATCATATGGTGATAAGCCGCTGAACGTGTCGGAGAAGTTTTTCATGGGTGGCGCAAGGGACCTGCGCGGATTCAACATCAAGAATGTCGGCCCGCTGGATGAGAACGGCTCGGCCATCGGCGGCGAGGCTTTACTGTTGTTCAATGTTGAACTACAATACCGTTTCACAAGATACTTCAGAGGGTTCGGATTTTACGACAGGGGCAACGTATACGGCAAGAACGACGAGAAAGGCAACACCACGGACAAACTTTATGATCTGTCAAACATGAGGCAAAGCTGGGGTTTTGGCATACACTTTTTCTCGCCCATAGGCCCCATTTCGCTGATTTACGGCTTTAAATTGGACAAAAGAGTGGGCGAAGCCCCGGATGAATTTCACTTTACCATTGGAGGAGAATTTTAATTTGATGAGATACATCGCAGGAATATCGATGATGGCCTTGACCCTTGCGCTGGGAGCGGGGGCAGGCGCCGCCACGGCCGCGGACATGAAAATAGGCACCGTGAAGATACAGACTATCATCAACGACTCGGCCGCGGGCAGGGAAGCTCTGAACAAGCTGAAGGTGATGATGGAAGATGAAGGGCGGAGACTGCAGGATAAGCAGAAGGAGCTAAAGCGCCTGGAAAGCGAATACGACCAGCAGAAGCTTGTCAGCCGGCCAGAGGTGCTGGAGGAGAAGGAGTTCGAGATTATAAAGATGCGGCGGGACCTGGAAAGCTATCGCAACGACAGCTCCACCTTGCTGCGCCGGGCGCAGGCCAAGGCCTCTCAGGGGATAATCAATGATGTTCAGAAAATTATCCAGGAATACGCCGCCAAGAATGGCATATCGATAGTGCTGGAGAACAGCGCTGGGGTATCCGCCCAGGGCGGGGTGGTGGCTTTTGCCGATGAGTCGATAGACATCACTGCGGCGGTCATCAAGATATACGACGAAAAAATCAAAGGGAGCAAGCCGGCCGGCGCGGGAAGATGAACCTGAGCCAACTGGCGGCCCAACTGGGCGCCGCCCTGGTGGGAGATGGCTCCTGCATTATCAAAGGCGCCGCCTCCTGGGACAAGGCCGGTCCGGAGGAAATATCATTCGTCAAGGACGACAAGATAGCCAGCCGGCTTGCCGAGTGCCGGGCCGGGGCCTTGATCATCCCCAAGGGGATGAATGCGGACCGGCCCGCCATCGCGGCGGAAAATCCTCTGGCTCTTTTTTCCAGGGCGCTGGATATCCTTTATCCAGAAAAACAATACGCGCCTGGAGCGCATCCCTCCGCGTCAATCGGCCAGAATGTCAATATGGGCGAATCGGTGCATGTCGGCCCTCATGTCTCCATCGGCCAGGGCTCGAGCCTGGGCGCGCGATGCGTGATAATGGCCGGCGCACGGATCGGTGATGGTTGCGTCCTGGGTGATGATTGCGTTATCCATGAGAACGTGGTTATAAAGGATGGAACGCGGATGGGGGCCCGATGTGTTCTGCATCCGGGCTCCGTGGTGGGGTCTGACGGATTTGGATATATCCAGAACAGGCAGGGTGTGAGCGAGAAACTCCGGCACGCCGGCAACGTGGTATTGGGAGATGACGTGGAGATCGGCGCCTGCTCCTCGGTGGACAGGGCGATGGTGGGCTCCACTGTGATCAAAAAGGGCGTGAAGATAGACAACCAGGTGCAGGTGGCCCACAATGTGGTGATCGGCGAAAATACCATCATCGCAGGGTGCTCGGGGATAGCCGGGTCCACGGTGATCGGCGCAAATGTTATGATCGGCGGGGCCGTGGCAGTGTCGGACCATGTGACGGTGGCCGATGGCGTGATGATAGCCGGCATGACGGGGGTCCATACAGACTTAAAAGAGCCGGGGATTTACGCCGGCCCAATGGCCATGAAGAGGATGGAGTACAAACGGTTTATCCTGTCTGGCAAGCGGCTGGACAAGCTGGAGGACCGGGTGAAGAGATTGGAAAAAGAGAAGGAGTGAGGGGAGGGCGTTTTGGTAATAGAACACCATGAACTGATGGAATATGTCCCCCACCGCCACCCGTTCCTGCTCATCGACAGGATTCTGGAGGTAGAGCCGAACAAGCGGGTGGTGGCGGTGAAGAACATTACCGGGTCGGAATATTATTTCCCAGGCCATTTCCCGGGCCAGCCGGTGTTTCCCGGAGTGCTGATGGTTGAGGCCATGGCCCAGGCCGGGGCGTTTCTGGCGGTATACAGCAATCCGGAGAAAAAAGGAGGCGTCACCTATTTTGCTGGGATAGACAGCGCCCGCTTCAAGAGGATCGTGGTTCCCGGCGATACGCTGCGGATAGAGATCGATGTTCTGAAGATAAAGGGTAAATTCTACAAAATCCAGGGAAGAGCCTTTGTGGGCTCTGATTTGGCTTGCGAAGCCGAGCTATTGGCGGTGGTTGAAGGAAAGAAAGAGTAAAAGAATGGATATCGATCCATCATCCCATATTCATCCGGAAGCGCGCATTGACGAAGGAGTGGTCGTCGGCCCCTTCTGCCATATAGGACCCCGGGCGGTCATAGGCGCCGGTTGCGTGATACGGCCGTATGCCATGATAGATTGGGCGAAAATAGGCCCAGGATGCGTGGTGGGGGCGAAATCCGTCATTGGTGGCGACCCGCAGATTTACAACTGGAAACATGTTAGCTCCTGGGTGGAGATTGGCGAGGGCACTCAAATAAACGAGTTGAGCGTCATTCACCGCTCCATGTACGATGGCAAGTCCACCATCATCGGCGACAACTGCTATATCATGGCCCAGACCCATATCGGCCATGACTGCGTTCTGGGCAGCCATGTGACTATGACTTCGCTGGCGGGCCTCTCGGGGCATGTGGAGATCGGCGACAGAGTGGTGATTGGCGGCGCGGCGGCGGTCCATCAGTTTGTTAAGATCGGGTCGCTATCGATGGTGGGAGGGGTGAGCCGTATCGTCCAGGATGTGGCGCCATGCTTCACCGTGGCGGGCAACCCGGCCCAGGCCCACGGGCTAAATTCCTACGCCTTTCGCAAATATGGTGTTCCCGCCGAAGAGCGGGCGAACATGAAAAAAGCCTACAAGCTGCTGGTCCGCTCCGGCCTGGCCATCCCGGCTGCTGTGAAGCAAATTGAAGAAGAGATCGGGCGGGAAGGGCTGGTGGGCGCTCTTCTGGATTTCATATCAAAGTCGGAGCGCGGCCTGACTCTTTGAACCGATATCGGGTTTGGATGCAACAGAACCGCCTTGGTTCGTAAAGCCATGCAAGGTTATGAGCGGTGGGTTCACTCCTCCTCGCCGATCAACTCATCGATTTTTTCCAGAGCTGTTTTGACTTTGCTGCGGATAAGCTCCCGTTCCATCATCAGGCTCTCTCGCTCGCCGGCCAGGCCCGAGAATTTTTTACGGATATCATCGCTGGAGGCGGCGGAGATGCGGGTCTGCTCGAGGTTTGTTTTTAGCGAATATATTTCCTGCTTCAAACCGCGGTTCTCGGTTTTGAGGGAGTTGATCCGCTCGAATAGAGCCGACAGTTTTTTTTCAACTTCGTCGATACGAGAAAGATCCATTCCAAACACCCCCGCGAAGCGGCTGAGGATTTACTTAAATAAAAATAGATATCTTGTTGATATATAACCATGGATGATACTTAAAGGAAAATGGAAAGTCAATCGGAGGGTGGGAGGAGCCCAGGGGAGAGAAAAGAATTTCTTAATTGACGAAAAAATTGGTTTCATAATAATATAAAGTTGTTACAGTATGAAAAGCGCCACCGGGAATCAATTGATGGATCATAACCGGGGTGCGAAGTTAATCTTGGAATTAAAACGGAGCGTATTCAGCTAAGAAGTTGGATAGCGAAGAACGTATAATATCCTCATTGATTGGCGATAGCAGGCAAAGGCTGCTTCGCTGCCGCCACGACAGATCTTTGTATTCAAATGCGGCAAGGCTGGGGCGATGAAGCGCACCCTGGATTTCGACATCTCCGCCCAACCCAACGATGTGACCTGTGGGCCCACCTGCCTTCACGCGATATACAGGTACCATGGCGAGGATGTCTCTCTGGACGAGGTCATCGCCGGGGTCAAGACCCTGGAGGATGGCGGTACAATCGCCTCTCAACTGGCCATTCACGCCCTGAAGAAGGGATATAAAGCCTCGATCTACTCCTACAACATGAATATCTTCGATCCCACCTGGCACGATCTTCCCATGGAAAAAATGGTCCAGAAGCTTGTGGCCCAGAGGGAGGCTAAAAACGATCCTAAGCTCTCGTTCGCCACAGACGCCTATCTGGAGTTCTTTGCCCTGGGGGGCAAGCTCCGTTTTGTGGACCTGACTCCCGCCCTGATCCGAGGCTATGTCAAACGCGGTATTCCGATTTTAACAGGGCTCTCCTCCACATATCTATACCAGACTATCAGAGAAAGGAAGGAAGACAATGTAGACGATGATATCCGGGGCTATCCGGCGGGCCATTTTGTGGTGATTCACGGATACAATATGTCCCGGGGCGCGGTGGTGGTGGCCGATCCTTTCCGGCATAATCCAGCGCGAAAAGGACAACGATACGAAGTCAACCTATACAGGTTGGTTTGCGCCATATTATTGGGGATAGTCACATACGATTCCAACCTGTTGATTATAGAGCCATAAATACGTGTTTGATTCAGCGATAGTCTATCATCCAACTCCAACGAGGCTATAAATGCGCACCATAATCGTGGTTAACAAGCCTTCCCGATGGCCATTGCACATTCCTGGTGTTGACATTGTATCCGCCAAGGATTACCTGATGCGGGGAGATTTTGGCGAGTATAAAGGGATGTGGGTTTTCAACATGTGCCGCTCCTACAAATATCAGTCCTTCGGATACTATGTATCCCTGCTGGCCGAGGCCCGGGGTCATCGGCCCTCGCCATCGGTGGCTACAATCCTGGACATGCGGTCGCCTGCGGTGGCCAAGGTTATATCCGAGGAGATAGAGACCCTCATCGAAAAGAGCCTGGCGCCCATCAAGTCCGACAAGTTCACGCTGAGCGTCTATTTCGGGAAGAACCTGGCCCGCCGTTATGACCGGCTGGCCGCCAGGCTTTTCCAGGCGTTCCATGTTCCCTTTCTGCAGGCTCAGTTCACCAAAGGGAAGCAATGGTCGTTGCAAAGCGTGGGGCCCATCGCCGGTGAGGATATCCCGGAGAACCATCACGCTTTTGTGCTGGAGGCGGCTGCGGCCTATTTTGCCAAGAGCCGCATCCGGGTGCTGAAACCGAAAAGAACGAGGTATGACCTGGCGATCCTCGTCAATCCCAACGAGGTATCACCGCCATCAGACGAGAAAGCCCTGCGCAAGTTCGCAAAAGCCGCAGAGCGGGAAGATTATGGGGTGGAGTTGATAGGCAAGGAGGATTATAGCCGCCTGTCCGAATTTGACGCCCTTTTTATCCGGGAGACCACCGCGGTGAACCACCATACCTTCCGGTTCGCCCGCAAAGCCGAGGCCGAAGGGCTGGCGGTGATCGACGATTCGGAGTCGATCCTCAAATGCGCCAACAAGGTCTTTCTGGCAGAGCTTATGGAGAAGCGGAAAATACCCGCCCCGAAAACCATCATCGTCGGCAAGGATAGCGCCCGGGAACAGATCATTAACCTGGGATTCCCCATGATCCTTAAGAGGCCGGACAGTTTCTTCTCGCTGGGGGTGGTGAAAGTGGACAACGAGGCGCAGTTGGAGGAGCAGTTCGCCGAGCTTTTCAAATTCTCCGATCTATTGATAGCCCAGGAGTTCATGCCCACCGCTTTTGACTGGCGGGTGGGGATAATAGACGAGGAGGTGCTCTATGTATGCCGTTACCATATGGCCGAAGGACATTGGCAGATTATTAACAACACCGCCGAGGGGGATGACCGGCTGGGAAACAGCGAATGCATACCGATCCACAAGGCGCCCAGATCCATCATCTCCACGGCCTTGCGTTCGGCCAAGCTGATCGGCGATGGATTCTATGGCGTGGACGTAAAGGAGGTAGGCCGCCAACCCTACATTGTAGAGATCAACGATAATCCGAATGTGGACGCAGGAGTGGAGGATGAGATTCTCGGCGACCGGTTATATGACACCGTGATCGCCTCTTTTACCAACCGGATAAAGCGAATAAGGGGCACAGATCAATCTTGAGCGGGCAATATGGAATGTTCGACGGAGTGGGCGTCGAAGTAGAATATATGATCGTGGACTCGGCCACCTTGGAGGTCAAGCCGATCGCCGACAAGCTGATTCAAACCGCCTCTGGCGGCAGCCTGAACGATTTCGAACGCGATGGCGCAGGATGGTCTAACGAATTTGTCCTGCATCTGGTGGAATTGAAAACGTTGCTCCCGGAAAGATCGATACACCATATCGCCGGGATGCTTCACCGGGAGGTGGGGGAGGCCAACTGCATACTGGCCAGCATGGGCGCCCATCTGATGCCTGGGGCCGCCCACCCGTGGATGAATCCGGCCACGGATATGAACCGATGGCCTCACGATTGCGCCGAGATTTATGGCGCCTATGACCGGATATTCAACAGCCGCCAGCATGGATACGCCAACGTGCAGAGTGTCCATATGAATCTGCCCTTTAAGGATGATAATGAATTCGGCCGGATTTGCGCGGCCACAAGGCTTCTGTTGCCCATCATCCCGGCTTTGGCGGCCGCCAGCCCGTTTATCGAGGGCAGATTCTCCGGTGCGCTGGATTACCGGATGACGGCATACGCTCAGAATTCCAGGCAGGTTCCCCAGGTGGCGGGCGATATCATACCGGAGCCGGTATTCTCCATCGGCGAGTATCATGACAGGATCTTCGGGCCGCTATACAAGGCTATCGGCCCGCTGGACCCGGAGGGGATCCTGGCCAATGAATGGCTCAACGCCAGGGGCGCCATACCCAGGTTTGACCGGTCCGCTCTGGAGATCCGGGTTATCGACGTCCAGGAGAATCCGTTTATGGACGCCGGCATCATCTCCGCGGTGTGGGCGGCGATAATGGCCATGGTGGAGGAGCGGTGGATAAGCTTCGAGGAACAGAAAAGATGGGCCACCGGCCCGTTGAAAAAAATCCTGTTCGACTGCGTTAAAAGCGGCGAGAACGCCATAATCAGCGATATTGGATTTTTGAATGCGTTTGGGACCAAGGCCCGGCATCCGATGAAGGCAGGTGATTTGTGGATGGAAATATACAAGGACTCCGCCGTGGCCAGCGTGATAGAAGAAGCCCCCGCCAAGGCCCTGGAGATTATCCTGGGCAAAGGCTCGCTGGCCACCAGGATATTGCGCGCCACCG
>Ga0224495_10003136_pt1 | contig 10313 bp, 6 predicted proteins | sample SF_Jul11_sed_USG_FD_168128 | JGI IMG/M metagenome (GOLD analysis project Ga0224495, IMG submission 168128) | Sediment microbial communities from San Francisco Bay, California, United States - SF_Jul11_sed_USGS_4_1 | ecosystem: Environmental > Aquatic > Marine > Sediment | place: USA: California...
CGCCGTTTTCCTTATGCGTCCCTTCCGTGGCGGCATAGGAGCCGGTAAGCCGCAATTCGAGCGCCTCCACCATTTCGTAGGACAGCATGAGGCCAAAGGTGGTTCCCACCGTGGTATCCCCCTTCAGAAAGTATCGGGTGGAACCAATGAACAATCCCGTGCGGGCGTCGCCTTTCTTGGCCTCAGCCACGCCCGGCCGCACGAGTATTGCCAGCCCGACGAAGAGCAGCAGGCCACACGCCCCCAGAATTCGGGTTCCAGTTCGGATCACTCTGCCAGTGCTCATGCGCTCGTCTCCCGGCGTTGGTGCTTCGATGAATCTTTCCCCGGCCCAAAGGAGAAATTCCCTGGCCGGGATCGAGGTTCATCCTAACCGACCCCGAACCGGACTGACAATGTTCGGTGCTTTGGAAAAATGAGGGGAGGGCCAATTTTCCGGGTTGGGGGGATTTTCCCCACGGAGGATTGGGCTTCCTTGACGTGAGGGAGGGTTCCCGCCCCCGCCCCGAAGATACTCCCCCGGGGTATTTTACATTTATACCCCGGGGGGGTATAATGCCTCTTGAGTACATCGGAAGCGCTGGGGGCGCGTATCCAGTGAACCTGAGCACAGGGAGATTCTCATGGTGTTGATTGGGTCCAAAGCTTCGCCTGAGCAGGAAGGCCAGGTGTTCCGCGAGCAGTTTCCGGATCATGAGGGGCAAATTGTCCGAATCAGCCGCATCGAGGGTCAGATCAAAGGCGTGCGGAAGATGATCGAGGAGCGCCGGTACTGCATTGATATCGCCATGCAGATCAAGGCCATCACCTCGGCGCTGAAGCAGGTGGAAATGGGGGTGCTGGAAAAACATGTGCACCACTGCATGCGCCAGGCCGTGAAAAGCGGGAACGCCGAAGTGCTGGACCAGAAAATGGAGGAAATCATCAAGGTGCTGGCCCGGATGGAGTAAATCTGAATGGCATAACGGAGGGCAACCCCCCATGAACCTGGAACAACAGACCTTGACGGTGAAAGGAATGACGTGCGCCTCGTGCGTGAATGCGGTGGAGCGCAAGGTCAAGAAGCTGGAGGGCGTAGGCGAGGCCAGCGTGAATCTGGCCACGGAGAAGCTGTCGGTGAGCTTCGACCCTGGCCGGCTGCGGCTGGAGGATGTGGAGCAGGCGGTGCTCGCCGCCGGATATGAGGTGGAGCGCCCGCAAGATACCCGTGAGGTGACCCTGGCGGTGCAAGGGATGACTTGCGCAAGTTGCGTCGCCCGGATCGAAAAAGCGATCGGCAAGCTCCCTGGGGTGGCTGCCGTATCGGTCAATTTGGTAACGGAGAAAGCGACGGTTCAATACCATCCGGAGCAGGTCCGCCTTTCCGGCATCAAGCAGGCGATTGCCAAGTCGGGCTACACCCCTGGCGAAGTCATCACCCGCGGCGCCGTGGATACCCACCAGCAGGGCAAGGAATCCGAGCGGCGGGCTCTGTTGCACCGCATGTGGATCGCCATCGCATTCTCCGTGCCGCTATTGGGCGGCACCATGGGGCATATGGCGGGGATGCCCCTGCCTGATTGGCTGGATCCCATGCGGGCTCCGGTGACCTTTGTGCTGGCGCAACTGCTGCTGACCCTGCCGGTGCTGTGGGCCGGGGCGCATTTATACCTCAATGGCACCCGGAATTTATGGCATTTTTCGCCGAACATGGACTCCCTGATTACCGTGGGCACCGGGGCCGCGCTCCTTCATAGCGGGGTGAACACCGTCCGCGTCCTGTTGGGGGAGTCGAGCGCCGTGGCCGACGTTTACTTTGAAACCGCTGCCGCCATTATCGCTTTTATCCTGGTGGGCAAATATCTGGAGACGGCCTCTAAGGGGCGCACCTCCCTGGCCATCAAAAAGCTGATGGCTATTCAGCCCCGCACAGCCACGGTCCTGCACGAGAATGCCCAGGGTGCGGAAACCGAGCAGGTCCTCCCGGTGGAAGAGGTGGAGCCGGGAGACCGGGTGCTTGTGCGGCCCGGGGAGCGTATCCCCCTGGATGGCAGGGTCCTCCGCGGCGCATCTGTCGTGGACGAATCCATGCTGACCGGGGAGAGTCTGCCGGTGGAGAAACGCGAGGGCAGTCCTGTGACGGGGGGCAGCATCAATGGAAACGGTCTGTTGTCAGTGCGCGTGGAGCGGGTGGGGGAGCACACCACACTGTCTCAGATCATCCGTCTGGTGGAGCAGGCCCAGGCTCAGAAGGCTCCCATTGCCCGCCTGGCCGATACGGTGTCGGGGTACTTTGTGCCGGTGGTGATGGGGATAGCCCTGGCCGCCGCGGTGGCCTGGTATCTGGCAGGGTATGAAGTGTCTTTCGCGCTGTCCATCTTTATCGCGGTGCTGGTGATTGCCTGCCCGTGCGCGCTGGGTCTGGCCACGCCCACGGCGATCATGGTGGGCACGGGAAAGGGGGCTGAATATGGCGTGCTGATCAAGGGCGGCGAAGCCCTGGAGCGCTTGCAGGGATTGAACCTGATCGTTTTCGATAAGACGGGAACGCTCACCGAGGGCCGTCCGGCGGTGACGGACACGATTCCGTTGGGGGGGCAAAACCGGGAGCGGGTGCTTCAATTGGCTGCCTCGGCGGAAGCAGGGTCCGAGCATGCCTTGGGGGAGGCCATAGTGCGGGCGGGAGCGGAGCAGGGGCTGGTGACGCTGCCGGTGTCTGAGTTCCAGGCGATACCAGGCCGGGGTATCCGCGCACAAGTGGATGGGCGGAGGATCCGGCTGGGCAATTCGGCATTTATGCGCGAAGAGGGACTGGGGGCTCCCCCGGCGGATCAGCTTCAAACGCTGGCCGCTCAGGGTAAAACCCCGATGCTGGTGGCCGTGGATGACGCGTTGGCAGGGATCATTGTGGTGGCCGATCCGGTGCGTGGAGACAGTTCCCAAGCCATAGCCCGATTGCACTCACGGGGGATCAAGGTGGTCATGTTGTCCGGCGACCACCGGGCAACGGCGGAAGCTGTGGCCCGTCAGCTGAATATTGATCGAGTGATCGCAGAAGTCCTGCCTCAGGATAAGGCTGCGGAAATCCGCAGGCTCCAACAGGAAGGGTACACCGTGGGCATGGTCGGTGATGGAATCAACGACTCCCCGGCCCTGGCGCAGGCGGATGTGGGTTTGGCCATCGGTACGGGCTCCGACGTAGCCCTGGAATCCGCTCATGCGGTACTCATGCGTGGGTCCATTGCGGATGTGGACGTGGCGATTCAGCTCAGCCGGGCCACCTTGCGCAATATCAAGGAAAACCTGTTTTGGGCGTTCGCCTACAACACCGCCGGAATCCCTGTGGCGGCTGGGCTGTTGTATTTGCTCGGTGGGCCCTTGCTGAATCCGGTCATTGCCGCGGCGGCCATGGCGATGTCCTCCGTTTCCGTGGTGACCAATGCTCTGCGACTGAACCGGTTCCGTCCCGAGGGTGGAAACTGAGCACGTAAACGTCACTGCCGATGGGGTGCACTCCACCCCCTGACGGTCAGGAGGGATCATGATGGGTTATGGAATGCATGCCGGAAGTTGGGGGATGGGCTGGGGATTTTGGGTGTTGGTGATCCTGGTATTGGCCGCGCTGGTTGCGCTCCGATCCCGGGATCGCCGTGAACCCCCGCCCGGAGATCCGGCTCTGAACATTGTCCGGGAGCGGTTTGCCCGGGGAGAACTCACCCGTGAACAGTACCAAACGTTGGTGCGGGAGTTGGAGCAAACGAACTCCTGAATCCGGATTACCGCTGGGAACCCTAGGGGGAAGTCCCCTTGGTGACACCCTGAATCCTGGGCCCGAAAAACGAGGAGAACCGCCATGAAATCCCTGAAACTGAATATAAGTGGTATGACCTGTCACAACTGCGTGCGCCACGTGACGGAAGCCCTGAAAGAGGTTCCGGGCGTGACGTCGGTGAGTGTGGACCTGCAAGCCAAGGAAGCCCGGTTGATGGTGGCTGAGGGCTTTGTCGAGCAAACCGCCGCAGCCGCCGTCGAGGAAGCCGGGTATTCCCCGGGCGCCTTCTCTGCGGTGTGAAACCCGGGATCTGGAAAGGGGGTTCTGCGAGACTACACAGGTGTCCGGCCTTAAATTGACAGCCCGGAGTGCACCCCGTACCATCAAAATTCGGCATCGGCGCTAAGAAGCACCGCACCGAGAGTCCGGATGATGAAACCGGAGGGGTGGGTGAGTGGTTTAAACCGGCGGTCTTGAAAACCGCTGAACCTTAACGGGTTCCGGGGGTTCGAATCCCTCCCCCTCTGCTAGTTTTGATTTTCCCCCAAGGGGACACACCATCCAGCCCCTGCAAGGCATTTCCCTGAATCCCGCGGTTGCCCTTGCCTGGAGAGGGTGGTAATAATTTTAACTTGTGGTTTTTCCCCCAAAAGGACAAAGCCCCATGATCAGGGCACCCCGAACCGGGGTGTCTGGCAGGCAATGGAAACCTGCGGTAGTCGTACGGCCCGGAGAGGTGACTGAGAGGCCGAAAGTGGCAGATTGCTAATCTGTTGTACTGGGAAACCGGTACCCAGGGTTCGAATCCCTGCCTCTCCGCTTTTTTTAGTAATTACAACAAGAAGCAATAATTCCGCGCTGCCAGGTGGTGTGAAACGCACACTGGCACAGCCCTATTTTCACCGCAAAATGGCACAGAAACTAGCGCTATCGGAGGGTCACACCCTTCCGTAAGTCACATTTTCATGTCCGTGTCCGGCGAAAGGGTGCGCCGGCTTGCTCCGCTTGCAGTAAGGATTGACAAGGGTTGTAGTGTTGGAAGTTTTATTGGAGGTGTGGTGAGTTCGCCCTCAACCCGGACCAAAACGCCTTTATTGGACTTTTTCGACCAGCAAGATCCTGGACTTAAGGCGCTGTGGCCGGGTGCGATTTATACTGGGACAGCAAATTCAGCAGTTCCTTGGGATTAAACGGTTTCACCAGGAGAGTATCCAGGGAAACCAAAGGCAGGGCCGCAAGGGCGCTCTCCTCATAGCCGGTGATCAGAATGGTCGCAATCTGTTTCCCAGAAGCTTGAATCCAGTTCAGCAATTCCGCCCCTGTGCCATCCGGCAGACAAAAATCCAGCAATAACAAGTCCACCGACCCAAGGGTGAGAATGTATTTAGCCTCCGCCAGTGTTTTCGCCACTTGTACGGTGTAATTATTGTTTCTTAAAAGTTGAGTGATTGCTTCAGCCTGGTCTTGATCATCCTCCACAAGGAGGACCATGGAAGTGGAAATCAGATGGGCAATGGTTTCGAGCAACAGTTCGGGGGAATACGACTTGCCGAGAACCGCCAAAGCACCCTCTTGCAACGCCTGCCGCAGAAATTCACCCTGGGTAAACGCGGTGACCATGACGACCCGGATTCCAGGCCGCTCCTGCCGAAGAAGCCTGAGGCATTCCAGCCCGCTCATCCCGGGCATTTTCATATCCAGCAGCACCAAATCAAAAGTGTTCTGCCGTGTATGCGTCAATCCCTCCGATCCGCTGTTGGCCACGCTGACAGCATAACCTTGTTCCGCCAACATTTCCGCCATGCTTTCGGCGAAATCCACATCATCGTCAACGATAAGCAACTGAAAAGCATTCATTGGTTGATCACCTGTTGATAATTGGTTAACGGGAGCCAGAGTCGTGCCGCGGTCCCTCGGCCAGGTTCACTGGTGATGGAAATTTCACCATGCTCTTGCTCCATGATCTGTCGCACTGTAGGCAGACCCAGACCAACGCCATAAATCTTGGTGCTGAACAGCGGATCGAATATTTTCGATAACACCTCCGGCGTCATCCCCGGCCCCGTATCGGCAACCTCGATTTCCACGCGGTCCGGTTTTTTCCTGGAGGTCACGAGGAGCCGGGAGATTCGGTTCGGATCGGTTTCTCTGGCAGAGTCCATGGCCTGCACGGCGTTTTCCAACAGATTGATCATGACGCGCCGCATCCGGTCATGATCCACGTGGATAACCAGTCCCCCCGTTCCCAATTGGTGCTCCAGTTGTACCCAGCTTGGGACGATTTGCTCTTTCAGCAAATCCTGGAGCCATTGGTCCAGATTGGTGGCCTCCGGGTTGGCTGCCCGGTTGCGTGAAAAATCCAGAAGGTCAGTGATGATGTTGTCGCAGCGCACCACGTTGCGTTCCATCCGGTCCAGAGAACTTTTATAGGGGGAATTCGCCCCCAGGCGCTCACGAAGGGTGAACAGGTTGGTGCGGATGGTGCCCAGGGGATTCCGCAATTCATGGCTTACCGTGGCGGTCAATTGGCCAATGGTCGCCAATTTCTGCTGACCCACCATTTTTTCCTGCAGTTCGCGCACTTCCATTTCTGTGCGCTTGCGGGCACTAATGTCGTTCACCATGAGCAGCAAGTGAGGCTGTCTTCCTCGGTTGAAGCGCGTCAAATACATATCCAGCCAGGATTCCTTGCCGAAGGTTGTGGTGACATGCACCTCCTTGAACTCGGCTACCCCCGTGGATAAAATTCGCCTCCCCATCGCCGTAATCCCATGGCGTTCCCAGGAGGGGATTCGAAGGAAGTTTTGAGCAAGCACCTGTTCCTGAGTGGCGCCCACCATGTTGGAAAGGGCTTCATTGGCAAATACGCATTGACCGGATTCATGGTAGGCCGCGATGCCCATGGAGGAAGCGGCCAACATGCGCTCATTGAGCTCCAGGGCTTCGCTCAGGCTGACCGTTCGTTCCTTCAGGGCTTCCTCCGCAGTTTTGCGGGCCGTGATGTCCTCCACGATTCCCACCCGCCACCGCACCCGGGATCCATCCACAAACGCATCCGACACATGGTGAACCCAATGCAGTTGGCTGTCTTGGCGGATGGTGCGGTGTTCCACATCCAACCGACCCTGCAGCCGCGCTGAGTTTTGGGTATGTTCTGCAAAGACAGCCTGATCCTCCGGGTGAATAAAATCCTGCCAGCTTCGACCCAGGCAATTCGCCTCAGGGGCGTCCAGGATCCGGGCGAAAGCATTGTTTACATAGAGAAACTCACCCGTTTCCGAGGCGCGGAAAATCCCCACGGGGCTGCTTTCCGCCAGCACCCGGAACTGTTCTTCGGACTCGCTGAGTTGCAGCGTGCGCGCTGCCACTCGCGCCTCCAAGGTGGCGTTCAGGCGCTTAACCTCCTCCTCCGCCCGTACACGGTCTGTGATGTCCAGCCGTTGTCCCCCCAGGAGCCGCCTTCCGCTCGGCAACACGATGGGAAAGCGAACCGAGAAATAATGCCGGGGCCCCCCTGGAGAAGGGATGGTGTCAACAACCTCTTTGGCGCCCGTCCCGTTGAGAATTTCCAGGTCATCTTTCGTGATTCGGTTCGCCACTTCTGGAGGGAATAACTCAGTCACCGATTTGCCAACCCAATCTGTATCGACAACCAGGCGGGCCATGCGATCCCCTGTGGGATTCATGGAAATGTAATGCAACTGGTCATTTTTTATGTAATTGGCCAGGGGTGAATAGTTGAAAAACTGATTGAAAATTTCCTGACCTTCCGCCAGCTTTCGCGCGGTTTCTTCCTGCTCTGTCACATCATGAACCGTTCCCAGCATATGCAGGGGATTCCCCTGCTTATCCCGATACACCTCGCCATGCTCGACCACAAAGCGAATGGAGCCATCCCGACGCAATACCCGATGCTTGAAGGTGTAGGGTGCGGTTCCCGCGACAGCGGAAGTCACCGCGTCCTGCAATCCCTGCCGGTCTTCAGGGTGAATAAAATCCAGGAAGGATTCGTAAGAGGGTTCAATTTCCTGGGGGAGCAACCCAAAGATGCGATAGACCTCATCGGACCAGGTCAGATTCCCGGAGACAATATCCCAATCCCAGCTGCCAATATGGGCGATATGCTGGGCCATTTTCAGCCGCCGTTCGCTCTCCCTCACCGCCTCTTCGGCCCGGACCCGTTCCGTCAGGTCCGTGAATGAAACCACCACCCGGGAAAGCGTCTTTTCAAATCCGGGCACTACGGCCAGGCTCAGGGACAAAAGTTTTCGACCGCTAATGGGAGCCTGAATGGGGATTTCACTTTGGAATCGGGTTTTCCCTTCCGCTAAGGTGATGAGTTCCTCCTGAAACACCGCAAGGGATTCCGCGGTAAAATAACTGGGAAGATTGAGGGGAATGGCCGACTTATTTTCAGCCTCAAAAAACTTCACGCTGGTTTGATTGATGTCGGTAATCTTCACAAGGGAGGCGCAATGCAGGACATCCTCGGGGTGTTCCATCCAATAGGCCCGGAAATCCTGCACCCCTTTTTGGCGCAAGTGCTGAAAATGCGCTTGTACCGCGGAAAAATCCTCTTCCCAAACGGAAATGGGGGAATGGTCGAATAGGGCCTGCAGACGTGCTTCGTTTTCCCTGAGCGCTTTCTGCACCCTGTTCCGCTCGGTCACATCCCGGACAATCGCCTGAATCGAGCCATCCGGAAGTCGATTGCTGACTATTTCCGTGTGCACCATGTCCCCGTTTTTTTTCACCAGGACACGCTCTGTGACCAGGGGGGTGTTAGTGGGTATTTGATTTAGTTTTGGCGGTGAATTCCTTATTTCGTCGGGGTGCAATATCTCTCGCACATTCAGGCGCAACAATTCCTCAAGGGTGTACCCCAGCAAGGTGCAGCCGGCCAAATTGACATCCAGATAGTTGCCGTCCCTGTCGCAATGGAAGATGCCGTCCGAAGCCAGTTCGACCAGGGTATGGTACTTGCGTTCGCTTTCAAAAAGGGCGGTTTCGGCTTGGGCGCGTATAGGGCGAATGAGCAGGAAAAAGCTGGCTCCCCCCAAAAAGGCCATTCCCAGCAGAAGCACCGACACGATACTGATGATGCGGAGGTAGGGTGCGCGTTCTTCCACGGCGCTAATTTTAAATACCACCCCCATTTCCAAAGTGGGCACATACGCGTATCCGGCAAGAACACTGGTGCCCTCATAATCGGGTAATTCCTCCGCGCCGAGTGTTCCTTGAAGCGCTCTGCGCATCGGCTCGGCCAACTGACTGTCAAAGGGGACGGCATGAGGGGATCCCAACTGGCCTGTGGCGCTATTCCGGATCCGGAGCACGATCCGATCATGTTCTCTCCATCCCAATAGGAGTTCCGCCGTTGCCCGATTCGGATTGAGTTTTTTGATTTCATCACGGATATGAGTAAGCACCTCCTCGCGTTTTTCGGAGGAGGATTTCCCCTGATCCTGTGCTTCCCCAATTTTCGCGATGGCCTCCATCATCCCCGCCAAAGCCGATGCGGTATCCTCCAAATCCACCAGGTGTTGATCATAGGCCGTGCGGTACAGGAACCCCATTCCCGAGGCCGTGGCCACTATGGACGCCAGCAGAAAACCTAAAATCAGCATCAAGGCAGGATGTTTTCGGTTAAAAATCGTGTTTCTGATTCCGCCCAGCCGACTGTATTTAGAGTTCATATAGAGCCAAAAAGGTTTGGACATACTGCGGTTTATGTAACAAGACCCGGTTTCGTGCGAGGTTTCCGTTCCCCCTGAGATTGGGAATTCCTTCCGTTTGTCCTACAGATTCCCAGGGACCCGAGTGTACACAAACGGGTGTATCTGCAGAGGTGAAACGAAAATTGGGCGGAAGCGGTCTAAGGAAATTTTAGAAACATTATGGAATTTATGAGGAGCGGATCAAATCAGTGCAGATTGAGTAAAATCCTGTGTGGCAGAAGGTTATAGGTATGGGAATCCTGCGCACCTATGAAAACCTTAAAAGCGAAATTTCCTTTGCGGGACGAGGGATTTATAATAGAGAGTGAAAAAGCAACCCCTCATTTCCACTCCCCCTTCGCAGGGGAACAGGGAGCGGGTGCCTGAAAAGTGGGATCGAAGTTTCAGCGAATCCTGTTGTTTCAGTGAGTTATGGAATTATCTCCGGGAGTCTGGCCTCTGGAAGCGCCCAAAGGTTCAAAAAAAGCTGAAGGATGAGGCGTTTCGCGAAGGTGGTCGAGGGAGGTTCGCAAGGTTGCCCGGACCCTCGGAATGATATGAACGCCGCAATGGGAATGAACCCGGCCAAAGGGTCCCACCGTCACGGTGCATACCGGCGATCAGAGCCCCCCGGGGAGAATCAGGAACTGGAATGGGAGTGAGGGATGAAATTACCCCAGGATGAGTTGTTGGCGCGGTTGAGGGGGGCGCACCGGGTTGCTGTTTTTACAGGTGCGGGAATCAGCACGGAATCGGGTATTCCAGATTTTAGGGGCCCTGGGGGCGTATGGGAAAAATTCGACCCCAACGAGTTCCACATAGAGCGGTTTCTGGCCAGCGCGGAA
>Ga0224495_10003137_pt1 | contig 10310 bp, 7 predicted proteins | sample SF_Jul11_sed_USG_FD_168128 | JGI IMG/M metagenome (GOLD analysis project Ga0224495, IMG submission 168128) | Sediment microbial communities from San Francisco Bay, California, United States - SF_Jul11_sed_USGS_4_1 | ecosystem: Environmental > Aquatic > Marine > Sediment | place: USA: California...
AAGCCGTTGCAGTCAAATGGGATAGGTTCGAAGCGGCCGCAACCGCATTCTCCCCAGACGCCTGTGGGGTTGGCCTTCTCGGTGCGGTCACACGTTGTTTGTATCAGCGGAAGTCATTGGAAGATAATATATTGCGAATGGTGAAGGTCGTGAAATCCATCATGGGCTGGGCTGATCCCTGCAACAAGTAGACCGACCCCCCGTTATAATCCAAGGGAAAGGTCTGTCTCTAGGACCGTGACCGATCACCACGAAAGGAGCGTTCTCTTGATCCTTCGAACCGATTACTTAGGGAAATGCTACAAAGGAAATATCTGGGGGCTCAATAATTTTAGTCTGGACATAGACTCGGGCATCCTCGGTCTGCTGGGTCCGAATGGTGCGGGGAAGTCGACCCTGATGCGAATTCTGGCCACGGTTACCAAACCCACCGAAGGCAAAGCCAGCTGGAAAGGTCACGATATTGTGCATTCGCCCGAAAGTGTTCGTCGAGTACTCGGCTATCTCCCGCAGGATTTTGGCATTTATCCGAATCTGAGCGCTACCGAGTTCCTGTCATACCTGGCGGCGGCACGAGGTATAAGTGGTAAGTCGGCCCGGCGGAGAATTGGCCAATTGTTGGACTTGGTCAACCTTGGTGATGCCCGGAAGCGGCGTCTTGGTTCTCTCTCGGGAGGCATGAAGCAGCGAGTGGGGATCGCTCAGGCACTGCTTAATGATCCGGAGCTTCTGATTGTTGACGAACCGACAGCTGGTCTGGACCCCGAAGAACGGATACGATTTCGGAACCTTCTCTCGGAGCTGTCCGTCAACCGCATAGTGATATTGTCTTCGCACATCGTCTCTGATCTCGAAGCGGCCGCAACCTCGATCGCCGTCATGAGTGCAGGGCATCTTCTTGTGCATGCCACTCCGGAGGAGTTACTCCGGTCAGTGGTGGGGAAAGTCTGGGAACTTGTCATTGCCAGCTCTGATCTGGCAAACTTGAAACAGACGCACATAGTAGGTAGTACGACCAGAACCATTGTGGGTCTGCGAGTGCGGGTAGTTGGGGAGAAGGCACCGACGGCCTCGGCTCGGCAGGTGACGCCGACTCTCGAGGATGCATATCTTTGGCTGCTGAATGGCCATCAGCGCGAGCAGCAGGATGAATAGACTGCGGATTCTCTTTCAGTTGAGCCTTGCCGATTTCCGGGAGCGAACCCGGAGGTACAGCTTCCTTGTCACAATGATTGGGGTGATGTTTTTCGGATACCTGGTTATCACGGGCCAGTACACAATTGGGTTTGGAGAGTACAAGAGCGTGTACAATTCAGCCTGGGCGGGCAGCCTTATGGCCGTTTGCAGCTCTATCATGATGGCGATTATAGGATTCTACCTGGTCAGAGGTTCTATCAAACGCGATCGCCTGACCGAGGTGGGGCAGATTATTGCCACCACTAAGATGAGTGGGCGTGTTTACATTGCTTCAAAGCTCGTGAGTAACATCGCTGCCCTCTGGTTGATGGTCGTGTCCCTGGCTATCCTGGCTTTCATCACGCTGCTGGTCAGAAACGAATCGGGTGAGATCAGCCTGTGGGCTTTTGTATCACCATTTCTTATCGTTTCTCTGCCAGCCGTAATTTTCGTGTCTTCGGTAGCAGTCCTTTTCGATACCGTCCGATGGCTCAGGGGAAGCGCGGGTAATATTATTTATTTATTCCTGGCCGAAAGTTGCGTCGTATTGGGCATGCTTACCGTACCGTTCCTTGATCTCGCCTCCATAGCGGTCTTCACGGATAGCGCCCGGGCCGCCGCCCGGGCGACATTCCCCGGCGAGACGATCGGACTACTGGCGGGATTCGTTGCCTTCGACCCGGAGATGCAATTCGAGGTATTCAAGACGTTTTCGTGGACGGGGATTGATTGGACGACCGGCATGCTTCTGCTACGACTGCACTGGATAGCCATGGCGTTTGCGGTAACCGGCATGGCTGTGCTGCTGTTTGATCGCTTTGATCCAGCCAGGGCCAAGCACAAGGGGAGGCGTGTGAACGTAAAGAAGGTTAAGGAGACTGCTTCAGGAGAAGTAAGGGAGACAGCCCCGGCCGGCACCGGACCGGGGTATGATTCGCTCTGCCCGCCCGAGCCCAGATTCAGGCTCATTCGGATGGTCGGCGCAGAAGTGCGTCTGGCCCTCAGGGGTTTTCATTGGTTTTGGTACGCGGTTGCGGTCGGTCTGATCGCTGCTCAGTACGCGGCGCCATTCGATACCGCAAGGCTGTACTTAGTGCCTGCGGCCATGATTTGGCCGCTGGTCATATGGTCATCGATGGGAACGCGGGAATCCCGTTTCGGTACAGTTCAGTTGCTTTTCTCTTCGCCAAGCCCGGTTATGCGTCAGTTTCCAGCCATCTGGCTGTCCGGCCTGTTGGTCGCAGTAGCCTCGGTTAGCATCATGGTTGTTCGAGCCAGTATTGAAGGACTGTGGGCCTACGCTGCGGCGTTGATGGTTGCAGCCTTCCTTGTCCCAACAGTGTCACTGGCTATGGGAACCCTGAGTGGCAGCAAGAAGCTGTTCGAAGTCACTTACCTGATGATCTGGTATATTGGATCAATTGACCGTCTGACGCCTCTGGATTTGCTCGGCACTACCGACGAATCCGTTACCGCCACCAAGCTGGTCGTTTTGGGCCTGACCGCGGTCGGTTCGCTGGTCGTCGCATTCATTACACGTTATCGCCAGCTGAACTACTGCTGATGGCGTTGCGGCCAAGGGGTGCAATGCGGCCATGATATGCGGGAGTTCTCAAATTGCCCGGATCACTCCGGTGATCCAGGGTATAAGTGCGGTCGGCATCGATTGAGGCTACCTCTCGAGCGGTGTCATGATGGTCACCATGACCTTCGTGATTCCCCGCCAATGAGCGGGGTTGGCGTTACGAAATACAGAGCTTTCTTGTTGATGTTCGCCCCATAACAGAGGAAAAGATCAGGCTCCGGGGACCTGCTCTGCCGCCCAGACAAGTCCATGGAGTTCATTTCAGCAGAATCATCTTCCTGGTGTTGATGAAATCTCCGGCTACCAGGCGGTAGAAATAGACGCCGGTTGACACGCGTTGCCCGCTGGACGAAAGGCCGTCCCATGAGACTTGATGACTACCCGCCGGATACTCCTTGTCAACCAGGTCTGTTACAACCTGGCCCAATGCGTTGCAAATAACAATGGATACGTGCGATCGGAGCGGCAACTCGAATTCGATGATCGTAGCCGGATTGAATGGATTAGGATAGTTTTGGAACAAATGGGGCGACTCCGGTAACGCGCTCTCGGGATCTCTTTCGACATCGGTAGAACCCGTATCCCAGGCGAATTCCAGTAACCGGCAGGTATACTCGAACTCCCCGGTGATCTCAATCTCCTGTCCTATGATATGTATTTTATTGGTCCGGTCCGAAACAACCAGACACATCCACAGCATCTCGGTGGCTCTGAAGAAACCCGTTGGCAGCGGCTGTCGGTAGATGGTGGAGATGTTCCAGGCGTCGTTTTCAAAAACGCCGTAACGTATGTAGCCCACGTTGAGCCGTTGCCAGTCCCAATGGGTAGCCGCAATGTCCGAGAAAATTATGTGCGGCCTGTTGCTGTCGTCGAAAACAAGATGACACAGGGCCCCGGTGTAATCCCTGCCATCCCAGCCGTGATATCCGTCATCGTAGGCGCAGACTATTTCACAATGCCAGTTGTCGGGTGACAGCCTTTTCAGCAAAAACAGCGTAGAGTACGTAACAGAGTGCGTCAAAACCCGATTAAGATATATGCAAGCGATGTAGGGCACACCGTTATTATCCAGACACAATGATGGAAACCACCCGGCGTCATCAACCGGTCCGTAATCATTGTTCAAGACCTTTTCCACATGCCAGGTCCCTGTTTTGTTGGTCGCGTACTTCAATACCGAAGGATCGTATGTCCCGCTGATTTGCACTCCAAAGGCCACATGTACATAGCCGTCTTTATCTACTTTCATATCCTGACGAATGGACGTCTTGATACACATGTCATAGGTGTAAGGCATATCGTAATTACAAACCAGCTCCTTTTCCCAGCTGCCGCTTTTGTTCGTCAGGTGGTACAGATATGAGTTAATCCAGGCATTCATAAAATCGGCTGAATCGACGTTGGAGCGGCTTTTCAATATGAGCAGGTGGAATGAATGATCCGGGCCCGTGTCGGCCGACAGTTCGTATATGAATTTTCCTCCCTCGTTCTTGAAGTGGATTATTGTCTCGCACTGCCACTGATCGCCACTGACTTTGAAATAATGATCGATAACCTGGTCGGTGTCGCTGGATTGGGCGACGAAGATGTGAGGCTCGGCCAGGGCATCGTACAACAAAACGGATTTTTCCAGCCGCTTGCCGGTTGTCACCGTATCGACATTCTTTGAGCCGTCCGGCATGATCGTTTTGTATATGAGAGCCCCTTCATCGTAACTGCCTTCATCGTGCTGAACGTAGGTGATCCCAACGACACCACTGTCGTTTTCCCGCACCCAGCTTCTGCCGTGACTGTCGTTAAGTCCATAATGAATTACAAAGGGAGGATCGCAAGTGCCTGCCCCGGCGCTCTCCGCGACAAGCAGGCCCCCCACCAACAGCATGCCGAGGATGAAGAAACAACCGGCCAATACGATAAAGCGCTTATTGTTGCACATCTGTAACTCCTGCGTTGTATACTTCCGGATCGTTGAATATACAGGATCCGGCCCGTCTTAGATATGGTCGTTCACCGAAGGAAAATCTTGCAGCGTATTTTTCTCGACCGTCTGTCCACGATTCGTGGCCAGATTCTCACAGACTGCTCCCTCCCGTGGAATGACATGTTCTTGCTGTCCGAGCCCTGTCAGAGTAGATGCAGGCCGTAAGATAAACGAGGCCCGAGGGCCGGACCGCCCGTAGTCCACCCGCGGCAGATTGCAGGCGGCTTATGAATACCGAGAATTTGTTGGCTTCGCCTGAGAATCAGAGACCGGTAAAATGGCGGGCCCAATATCACTCTCCCCAAACTTTTGTGAGCTTCCATTTTTTCGTCCGGTTACATTATTCTACAATTGGTGGAAGTCGTTGGAAGTTCGTGAGGTGACGTGTAACCAGATTGTTTTTCAGACGTATATATGGACAAAAAGCCCGAAGGAGGTATTCAAACGATGAAATTTAAGGCAATTTGCGGTCTGATTTTGATATCAACTCTCTTGCCATCTCTCGTTAACGCCCAACAGAATAATTCTCCAGTTTTGACAGGTCCCTACTTCGGCCAGAAACAGCCGGGCACCAAACCCGAAATATTCGCCCCGGGGATCGTATCACATCCGGGATTCACCGAGTATTCCGGTACTTTTTCACCCGACGGCAAGGAGTACTACTTTTACCGCTTTTCCGACACTATGACAGCTACGATTTATTTCAGCAGAATGACTGCGGATGGATGGACGAATCCTGAACCGGTTGATTTTTCCTCGGGATATGCTGCATATGAACCGCACATTACTTTTGATAATAAGTCACTCTACTTCGCCTGGAACAGGGGAAATTCCGGATTACCCGGAATCTGGGTCGCCACCCGAGATTCGCTGAGCTGGTCCGAGCCAGAATACGCCGGAGAAGGTATGTTTGTTTCGTCGGATTCCATGGGCAATATTTATCTGACCGACATGTCTTCTCGTTCTGTTAACGGCAAAACCTACCTTGCCAGAGTAACCTTAAGCAAGGATCTCTTTTCGACTTATCAGAGGCTGAACATAGATGCGCATTCCGGAAGTCAAGCTCATCCCTGTATCGCCCCTGACGGGAGCTATCTTATATTCGATGTCGAGAGTGGAAGTCACCTGTACATTTGTTTTAGAAATCATGACGGGACCTGGGCACCGGCAATCGATCTGACGAATCATGGTATTGATCCGAAGGCGGGAGGGGCGACTATTTCACCGGATGGTAAGTATCTATTCTTTTGCTGGAACGAGGATATCTGGTGGGTCAGCACGGATGTCATCGATTCCCTGAGGCCGGAAGATTGAAATACTGCTTCCGGGTTGACGGCGGCGGCAAATCTCAACTCACCAATGAGCCCGGAGGACCGGACGAGCCGGCCTAAACCAAAGGCAAGCAGGATCGCCTAAATCTTCCGGCGGGATGATCACTCTGTGATTTGTTTCATGAATGCGAAAGTGTGCCGGGAGTCGATGCTTGTACGCATATAGTGTACTCCCGCGAACATCCAAAAACGCCGTTCAGTCTCTAGTCGCCGGCCACCTCGCCGACATACAGATCGGTCTGTCCATCTCGATTCGATGACCATACGAGATGTTTTCCGTCAGGAGAGAAACTCGGGCCCGAATTTTCACCATCTTCCGTAACACGCCTGGCCGTGCCGCCGGCGACAGGCATCAGCCAGATATCCCGTTTACCGGCCCGTTCGGACGTGAAGGCGACCAGCTTACCGTCGGGAGATACGGCGGGCCTGCTATCACGCTCCGGAGCATCCGTAAGCTGTCTCATCCGGGTGCCATCAGCATTAATAACCCAGACATCAAAATTGCCGCTTCTATCCGAAGTAAAAACAATCGACTTGCCGTCGGGCAGCCACTGCGGATAACTCTCGCGAGCGGAATCGGCAGTGAGTTGCGTCAGGGAGTCTCCGTTTAGCCTGGCCTTCCAGATATCCAGGCTACCGCTGAGGAATGATACAAAGGCTATCCATTCGCCGTCGGGTGAGACCGCGGGACCAAAACTCGGGACAACGTCAGGCAGTAACGGCTTCGCTTCACCACCACTAACGGAGATGAGCCACATCCTTGGGGGAGGACCGTCCGGTCCATAAGCATCAAAGGCAAGGTACTTGCTGTCCGGCGTCCAGGTGAACCAATGGTCACCGGATAGGCCGCTCTCAATCAGAGTCACATCGCCGCCGCCGGAAGGTATAATGAAAAGTTTTGCTTCGCCGTTTCTCTGGGAAGTAAAAGCGATGTACTTTCCATCAGGCGACCATTTGCAGTGATAGTCATTCGCTTTGTGGGTTGTGAGCTGAATGGCCGCATCCTCAGCCTTAAGGACCACGGCCGGAATCAGTGTCATAAGCGATATCACGCAAAACCAGGCAGTGACTATTCTTCGCAGCACTGAAATGTCCTCCGTTTTCCAGTACTCTACGATACCGAGCGTCAGTTGTTGCAAACCACGGCAGGCGGCTTCAGAGTCGGTGAGACGGGCCGAAAGACAATATGGCCCAACCGGTGCGAGCCTGCTTTTCCCGGGCGATAGTGCGACCCGGCCCGTCCGGGAGAGTCCCGAAGCCGCGGTGCGACAAAAAGCGGATCTCTCCAGAAAGAGATTGCGGGAGGCAGGAGAAAAATCCGATAATTATACTCCTATGAACTGGATGATTGCAGGCGTTTTTGCCGTCGTTTACATCGGCATGATAGTCGGTAGAATCCCCGGACTGGCGATCGATCGCACCGGGGTGGCACTTCTGGGGGCCATCGTCCTTTTGGCCTCAGGGACGGTTGAAAGGCACGACTTTTTCAATGCCGTAGATCTCAGCACGCTGGCCCTGCTGTTCGGTCTGATGATACTGTCGGCGCAGTTCCGGCTTGCCGGGACGTATTCGTACATCGTCAAGGCCATAGGCACTCACGATTTTACGCCACCTCGCCTTTTAGCGGTCATTCTTCTGGTAACCGGGTTACTATCGGCGCTGCTCATCAACGATATTATCTGTCTGGCCATGACGCCCGTAGTTATCGAGATTTGTTCAAAGCGGCAGTTGAATCCGATTCCGTACCTTCTGGGGGTCGCCTGTGCCTCCAATATAGGCTCGGCTTTGACCCTGGTAGGCAATCCGCAGAACATACTTATCGGGCAAACATTGGGTCTGTCATTCTCGCATTACCTGCTGACCAGCCTTGTTCCTGTCTTGCTGAGCACTGTGGGACTATGGCTCATCATAACGTTGCAGTACAAACATCGCTGGCAGGCTTCGGTGGCCGAACCAAGCCTGACGGTACCGACCTTCAGCAGGCGACAGACTGTCAAGGGGGGTGTGGTGGCCGTCGTCCTGCTTGCCGTTTTTCTGTCCGGGCTGGTGCCGCGCGACCTGGCGGCACTGAGTGCGGCCGGCCTCTTACTGTGTTCTCGGCGAATGCGGTCGCAGGAAATACTGAGTCTGGTCGACTGGCAGTTGCTCGTACTATTCGTCTCCCTGTTCATCGTCAACTTTGCCCTCAATGAATCCAGCACTTTTCAGACTCTTCACGGGATTATGACGGGCGCGGGGATAGAATTACTCGAGCCCGGATATCTATTTGTGCTCTCCGCGTTCTTGTCCAATGTCGTTTCCAATGTTCCTGCGGTGATGTTCCTTCTTCCTCTGGCACAACATCCCCTGGCCGGACCTGTCCTGGCGTTATCCTCTACTCTGGCAGGCAATCTCCTGATCGTCGGCTCAATAGCCAACATCATCGTAGTCCAACGGGCGGCCAGCCTGGGCGTCCATATCGGCTGGCGACAGCATGCCAAAACAGGGATCCCGGTGACATTGCTGTCACTGGCTATTGCCGGGGCATGGCTTTGGATTCTCTAGTGCGGTAGTGCACGGCATTGTATCGCGTGGCATCGTGCTTGCGCCGGCAGACAGCGACCGGGCGCAGTCCGATCGAACAAACACGCCGACGCCGGTCATTGATTGCCGACGGAATTTTCGGCTAATCTTCTCCCGTCAGGACTGCACAGACAGAGACAAGTCCGCCTTTACAGGAAGAGATCCAGTGAGGATGTGCCACCCGGTTAAACTGCTCCCGTTCCCCGATCATGCACCTTCTGAAACTCCTGTTCGTTTTATTCGTATGGAGAAAAAGACGAAAGGCCGGGACTACCATGCCAATAATTATGACGATGCTGCTTTCCACAGCTCTTCTTTTAATTGAGACATTTTCCCAGGACGCTGCACCACGGGGGCCGGTTATCAATCTCTCTTTTGATGACTCCGCTGCAAGATATGTTTTAGAGCATCCCGCAAGCGCCCTTGAAAACGAAAGAGACACGATTTGGAAGACCTTCGAAGGTTACAGGATCACACTTGTATGGCATAAAGAGTCATCATTTCCCGTTACCTGGGAAATATGGGAAAAAGGCTTGAACAGGTTTCTGGAAGACACATTACTAATCCGAAGAACGCTGGAATTGGCCGATAGTCTGAAAAGCAAAGCACAGAAAGAAAAAAATTCAATAGCTAAACATATATCTGCCTACCTGGCTGCCGCAGCGCCAATCACCGCTTCCGTATACTTCGTGGCATTCACGACGCCCTATGCTTTCTGCGTTGAGCGTAACAAGATCGGAATTGACATAACCGGAGATGAGTGGAACTTCGACACGGATTGCGTCTTGAATACGGTCATCCATGAGATTTTTCATGTCGGCTACAGAGCAACCACTCCCGATCTGGAATACCTGCAGTCGGAGCCAGGGGACGAAGAAACACTGTTGCACTTTTGCTATGCATATCTGCAGAGCGAAGGCATGGCCACCTATGTGGGCTACAAGGCTCTTGATCTTTATCCCTCGGATTACAGGCATGATGATTACGAGTTGCTTGAAGAGGACTCAAAAGTCTTGAGGGCAATCGGTCAGATGGGAGTGCTTCTGGAAGATGCCGGGTCCGTGGCAATCGATTCCATGCTTCAGGAAGTGTGGGATATCGGGGTGACGGAGCGTGCCTTCTATGTTGCAGGTGCGTATATGGCTAAGACCATCGAAGAAAAACATGGCACCGAATACCTTGCACGATTGACGGGAAAAGGCGGCCTGCAGTTTACCAGGGAGTATAACGCAATCGTTCCCGATGAATACAGGATAATTCTCAAAGAGCTCTGAAGCCTGAAGGGCCGGGGACTTCTGTTTGCCGACGTGAAATCGACCGAGGTAAGAAGCCCGGGCCACGGTCTCAACCGAAAAAGGAAAAACCCAGGAATCGACAGGAGGGGAAAAGTGTGAACCGGAGCCGATCAGTCTGTAGCGGAGTTGTCCATACAGCGGGCGGATGGACCGGGTGCACATTCGACACAGAATTGGAGGCGGCCCCGACGTCACTTGCCCGGGCTTTTGTGGAATTCAGATTTGAGGTAAGATCGTATTATGCTGTAGTCAATGAAAGCCGTTGGAAGGCAATGAAATAAAACGGCCAACCCTTCCGAAACATCTATGTGCAATCTTGCGTAAATTTAAGCTGATGACACGACTAAAGCGTGATGGAGAACATGCACTATGAGAGCAAT
>Ga0224495_10003138_pt1 | contig 10309 bp, 9 predicted proteins | sample SF_Jul11_sed_USG_FD_168128 | JGI IMG/M metagenome (GOLD analysis project Ga0224495, IMG submission 168128) | Sediment microbial communities from San Francisco Bay, California, United States - SF_Jul11_sed_USGS_4_1 | ecosystem: Environmental > Aquatic > Marine > Sediment | place: USA: California...
TTTAATGGCGCGGCCTCTGAAGGATTGGTATGAAAGAGCCTATTAATTACATTTGGATTCCAGGGTTGGAACACCATGCCCATGTGACCTTTACGTGGGTGATCATGATCGGCTTCATGTTTCTGGCCTTTGCCCTCAGGGGTGGCTACAAGATGGCGCCCGAGGGATTGCAGAACGTGATGGAGATGATCATCCAGGAACTGGCCAACGCCGCCGATTCGGTGATGGGTCATCATGGACGGACATATTTCCCCGTTATCGCCACCCTGGCGTTTTTCATCTTGTGCGCGAACCTGATCGGGTTGATCCCCGGTTGCGTTTCCCCCACGTCGAACCTTAACACCACCCTGGCCCTGGCCCTGATTGTATTTCTGCTATACCAGTTTGTAGGCGTATACACTCACGGCTTTGGGTATATAAAGCAGTTTCTTGGACCTGTGTGGTGGCTTGCATGGATGATGCTTCCGATAGAGATCATCTCCCATCTGGCCAGGCCGGTGTCGCTCTCCATGCGGCTGTTTGGAAACGTGCGGGGCGATGAGCTGGTCATCCTGGTTCTGGGTTTTTTAGTGCCTCTGGTTCTGCCGATGCCGATGATCGTAATGACCATCCTGTTCAGCGTGATCCAGACGGCGGTTTTTGTGATTCTTACCATGGTGTATATATCCGGGGCGCTGGAGGAGGCGCACTGACGGGTATTTCTGGATATTGATAAGCCACCTTTATAAAGGCAACGAGAAGGAGATAGTAAAGTGAAAGGGAAAAAGAGGGTAGCCGCGCTGTTGATTTTGTGGGCCATTCTTTTGGCCGCGCCGATGGCGATGGCTTCGGAAGGGGCCGCGGCTGGAGCGGAGAGCCGTTATGATGGATTTTTCAGCTACGTGGCTCTGGCCTGCGTGGTGGGCCTGGGGCTCGCCGCCGGCGGCGGAGGCATCGGCATGGGTTCAGCCGTGGCAGGCGTAGTGAACGCCATGGCGCGCAATCCTGGGCTGTATGGCAAGTTTTTCATGATCCTGTTCATCGGCTTGGCGTTCATCGAGTCGGTGGTCATCTACACCCTGGTCGTGGTTCTGCTGCTGCTGTACGCGAACCCATTGCTCTAGGGCGCAAGAGAACAAATTTTCCATTAAGACGCGCCGGGCGCCCGTACCAAGGCCCCGGCGCGTTTTTTGTCAACTCCCTGGCAAAATGGCGATAACATTGGTTGACATGGCAAAGTAGTTAATGTACTATTCGGGGTTTTAGTGGAATCATGGCTTCCGTGGAATGTGTGGTTTGCGCGTGGCGAGTGTCGTGCAACCTGAAGTTTAGATATGAGTCCACGCAGTTGCATTGCCCGGAGTTCACCAGGGATGTCGCTTTTGCCGCGAAAGACCCCGATGTGAAGATCGAACCATCAGAGCCTTCTGGCGCTGATGATAAAGAAAAGGATAGGGCGGAGTAGCTCAGCTGGTTAGAGCAAGCGGTTCATATCCGCTGTGTCGGGGGTTCAAGTCCCTCCTCCGCTACCAATAAACCGCTATAAAACCCTCCAATGCCATCCCAGGCGGTCCTAATGGCGGTGGCGCGGATTGGTATCAGGAATCCTCAGATTCGCTCAGTGTCATCTACCGCTTCCGCCTTGTCATTTTAAAGAGCCTCATATTTTCGTCAAATAACCTTAACTCAGATTCGTACCTGTTTGGCCTTCATTTGCTTTCAGGAGTCTGGCCCGTAAAACCGCTTCCTGATGGCTGATTTGTAGTGGGGCAGGCTAAACCGGCTTGCGGGATTTGTAGTTAGAAGTCTTGGGTTGAGCTGATTTGATGAGCAAGTGGAGCGCCGAAGATAGAAAGAACCTGAAGGCTGCTCATATCAGGAGAATGTAGAGACTATACGAAAACGAGAAAGGTGACTGGAGCGAGGAAGGGCAGGCAATGGTAAATTCATTCTTGAGGGAATATTTTGTCCTTGTCCTCGACCTTCACATCCAGCGCTTCGAGAATCTTGCGTTGAGTGTCCACCCGGCAGACTTCTCCCCGCTCGATCCTGTTGAGGGTTTGCACCGAGATGCCAGCTTTTCTGGCAAGTTCGGCCTTGGACATCATCAGGTTATCCCGATGTTCCTTAACTTTATTTGAAGTTTTCATGTTCCCCACTATAACTGACATTATCAAGTAAACCTATTAACTGGCTTTCAAGACTCCCATCCACCACCATCACCACTAACAAGTTTAGTCAATTTGTGGATAAAATCAAGTGAATTTAACGACAGTTAATGTAATAGTTGAGAAATTGATCAACATTTGGGTGTAAAGTAAGGGTATATATTTTGATATACAATGATTTATCATTTACATATACATATATAGTTAATGTTATACATTAGCTGATGGCGCTAAATTTCTGATATCCTTCCCTATGTGGCTGATATTATATCTGTTGTGTACCAGGGTCCAGATTGGTAGACTTGTTGTCTAACATTTTTTCGAAGGTTTGATATGAAAATCGCTGTTTTCCCCGGGGATGGAATAGGGGTGGAAGTTATGGAGCAGGCATTGGTAGTGCTCTCCAAATTGAATAGTAAATATGGACTGGCGGCGGAAACCGAGAAGGCCCTGGTGGGAGGCTGCGCATATGACGCGCATGGTACACCTTTGCCTGACGCATCTCTGAAGCTGGCGAAGGAAGCCGACGCCATACTCCTGGGCGCCGTGGGCGGACCCAAATGGGAGGGGCTGGACTATTCGGTGCGGCCGGAGAGGGCTTTGCTGGGGCTTCGGGGGGAGTTGACCTTATACGCCAACCTGCGCCCTGCGAAGATCTATTCCGCCCTGGTGGACGCATCCTCCTTGAAAAAGGAGATCGTCGATGGCCTGGACATCCTGGTTGTGAGGGAGTTGACAGGGGGTATCTACTTCGGCAAGCCAAAGGGTGTCGAGAAGCTCCCCGATGGAACGGAGCGGGGGTTTAACAGCATGGTATACACCACCCCGGAGATCGAACGTATAGCCAGAGTGGCTTTCGAGGCGGCGCGCAAGCGCGGCAAAAAGGTGTGCAGCGTGGACAAGGCCAATGTGCTGGAGGTGACCGAACTGTGGCGGCGGGTGGTTACTCGGTTGCACAAGGAGTCATATCAGGATGTTGAGCTATCCCATATGTATGTGGACAACTGCGCCATGCAGCTGTTGCGCTGGCCGAAACAGTTCGACGTGATCGTCACCACAAACCTGTTTGGTGATATCCTGTCAGACGAGGCGGCGATGCTCACCGGGAGCATCGGCATGTTGCCGTCGGCGTCGCTGTGCGGCGCCAAGGGGATGTATGAACCGATCCACGGTTCGGCGCCGGATATCGCTGGCAAGGATGTGGCCAATCCCATCGCCACCATACTTTCGTTGGCGATGATGTTGCAATACACACCGGCCGCCGGGAAGAACGGCCAGGCGGCGGCGATGGATATTGAGAACGCGGTCCAGAAAACCCTGGACGATGGATACCGCACCAAGGATATTCACACTGAAGGGATGAAGCTTGTCGGTTGCGCGGAAATGGGAAGAAGAATAGCGGAGAGAATAGCATGAGTAAGCAGTATGTTGTGGCGGTTGTAGGCGCCACTGGCGCCGTGGGCGAGGAGATGATGAAGACCTTGGCCCAGCGGGATTTCCCAGTGAAGGCCCTGGTCCCCCTGGCCTCGGCCAAATCGGCCGGCAAGGAGGTGGAGTTTAAGGGCAAGAGCTGGAAAGTGACGGAGCTCAACGAAGAGTCGTTCAAGGGAGTGGATTTTGCCCTCTTCTCCGCCGGGGCGTCCAGGAGCCTCCAGTTCGCTCCAGCGGCGGTGCGCTCCGGCGCGGTGGTGGTGGATAACTCCAGCGCGTTCCGCATGGACCCGGCAATCCCCCTGGTGGTGCCAGAGGTGAACGCCCACGCCATAGCGCGCCACAAAGGGATCATAGCCAATCCCAACTGCTCCACCATCCAGATGGTGGTGGCGCTCAAGCCGTTGCATGACGAGGCCAAAATCACCAGAATCGTGGTGAGCACCTATCAGTCCGTCTCCGGCGCGGGCAAGCAGGCCATTGACGAGCTGGCCTCGCAGACCTCCGCCCTGCTGAACATGCGGGAGGCCGAGCCGAAGAAGTTTCCGTGGCAGATAGCTTTCAACTGCATACCGCATATAGACTCCTTCATTGAAAGCGGCTACACCAAGGAGGAGATGAAGATGGTGTTCGAGACCCGGAAGATCATGGAGGATGACTCCATCCGCGTATCGCCCACCACGGTGCGGGTGCCGGTGTTCTACTCCCACAGCGAAAGCGTGAACCTGGAGTTCCAACGGCCGATATCGGCGGATAGGGCCAGGGAGCTTTTGGCCAAGGCGCCCGGCGTGAAAGTGGTGGATGATCCATCCAAGGCGCTCTATCCGCTGGCCATCAACGCCGCGGGCAGGGACGAGGTGTTCGTGGGCCGCATACGCAAGGATGATTCGGTGGAGCATGGGCTGAATATGTGGATCGTCTCCGACAACATCCGCAAAGGCGCCGCCCTAAACGCCGTCCAGATCGCAGAACGGCTCATCGGCTGATCGGTTGGCGGGTTTGTTTTGAGGGAACCTTTCTTGGACGGAAGGTTCCCCAAAATAATTACCCATAGTCCCAATCACGCAGTGATGCGCCGATAAGCGGCTTGTTGTAATAATCCTGGCCAGGCGCCATAATGGCGGAAATGGTTATGAGGTGATTATGAGCGAAGAACCGAAAGTGGCCCAGAAGAAGCCATACGTTGTTGAGCTGAAAGCTGGTGAGACATATTACTGGTGCGCCTGCGGCCACAGCAAAAACCAGCCTTTTTGCGACGCCTCCCACAAAGGAAAAGGGATAACACCCATTGCATTCGTGTCGCCGAAGACCGAAGCGGCATACCTGTGCGGATGCAAGGCATCCAAAAAGAAGCCTTTTTGCGACGGAACACATAAAAGTCTGTAATCGCATGGGCATGGCTCTCATGGTCATGCCCAGCGAAAGGCTGCGCTTTATCGAGGTGATCCATGCCGGTCAATGAGATATTCGTGGACGTGGAAGAGGGCAAGACCTATCTTTGGTGCGCATGCCGGCTGAGCAGCACCCAGCCATTCTGCGATGGAACCCACAAGAACACAGTGTTGCTGCCGATAGCCTTCACCGCGGAGAAGACCGGCAAGGTCCGGCTGTGCGGCTGCAGAAAATCAGGTAGAAAACCGTTCTGCGACGACACCCACAAGATCCGGTGACCATCCACCAAGCGTCTGTTCGCTAATTTCTTATAATTAGCATTCAATTGCACGCAACACCATAAATCTGAACATGAAATGGGATTATGTTGACCGAAGAATTTCTGCCATATTGACCAAACCCTTCGGATAATGTATAAATCCGGATATGTAAAAATGAATCGATATATTCGCATTCGCGTTGAAATATTAATTTTGGAGCTCCCGGTCCAGTTACATGGCGCGCAAATCTAAGAAAATTTCGGGAGGAGAATCGGTTACTCCATCAAAGGATACCGACCTGAAACAGGAGTTGGAATCCCGGTTCCTCTCCTATGCTCTCTCCACCATCGTATCCAGAGCCTTGCCCGACGTCCGGGATGGGCTTAAGCCGGTCCACCGGCGTGTTATCTACGCCCTGAACCAGCTTCGGCTCTTCCATGACGCCAAGTTCAGGAAATCCGCAGCAGTGGTGGGCGAAGTAATGGGAAAGTATCATCCCCATGGTGACCAGGCGATTTATGACGCCCTGGTGAGGATGGCTCAAAACTTCTCTCTGCGATATCCACTGGTGGAGGGCCACGGCAACTTCGGTAGCGTGGATGGAGACCCCCCAGGCGCCATGCGATATACCGAAGCCAGGCTTGCCATGCTGGCGGGGGAACTGCTGGAGGATCTGAAGAAAGAGACTGTGGAGTTTATCCCCACATTCGATGGGGAGAATATGGAGCCCAGGCTCCTGCCCGCCAGGTTTCCCAATCTACTGGTGAATGGCTCCTCCGGAATAGCGGTGGGAATCGCCACCAACATCCCGCCCCACAACATGGCGGAGACGATCAACGCCGCCGTGGCCATGATCGACAAACCGGACATGGAGATAAAGGAGCTGCTGAAGCATATCAAGGGGCCCGATTTCCCGGGAGGAGGGGAGATACTCACCAGCAGAGAGGACCTGAGAGGCATATATGAAACCGGACACGGGTCCATAAGGCTGCGCGGGGAGTGGAAGGTCGAGGAACTGCCCAAGGGCAAATGGCAGATAGTGGTGACCAGCATCCCGTACACCGTGAACAAAAGCTCGCTGCTGGCCAAAATAGGGGAGCTTATAGCCTCGAAAAGGGCGCAGTTTCTTGTGGATGTGCGGGACGAGTCCACGGAAGATATCCGTATAGTTCTCGAGCCTAGGGATCTGGAGGTGGAAGCGGAGATGGCGATGTCATATCTGTATATGCACACCGACCTCCAGTTGAACTATCACATCAACCTCACGGCCCTCACTCCACAGTTAAAGCCAGAGCGGCACTCCCTGGCTCAGATGCTGAGAAGTTACATTGAGTATAGGCAGGATACTACCAGAAAACGCTTGATTTATGACCTAGGCAACCTTAAGGAACGGCTTCAGATCCTTGCCGCCTACATCAAGGCCCACTCGAATCTGGACAAGATCATCGCCATCATCCGGGGTTCCAAAACCAGGGATGAAGCCCGCGAAAAGATCATGATGGAGTTCAAGCTCAACGAGCTTCAGGCCAACGCCATCCTGGACTTGCGGCTGGCGGCCCTGGTGGGGCTGGAGATATCCAAGATCAAGACCGAGAAGGCCGAAAAGGAGGTCGAGCGGGAGGTGATCGAGGAGGTGCTCAAAAGCAAGGACAAGCTCTGGAAGCTGATCAAGAAAGAGCTTCATGAGATAAAGGATAAATATGGGGATAAGCGCCGGACGGCGATAATCACCTCCACGAAGGATGAACCGGAGTACACGGCGGAGGATTTCATCCAGCACGAGGAGACCCATGTGATTGTCTCCCGCGATGGATGGATCCGGCGGGTGAAGAACCTGACCCGGCCCGACACTTTGAGATTCAAGACTGGCGATTCGCTGCTGGCCTGGCTGCCGGTGAGCACCAGGGACCTGATCTGCTTCTTCACCACTTCGGGGAAGATATACTGCATCAAGGCCATTGAGTTCACCCAGACCGCCGGATTCGGGGACCCTGTGCAGTCGATATTCAAGTTCGCGGACAAGGAGAGGATCGTGGCCGCCATGGGGATCATCCAGCATGTGGAGGGGGAGCCTAAGGAGAAGAGGGCGGTGCAGTCCGCCCTCTTTGACCAGTTGGACAGCCGCCAGGTGGAGTCTGTCTTTGGCCAGATAATAGAGAAAGAGAGCACGCTGCTGTTGGTGACGGAAAACGCCATGGGATTCCGCTTCTCATCCTCGGCGCTGGCGGAAACCAACCGCAACGGCAAGAAGATCGCCAACGTGAAGGAAGATGACGCTGTGCTGGGTGTGAGCCTGGCGAAAAAATCGATGATCTTCACCCTATCGGAAGATGGCCACGGGCTAAAGTTCGATCTGGAGGAGACGCCGATCCTCAGCGGCCCCGGCGCGGGCGTGCGCCTGATGAAGCTTAAGCCTGGACAATATCTGCGGGGTTATCGGATGGTGGATCAGAAAGATAAAATCACCCTGGTCTACACCAGCGGCAAGGATGAAACGATAAAGGTGTCCGACCTGGAGAAGGGCGCCCGGGGGCAAGTGGGCAAGGCGCTGGTCTCCAAGCGCAGGCAGTTGGCCGCGCTGGTGTCTGGATAGTTAAAAAGGTTTGAAAGAAAATGGCTACTGATTATTCAGCAAAGGATATCGACGTCCTTGAGGGGTTGGAGCCTGTCCGCAAGCGCCCCGGAATGTATATCGGCGGCACAGACAGCACGGGGCTGCATCACCTGGTGTGGGAAGCGCTGGACAACTCCGTGGATGAGGCTATCAACAAACACTGCAACACGATAAAGGTGACCATCCAGAAGGATGGCGGGGTGACGGTGGAGGATAATGGCCGCGGCATCCCGGTGGACAAGCACCCGAAACATAAAAAGCCAGCCCTGGAGCTGATAATGACCACGCTCCATTCCGGCGCCAAGTTCTCCAACAAGAGCTACTCCTCCGCCGGAGGGTTGCATGGCGTCGGAATCTCGGTGGTGAACGCGCTCTCCCGGAAGATGCAGGTAACCGTCCGGCGGGATGGTTATGAATGGAGCCAGGAATATGAGCGGGGCGTGCCGGTGACCAAGCTTAACCGGGGCGACGCCGTAAAGGGAACTGGCACAAAGATCACCTTCTATCCGGATGAGCAGATATTCGGCGCCTTGAAATATGGCAAAAAGACCATCACTGACAGGGCGGAAACCAAGGCTTTTCTGAATTCCGGCCTCTCCATCACCGTGGTGGACGAGCGGGACGGGACTTCTTCCCATTTTCTATATCAGAACGGGATCAGGGATTTTCTGAACAAGCTGCTTTCCACCAGGAAGAGGGTGGGGAGTGAAAGCTTTTACCATGAGGAGCAGAACGGAATCCAGGTGGAGGTGGCCCTGCAGTGGACAGAGGAGACCGAGACGAAGATCCTCTGCTACGCCAACTCCGTATTCACAGCCGAGGGAGGCTCCCACGAAAACGGATTGAGGGCGGCGCTGGTAAAGGTGCTGCGGGACCATATCGACCGGGTGGGCCCCAAGGGCAAGGCCCCGGCCATCACCGCCGACGACGCAAAGGAGGGGCTGGTGGCCGTGCTATCAATCTTCCTGCCCAATCCGCAGTTCCAGGGGCAGACGAAGGAGAAGCTGAACAACCCGGAGGCTCAATCGGCCGTGGAAGGGATCATCAGGATAGCCTTCGAGAGGTTCATGCTGGAGCACCCCTCCGTGGCCGAGGCGGTGACCACCAGGGTGAGCCTGGCCGCCACTGCTCGTATGGCCTCCAGGAGCGCCAAGGACGCGGTGATGCGCAAAACCTATGTCAGCCACCGGCTGACCCTGCCCGGCAAACTGTCGGACTGCACTTCCACCGATCCGGCCAAAAGCGAGCTTTTCATCGTGGAGGGAAACTCGGCCGGAGGCTCCAGCCGCCAGGCGCGGGACCGGAACATCCAGGCGGTGCTACCTATCCGGGGCAAGATACTGAACGTGGAAAACGCCACCGAGGAAAAGCTGGCGGCCAACGCCGAGATCAAGTCGCTGGTCACCTCCATTGGATGCGGGATAGGGAAGGATTTCGAGATTTCCAAGCTGCGGTATGGCAAAGTGATCATCATGACCGACGCAGACGTGGATGGCGCCCACATCAGCGCTCTGCTGCTCACCTTTTTCTATCGCCATATGCCGGCGCTGATAGAAAAGGGCCACCTTTACATGGCCCAACCTCCGTTGTATAAAATAGAGATCGGCAAGGGGAACGAATATTTCGCCCATGACGACAAGGAAAAGGATAATATCCTGGCTACGGTGAAGGGCCGGGGCAAGCCGGAAATCCAGCGGTATAAGGGCCTGGCGGAGATGCCCAACGATACTCTGAAGAAAACCACCATGGACCCATTTTCGAGGACGTTGCTGAGGATAACCATGCAGGACGCCAAGGCCACGGAAACCTCTTTTGTAAGATTGATGGGCAAAGACGCCTCGGCCAGGTATGAGTTCATCAAGGAAAACACGGAGGCTTTTGTAAACAGTGGGGGAGAGCTGGACCTTTAGAGGCGAAAAAGGGCGGAGCTCCCCTTTGCACCGTTTATTATTCGGCCTTGTCTTATCGCTGGCGTCGGGGATCCTTCTGTCTGGATGCGCCGGATTCCCATTCCTGCGCGAAACCAGGATCACCTTTCTGCACATAAACGACATATATGAAATGGCGCCGCGAGAGGGGCAGGGCGGCGGCCTTGCCCGCGTAAAAACCCTGGTGGACAGGGAGAAGAAGGCCAATCCCAACACCCTGCTTATCGTAAGCGGCGATATCCTTTCCCCATCGCTGATCTCCAGCCTGGACCAGGGCAGTTCGATGATCGAGGCGATGAACATTATCGGCGCCGATTTTGCCGGGCTGGGGAATCATGATTTCGATTTCGGCCTGGGGCCACTAAGAAAACGGATCGTCCAATCGCAGTTTAAATGGGTGGCCACCAACATCCTGGAAGATGGAGGCCAGATAACGGGCACTGTTGTGGTGGCCATGAAGAATATAAAGGGTGTGAAGGTTGGTTTCATCGGCCTGATGGATCCGAAAATCCTCGATTCATTCAACACCCCCAAAGG
>Ga0224495_10003139_pt1 | contig 10306 bp, 10 predicted proteins | sample SF_Jul11_sed_USG_FD_168128 | JGI IMG/M metagenome (GOLD analysis project Ga0224495, IMG submission 168128) | Sediment microbial communities from San Francisco Bay, California, United States - SF_Jul11_sed_USGS_4_1 | ecosystem: Environmental > Aquatic > Marine > Sediment | place: USA: California...
TACAACAAACAGGAGGTCCAAGAACCCCCTCCACTCGTCATGGTGGGCGGTAGAGGACTTGAACCTCTGACCTCCTGTGTGTAAGACAGGCGCTCTCACCACTGAGCTAACCGCCCATGGCACGCCTGGCGGGATTTGAACCCGCGACCTCAGCCTCCGCAGGGCTGCGCTCTATCCAGCTGAGCTACAGGCGCATATACTCCCCGAAAAGTCCTTCGCTTCGTTCAGTGTACTTTCCGGGCGGCACACATAAATGGTCCTCTTCATAGGAGGAACACCCGAAGGGATCTTTTCCAAATATCTTGTCCGATTAAAGATTACTACAACTCTAATTCCTCGTCAATGAAATAGCTCTCCGTGCGCTTGGGCGCGCTGCCATATCTCCACGTGGTAAATTTCAGTTCATTTCTAAACAGACAATAGTATAATAATATCAGGGGAAGGAAAGGGTTATTCGGGAGAATAAATATCGTGCGCGCTGTTAATGAAGAACTAAATCTATTAATTAAATCCAAATATCCTGTTGTTTACCTTGAAACAATAGATGAAATCTATACTATGAGGCAACTAAAAACAATTGCAGAGCAGTTGGATCTCGATTTTTACCAATGGTCTGTAACGGATGGTCTCAGACGAGGTGATAAGGACGATTGTTATTACCAGACAAAAGAGCCGATCAAAATGCTCCGAATGGTACAGTCCCTTCTCAAGCCTAGAGAATATGAGGGGATAAAGCCCGGGCTATTCGTCCTAAAGGATTTCGAAAGGTACCTAGAGGACGATTTAGTATTGAGGCTTTTTAAGGATATTATTAATCTTATAAAGGGAACAAAGGATACTTTTGTAATTGTTTCTGCTGAATATAAACTACCCAAGGATATTCAGTCCGATTCCGCTCATCTAATAGGTGGTTATCCGATTGAGGATGAAATTAAAACAGTAATAGAAGAGACGGCCGAAGAACTAAAAAGAACAAATAAACAAGTGGCGCTATCTTTGAGCGGTGAAGAGCTAGACGAAATCACTGATTCTTTAAAAGGACTATCTATTCAGCAAATACGAAATGTTATAAATCAATGTTTATTAGCGGACAATATTCTTGATATAAATGACTTGAGCGCCATAGAAACTTATAAGAAGAAGATCTTTGATCAGGAAGGTCTTTTGGAATTTTGTTTAACCGAAGATAAAAATAATATTGCCGGGTTTGATAATCTAAAGCGCTGGCTTGTAGAACGAAAAGCTAGTTTCTCTCCACAACAAACTACTTCTCTTCCGGTTCCTAAAGGATTATTGTTAATGGGAGTGCAGGGTTGCGGAAAAAGCTTGGCTATAAAAGTCATTGCACGAGAACTCAATCTACCTTTATATAGGCTTGATTTAGCCAGACTCTACAGTAAATATGTCGGCGAAACAGAGAAAAATTTAAGGACAGCATTGATGATAGCAGAGAAACTGGCCCCGGCCTGCCTCTGGATTGATGAAATAGAAAAAGGATTCGCTGCTTCTGGTGGTGATATTGACGGTGGCGTTTCCCAGCGGATTTTGGGTACGTTTCTAACTTGGATGCAGGAACACAAGGCAAGTTCTTTTATTGCTGCCACGGCAAATGATATCTATCGTTTGCCACCTGAATTCTTGAGAAAAGGTCGTTTTGACGAAATATTTTTTGTAGATTTACCTGATACAGAATCAAGGGAACAGCTTTTAAAGATACACCTTAAAAAACGAGGGCTTAAACCAGAGGATTTTGATTCAAAAAAGATTGTTGATGTGACTGTGGGTTTTAGTGGGGCTGAGATTGAACAAGCTCTTATCTCGGCACTTTATAGGGCTTCTACTGAGAAAGAGGTAATTTCAACCAAGCATATTATTGAACAAATCGAGTCTACGAAACCGCTATCTGTTCTAAAAAAAGAGGGAATTTCTGCATTAAGAGCTTGGGCGAAAGAACGCACTATCCCCGCTTAAGGTTTTTATAGACCTCTCGGGCAATTCATAGGACAGGTAGCTCAGAAAAAGACCTCAACTGGTGCCGAAGGAGGGATTTGAACCCTCACGTCCTTAAGGACACTACGCCCTGAACGTAGCGCGTCTGCCATTCCGCCACTTCGGCATCTATTCTTTTGCTTCAAACTCTCTCTTTGACACTGAGACGAAAATCACCGCCAGTATCCCCAAAGGCACTGACGGAAGGGCACAGATAGCCCCGGCTAAGGACAGGCCGAACCTTCCTCTTCTTATGGCCGAAACTCCACCCACTATGGCTACTATGCCAAGAGCAAAAAGAGGCACTCCGACTATGATCAGCCAGAATGGGACACAAGGTACAACATGTCCCCCCCAATCGCCTGGGGGGAAGGGAATAGGCGCCAGCCTGATCAGTAGCCCGATGCCTACTGTTAGAATCGCTACTATCAGTCCACCGATTACCTGAAGTGCCCCACCCACTATGCTTAAGACTCCGCCAGCCGTAAGTAACCCACTCCTGCCACTACCGTTAGATGCCATCTCTTTTCCTCCTTATTCTATGGTGGGCAGTACAGGATTTGAACCTGTGACCTTCGGTATGTGAAACCGACGCTCTAACCACTGAGCCAACTGCCCCTATCTTCATACATACTGATTACTAGGACATATTAACTTTACCACACACGCAAGGGCATCGCAATTAACCCACGCCTCAAGAGTCTTGTGATTTATTTGGCACGTGATAGATTTGATTTTGGGTTTAGCGGGGTTCCCAAGAAATCGGACTCTGGCTTTACACCAAAATGCCCTCAAAGACACTTCAGAGCCCCCACAAGCTCTATCAGCCGCTCCGCCAGTCGCTTTACTAGTCTAGATCAAGAACCCCGTTTCTTCCGTTCCTGGACCGAACAGTCAATGTTGAGCCTTCCTCGGCGACGGCATTACTAGGAACTCGGCTTTGGTGTCAAATAGACAAGAACAACTGCCAGCAAAGTTATCATAATGCCGCTTAGAAAGGCCAAAGAATAACTTTCGGTGGTGTCAAATATCCACCCCCCGTAGATTGGACCAACCATTATACCCATCACCGTCACCATGTCCAGAGCTCCGTAGACAGCGCCGAATTGTCTTCTCCCGAAGTAGTCAGCAACCAGCCCCGGTAGAATTGGAGTCAGTCCACCGACACCCAAGCCTATGAGAGCAGAATAGACATACAGCATAGCCAAATTGGTGGTTTTCAGGAGAATGGCGAAAGCCGCCACCTGCAGGCCGGCCGCCATCATCATTACGTATCTCTTGTCCATAATATCGCCAAGCTTGCCAAACCCCAGACGGCCGGGAATGCTGAAGGCACAAAGCACGCTCACAGCGCCGGCGGCTGCTACTCTATCTATTCCCATGTCCACAGCAAACGCCACTTGATGGGTCAGTCCTATCATATAGCCCAAGTACCACAGCATTGCGCTCATGGATATTAACCAGAATGACCTTTGTTTTAATGCCTTCCCGAGGGTAGCATCTCCCATCTCTAATTCTTTCCGCTGTGCTTGCTCAGGCGCGCCCTTCCGGCCCTGTGGTGTCCGCATGGTAATAGCGCTTACGGGAATGCCCACCAGTATCACTATTCCAGCCATGCAGGCACAAGCAGTCTGCCAATCATACCTGGAGATGAGCCATCCAGCCAGCGGCGCCATAACTACTCCACCCGCCCCCATTCCAGTTGTAGCTATGCCTAAAGCTGTGCTTTTGCCGCGGTCAAACCAGGCCTCTACGGCCGTCATGTCAGGGATCATGCCTATCCCGGCTACGCCTATTGATATGATAAATCCGTAGTAAAGATAGAATTGCCAGGGCTCAGCAACAGTTCTGAGCAGGAGGAAGCCAAGTGCAGCTATAATAGTCCCACACACCATTACCGGTCGCAAGCCAACCTTGTGAATCAACCACCCAACTAGCATACCCGTCGCACCAGCGACAAAAGTCCCTATCGTCATGGCCAGGGCTGCCTGCGTCCGTGCCCATCCCATCTCTGTTACCATTACCTCGAAGAACACGGGAAAGGCATAAAACTGTGTTCCTATTGCGCAGAACAGCAGAAGAAATGCCCCGCCGACCACCCACCAGCCATAGTATACTTTCTTCATGCACCTAGCTGTTGGACATGCGGACTTAAAGAGAATTGATAAGGAATGTTAACGTGTTGCGAAAGTCACTCCAGATCGGCACGCTGAAGGAACTTCATCTTTCCCTTAACCTCTCTGATAGTCTCTTTAGCTATGGCTTCAGCTCGATTGGCTCCGTCGGCAAGAACCTGATTGACATAACCAGGCTTGGAGGCCAGACCAGCCCGCCTTTCTCGGAAAGGCTCCAGATTCGAACTGATACTCTCGGCCAGTATCTTTTTGCAGTCCACACAGCCGATGCGAGCACCACGACACTCCGAAGCAATCTCCTCTACACGGGCCTGGGTGAAAAAACTGTGGAGTCGGAAAACATTGCATATTTCAGGATGCCCGGGGTCAGAGCGGTATTTCCGTGCGGGGTCGGTAACAGCTGTCATGACTCGCTTCGAGACCTCCTGGGGAGAGGCAGACATTTCAATATGGTTATCATAGCTTTTACTCATCTTCTGTACCCCATCCAGGCCTAGTACTAAGGGAAAGTTGGTAAGCTTCGCCTGCGGCTCTGGAAATACAACCCCGAAAAGCGAGTTGAAGCGACGCACTATTTCACGAGCCAATTCCAGGTGGGGAAGCTGGTCCTCGCCCACTGGAACAACTTCTCCCTTATAAAGGGCAATATCGGCAGTCATGAGAACAGGATAACCCACCAGCCCATAATTGACGTTATCCGGCTGCATCCTAACCTTCTCCTTAAATGTGGGCACGCGCAATAACCAGCTCAAAGGAGTCACCATGCTGAACAAAGTGTGGAGCTCCACCACTTGAGGAACATGAGACTGAACGAAGATGATACTCTTCTGCGGGTCAATCCCAGCGGCCAGCCAGTCAAGCACCATCTCATGAATATCTTCCCGAAGTGATTCTGTGTTTTCCAGAGTGGTGAGCGCATGAATATCCACGATGCAATAGACGCAGTCATATTCATCCTGGAGTGCCACGTAATTCTGTATCGCTCCTACATAGTTACCAATATGCTGTCGGCCCGTAGGACGTGCGCCAGAGAAAACGCGTTTTCTCATTCTTTGTGGCGAAGTCTACCACATAGAAGAAACAGGTAACAAGAGTAAGGGAAAGTAGCTGACAACGCTACTTGAGCAAGCTAGCCTAGCCAGGCTGCAAATAGGTAGTAGCGAATACCGAATAGAAGGCAAGGCTTTGTGGTAGACTTTGTTTTTGGCCTATTCGAACAAGTCAGACATCGAACTTAGACCCCGTCCAACACCGAAGGCTCTTGTTGACTTTTCAAGATAATTAGAGTACTTTTTTTGTTACTCTTGTAAGACAACTGTTCAAGCTCATAGAGTAGATTAGCTAGAAGAAATCCCGGTGCGCGGCAGGAAAGCTGGCCGGGGAACTGAGTGAGATGACGAGGTTGGAACAACTCTTAACAACTTTTCATGGCTACAGCGGTATTTGCAGGTTTGTACGGAGGTGATGCGAAATGGCTGAGATAAAGGTGGATTGCACAGGTGAAACTTGCCCTGTCCCTTTAGTTGAGACTCGCAAGGCTTTGAGGAAAGCAAAAGAGGGCGATATTGTGGAGGTTATTGGAACGCATCCTGCTTCCAAGAAAGAGATACCGCTGGCGGTAAAGGCTTTGGGACTGGAGCTCATTGGTGTGCAGGAGGAAGGTGGGGTGTGGAAAATAAAAATACGCAAGTAGGAGGAGGAAAAGACTATGGCTGGTAAAGTTACTATAATAGTTCATAGCGGCGACATGGATAAGGTGTATAGTGCCTTTATTGTAGCCAACGGAGCCCTTGCTATGGGGATGGAAGCATCACTTTTCTTTACCTTCTGGGGTCTCCAGCGATTAAAGAAAGGTGGGCTGGAAAAGGGGCCTCTATCTAAAATGCACATGCTGGGCCTTGGTAAATGGATGGTGAAGCGGAGGATGAAGAAAGCCGGGGCGGCGTCTCTGGAGAGGCTGCTGCAGGACTTCCACGAGCTTGGAGGAAAGATACTCGCCTGCGACATGACAATGCAGATAATGGGCATAAAGAAAGAAGACCTCCGTGATGATTTGATATCGGACTACTGCGCAGTCGGTACCTACATAGATGAGGCCAAGGACTCAACAATAACACTGTTTATATGACGGGGGAGGAAATGGCAGACAGACTTATTTACCTGGACAACGCAGCGGCTACTCGTTTGGATGAGCAGGTGCTGGAGGCGATGAGACCATATTTCTTTGATACATACGCGGTTGCCACCTCAGAGTTTGGCTATTCTCAGGGAATAGAAGCTCGAGAGGTATTAGACGAAGCCAGAGCGGCTCTGGCCAATGCTTTAGGTGCTGCCCCCGAAGAGTTTATTTTCACTTCGGGAAGCACCGAGTCCTCTAACATTGCCCTCAAAGGAGTAGCACTGGCCCTCAGTAAGAAGAAAGGCAAACACATAATCGTGTCAAAGATCGAGGATTTCCCTGTGCTTCACAGCGCACAAGCATTGGAAAAACAGGGCTTTCAGGTGACCTACCTGGATGTGGATGGGGAGGGCTTCGTAGACCTTGACCGCCTCAGAGGTTCCATAACCAATGAGACCATTCTTGTTTCCATCCAGCATGCCAACCAAGAAATAGGTACCATCCAAGATGTCGAGGCCGTCGGTCGTATCTGTCGTGAAGAAGAGGTGCTTTTCCACACCGATGCTACTCATACCTTTACGCGAGTCCCTCTGGACATGAAGAAGATAGCTGTGGACCTGATCACTGTATCGGCACACACCATCCACGGTCCCAAGGGCACAGGGGGCCTTTGCATCCGTCAAGGGACACAAATAGCCAAGTGGGTGGACGGCGGCTTTCAGGAATTCAATCTCCGAGCGGGGTTGGAAAACATACCTGGGGCGGTGGGATTTGCCAAAGCTGTGAAACTGGTCACCTCCAAAGAAACAAAACGCCTGCAAGAAATGCGCGATCACCTTATTGACCGCATGCTTGCCGAGATACCACACAGCACCCTGAATGGCCATCGCTGGAAGAGGCTCCCACAGAATGCCAATATCACCTTCCACTTTGTGGAGGGCGAGTCCATCACACTGCACCTCGATATGCATGGTTTTGCCGTGAGCACCGGCTCCGCCTGTTTCAGTCGCTCCCTTGAGGCCAGCCACGTCATCACTGGGATAGGCGGCGACCACGAAAGGGCACACGGGTCAATACGCTTCACATTTGGGCGTTATAACACCATGGAAGACGTGGACGCTGTGGTCCGAGCATTGGCTGAGATAGTGGAAGAGCTGAGAAACATCAGCCCCCTGGGAAAAAACGAAGAAAAGGAGGAAGTTTAGAGATGAAATTTCCATATACCGACATAGTACTAGAACACTTTCGACACCCGCGCAACGTGGGTAAGATTGAGAATCCCGATGGTAAAGCAACCGAAGGCAGCCCGGCCTGTGGGGACATGGTGTCTGTCTACATAAAGGTTGACCCCAAGACAAATACTATCGCAGATGTCAAGTTTGAGTCCTACGGCTGTGCTTCCAACATAGCTACCGGCTCTATAATTACGGAGCTAGCTAAAGGAAAGACACTGGATGAAGCAAAGAACATTACCTGGAAGGAAGCTTCAGATGCTTTGGGAGGCCTGCCTAAAATTAAAGCCCACTGCTCGGTGCTTGCCGTGGAAGGCTTACGCTCGGCCATACAAAACTATGAGGAACGCCACGGCCTGATCAAGGAAAAGGTGCCGACCACGGTGGAGATAGTCCGTCAACGTCTCAGGAAAGTTGTAAACCCCCTGACCGGGCTGAACGTAGTGCGCACAAACCTGGTGCAAGATATTAAGGTAAAGGATGGAGTTGTCACAGTGCTTGTTGATTTACCTCGAGATCACCAGTTTGTTCACAACATAAAGGACGAAATACTGGAGAAGATAGAGCCCTTATGGGACGTCAAAGAGGTAGTGGTCGAATTCACGGAATAGAATATCCACTAAAAAAAGTATTTGGTAGCGCATACCGGCTTCGATGTCCAGCACACGCCCACCAAGACGTAGAAATTCAGCCTTCGATGAATTCTCTGATATAGGAATTAACCAGCGCAGGCTTTTCATGAATGACCCAGTGCGAGCCATCGGGAATGCGCTTGATGGTCAGATTTGGTACGTACTTTTCCAGACCTTCCAGATTTGCTGTAAGCAGCCATTTGTCTTTCTCACCCCAGATGACCAGCGTCGGCGCCTCGACTGTGAACAATGAAGGGTCTGCGGACAAAGTATCGTCGCTTTCACCTGTAAAAGAGCCGAGATGGGCAGCTCGGTAGTAGTTCAAACCACCGGTCAGCGCTCCAGGCTGCGACCAGGCTTCGAGATATGCTTTTTTATCTTCCTCCGTGAAGTATTCTTCCCTTATACCGTCGCTTAGAAGGTTACTGACTAGTATTGCATAGTTGTTTCTGGACAGTATATCTTCAGCCTTGAGGGTACGATATACGAGAATATACTGGCTGGCTTTCTGCTGCTCCAGATTATCACGGAGCTCGCGCATAAAGGTAACAGGATGTACGGCATTTATTATTATGAGCTTCTCCAGATACTCAGGATGACGTATTGCGAACGGCCAAGCCACCCCGCCACCCCAGTCATGAGCCACGAGGATGAACTTCTTATACCCAAGGTGCTCGGTAAGAGCACGAATATCATTGATGAGATATTTCATCCGGTATTGCTCGACTTCGACGGGTTTTGATGAAAGATTATAGCCACGCATGTCTGGAGCTACAGCCTGATAATCTCGTCCGAATTCAACAAGCTGGTTCTTCCACTCGTACCAGAACTCAGGAAAACCGTGGAGGAACATTATCAATTTCCCCTTGCCCACCGTTACATAGTGGAGGCGTATGTTATTGACATCAGCATATTTATGTTCCAGTATATCTTTTCTTAATGGCATGCCAGCCTCCTCAATCCAGCATTATGCTCAAACCAATATCAGAGCAAATGTGTTGCTATGTTCCCCCAGCCGGTACCCCAGATGAAGTAAGAACTTCTTCGAAGGAAGTCCTATATATTATAAAGAATAGGTAGCCCGCATTGGAAGCATTCCGAACATTTCTTTGAAAAGAAACAGTTCGCTTCGGCTCTACCGTAATTACTTGTTCAAACCGACAATACATCGTAGTCGAATCTCTTATCAAGAATGCCAACAATTGTTACCTCTGCATGCTACTTGACTATTAGGGATAATCCCGACTAAAATCGCTGCTAACGTTACATATTTTTGACAAAAGAAGGTGGAGCCAATGAGCAGAAAAACGCAGAAATATGATAACAGAGTTACCACACTAATAACATCGATATTTGGAGTCGCTTTGGCAATTGGAGCTTTTCACCATGGTTTTTTTGAGTTTCTACAGGGTAATACAGCAACGGAAGGAATATTAATTCAAGCTATCGGCGAACAGCATAGATATTGGATACACGGAACTGAAGAGGCGATTACCATTATTCCCAATTTTTTATTTACAGGATTGCTTGCCATGGCGATAAGCGTTTTTGCTGGCGTCTGGTCTGTTAAGTACATAAATACGAAGCACGGCAGTAGCGTCTTTCTTTCTACGTTTATTGTTTTGACACTGGTTGGCGGCGGATTGGCGCATATCGCTTTCTTTTTGCCAATCTGGGGGTATAGCACCAGAATAAATAAGAGCCTAGATTTCTGGAGTAAGTTGTTTCCGAAGAACGTCAGACGTATATTGGGGCAGATATGGCCATTTTCGGCAGCAATTGTGGTAATTTCATTTATCATTGCCCTTGAAATCTCCATTTTCGGCTATTTTCCGGGTGTAGATAATCCCGAGCTGATATTGGCAATCTGCTGGAGTTTACTGGGGCTGGCTTGGGTACTGGTTCAGGCCCCTTATATCTCCGGTTTTGCCTATGATATTGAAAATAGAAAAACCCAGAATGAGCTTGCCCTGACGTAGAAGACTGACGGCGTCCCGGAAAAAGGCCGATGCCATGCGAATATAACCGCACTGTAGAAGTCCCGTTAGGTACCCGTTGGCTAGAATTGGAAATCCCCCAATTCCGAAAAACAAAATCGGGGAACCTTAAATTTCATAGTTGGTAGCGCATACCGGATTTGAACCGGTGATCTCCTCCTTGAGAGGGAGGTGTCCTAGGCCTCTAGACGAATGCGCCACA